>Ga0209902_100306_pt1 | contig 64743 bp, 65 predicted proteins | sample FECB27metaG_FD_188304 | JGI IMG/M metagenome (GOLD analysis project Ga0209902, IMG submission 188304) | Cyanobacterial communities from the Joint Genome Institute, California, USA - FECB-27 (SPAdes) (version 2) | ecosystem: Environmental > Aquatic > Thermal springs > Hot (42-90C) > Microbial mats...
GTGAGCAAGGCGATCAAGACCGCCAAGGTGGTGGGCTTCGAGGACCTGGGCATGGAAGCCATCTACGAATTCGACGTGGTCGACATGCCGGTGACGGTGGCGGTCGATGCGGGCGGCACCAGCGCGCACATCACCGGCCCGGCCGAGTGGCAGAAGCGCATCGCCAGCGGCGAATTCAAGACCATCACGCTGGAACCCGCTTGAGCCTCGCCGCGCGTCCGCAGCCGTCCCCATCCACTTCGCCCGTCGGCGTGTTCGACAGCGGCGTGGGCGGGCTGAGCGTGCTGGGCGCGCTGCGCGCCGAGCTGCCGCGCGAGCGCTTCGTCTACTTCGCCGACACCGCGCATGCGCCCTACGGCGAGCGCGGCGACGCCTACGTGACCGAGCATTCGCGGCGCGTGGTCCAGACGCTGGTGCGCGAGCACGGCATCAAGGCGCTGGTGGTGGCCTGCAACACCGCCACCACGGCCGCGATCCACGTGCTGCGCGCCGAGAACCCCGAGCTGCCGATCGTCGGCCTCGAGCCCGCGATCAAGCCCGCGGTGGCGGGCAGCGCCACCGGCCACGTCTCGGTGCTGGCCACGCGCGGCACGCTGGCGAGCGCCAAGTACGCGGCGCTGCGCCATACCTTTCCCGATCCCGAGCGCATCCGCTCGGTGCCCTGCGACGGGCTGGTGGCGGCGATCGAGCGGCTCGACGAGCTCGCCATCGACCAGCTCTGCGCCCACTACATGGCGCTGGCCGGCCCCTTCGGCGGCGACGCCGGCGAGACCGACACCGTGGTGCTCGGCTGCACCCACTATCCGCTGCTGCAGGACCGCCTGCGGCGGCTGGCACCCTCCGCCGTGCGCTTCCTCGATTCCGGCGTGCCGGTGGCGCTGCAGACGCGGCGGCTGCTCGGCACGGCGGGGCTGCTGCGCGAAGATGCCGCGGCCCACGGCGAAGGCTGGGTGGCGCTGCGCAGCAGCGGCGATGCCGCGGTGCTCCAGGCCGCGGCCGCGCGCTGGCTGGGGCTGCGGCCTGCCGACCTGCTCCCCGACCGCCCGCAGGCGACCACGGCCTGAACGGCCGCCTCGTTCCATGCGCCCGCTGCGCCACCTCGCCCTCCTGCTCGCCGGCCTGCTCGCGGCCGGCGCGGGCCATGCGGCCTGCGAGAGCGGCCTGGCCGAGCGCATGCACGCCAAGCTGCATCCGCAGCGGCCGCTCGACGAGCGGCTGGCCGCCTGCAAGCCCTGGCCGGCCTATCCGGGCCGCAGCATCGTCGTGCTGCCGATGCCGCGCGAGACCAGCGACAACGGCGCCAAGGTCTACGACCTCGAGGTGCTGCTGATCCAGCGGCCCGACAACGGTAACACCGAGCGCGACACCGTCATCGGCCGGATCTTCCAGGCCGAGGCGCTCGACGAGGACCGCCACAACCTGATCCAGGACGTGCGCATCGACACCTCGCGCTACGTGCTCGCGAGCGACACCCGCGCCTTCGGCCTGCGCGTGCGCTACCGCGACGTCGGCACGGCCAGCGCCGCGAGCGAGACGCTGCGCCTGTACGTGCAGCAAGGCGCGAAGCTGCGCCAGGTGCTGCCGGAGATCGAGCTCGACCGCGAGAGCGGCGAATGGGATGCCTCGGCCTGCGCCGGCCGCTTCGAGAAGCTGCGCACCATGCTGTCGGTGGGCAAGGCCGCGAGCAACGGTTACGCCGACCTGATGCTGTCGCGCACCGTGGTGCAAAGCCGCGCGCAGGCCTCCGAGGACCAGGGCTGCGTCGAGAAGGCGCAGCCCGCGCGTTTCAATTCGGTAACGCTGCGCTACGACGGCGAACGCTACAAGGTACCGAAGTCGCTGCGGCAGTCTTCGTTCTGACATCGGGTCTTTACCGTGAAGCACCTCGGTGTTTCACTGAAATGTCATCCCAAAGTACCAGCATGCGCGGTTTGTTCAGAACAACCACCGCGCACCATGACAACGCCCACTCCGCTTCGCCCGACCCGCATTCCCTTCAAGCCCATGCTGCTCGCCAGCGCCCTCTCGCTGATGCTGGCCGCCTGCGGTGGCGGCGGTAGCGACGGCGGTTTCATCGGCTTCCTGCCGCCCCCGCCGCCCGCCACGGCGCCGCCGCCGCCTGCGCCGCAGGGCCAGTTGGTCTCGAGCGCGACCTTCACGCCCAATGCCGGTACCAAGGTCGGCTCCTCCGACGCTTCCACCGCCTTCGCGCTGCCCGACGGCTTCATGATCGTGGCCGACGACGAGGCCAACGTGCTGCGCGTGTATCCGCGTGCCGGCGGCGCCGCGGTCAAGGAATGGAGCTACCAGGACAACGACCCCAAGCTGACCGGCGAGCTCGATCTCGAGGCCGGCGTGCGCATCGGCGACACGCTGTATCTCACCGGCTCCAACAGCAACAAGAAGGACGGCTCGGACGCCCCCGCGCGGTCGCACCTGCTCGCGATCAAGGTCAGCGGCACGGGTGCCGCCACCGCCTTCAACTACGTCGGCGAGTTCGCCCAGCTCGAAAGCCAGCTCGTGGCCTGGGACGCCGGTAACGGCCACGGCCTGGGCGCCGACCACTTCGGCTTCGCCGTGTCGGCCGGCAAGGGCGTGATCCCCGAGCAGGTCAACGGCTTCTCGATCGAGGGTATGACCTCCTCGCCGGGCGACACCGCGCTGTGGCTGGGCTTCCGCGCCCCACAGACCGACACCTCGACGCGCACCAAGGCGCTGATCGTGCCGGTGCAGAACTACGCCGCGCTGGTGAACAAGACCGCCACGCAGGCCAGCTTCGGCGCGCCGATCGAGATCGACCTCGGTGGCCGCGGCATCCGCTCGATCGACAAGGGCACCGACGGCCGCTACCTGATCACCGCCGGCCCCGCGGGCCCGGCCAGCGCCGACGTGGACCGCAACTTCGCGCTGTTCTCGTGGAGCGGCAATCCGGCCGAAGCACCGGTCGAACTCTCGAACGACCTCGACGCTCTGCGCAAGGCCACCGGCGGCAGCTTCGAATCGGCCGTGGAAGTGCCCGGCCCGGTCGCGGCCGGCACGCAGGTGCAGCTGCTGCTCGACAACGGCGACACCGTGTGGCCGGGCCAGACCGACGCGTCGAAGGACCTGCCGCCGGCCGACCAGAAGTTCGAGGGCTTCGTCGTGCGCCTGGGCCAGCCCTGGGTCGATACCGCCGCGCCGGTGCTCAAGAGCGCCTCGCCCAAGGCCGGCGACGGCAGCGTGGGCGTGAACTCGAAGATCACACTGAATTTCAACGAGGGCGTGCGCCTGGGCGCCGGCAACATCGTGCTGCACAAGGCCGACGGCAGCGTGGTCGAAACCTTCTCGGCCGCGAGCCCGGCCGCGCGCGTGCAGCGTGCCTTCAACGTGCTGACGTTCACGCCGAGCCAGCCGCTGAGCACGTCCACCGGCTACTACGTGACCGTGGAGGCCAACGCGGTCCTCGATGCCAAGGGCAATGCCTTCGCGGGCGTGTCCGATGCGAGCACCATCGCCTTCACCACCAGCGCGCCGCCCTCCTTCGGCCCCGGCGACATCCTGTTCCTGGGCCTGAACGCCGACAAGACCGACGCCTTCGCCTTCGTGCTGCTCAAGCCGATGGATGCCGGCACGCGCATCGTGTTCACCGACCGCGATCGCACCGCCGACAAGGAGTTCGACGGCGTGACCAACGAGAGCGCCTATGTCTGGACCGCCGACCGCAATCTCACGGTGGGCACCATCGTGACCATCCAGCCGGACGTCAGCAAGAACACCAACCCGATCGCCAACATCGGCACCACGCAGGGTGCGGGCGGCGGCCTCAGCGCGACCAACGAGACGGTCTATGCCTTCGTCGGCGGCACCGTCGCGGGTCTGGGCGACGGCGCGGCTGGTGCGATCAGTGGCGTGGGTACCTACCTGGCCAGCATCACGGTGGGGCCGGCCACGGGCGCGGGCAGCATTCCCGCCGCGCTGAGCAGCGCCGGTGTCGCGATCAACTTCCCCGACAAGTTCGACGTGCTCTACAACGGTCCGATGCTGCCGGCCTCGCCGACGCCGACCGACATCGCGAACTTCACGGCCAGCGTGAAGAACACGGCGAACTGGAAGTCCCAGGCCGGCACCGGCTGGCCCCTGACCAACGGCAGCCTGTTCGGCGGCTCCTGAGACCTACGCCTGCCCTCGCAGCGCGGCCTCGCGGCCGCGCCGCACGTCGATCGGCCACAGCAACAGCAGGCCGGCGACGAACAGCACCGCGGTCGACAGGATCGCGATGCGCTGGTTGCCGGCCGTGAGCCAGGTGACCGCGCCGTAGGCCAGCGGGCCGACGATGCTCGCGAGCCGCGTGGCGAAGGACCAGAGGCCGAAGAACTCGGCCATCTGGGCCGGCGGCGCGAAGTAGCCGGTCATCGCGCGGCCGGCCGACTGGCTCGAACCCATCGCGAGGCCCGCGATGGCCGCGGCCCACCAGAAGCCGCCCTTGGTCGTGACCAGCGCGGCGATCACGCAGACCGCGATCCAGGCCACCAGCGTCACGGCCAGCGAGGTCTTGTGGCCGATGCGGTCCTGCACATAGCCGAAGCCGAAGGCGCCGAGCGCCGCCGCGATGTTGAGCACGAAGATCAGCACCATGGTCTCGCTCGCGACGAAGCCGATCACCTGCTCGGCATAGATCGCGGCCAGCGTGATGGCCACCGCCACGCCGCCCTGGTAGCAGACGGTGCAGGCCAGCAGGGTCATGAAGTCGCGGTAGGCGCGCGCCTGGCGGAAGGTGGAACGCAACTGCTGCCAGGCACCCGGCGCCTTGGCGTCGCCGAGGGCCTGCGCGCTCGGTTTGGCGCGCTCGGGCAACAGCGCGAAGGTGGCGCAGGCCGCCGTGCCGTAGATCGCGGCGGTGATCAGCATCGTCACCGGCACGAAGTGCGAGGCCGGCAGGCCGCGGGCCTGCGACCACAGCACGTAGGCCAGGCACAGGCCCAGCGCCAGCATGCCGCCGACATAGCCGAAGGCCCAGCCCCAGCCGCTGACCTTGCCCATGCCCTCGGGCGTCGCGAGTTCGGGCAGGAAGGCGCCGGTCAGCGACTCGCCGTAGGAGTAGAAGGTGTTCGACACCACGATCAGCAGCATGGCGACCGCCACGCCCGTGGCGCCCGAGAAGCGCGGCGAGAGCGCCAGCGCCGCGGTGCCGATCACGCAGCCCACGGTGGTGATCGCCAGCAGCCGCTTCTTGGCCGCGCGCAGGTCGGCCCAGGCACCGATGGCCGGCATCGTGAACATCACGATCGCATAGGAGATGCTGAGCGCCACGGTCCATGCGAACGGGCCCCAGGGCGCGCCCTTGGCGATGCCGCCCACGAAATAGGCGGCGAACACGGCCGTGATGACCACGGTCGTGTAGCCCGAGTTGGCGAAGTCGTACATGGCCCAGCCGAACACCTCGCGCTTGCGCACGCCGGCGTTGAGGGCGGAAGAAGGAAAGAGCGCTGCCATGCGGCGGATGGTGGTGGCGCCGCGTGGCAGGCGTGTGGCGCTCAGTGCAGGTGGCGCGGGCGGCGTCCGCCGCCATGGCCGCTGCTGCCGCCGCCACCGGTACCGCCGGTGCCGCGCGGGCGCTTGCCGATCTCGAGCGAATTCACCAGGGCATCGAAGCGGTCGCTGAACAGGCGGTCGATCTCGGCCACCACGCCACCGAGTTCGGAGCCATCGAAGTGGCGCTCCATCAGGTTCACCACGTCCTCGACCAGCAGGTCGCGCTGCACCTGCATGATCGCGGCCGGATTCGGGCCCACGAACAGCATCACGAAGTCGTCGCGCGACTCCTCGTCGGGGTCGCCCTCTTCCTCGTCGAAGTCGGTGTCGTAGAAGGTGACCTCGATGGCCGCGCCGCGCTCGGACAGTTCGTTCAAGGCCATGCACATCTCGTCGAGCGCCTGGCGGAAGTCCTCGTCGCCGGCCACGGTCCAGCACATCTGGAGCATGTGGTCCTTGGGCTCGAAGCGGATGCCGGGTTCTTCCTCGTAGGAGCTGGCGGCGCCGTCGGCGAGCGACTTCGCGCCCGCGTATTTCCACAGTGGCTTCAGCGCTTCCTGGATCTGGTCGAAACCGACGTCCGAACGCAGGGCCACGTCGCCATGCACATGAATTTCGAATGGAGCGTTGTAGCGAGGCATTGAATGCTCCCTTGTTAGATGTGGTGCCCGGAACGGGGGTCGAACCCGTATGCCCCGATTAAGGAAGCGGCGGATTTTAAGTCCGATGTGTCTACCAATTTCACCATCCGGGCCCCGGGTTGAATGACGACGATACCCCAAACGAAACGAGCCCCGTCAACGTGGTTGGCGGGGCCTGGTTTATCGACGCTGGATTCAACGGGAGAAGTGTGGAGGCGCGATCCGGAGTCGAACCGGACTAGACGGATTTGCAATCGGAACCAGCCCAATCAAATCAACAAGATAGCGTGCAGCTACCCAAACCACCATTCAGAATCCCGATAAACCGTCACCTGAGCCGTATTTGCAGTTCGCCATTATCGCTCAGCCGCCTCAGCGGCCCACCATGGCTGCAACCAACCTCCTCACTGGGCGCCCTGCAAGCTCGCGTAGAGCCCAAACGGCGTGCCGGCAATGCCGAACAGGCATGCCCACCGCCGGCGCGCCTGGCGCCCCTCCTGAGACAGCCAGGCCGCAACGAAGCCCAGCACTGCGATCGCGAGTTGCTCGACAGGCATGCCCTACTCCAGTTCGCTGACTGGCTTCAGCCAGTCGACGGCCGCCTCCCCTGGCGCCATTGCACGCAACCTCGGATCCCGCGCAAGATCGCGCGCGACATCCTCGAGCACCTCAGGGTCGACCGTGCGCCACTGCCGCTGCAGGCGGTGGGCGCAAGCCGCGATCCAGAGGTTGTCGGGGGTGGTGGACATGGCCAAATACTACTGTATATTTAAACAGTGTCAATCGAACCTGTCCGCCACCACGAGGTCTTTCGCACCCGGCATGAGGGGGCGAAGCTGCAGTCCGAGCAGGCGATCAAGCACACGCGTCGGATCGGCCAGCTGTTCTATCGCGACCGCATCCGGGAGCCTCGGCCAGGCCACGGCGTCAAGATCGCGGTCCTCCTGCAGCCGGACGGCGAGACATATGTCATTCCGCCTCTCGATCAAGCTCTAGTGCGGGAGATCCGGGGTGGAATTCTGATCAGCGGCGTGGAGATCATCACTCGCGGGCGCGGCTCGAAAAACATCAAGTCCGACCAGTACCCGCAGACTTGGTACTGCCGACCGATCTGGGTATCGCGCAGTGCGTTCGAGGGCGATCCATCGCCCTTTGCGGACCCAGCCGAGGCTCGCCGCCGAGCGCGCGAAAACGAACTCGAGGAGTCGCTGCACGCGCGACAGATCGGAGACACCTTGACACGACAATCGAGCCGTCGACCGGTACCCTTTACCGGGAAACCGGATCGATACCCGGGCCACTTCTGACGCTTGATCGGCGTGCTCAACTCAGGAGCGAAGATGTGCAGCAACTACGAGGCCGTGACGCGCGCAGATCGACTGCTCTCGTTCTTCGGCGTGGTGCGCGAGAGCGACGAGGGGCCGATCATCGCGTGGCCCGTCGGGCTCGCACCATTCATCCGGCTGGCCGAGGACGGCTCTGGCAACCGCCAGATCCATGATGGTCATTTCGGTTTGGTGCCGGGATATGTCAGGGAGGTCGCGTACGGCCGCAAGACCTATAACGCCAAGTCGGAAACGGTTCACAAGCTACCTAGCTACCGCAGCGCATGGCGCCTCGGTCAGCGCTGCATCATCCCCGCCGAAGGCATTTACGAGCAGTACTACGAGTCGGCCGACGCGAAGCCGGTACGCTGGCGCATTCAACAGCCCGGCGAGATCCCCTTCGCGATCGCCGGCATCTGGGAAAAATACACCGAAACGACCACGGGCAAAGAGGTGTTCAGTTTCTCGATGCTCACCGTCAATGCCGACGACCACCCGGTCATGTCTCGCTTCCATCGACCCGGTGACGAGAGGCGAATGGTGATCTTCCTCGACCCGCAAGAGCAAGACGAATGGCTGACCTGCCGGCCTGATCAGGCGCGAAAGTTCTTCAAGCAGTGGCACGGGCAACTCGACACATTCCCGGCACCGTTGCCGCCGCGCGCGCCGACAACGAAGAAGGCGGTTGACAAGAAGCCAACGGCGGCATCTGACCCGACACCTGAGTTGTGGGAGCGCGAGGAGCCGCCGGCGCCAAAGAAGCTTCGTAAGGCTCCGAAGGCCCGAACCCCACCGGTGCCTAGCGACCCACCCTCTCCGCCCATTCAGCGGGGCTTCTTTGATTGAGACCAATAATGACGCTATAGGCGCTAGAAAGTATCGAGGCGAAATCTCTATCCACGAATCAAGCCTTCGGGAAGAATTCTCTCGAGATGTATGAAACGCACAAAACGAGGAGAAATATCATGGAAGCAGCCAATTCGAACATTCAACCCTCTCAAAATACTTACAGCATAGAAATAACGGGTGAGCCCGGAGCGTCTTACAAATCCATCAAGGCCCTCAAGTGGGACAACATCCCTCCCTTGGCAATAATTACAGGAAAAAATGGCACAGGAAAAAGCCAACTCCTGGAATTTATTGCAAGAAAAAAACTTGAGTCACGTTTTCAGACACCGAGTACGCTGCAGTTGAGCACAAGAGGAGTAATCATCACAGCCTCCTCAGTGGGTTACCTGCCAAGCGATTGGAAATTGACCTCAGCAGTAAAGGCTGGAGTTTACGAACTGCAAACCATAAAAGAGCATTTTTTAGCACACTCAAGCAATCTTAAGCAAACCGGATATCTGAGAGCTCTTGAGTATGCGGAGAAACAAGAGCACGAAAAATACTCTCTTGACAACTACGCATTTGCTTTTGACCAGAATGACACCGTACATGGGTTGCCGCACGTCATTTTCTCTCATAGGCTCAGGGTTGCAGAAAGGCTGGAACAGGGTAAGACGGATCAAGAAATTAGAAGTGAAATCGGTGCACCCCCATGGGAGCTTATTAACGAGGCATTCGAAATCGCCGATTTCCCATATTCCATCTCTTCCCCTCTCGATCAGAAAATTGCAGACGGCTACGTCGCGAAGTTCATAAACAAAAGAAATGGAGCGGTGATCGACCCGGGGGACTTCTCCTCTGGCGAGAAAATGCTTCTAAATCTTGTTTTATGGGTTTATAGCACCCGCCATCTTGCAATTGTTCCTAAGCTTTTGCTTCTTGACGAACCGGATGCACACCTCCATCCATCCATGACCCATCAGTTGCTGGCTGTTCTAAAAGACTTTCTTGTCGATCGGCATGGCGTCAAGGTTATTCTCACCACGCACTCTCCTTCTACGGTCGCATTGGCTCCTGAAGGAAGTGTTTTCGAAATGTCTTTGGACGGCGATCCTAGAATTGTGCCATCACCCTCAAAGGAAGCCACCGTTTCGCTTTTAACTGCCGGCTTGGTCGTAGTGACGCCATCAACAAAAATCGTTTTGGTTGAGGATGAGGACGATGTTGGCTTTTACGAAATGATCCGCGATCTACTGCTTGAAAAAGGTCCGAGCAAGGATCCCATGAACATCTCCCAATCTCCTACGCTGATATTTTTGCCCGCTTCCAATGGAAAAAACCAAAACAAAGTTGGCGGCGGAAGTTCCGTTGTCAGCGCATGGGTAAATAAATTTGACCAAGAACCACTCAATACATTCTTCAAAGGACTGATCGACAACGACGGAAAAAACTTTGACAAAGGCGGCGTCTCGGTGCTAAGGCGACATAGCATTGAGAACTATATCCTTGATCCCTTCGCGGTATACGCTCACCTCCTGACAATTGGAGCAGCGCCGCCGATGAGAAACTCCTCAATATCAGCGGGCAACGAACACTTGATTCGTTCACTCGACGAATCTCAGCTTTACGAAATATGTAGCACTATTTGTGCTGCGGTAGAACCCTATCTAGTGCTCGAGACCCCAGCTCTTCGAGGTGAAACGCCCGTAGCATTCACCAATGGGCGTGTTGTTCCGTACCCAAATTGGATGCTTTCTTATCGCGGGCATGATTTGCTGCCCGCATTTCAAAACGCATTCGGCGGACACAACAGAATTAACCCTGTTTTGCAAAAAATCGCCTTTAAACGAGTGCGATTAATTCCTGTAGATCTAGCGGAAACCTTCTGCAAGCTGCAAGCGTAAGAGCAGCAACCGAGTTGGCACTCAATTGAACCCGCCGTGCAAGCTGAACGTAGCTCTCCCAGCCCTATTGACGCCGCATAGCCAGCCGCGCGTTCCGCCGTGACTCTACGATTTCAGCCAGCGTTGGAGGCGGGTCCATGCGCGCGAGGCCGACTGTCGATCCGCGGCTAACTCGTGAAAATTTCCGCCGATCTCTCAAATCCGGTCGTTTTTCAAAGATTCTCGCCTCCTCCCAAAACAGGGCTTGCCAATTCGAATCTGGAGGCAATTTTTCATCAATATCACAAATGGTTTTTACAATCATTATCCTTACCGCCTCACCAAAACCAATTGCTTGCTCGTCAGAAGGAATTACCCCATTGTGGACAACATCATTTCGAAATTCTCTTTGCCCTGCACTCAGCACTGCAGGCGCAAACTTAAGCATGGCGACATGCAAAGCGACAAACGCTCCGTATTGACGCTCTGAAGCCCGAGACAACATTTTTCGAGCACTATCCCAGACTTCCTTGTCGCCTCCAGCACCTAGTATCAAAGCTCGCGAGGCAAATTCGTGGAACCGTTCTAACGCTGTCGCAAAACTCGTCACAGCTTCCCGCGTGTACCCGTCGACGAGGGCATCAATTCCCATCTCAAAAATAATCTCGTACCTCGACATGCCATAAAGGGTCGTCGTTTGGTGCCCTCGATCACAGGTCATTTCGTAGATTCCGTCTTCTCGCACTGGAACCTCTTTCACTGGTACGTCTTCCCCAAATCGCCCCCCGTCATAGCTGGCGTTGAGGCACGGCATGCATCGGACTTGAATTTTCATTCAGCAATTTGACCACTGGTCCGATCTGCTGGTACACGGAAAAGTACCCGCGTACTGCAACCGAATATTGGATTAAAGGAGGGAGCGTTGCGACCTGGTCCTGTCAAGTCGCAAGCGCTTTCCCGCCAAAGCGGAAGCAACCTACAGGCGCGTCCACGTCACGGGACGCTAACCCGCCGCACGAGCCGCACGCAGCCCTCCCAGCCCTTGCCGGTGACCGCGTGGCTGCCGCCGCGGTGGAAGCCGCGTCCCCATGCATCGCTATCCGAGGCCTCGGTGCTGGACCAGTACCATGCCGCCCCGAATCGCTCGCTCTCGAGTGCGTCGCCGTCCGGACCGAAGTGGGCATGCAGCTGGTCGAGCTCGTGGCTGGTCGGGATGTACCAGCCGCCCACGCCGTCGATCACGGCGTCGCGAGCGCGGATGGCGATGGGGCTGCCGGCCGCGGCCATACGTGCGGTGTCCTCGCGGCCGTCCTCGCCGGTGGCGCCGACCAGCAGCAGGACCTCGGGCGTCGCGAAGTTGCCGTCGTGGTCGACCGGCTCGAGCCAGGGGCCGCGGGCGAACTCGCTGGCCTTCGGCGCCACCTCGATCTCGTAGTCGCCGCTGTCGGTGTGGATGGTGTACATGGGATTTCTCTCGGGTGTTGTTCAGGGTGGGGTCAGCGCGTCGGCGATGCGTTCGCAAGCGGTGCCCGCGATCCGGAGCCGGTCAGCGTATTCCGCCAGTTCTCCCGCTCGTTGGTCAGTCCGGCCGAGCACGTTGACGAGCAGATCGAGGGGGTCGGCACCAGGCTGGCTCGGGCTTGCGGCGGCAGCGCAGGCACCCGCGCGGGCTCGACGGGCGGCGCCACCGGCAGCTTCGCGCAGGCCGTCAGCAGCAGCGCGAGCACCGCGCAGGTCATCTTCCAGGGTCGTGATCCGGGCTTGGGCATCAGTGGCCTCCTTCGTGACGGCCGCAACGCGGCGCTGTTCCTCGGTGCGTTGCGCGCGCTCGGCGAGGCGCTGGCTCTCGGCATCGGTGGCACGGCGATCGGCGGCCGCTTGCTCAAGTTCGGCCACGCGCACGGTCTGCAGGCCCAGCAGCGCCAGCAGCAGGCCGACCAGCACCAGCTTCCAGTTGCTGAGCAACCAAGTTAGTGCCGCAGCCACGGGCAGTCCTTCGCGTGATGGCCCCGGCCGCCACAGAGGCAGCACCAGCGTCCGTCGGCGGTCATGGATATCGCGCCTTGGCAGAGTCGATGGCGCCGCGCGCATCGCCGCCCAGGAAGACCAAGCGCTCGGCCTCGCGCCGGCGCTGCAGGCCCTTCATGACTTGGCCGCCCGCCATGTTCCACCGCGGGAACTGGCTGGCCGCGCCCGCGTAGTCGCCCGCGTTCAGCAGCCGGACCAGCGTCGATGCGGTCAGCGCCGCGCGGCCGGCGTTGTAGAAGATCGAGACCAGCGCATCGAACTGGCGCTGCGTCAGCGGCACCAGCACGGCCTTGCGCACCGCCGGCTCGAACTCCAGCGCCATCCGGCGCACGAAGCGCTGATTGGCCTCGTCCAGTGTGATGCTCAGACCCTCGACAACATCAGGGCCGGTGTCGCCCCATCCGATGGTCCAGGGAGCACCGCTCAGCCCTGCCGAGGGGCGCCCTGCCCGCTCGGCCTTGGCGCGAGGCGATGCGGGGTCCGGGTAGGCCCGCAGCCGCAGGTCTTCGTAGTAGTGGCAGATCTCAGTGCCATCTGGCCCGATGTGCAGGGACTCATTCACGATCACGCCTCCTCGCCTTGAGACGCTGCCAGAGCGCTCCGACTCTGGAGCGCTGCCAGAGCACGTAGATCTCGATGCCCTGCACCAGCGCCAGCGGCTCGAGCGCCGAAATGTCGGTGGCCTCGACGGGCGCGACGTCGCCGGCCCATGCCCGCGCGCTGCACAGCAGCACCACGACTAGGCCGTAGGCCAGCAGCACCATGCCCGGCCCCGGCCACTCTCCGGCCAGCGGCAGCAGCACCATGCCGAAGGCAATGGCCGCCCAGATTGCGTACTCGACGACCACTGGCCACCGGGTGTTCTTGGGCATGGCATTGAGCCGGCAGCCGGCGATAACGAAGATCGCGACGCTAGCGGGCCAGATGGCCAGGGCGTAGAGCCGGGCGATGTCCCAGGTCATGGCGTGTCTCCCCTGCTGCCGCGCGCCAGGTCGATGGCTTTGAAGATGAACCGCACGATGGCCCGCAGCAGCTTGGGCCAGTCGTCGCCGATCGCGCCAATCAGCAGCGCCACCGGCGTAATCAGCACGCGCTCGGTGAGCGAGCTGTAGTAGCTGCTCCCGATTCCCGCCAGACTCACGGTGATCAGCACGGCCAGACCGGCAACGCGCAGGAAGTACCACAGCGCGGCGGCTCGCGAGGTCTTCTCGCGGCGTTTGAGCGCGAAGGACGCACCGATGACCGATGCCAGCACGATCACAATGTAGGGCCCGACCACCGTGGCAACGTTGGGCGCATAGACCAAACCCGCAAGGAAGATGCCGAACCCGACGGCGTCGGTGACGGATGGCGGCTGCCCGTTCACAGCTTCCACCCTTGATACGCCATCCAGAAATTCCCGCTGCCGGAAGCCACTTTTGCGAGGTCCAGCTGGCAGTTCTCTCGTTTGAGCGCGATCACACCCAAAGCCGTCTCACGCCGCACCGTCGCCGCGTTCTCGTAGGAAATCTTCATAAGCGTCGATGGACTCGTCACGACAGCGTTCGTGGCCGGGTCTCGGAAGAAAACCACGAAAGTCGTCGCGGTCGATGCGCTGGCACTGGCCTTGAGATAGGACGCGGCTCCATCATCGCGTTCCTTCACCCGCGTGACGGTCTCAAGTCCCGACAGCGTTTCGTGCGTGACCGTGAGCGCCCCCGTGCCGGTGTTGAACGACATGGTTGGCTTGTTCTTGCATGGAGTGCTGGACTGCCACGCCGAGCCGTCGTAGAAGATGTATCCAGCGAACGGCGTGAAAGTCCCGACTCGCACTTGGTTGTTTGCCGCGTATCCGACGATCCGGTTATCAAAGCCTTGCCCGCTGTCGACGCGCTCGAGGGTAGGAATCACCGACGTTGAGCCACAAGTCGGATGCGTGATGACAATGACGCCCGGATCAGAGCCATCCACCGCAGCAGTCACCTTGCCGGCGAAGTACGTGCTTGGAACGACCGAAAGTGTGGCAAGGTTCACCGCCACATCCAGCGTCTTATAGGCCCACAGTGTTGTCGTCCCCGTGGCAACCGATGCCCCAATGCGCAAACCCAACGACGAGTAGGTCTCGTCGCATGTCACGGTGAAAGTCCCAACCTTGTAGGCCGTGAAGCTATGCGGTAGCGTCAGCGACCCATCCGGGTTGGCCAAGATCGCGGACCCGGCATTGAAGTTGCGGGACAGGTGGCCAGAGTCATTGATGAACGACCAGCCGGTGTCCGCCGTCGTTTGCCGGATCGTGCCCAGCCCATTCACCATCGGCCCAATGTTTTCGAGCCACTGGGAGACCTTGTTCGCGTTGGTACCCGTTTCCGGGGCCTTGCCCACCAGCAGAGATCCGGTGGTCGCGCTGAGATCCGCGCCACTCACACCCTGCACAAGCCGGAACTTGGCAGCCTCGAACGTGCCGCTGGTCGTGAAGGGAAGCGCCGTTGCAAGCGGAGCATAGGTGTTGGTCGTCGCGCCATCGTTGTAGGTGACCGTCTGGCTCGCCGTGGTCATTTCGATGCCGGCCGCGTACGGGACCGGCACCTGGTAGCCGTATCCGGTGGCGACAGCTTGAATTGCCTGGATCGCAGACGCCGCCGCAGCCGAGACGGAAGCAATGGCCGCCTCCCCAATGCCGGTGATGTACGCAATGGCACCAGCGAGAGTTCGCTTGATGTTTCCGAATCGATCAGTCGCCGTAGGCGCGGTGGAGGTCGCGACGGCCTCGATGTGCTTGAGATCGGTCTTACCGCTGTCGAAGTCAGGAAGGGAAGGGAAAGGCATGTCTTCCTCTGCTCAATTGATGATGGAAGCCTTGGGCGGAATCGGCTCCGCGTCCATGGCGAAGTAGCTGTCGCTGTAGTTCACGAGCTCGAGCTCGACGTAGTCGCCCTTCGGCCGCCCGATGCGTTGGACCAGATAGGCTTGGCGCTGACGCGCGCTATCGCTCGCGAACGAGAAGATCGTGCGAATGCCGTCGGCGCTGAGCGAAGTCACCACAGGCTCGCCAGGCACGCTTTGCAGGACAACTCTGTTCGAGGTCGAGCCCGGCACGACCACGATGCTCTCGGGCGTCCCATCCCGACGCATGAGCACGATGCTGTGGTCGGCGCCGTCCTCGAACGCAACGTCCCGGCTGAGCACCAGCTCGAGGCCGGCTTGGCCGATCACCTCGCCGTCGTAGGCCTTGAACCGCGTGTTGTCGACCACATCGACGCGAGCATTCGGCAACAACGCACGCGCGTCGGTGGTCACACTGGTGCGGCCGGTGATGCGCTGCCCGATCAGCTTGCGGTACTCGCGGTTGGCGCGGATCCAGGCCTGGGGGAAGCTACGGATGCCTGGAATCTCGAACTTCTTCAGCTTGGTGTAGCTGCCGTCGGCAGGCAGGCGGATCGTCTCCGGCTGCGCGGTGTCCGGGTCTTGATAGACGAACTCGATGCCGTCGTAGCCGCCATCGTTGGCAAAGGTCCGCACGAACGTCTCAGCGTTGGGCTCCTTGTTCCGATGCGTGAAGAGCGCGGTGCTGTATGGCTGGGCGCGATCGAAGCTGAGGCGGATCTTTCCGTTCTGCCTGTAGGCGATGCAGGCGCCGGCGTTGGCCACGGTCTGCACTGTCTCTTCGAAGCTCATCGAGTCCGAATCGAACGTGAAGTTGAAAGTCGGCAGCTCGGGATGCACGCTGTACGCGAGATCGACCTGTGCAGACATCTGCACCATGTCCAGGTCTGACAGCTGCTGGTTGCCGATCTTCGGATCCAGCGCGAGCGCGGCGATCACATCGTGCAGGTAGCCCGTCGGCTCGAGCGTGCCCGAAATGTGACGGCCCTCGGCATCGAATGCACCGGTGAAGCCGCTTCCGGTCCAGCGCGGGAGTAGCCGCGTCGCGATGCAGTTCAATTGGCGGCTGCGCACCGCGGTGGCCCGCTGGGTGGCCTGGGTGACCGTGTGCACTGTCGTCTTGTTTCCGAAGTGCAGCTTGTCCACCGGCGACACGCTGTAGAGATCGGCCCATTTGATTTCGTCAATCAAAGTGCCCGGGTAGTCGTACAGGTAGGGCGTACGGCGACGCATGCGCACTCGCGCGGGGCCGGTCCACCCCGTTACGCGTTCCACCGTCTCGCCCAGCAGGTCCGACACGGCTCCGCCGATCGTACTGATGATGGTCTCGACATTGCCCGTCGGATTGAGCGAGCCGTCGAGCTGCTCGATCTGAATCTCGAACTCCACCGCGACCGGAGATTTTCCGCCGGCGTCCGCATACAGCCCTTGCGGCGCAATGATGTTCAACCACACCTGCGTGCGGTCGAGTTCGCGCAGCGTGATGTAGTCGGTCCAATCACTCAGCCCGTTGGCGACCGACGCATTGACGAAGGCGCCGCCCGTGCCGAGGTCGAGCTCGTAGGCGAACACCGTGCCGGCCAGGACCACCGAGCCGTCGCGGACCTCGATGATCGTGCGCGTACCCGAGAACGAGCTCAGGTCCGGAGAGGCAACCACCGTGACCAGATCGGGAAGGTTCTTGATCTCGTCGACCTGGCTGCCCGCAGTCACCGTGATGAAGCTGTCATCCGGCGCCTTGGTCGCAACCGTGAATGAGCCGTTGTTCTGCGGGCTGAACCAGCCGTAGAACGTGACCTGATCGCCGGGGCGCACGCCCGTGAACATGGATGGGACCACCCCCAGATCGATGTACTTGCGATCGGCTCCGACGCACTCCGCCTCTTGGCTCACCGTGTAAGCCATGTCGAACGGCGCGATCGTGATGGTCTGACCGACCTCCGCGACCGCGTTGAAGTTCGGCTTTTTCTGCTTCTGCTCAAGTACGTCGTTCCCACCGTACCCAGGGGCACTGCCAGGTGTGAACTTGTAGCGGTCGGCCGCCGAGAGTTGGATCTGGTTGAAGGCCTTCAGCGTGAAGCCGTCGGTTTCCACAGACCGACGCACCGACATGATGGTGTCGATGATGGCGTCACCGATCAGCAGCTGCGGCGCATCGCCGCTGTTGGGGCTGGTGAAGGGACGGTAGATCGCTGCACTCGAGCCGGTGATCGAGGAGATGAACGTCTCGCCGTCCTTAACATCGGTGATCTCAAGATAGCCGCGGCTGATGCAGTAGTACCCATACTCCACCTGGCGACTGCCGACATACTTCGTGTACGTGGTCATCATCACCGAGGGAATCGCCTTGACCGTCCCGATGATGTCCTCTACACGCTGGAGCATCCGGACCTGGTTCTCGCGCGCTCCTAACGCGTTATTCGGGCTCTGCTGCGTGCGGTTCACGTTCGACGGCATGCGCGGCGGCGGGAACAGGATCGACGTGACGACTTGAAGCGCCACGCTGACCAGCAGGCTTTGCCCAATCGCCACCAACTCCGGGCCCGCGCCCGGACTTTCGAGCACAACGTACTCGTTATCTGCAGCGTGCAAGAGCGCGTCGAAGTCGTGAGTGATCTCCGTCGCACCGCTCGGCTCACCGCGGAAAACCTGTGCATTGATACGGCTGGAGACCCAATAGCGATCGAGCAGCCACTCGGCGAGGTTGTCCGTCTCGAAGATCTTGGGCGCAACCGGCGCCAAGGGATGGTCGTAGACGCACACCCTCATGAGCGCCCCCAGAACTGCATCAGGGAATAGTTGTCGGCGAGGCTGGCCAGGTCCTGAAACAGATTGCCGTCAGGCAACGCGTGCAACACGCTGCCTTGGTAGAAAACCCCGCAGTGATGCAGCCCCAGCCGGGGTGACTTGCCCATCAGCACGAGGCACATGTCCTCAGGTTCCGCAATCTGTTCGAAGCCGTGTTGTCCCTTGTGCAGTGCGATCCGGAAGGTCGAAGCGATCTCCCGGATAGAGCTGTTGATGGTCCGAAACTCAGCAACGCCCTGTTCTCGCTCGGTCGCGTAGACGTCCGCCACAAGCGCCCAGCACGGCGGGTTCGGATACTGCTTGGCTTGGTAGTGCGCCACATTCATGAAAAGCTCCGGAGCATGGGCACGTCGCGCGGCGCGTAGATCTCGCCGGTGCGCGTGATGTTGAGCCGCGGCGAGATCGCTGAGATGGTCGCCGCACCGGCATTCGACGACACCGATTCAACCTGCAGCAGCGCCGTCACGGCGGCCTCGCTCAAGTCATCGCTGAGGTACTCGCGATAGACCGCGCGCACGCGCTGATCGGTGTCGAGCGGGATGCGATCCATCTCTCCACCGAACTCGTCGCTGTTGTCGACCGTGTCGAGCGTGATCTCATAGACCTGGTCGAGGTTTCCTTCGGAGCCGGCCAGATCGATCGCGAGGTTGATCGGCAACACCTCAACTTCACTGGTGGCCAGCGTGAGCGGGTCTTGCACCGTGACCTCGCCCGCGTACGGCTCGGCCCACAGGTGCCAGACACGCGACATCAAAGGGTGGCTGAGTTCGAGCACCTGGATCGCGCGTACGTTCGCCGGCGCAGAGGCCAGGTACATGCGCAGGCGGGTCGGGAGGTCGAGTGCCATCAGAAGTCCAGCGCCAGGGTGTCGACGTTCGCAAACTGCGCCAGACGGGCCAGCAAATCGTCGAGATCGGTGCCCACGCCTTCCCACAGGTCCATGAGCGCTTGCGCGTCAGCGTCAGAGTACTGATAGGCGGCCGACGTGGCAGTGATCACGAAGGACACCGACCATAGACTTCCGCCTCCCACAGGAACCGCCGAGTAGCTGCCTGGCACCATCTGGCATTCATGCGGCTGTGGACCGGTGCCACTGTTCAGATCCATGGAGAACGGATAGGCACCGTTGCGGATGATTCGCTGGTACCAGACCGTCCACACCCCCAGTTCCAGGTCGTCGAGGATCAGCGTCGCCTGGAACAGCTGCGGACCGCGGTCATGCTCAAGGCCGTTGCGCGGTGCGCCGCCGGCGACGCTGGTCGAGCGCACGCCGGATGGCGATCCGATGTTGTAGCCCTGAAACTGCGGAACAAAGCCGCTCGGGATGGTGGCCAAGGTCATCAGTCGCGCTTTCGTGATGCGCCGGTGTGGGCAGCCAGCGCCTTGCTGAATTGGCTGTTCGGGTTGGCAATCTGCCGCGACATGTAGTCGTCGACCTGGCGGATCGTGAGGACGTCACCCTGCGGCGTGCGGTCGAGGTTCGCGATGTCGACCCGTCCGCTGGTCAAGTTGTTGACCGTGAGCGAGCCATTGCGGACGAGCTCGTGGTTCGGGACAATGGTCCCGTCGGACTTCGGCACGAACACCTCGTGGCCGCGCTCACCGACGAGATAGGCCTTGCCTGCAGCGACCGGCCCGCCGTCGGCCCGCGCGCCGGCCAAGCCAGTGGGGGCGATGATCTCGGTTGCATTGCTCAGACCTGGGGTGCTGCCGCCTCCCCCGAGCAATGCACCTCCCGCAGCCCGCAGCAACTGCCCGAAGATCCCATCACCCTCACCGCCTTTGACCAGGTCTCCGAACATCGCCCGCGAGATGCGGGCCGCGGCTGCCTGGGCGACCATGTCCCGCAGCATCTTCAGGAAGCTCTTGCCGATGTCTTTGAAGTTGCCATCGAGCGCATCGCTCAGGCCCCGCCCGAGGCTGTCCTGAATGTTCTCTGCCGCCTGCCGCGAGAACTCATCCGTCTGGCTGCCCAGCTCGCGCAGCCGCTTCTCGGCCGCTCTGAATTCATCGCCCTCTTTGGAGACTGCGCGCGCGTATGTTTCCGACGTGATCAACCCGTCACGCCGAAGGTCGTTCAGGTGCGCCACCGCGGCGCTGTAGGCCTCCAGCGGCGTCAGCGTGTCCTGATACACCCGCTTGGCTTCATCCTGCTCCGCAAAAAGGCGCCGCTGACGCTCCTTCTGGTCTTCGTCGGCCTTTTTCTTGAGCTCCTCGACCTCCTTGAGGTGATCGATCTCAGCCGAGATCGACAGGATCTGCTGCTGCTGCGCATCGGTGATCTCGCCGCCCGCGGTACGGATGCGCTGGATCTCCGCCAACGATATCTCGACCTGGCTGAGCTCCTTGACCTTCTCTTTCTGCTTCGTGAGGCTGTCGATGTAGCGGTTGGCCGCGGCCTCCTCGTCCTTGGCCTTCTTGTCAGCAGCGCCGCCGCCGATCACCGGTGCGGCGCCGCGGTTGTCTGGAATCACGGGCGTGAAGCCTCGATCTTCCTTGCGCTTCTGCGCAGAGCCATTCGGGTCTGCGTCGTCCGCCAAGCGCTTCAGGTCCGCGCTCGCGGCCGTCGCGATGCGCTGCTGTTCTTCGATCTTGCTGCGGTAGGTGGCAAGCCGCCGCTGCGCCATTTCGTCGGTGGGATCGCGCTGCAGCTGCAGCTCGACGCCGTTCATCTGGCTCTGGAGGCGCGTCATTTCGCCGATGGCGGCGCGCGCACGGCTCTGTGCCTGGCCGATCTCGTCGACGCCCAGGGTGCGCGCGACACCGCCACCCATCGCGACCAGCACGGCATTCAGGAGGCCGCCCTCTTTCTTGGCCTCGAGGATCTGGTTCGTGATCGCCACGAGCGACTTGAGCAGAGGGCCACCAACGGCAATCGCGGCCGCTTCCGACGACAACTTGAGCTTCGTCAGGTTGTCGTTAAAGTCAGCCGCATCCTTGGCGAGCGAGCCGCTGTAGATCGCACCGAGTTGCTCCGCCTCGAGGCGCAGCTTCTCGATGCCCTCGCGGCCCTGATTGAGCAGCGGGATCATCTCCTGGCCGCTCTTGCCGAACAGGCGCTGCGCGTCGGCAGCCTTCTCGGGCCCGTCGCTGTAGGAGGCGAAGCGGTCAGCCAGATCGCCGAGCACCTGGTCCTGACTGCGCAGCGTGCCGTCTGCGTTCTTGACCTCCACGTTGAGCGCCTTGAAGGTCGCTGCCGCTTCCTTGTTTCCGCTCGCCGCCTCGGCCATCAGCTTGCTGAGCCGGCCGACGCCACCGGCCAGCACCTCGAAGGGCGTGCCGACTGCTTCGCCCGCAAAGCGGAGCTCGCTCAGCTTCTCGACGCTGATCCCTGTTTTCTCCTGCAGGTCATCGAGCATGTCGAGCGTATCGATCGCTCCCTTGGCGCCCACAAGCGCGAAAGCGCCGGCCAAGGTGGTACCAACGGCCGCCATACCCGTCTGGACCGCAGCGGCCTGGCGCTTCAGCCCGTCGAAGCCGCGGCTCGCGCTCGCGAACATCGCGGCCGTCTGATCCTTGCCGGCAAGGATGATCTCGGCACGTGTCACCATGTCAATGCCTCCCTCTGCGGCGGGCGTTCATGGCCTTGACCTGGTCGACCACGCTGGGACGACGAGACGCGGACGACTTCGGCGCCGGCGGCGCCCAGGGGTCGGGGCCGAGAAAGTGCGCAGCCGACCAGGCCTTGCCGTCCTGGCGTGTACTTGCGCCCTGAAGCGTGGCGGCAAGCAAAGCCGCATGCTGCAGCCGCTGCGTCTCCGGATTGAAGCCCTCGTGCTCGTACATCACCTGCCATTGCGCAAACTCCAGGGCGCTCATGCGCCGGCCCAGTTCTTCGACGGTGCTTCCCAGATCCCGCGCCAGGACGAAGGCGAATCGCAGCGCGGGCTGGGCGGCTAGTTTTTTCTGACGGCTTCCGGATCTCGGCCCGAGAGTCGCAGCGCGATGCCGAACAGATGGAACGTGAGCTGACGATGTGCCCCGCCGAAGACGTCCCAGTCGTCCATCGACATCACGGGCATGCCCTCGTCGTCGACCACGCAGGCGTGGAGCATGCGAGGAACGACCAGCTTGCCGGCCCGGGTACGCGCTTCCTCCTCGGTCTCGCCGTCGACAGGCTTGGCCGCCTTCTCGTTCAGGTCGTCAAGCTCCATGCGCTTCGACATGAGCAGCCCTCGCACGACGACATCACCGCCGAGCGGCTCGCATGGCTCGACCTGCTGCGGCAGCACGGGCTTCCGCACCGATTTACGGTTGATGACCATGGGTCAGGCTCCCGGGTAGGCCTGCAGCCAGCCGCGCACGCCGATCTTCACGGGCGTGGTGACCGCCCCGCCAGCGCTGCCACCCGGCGCCATGCTGGTGCTGGGCAGACCGGCGAAGAGCACCGTCGTGCCGTCGAGGAACTTGAACCGCACCGCCAGGACACGGCCTTTGCGCGCGCCGACCTGCAGCGCCAGCAGGGCGGGATCAGCAACGTCCCACAGGGAGCCGAAGCCGTAGACCAGCGGCGACTCGGCGCCCGGCTTGTTGAAGCCGCGCTTCATGTGGATGGTCTGGATCAGCACGTCGCTGGTCTCGCCACCCGACGGGGTCACATCGGTGAAGGTGTTGGCGCTGACGCCGAACGTGATCTTCGCGGCCGAGCCCGAGACGAAGCTGCCGTTCATGTCCGTTGCGTCGATACCTTCCGCGACGAACGAGACATCCGCGACAACGGTACCGACGCGAACCACGGCATAGTCGAGATCGCCCATGCCCTTGACGCGCAACAGCACGATGTCTCCGAGCGTGAAGTCGTGATCGGGGGCCGCGATAACTGCGGGGTTGGCCTTGGTGATCCCGGTGATCGCTACCGGCGCGGCCAGGGCAGATTGCACGTCGACCTGCACCTCGGACCAAATCTGAAAATCGGACATGTGGAGCTCCTGCTAAAGGGGTTGTTCCGGCGCACCGCGCCGGGTGATGTACTGGGTCCGCCAGGTCTGCTCACGCGCCGCCATGGCGCGATCGCCCTCGCCGCTGAGCGTGATGCGCGACGAAGCGATGCGCGTGCGTCCAGGCTTCGGCACGGCGAACGATGCGGCGCCGAGCACCTTCTCGACCTCGAGGCCAAGCGAGCGAGCCTGCGCGCCGTATTCGGTGCCGTGAGTGACCACGCAGGTCACCAGCACCGAGAAGACACGGGTTTCCCCGCCGGTCACGGTCTGTGGATCGACTTGCTCGCCATCCGGGGCCTCCTCGATCAGGATCGCCGGCAACTCGTCGGGCTGCAGCGGATCGACCCGATCGAGAAAGACGCGCGCGCCGGCAGCCGTGCCAGCGGCCAACAGCGCGGCCTTGTAGCCGTCGAGGATCTGCTGCTGTGCGTGCGCCACGATCAGCTCGCCTTGCGGAGTGCGTAGACCATGAAGCCCGCCCCGTCTGGATCGGAGCTCACCGTCACGTACTCGGATTCGACCAAGGTCACGGGATGTCGAAGGGTGATCGCAGTGTTGTGCGGAAGCTTCACAGCGTCGGCCAGCGATACCGTCAGTCGTGGTTGCGAGGCTTCGGCCGCGTCGTCGAGCAGCAAGGCCCCCGCATCCTCGAAGATGCCTCCGAACGGCTCAGCCGAGATCGACGGCGCGACAAGCACCTCGCGATTCGCCAAATGGTCGATCACGGCAGCGTTGGCGCGCATTTCGAGCGCAGCGAAGCCTCCCCGCATATCGTGTCCGGCTCAGGTCAGCGTGCCGGGCACGCCCGTAAACTTGACCGCGAGGACCGTGGCGCCGTTGCCAGCGGCCTCGAATGCATGCGCTGCCGCACCAGTGACGTCGCCGGTAGCCGGCGTAGCAGCGTTGTCGTCGAAAGCCGCAACGGATGCATCCCAGGTCAGCGATTCGCCGGCCGCGATGACTGCGCCCGAGACCTTGGGCACCGAGAACACACCCTCGAGTTGCAGTAGGCCACTTGCACCGTTTGCGACGTCGCTGGTCGCGACGCCCAGGATGTTTCCGACGCGGACCACCTGGCCCGAGGTGACGTTGGCGCCCGCAACGAACGGCATGACGCGGCCGGTTTGAACGAAGTTCTTCATGAATGGACTCCAGGGTTGGAAAAGTCGCCCAGCTCGTGCGAGCGAGCCGGGTCAGGCGCCGTTGGCCTTGTAGAGGCCGCGGAAGTCCACCGCCTTCGCGGCGAAATCGAGACGGCACTTGTAGGAGATGCCATCCACCTCGAAGCCCATTTCGGACTCGATGACCGGCCCTTCGGCACCGTCGAGGTAGGTGTACTCGACGGTGTCGACCTGGCTGTTCGCGGCGGCGAGGTACCAGTTCGTGGCGCTCGTGCTGTCCAGCAGCGGCTCGACGATCGGCTCCAGCGCGGTGCGGCCGCCGGCGCGGAATTCGTTGATCTCGGTCTTGGTGGCCGGGGTGTAGTTCGAGCTGGTGAGCTGGTACGCGGTCTGCTCGAGCGCCGCGGGCACGATCAGGTAGGACGGCGCGATGTTCAACTCTTCGCTCTGCAGGCCCTTTTGCGTCCGCATGGCCGTGCGTCCCGACGCGAGCGCGGAAAACTGCAGCGCAGAGCCGGCGCCGGTGCCCAGGTTCGTGTGCGTCGCATGGAACAGTGCCACGCCATCGGACAGCGCAGCGTTGGCGGTCAGCTGCGAGTAAACGGTGCGATTCTCGAGACGGCGCGCCGAGGCGCCGAACGCGCTCACCAGGCGATCGAAGCCGCGCAGATCGTCATTGATGATCGCCTGACGCGTGAGAGCCACGATCCGGCCATAGGTGACCACGGCATAGGTCTCGGCACCGTCTTTCATGGTGCCGTACTTGAACTCGCCGTGTTCGTTCGTCTGCAGCAGCTCGGGGGCACCGGAAAGCTGCACCACGCTGATGTTCTTAAAGTCCGGAGCGTTCGGGGCGCGACGGGCCCAGATGCCATAGGTGCCCGGGTTCTCGTCGTAGGCATTGCGCAGACGCTTGTTGGCCACGTTCGCGAAGAGCGAGGGAAAGTCCGCCGTCGTGTTGTAGCCAGGCGCCCGGAAGGTCAGCATGCGCGTAGCCAGCGCGAGACGATCCAGACCGCGCGTGCTCTGGCCGTGCGCCTCGAGGAACTCGCGCCCCATTTCCAGCAGCGACATGCCACGGTACTGGCGGCCGTTGTCGTCGAGCTTCGTGGATGCGGCGACCCGGTGAAGGATGGCCTGCTCCAGGCCCGCCATCCGCACTTCCATGGAATCGCGAACGGTCTGGATCTGGACATTGCGGTGGCCGCCGGCGGCCGCATCGCGGTGAGCGAGCTCCTCCAGGACGGCCGCGCGTGCTTGCTCGACGGATTGACCTCCGCGAATCAGGCCAGCAGCGAGGTGACCGACGTGGTGGCGCACACACACATCGGTGATGTCGCTCGCGCGCTGGGTGGCGGCTTGTGCCGCTGCATCGGCGACGGCGGTTTGCTGCGCGCCCGCCGGAGCATTGGGCGAAGCGGCCGGGTCGGCGCGGTTTTCTTCGGTCGACGCAGCGGCGCCGCCGGCGACATTGGCTTGAGGCATGGAAGGTTCCTTGGAGGGTGGAGTTGCGGCGGAGGTGCCCACCGTGGGCGATGCGGGGTGACTGCGGACCTCGATGAAGTCACAGGGGAAAGTGCGTTCGGCAGCGTCGGGGTCACCGCCTTGCGGGCGATCGCCGCGGACTTGGCAGTCCATGTCAGCCGGAATGGGCACGAGGGACACCTCGTAGGGCTCCCAGTCGATGACGCGATAGGTCCAAACGCCGCCCTCTTCGGCCGGCGCCACCATCTCGATGCGATGGCGTACATAACCGACCGAAACGTTGCGGATGATCTTGTCCGCCACGTCCTGTACATAGCCAGCGACGGACTCTCGGCGCGAGAAAGTGACATCGCAATGTCCCTCGCCGCCTTGTATGGTCGGGTTTTCGACGACGCCCAGCTGGGCCTCGAGGCTCCACGAGTTGTGGGTGTTGAGAAGCGGCGCGCCCCGGGTGAGGCGTTCCATGCGGATGGCCCCATCCTCGACTACGAGTTGCTCGATGTAGCTGCGATCGCGATACCAGTCGTAGCGCCGGACGGCCGCCCCTGCGGCAAACACGAGCTGAGCCGTGGCAAGCGGCGAATCGGAGCCCCCGCTTTCATGCGCAGCAGCGCGGTTGAAACCGCGCAGCTCCATGGTGCGGCCCGCGAGCGGCAGATCATCCCGACGGGTGGTGGAGTTTGCGACTTGAGGCATGGCCGCGACTTTGCGCGGCCTGCTGTCTCAAGTTCAGGAAAAGTGAGACAGTTTTTCAGGTCGACGTTTCGGCCTCGGATTTCTTCTCGCCATCACCCATCTGCCGCCCCTTCTGAAGCATGAGCATCACATCCAGAAGGCCCAGGTCGCGGAGCTTTTTGATGTCGGCCGCAAGCTCCGCAAACACTGCTTCCGGTTTGTATCCCCGACGGCGCAACTTCTCGCTGATGCTCGAGAGGCCTCCGGCGATCTCGTCGAGATCTGCGCGCACATCCTGCTGAGGATTCACGTAGTCCCACTTCGGGGTCGCGTGCTCGATCTCTCGCGCTGCCTCCTCAACAACGCTGGCCAGCACAGCCGCGGCTTCGAAGGCGCGGCAGATTCGGTCGCACAGCTTCGGCACGAGCAGGAGCCACTGCGTCATTTCCGCTTCGCGCCGGAAATCCAGCATGCGCACCCGTGCGCTGCTGAAATTCACTTCCTTGACGTCGCCGGTCATCATCTCGTAGGTGACTCCCCACCCGGCAGCAATAAGGTGCAATTGCCATTTGACGTAGTCGGTGTAGCCGGGCGCGGCCTTCGGCTCCACCACCGTCAGGCTCATGCCAGTCGGAACCTGCATGATGTTGCCGCTGCTCAGCGCCCCCAGACTGCGGGCCTCTTGAGGAGCCTGTGATTCGTCTTGCGGTGGCGGCGCGGCCATTTGCGTGACGTCGCCCGAGGCCAGCACCGACAGCCGAGCCTCGAGGTTCTTTCGCTGCTGCTCGGCGTCTTCGTAGAGTTGCAGATCTCGCACACGAGCAATGACGGGCGCCGCACGCGGAAATCCCCGCCCCTGGCCAGGCCGGTCCGGAGTGAACAAATGGATGATGTTCTCCGCCGAAACAAAGCGACTGCTGCTGCGTGCCCGCATCGTCACCACCATCTCGCCCGGATGCTGCTCGAACAACCAGTAGCCCGCGACCTTGCCAAGCGGGTCGTATTCGATCCCGTTCACGATCGTGTTGCTGGACCCTTCCGCACGACCGGTGCGGTAGGAGTCCAACCAGTCGATTTCCAGCAACTGCAGTTGCAGAGGCACCGCAAGGCCATCCGCGACGCGCCTCGGTCGCAGCCGAATCAACACCTCGCCGTCCTGTTCCATGGCCCTGTAAGCAGCCGCCTGCAGGCCGTACACATCGAGACGCCCATCAGCGTCGGCTTCCTTCACCCACTTCGCCCACGCTGCATTCAGCTTCGCGGCACCCTGCCCCTTCCAGTTGGGGGTGATCCCTGTTCCGATGACATTGGCCACCAGGGATCGCAGCCCCTGCGCCATGTACGGCACGTTCTGGATAAGCGCCCTTGAACGCGTCCGCAGAGTAGTTGCATCCGCGGCGTGATCGCTATTTGCGCTCGCCCCCGGGCGACGCGGCTTCCAGCCGTCCCGCTTGCTCGCGCCCTCGTAGGCACGTGAAAGCAGCTCGCGCGCATGATGACGGCGTAGGCCCCGCATCGGGCTGAAAAAGCCAATGGCTCGATCGATGAAATTCGCCATCTCAATCCCCTCGCGCCGTGGTGAATGTGTAGCGGAAGGGACCGCCTCGCTGGCCGGACTCGGCAGCGGCCATCTCGGAGACGACCGTCTGTCGCGCTTTCAGAAGTTCGTTCACCGAGCGGTAGGTGACGGTCCGCCCGTTGTGGCTGACGGTGAGTTGTCCGCTGGCGATGGCGGCATCGATTGAGTCGAGATCAGCAGAGGTGAAGGCCATTGAGCGGGCTCCGAGGGTTTGAAAGTGGCGGTCGAGGTGGACGACCGTAGCGACTGCCCCGTCTCATTTCCCGGAAAAATGGGACTATCTTTCTCGCCCGCCTGTTTGATGTATCGGTAGACCGTCGCACGCCCGATGCCGAGGCGCCGAGCAACCTCCCGGGCGTTGCGGCCGTTGAACAGGGAAAGGACCTTCACTGCCAGTTCATGGCGCTCTGTAGCGCTGCGACCGGCTATGTAGACATCCTCCCCCTGGAACTCCTCGCGCACGGCTCGCTTCGCCTTGACGAGGCTCGCACCAGCCAGATCGGGGAACTCCTCCAGGAGGTATTCGAATATCCGGTCAACGAGATCCGGCTCGGTTTCCGTGAGGGCTTGCAGTTTGGGTGTTGGGTTCGTGCGGTGGGTCATGGTTCACCAATCGCGGGAGAAGGTCGAAGAGACAGCAGGGGGACGTGGCGAGGGACCGCGGGATTCAGCCGCGGGCGATGGCGCCGGAGTTGTAGAGGCCACTGACGCTGGGGTATTCGGTGCAGACGTCTGCACCGGCAAGGGGGCCGCTGGTACACCCGCAAACAGGTCGGCATGCGTCGGCGCGTACATCTGCTCTCGCCGCTGCCAGCTCGGATCACGGAAAGACTGGATGCCCAGAAAGCAGGCCGCCGCATAGGCATAGACCTGGCAATCGCCGGCTTCCTCGCGCTTTCCCTGCGGTGTGATCCAGCGCATCGAGTGCTTGCCCTGTACGACCACCGGCAACAGGCGCGCCGCCGTCATTTGCTCGAATTCGTCGGTTTCGCTCAACGCCTTCGGCACGTGCACGAAGCCAGAACCACCAGCCGTCGTTAACCGCATACGGCCGTAGATCAGGTGCTTCGCAGTGTCGGTCCCGATCTGCCACAACTTCACACCGCGGCTGATCTGCTTGCCTCGCCAGTTGATGTCGATCATGCTGGGCTTGCCGAGCACCGGAAGCCCATACTTGCTCGCCCCCTTGATTGCAAGCACATGCGAATGAGCGTGATTGCGACAGTAGCTGTAGACCGCATGCGTGTTGTGACCACCCGAGTCGACGCATGTAGCCTCGATCAACATTTGGGCACCGCTCGCGTGAACAATCGGCGTGCGGCGGATCTCCGTCAGGCGCGTCCATGGTGACCCTTCGGTGCCTTCGTCGAGGTTGGGATCGCCGTAGATGACGAACCGATTGACCAGCCAGCTTTCTTCGCCACGGCCGAAAGCCCAAATCCGCGCCTCGAGCCGGTCCGGCTGCGTGTCGACGCCCATCGTCACCATCAGGCCTCGCAACGGCACCTTGCCGAGCTCGTAGCTTTCCGCTCGCCGCCTCAGCACATCGCTATCAGCCCCCGTGCCCTCCTCCTCCCAGGTCTCGGCCTGGCTGGAATTCTTGAACTCCTTCAGGGGGCCGCTATCACCAGCCTTGTGCTTCTTGACGGCATCGGACCATTTCTCCACAAGTGACGCCCACGACCGCCAACCGAGCGGGCTGTACAGCTTGTTGAGGTGGAAGCCTGCCCGGAGTCCTCGACCAGCACCAGGCATGTCCGGAATCCATATGCCCTCAGCCAGCATTTGGGTCTTCGAGTACTCCTCGATCGCCGCACCGCACTCGGGGTTGCTGCAGATGTAGACAGCCGTCTCGGGCCGAGGATCGCCAGCCGGCGTGCGAAGCCATTTCAGGCCGAACTCCTGCTCTGCGCCCCAGACCAGCACTTGCCGATGGCCACAGTGAGGGCATGGCACATGGTAGCGGCGGCGATCCGAGGCCAAGTACTCGGCCTCGATCACGCTCGAGCCTCGAATGGTCGGAGTGCTGGCGATGACCAGCTTGCGGCGGCTGAAATTGCTCATCCGCTCTTCGAGCAGGGCGAGCGGCGGTCCTTGGTTGTCAACGTCCGCCGGCCATTTGTCTACTTCGTCGGCGGTCGCAAAACCCAACGGCTTCGATGCCAGCGAACTGGCGCTGTTCGCTCCACCAAAGAACACGGCGAAGCCCCCGTGAATGCTGCGTGCACGCCAGCTACTGCTTTCATCTCGACTGCGGCTCACCGCGACGAGACCGTCCAGGATCGGCGTTTGCATGACGGTCGGCAGGAACCGTTGGCCGCTATGGTCCTGCGCGTCCTGCAACGTCGGCTGCACCATCATCATGTCCTGCGGATCGGTGTGGATGCGCTGAAGAAGTCCGTTGTATAGGACCTCCGTTTTGCCGAGCTGCGTCGCGAACATCAGCACGACGCGCTCATACGGTGTGAATGCGCTGACGCACGTCATTGGCTCCACAAGGTACGGTGTGCGCGAGTTTCGCCACTGACCACGCTCCGGACCCTTGGCGATCTTGCGGTACGTGCCGGCCCACTGTGCGGTATCTACCCGCGGAGGCGGCGCCAGGAACCGCGTCTTCATGCGATCGAGGATCTCGTGCGCTCGAACCTCGTCCGTTGGTAGATCGCGAACCTTCACGATGCGCCCTCGCCTTCCCGCAATTCAGCGGACGACAACAACTGGAGCGCCTGGTTGTGTTCGGCATCGAGCAACTGCTCGATCTTGAACACGTCCGTCTCGGCGGCCAGCAAGGGCGCCAGGCGCGAGCGCACCTGCAACAGATGCTCGCGGGCCGCGGCAAGCAGTCCCGACCACACCGCCTCCACCGCGACCACCCGAATCAAGTCCTTGCGTTGCTCGGCAAGTTTCAATTCGGCAAGTTCCGCCTCGGCGGCTTCCCGACGTCCACGAGAGCTCCAGTAGCCATCCCCTTCGTGCACAGGATCCGCACCGGCTGCAGGCACTATGGCCGGCAGGCCCGTTTCGTCGCGCGCGGCGCGAGCTGGAATTCGCGCCCGTGTATTCGCCTTCCACTGGGCGTCAGCGATCATCGGATCGATCCTTCCATCGATCAGCGAGATCCGGCCAGCTTGCGCAGCCTTCGTCACGGCCGCTTTCGAGCAACCGCGATGCTTCGCGTAGTCGGCAAGGGACATGAGGTTGACTGCGACCATCGTTCACCTACCCGTTAACTTTTCCTGCGCCCACACACTGGCGCGCGGTCGGGGCCCGAATTACCCGTACTGGCCGATTTTTTGAAAGGACCCGTGACGGGGGGGTGCCCGCCCCACCCTGGTGCATGGCCGTGACCATCACGCCGCTCCCCTCGCCGGACGTGCTGTCCGAAGGGCATGGGCCAGCGCTTCGCGTGCGTGGCCTGGAAAGACCCGCGCTACCGTGTCCCGAGCGACGATGTCGAAGCGGAAGCGAACACGGTAGGTCGCACGCCCCACGAAGATCAGGACTGGCGACACCTTGGAGCCCATCACCCCGTCAGGCTTGCGCACCCACACGCCTCGAGGCAGCGTCTGCTCCATGCGTCCGCGCTTCCATGAGCGCTTTCCGAATGGATGCGTGCCGGGCCCGGTGCTCACGAAGTAGCCCTCGCGGCGACGCTTGGCTTGGCTCCGCTTGTTGTTCGAGGCGTTTGCGCTCGAGCCCGCGAGGTTGAACGCCTGCAGCTGGCTGATGATCTTGACGATCTGCCCGCGGCTCATGTTGCCGTAGCTGTCGAGCTTGGCCGCCTCGCCTGGCACAGCCCGCTCGCTCGAGCGCATCAGTCCTCGTTGCACGAGCAGCTGCTCGAACCGCTTGAGCGGCCGATCCCCCCCCATGATCTGGGGCAGCAGGTAGTGCGTTGGCCGCTCGCTGTCCTTGACCCATACTCGAGCGACCAGGTCTTGCTTCGTCGCTGTCTTGATGAAGAGGCTGTTGAGCGTGTACCGCGTGGGCCGATCGAACGCTGCGGCCATCTCGGCTTTCTCGGCAGCACGGACGTCCTGCGCGGTCCTGGTCAGCGCCAAGGCCAGAGCGAATGGCGTTTGCTTCTGTAGGTCGGCGAGCTCGCGCTTGACCTCGGGAAAGTTGTCCCGCACGTCGATCAGCATGTCTGTGCCCCCGGTGCAGACGTCTGTACATCGGACGGCTCGGCGATGAAGGCGGCGAAGGCGGTGCCGTTGACCACGGCGTATTGCTGCCACTGGGACACCGGGTGAGCCGGCGGGAACGGTGTGCCCAGGACATGCCCGCCCTCGATGGCGTAGAAGCGGCCGGGCTCCCCGGCGATCGCGCGCCGCAGGCAGTCATTGACGTGCGTCTTCCCTAGGTCGAGCCGCTTGCGCTCGATCCATTCGGCCGTCATCGGCATCGCCGTTCGCATATCGGGCTGCTTGGCTGCTGGCTGGCTCATGGTGCTGACCTCCGAAAGTGAAGGGGGCGGACGGCGGGTGGACGGCGAAAACCCGCGTGGTTGCTAAATCCGTCCATCTGTCCAACCTGTCCAAGGTGTGTGAGTGAGCTGCGCCCCCGCGTGCGCGCGCAGACACGCGCCCGCCTGTCTGCGCGCCTGCACATGTGAGGGAGGTAAAGCCCTGGAGGGTGGACGGGTGGACGGATCGGTATTTTTTCAACAGCGACAAGGACTTGCGCCGTCCACCCCTGGGCGGACGGATGGTGTCCGAGGCTGGACGGCGGAGGCGTCAGGACCGAGCACGCAGACGCATGCACGGGGCGAGACCTGCCGCGAGGCATCCAGCCAGGCGCACGAGGGTTGTCAGAACGGAAGGTCATCGCCCTCCTCTCGAAAGTCATCCGCCGGCGGCGGCGACGATGCGTCGGGCTGCGCTGGCAGGTCCTGCTTCACGCGACGCCAACCACGCAGGCGCCGGCCTGTTGTCGGGCGTTCCTTCTGGAAGCCCAGCAGCCTCATGCAGGTGGACACGCGCGTGTCCATCTGGCCGTTGCCGTCGATCCGGTCGGCCTTGATCAGGAGGGCCTTCTCGTACAACTCGTTGGTCGTGAAGAAGTCGCGCTCGACGCGAGGCAACTCTGTGGCGTTCGGCCGGTGCGGGTCGTTGACATAGGCACTGAGAATGTCCTCCCACGGGTCGGCGCGCTTGAACGGCTCCTGCTCGGGAAAAACGAGCGTGCGCTCTTCCTCACGCGTCGGCCAATACTGCTCGCCGGCCTGGACGCGATGTAGCGCCTCAGCGAGGAGCTGTAGCCGGGCCGCCTTGAGCACGTCGACGTTGACCGCCTTCACCTCAAGCGGCCAGAAGCGGCGATCGCCGGTGGAGTCCCTGAGAAAGGTGTCGGCATTGGTCGTGCCCACGTTCACCGAATGCCGCGGCGCTTTCACCATTTGTGAGCCGTAAGGAGGCCGGTACCAGTCTTCCTGAGCCGAGAGGTACTGCTTGATCAGCGTGCTCTCTGACTTGTTCAGCGACTCGAGTTCGGCCGACTCAACAACCCAGGCGAGCTGCATCGCCATCTGCGAGTCCTTGTCGCCCACACGGATCGCGTTATCAGTGAAGTACGGGAACGACAGCGCGCGGAAGGCGGTCGACTTGTTCAACCCCTGCTCGCCCTTGATGATGAGCATGTAGTCGAACTTGCAGCCCGGATCGATGGCTCGTTTGACCAGGCCCATCATGAAGCACCGGGCGATCAGCCGAACGTAGGGCCGATCCTGCACCTCGAAGACGTCCGTGAGCCAGTGGTCGATGCGGGCGGTTCCATCCCACTTCTCGGCCTTGATCCAATCGACGATTGGGTTGTAGCGGTTCAGGCGCGCCGTCATGAGCACACCATCGCGCAAGGTGCCCTTGCCCTTGATGCCGAGGCCGTAGACCTGCAGCAGGTACTCGCCGAGCATGAGGTCGTCTTCCTCGTCCCAATCACCAGCTGGGCGTCCCCACGGCGCGTGAGGGCCGCGCTCGAGCAGGAGGGAGAAATCGTTGCGCCGCACCAGGTGCTTCAGACGGGGATCGTCGCGCATGGCGTAGAAGACGTTTTCGCGGCAGTCCTCTGGCTTGCCCCGGCGCCCCTTCACCAGGGCATCGGCAACGCGATCGAATGCCTCGTCATCGTCCGCGTCGGGCGGATGATCGGCAGGCGGCCCGCCGCCGCTCCCTCCACCCTGGCCGCCCCCAGCGGGAGCCGGCATCACGCGAATTTTTTCCCGCGGCTTGCTGATGGCCACGCCGACCAGGGGCGCGAGCCAATGCAGGGCGTCGGCCGGTTTCGCTACCGGCAGCCACTCCATGACGAGATCGACCGGTGTGCGGGCCCCGAGTTTTGGGTCTCCCATGTCTCGCACGCCGAAGTCGCAAATGCCTTCCGGAGCGATAGACAGATCCTCCTGAAGGTCACGCCCCAGAGCCTCGGAGGTAACTCGATAGCCCGCCCCGCGAGGAGTCTCGCGCCCACCGAAAAGGGCCGGGACCCACGCGGCGAAATTGGCCATCGCGGCGTCGTTGACCCTGCGGAAATCGTTGGTGCCGCCGTCATCGTGCTGCGCTGGCGTTGCAGCGGGTGCGGGCGGGGTCGGAGCCCTTGGTGCCGGCCGCTTCGCTTCCTTGGCTGCAGCCTTGGCGTCATCGATCGTTCGGTGCAACCGCCTGAGCGCCGCATCGGCGATCGGGTTCACCTCGGCCGGCGTGTTCTGGAATCGATTCGCAGTGACAGTGAAGAACTGGCTGTTGGCGAAGACCTCGACCCCGATGTCATTGCTCTTGTTGGTCGATGTTTCACCACGCACGAAGATGTGCACGCCCTTGCCGCTGGGCGAGATCTCGGTGAAGCTGTCGCAAGCGGCAACGATGTTCTTGCATCGATCCGACCACTGCCCGTCCGCCTCGAGCTGACCATCGAGATCGATCCCGATCAGCCCATCGCCTGGCAGGAAAGCGAAGCCCACCCCATGCCAGCCGCCACCCGGCCGCTCGAACGCGCGGCGAGCGACCTCCAGCGTTGCCAGGCGCTGACGGTCACGGTCATCGCCCTGCCCGCCAGTTCGCCGCCCTCCGCCCACGTAGTACGGCATCTTCGCGGGCTTGGTATCGCTCTCGCGCTTGAACTCGAATTTCCACAGCAGCCATTGCTGCTGTGTTGCAAGGGAGGCAGGTATGCCTTCCCACACCGGCGGGACGATCGGTGGTAGCTGTTGCGCGTCGGACATCCGCTACGCCGCCGGCTTGCCCGACTGGTGGCGCCGCGTGGCGGCCGCGACCAATGCATTGATGGCTGCGATCGCCTGGCCTGCCTCGGTCTGCAACTGCAGCAGTTCGTTTGCCGAGAACTGGCCGTCGTCGGCCAGCGACGCACAGGTCGCAGCCACCAACTCGCTGTACTCGCGCGAGGAGTCGGCGAGCGCACGCATGCAGTCATCGCCTTCGACATCGAGCATCTCCGGCAGAGGGATGCACATACGGCCGCATACGGTCGCAAAAGCATCGAGGATCCGGTAATCCTTGGCTCGCACGGTCATCTTGACTGCATCGGCCAGGCCGAGCTTGGCGCTACCGATTCCTGCGAGCTCCGCATTGAGCGTGTTGGCGTTCTTGCCGATCGACGGGGCCAGCGCGACCACGCCTCCCTCGAAGTCGTGCCCGACGTTGAACGCAGCGGTCTTTACATCCATGGCCATTGCGATGGCTCTCTTTCATCGTTACAGACAGGTGAGTGATGCCGCGACAAACTGCGGCCCGCATGAAGACGACACAAAGACCCCGCCGCCACAGCACGCCAACGGATGTGCACCTGCCCGCGCACAGCCCAAGGAGGAGAACGCCAGAAAAAGCGGACGCGCCAGTTGATTGGGCAGCGGGGAGGAAAACCTGGATGCCATCGCTTTACGACATCTCGGCAACAGCGGGTTCAGCCGCGTGCGCACGAACTTCGCAACTACGCACCAAGCTGAACCATTCGGTGTCGGCCGGCAGTAGCTCTTCACACGTGACTGCCCCTTCGGTGAAGACCTGAATGTGCGGGCACCATCGGAGCGGAACAGGCTTCTTGCCGGCCGCCACCCTTGACAGAAGCGACGCCGGGACTTTCAGGTACGCCGCGAGACCCGCGTATCGACCGCGCTCAGCTTGGAGCCATTCGAGCAGTTGCATGATAGCGCATCTTAACCCATGGTTAATCCTCGTCAATAACCATGGGGCAATACCGCGCGATAGCCACCGGATATCCAATCCCGGCATGCAGACAGTTTTCGAGACGCGCAGGTTGCGTCTACGCATGCTCAAAGACAAGTACGGGACCGTATCGGCGCTAAACGTGGCGATCGGCTGGGAGAGCACGAGCGCGCGCCTGTCCCAAATCCTCAACGGCAGCGTCCGGAGCGGACGAGGCACTCCCTACGAAATGGGCGACGCCACAGCCCGCCTGATTGAGGAGAAGCTCGAATTGCCGACGGGATGGATGGATACACCGCCGGGCTACAGCGACTCACCCACGAACAATCAAATTGCTCATGTAGTCAAGCTGCTCGAGGCAATGCCGCAATGGCAACGCGAGCAGGCGGTAAAAATCGTTGATGCGCTTGCTCAACCAGCCAACGGCACCACGGGAGCCGTGGGACCGAACGGCAGCGGCAAATGACCGCTGCTATGCGCCTCGAGCGTGACGCTCGAGAAACCCACTAGTCCCCGCTTTTCGCTGCGGCCCGCTGAGCACGATCAGCGGCGCGCTCGATCGCGTCGAGCTTGTCGAGCACACGATCCCAGTGCTGCGCTCGATCGCGGCGGTCCCTGACGATTTGCACCGAACGTGCAAACACGTATGGAATGACGGCAAGAGCGACAGCGATCGCAGCACCAGCAGCTTCTTGAGGGGCGCTCTTGCTGCTTGCAAACGTTCCGAGAAGCGTGATCCCGCCAGCGACTGCCCCCAAGAGCGCAATGATGTTCAGAAATTGGACCATGCCGATGTACCTCCAACGTTTGCAAGAAACGAGGATGGAGCGTAGCGGATGGTTACCCCTTTGCCCCACCCCTCCATACGAAGGTACCAATTTTCCTCGCCCTGGGATAAAAGCATCCTAGACTTTTAACCTCAGGTTATTGACAAACATTAACCTCTGGATAAATACTCGGCCCCGTTTCACACACGGAGGTCGACATGGTTCTTTCCTTCCCCGCCGCGAGAGTGGCTCCCCTACCGCTCTGCTCGCTGCTCACGGGCGCGGTTTCCTTCCTTGAGGGCTTCGAGGACGATCCTGATCAACGGGACGTCCCCCAACTCCTGCGCGGCCTGCGCCACGCCCTCGCCAGCAACCTGATCGCACTGCCGGCCGGAGTTGGAAGCGAGGTCCACTTTTCTGAGCAGATCGATGCGGCCGTCATCGGCAGACTGCCCAACGGCAAGCCGGCGTTCTTCATCGCTCGGTACTACCGCGACGATGGCCGTTGGCACTGGAGTGCGAATCGCGTCGACGAAAGCGGGCGGAACTGGCACTCGACCGGTGTCGCAGTGATGGACGACTTCGGTGACCTGGTTGAGGTGCCGGAATGAGCCGCCCGCAGTTCCCGCGGGCTCGCGCCGATGGACACAGCTATCTCTGGGGTCAGGTTTTCTTTATCGATCCCATGGGCCAGTGGCTCTGCGTTGCTGGGCACTCGTGCGGCTGGTCCATCGCCCGCTCGGATACCGGCGTATTGGGCCGTCTCGCCCGGAGGTCGGCATGAGCGCCGCGCAGCACACGCCGGGGCCGCTTTCAGGTGCACAGCAAAGGGCTCTTAATTGGGTCAAGGAACACGGCCCAGTTGAACGCGCGGGCTACCGCAGTGCGCGCATCACCACTGGCACGGTCAACTCGCTCATAAAAGCCGGGCTGATCGAGCGCAGATCGGAGCAAGAGCCACGCTGGCGTGTCACTTACGCCGCCATCTCCAAGGCCACCGGGAGCGCGGCATGAGCTGGCTCCAAGGAATTCTCGTGTCAGGCGCGATCCTCGCGCTCTACGGCGTCGCCGAGTACCTTGGCGTTGCCGACAAGGTCACGCCCGGCACTCCCAGCGAGATGATCTACACGGCTTGCAGGAGCCCGAAGCCATGAGGCGCCATCTCGACCCACTGCAGCTCGAGCAAATGCACAGCGAGCACCAGCCCAGGAAGACGCCCATCGAGTGGATCGCAGACGTAGCGGTCACCTTCTGCCTGGCATCGTTCATCTCGGCCGTGTGCATTGCCCTCGTGGCCTATGCAGTGGGTCAGCTGCCGGGCCCGACGCCATGAACGCTGCCGCTGTACAGACGTCTGCACCGCCTGCCGGCGCTGACTTGTTCGCAACCGAAGGCGAGCCGCTTTGCTTCGACCTAGATGGTGTCTTGTTGCAAGACGCCCAAGTCCGCACCGCACTCGTGGGCGAACACAAACGCCCGATGCCTGTGCTGTGGCTCGAGATCCGTCCAGTCCACGCGCTGGTCGGCAGCGGCAGAACCATCCATGTCGAGCAAATCTACAGCGAGGCCAGCCGCAAGCAGGCCGAGCACAAAGCCGCGTCTCTGAAAAAGGGCGCGCGCGTCCGCATCACCACCACCTTCCACGGCATGCGGACGATCCTCCCGGACGTCCAGGCCGTGGCCCTCATCTCTTGACCGGGGCGCCACCATGTCTTCCGTCACCATCACATTCATCGATCTGGGCGACGACCAGGTCAGCGTCCGCACGGACGCGGTTCCTCCCGCCATCGGTCGGCGCCTCACGCGCGCGGAAGCGTTGGCCATGGAGTTTCTCGGGACGTCGTTCCGCCGCGGGGCGGAGGTGATCTACGACCGCAACCAGGTGCCGGCCATCTCGCTGGCGCTCGAGCTCAACGATCCCGAAGGCCTCGGGCACGCCGCCACGCCCTGCATCCGCGATCGCGCCCGCGACGTCATCTCCAGCATCAGCACGCACTCGCCCGGCGCCGGCGTCAACATCGATCAGGTCCACTACACGAGGCAGGCATCGTGAGTGCGCTCTACCTGCTCGTCAGCACCTTCGGGCTGGTCTTCGCCCTTGGCCTGCAGAGCCAGCTAGTCAACAACGGCCATTTCGTCGCGGCCTTCTTCAACAGCGCCGCAATCGGCAGCTGCAACCTGGTGCTGTTCAAGCTCGCACCGGACGCCAGCGGCTTCGAGATCGCCGCGTATCTGGCCGGCGGCCCCTTCGGCATCGTTGCCAGCATGTGGGTGTACCGGCGCACCCGTGCGGGCACGCTACTCCTGCAGGATCTCCCGCTCATCGGCCGCATGTTTTCGGAGCGCCGGTCATGAGCGGCAGCATCGCTACACCTCGCACCGCGGCTCCGCATGGGACCTATACCGGCGAGGACTTGCGCCGCACATCTCCGCGACCGGGCGCATACGACGCCTACGCCATTCCCAGCCGAATGGGCGATCGCCTGGTCACTCGCGAGCAACAGAAGGACGAGCTGCTCGCACCGCTTCCGCCGGCACCGCCCGTGCCGATCTCCCGCGGTACGTCTCGCGTCGCTGAACCCGAACCGGCGCCACTCGGCGACCCGCCGGCGTCCCCGCCCCCGGCACCGGAGCTCGTGCAGGCCCCGCCCGTGGTCTCCTACGTCAAGCGCGTGGCAGAACCCGTTCAAGCACCGCGTGTCAGGGCCTACAGCCCCCGCGGTGGCAGCTTCCCGGACCTCGCGCTAACGCATCTGCGGGAGCACGGCGGGCATCTGCTCTACAGCGAGATCACGGCACGCTATGGCGTCCAGCCGACGTCCATCACCACCATCTTCAAACCTGCGCTCTTTCGCGGTGCGCTGATCCGCCTGCGGATCGGCAAGCACTCTGCACTCGCGCTTCCCGGCTACGCACCGCCCGGACAACCGCCGGCCCCGGCGAGCACTACCGCCCCAGTGCGCCGCCCTGCCTCGACGGCGAGGCCTGCCCCATCAATGGCCGAACTCGGCCGCGTCCTCGAAGGCGCCGCCCACCTGCTGATGGAAGCCGCAGCGCTGCTCCAGCTCAGCGGGGCCACCGATCACATCCCGACCAATCTCGCTGGAGAAAACCATGCCCATGACTGAATTCGCCGCGGCGAATGGCGAAGCCATTGCCGACGCCCCAGACGCGCTGCCGCAGATGCTTGACGCGCGCAGCTTCGCCGATCTGGATCTCGAACTGATCGTCGAGCGCCGGTATCAGCCTCGAACGATCTTCGACGAGGGCGCGCTCCAGGAGCTCGCGGATGACATCGCGCGCCGCGGCGTTCTGCAGCCCATCCTGGTTCGGCCACTGCCGCCGGACCGCCTGCAGGACACGTTCGAGACCCGCCCCGCCGGCCAGCGGCTACCCGAGTTCGAGATCGTGGCCGGTGCTCGTCGTTTTCGAGCCAGCCGGCTCGCCGGCTTCAAGTCCATTCCAGTGCTGATCAGGAGCCTGGACAACCAGCAGGCCGCCGAGGCGTGCCTTGTCGAGAATCTTCAGCGGGAGGGCCTCACCGAGCTCGAGGAAGCCGAGGGCTACGCCGAGCTCGTGGAAACCACCGGCGTGGCCAAGGAGGAGATCGGCGCCAAGATCCACAAGAGCCGCAGCTACGTCTACGGCCGCATGAAGCTGCTCGACCTCACCGTAACGCCCCGTGAGGCGCTGCGCAAAGGCGAGATCGATGCAAGTCGCGCGTTGCTGATCGCGCGGATCCCCGACGAGAAGCTCCAACTCGACGCGCTCACCGCAGCGGCCGAGAAGGACCATGAGGGCAACAAGCGCCTCAGCTATCGCGCCTTCCAGACTTGGGTGCAGCAGAACGTGATGCTGAAGCTCGCGACTGCGGTCTTCCCCATCGAAGATGCAACACTGGTGCCCGCCGCCGGTCCTTGCCCGGCCTGCCCGAAGCGCACAGGCGCGGCGCCCGAGCTATTCGCGGATGTTGACGGTCCAGACGTCTGCACGGATCCGAAGTGCTTCCATGGCAAGGAGGAGGCCCATCGCGCCGCGCTCCTCGTCGTGGCTCGCGCCAAGGGAGCACGCCTCATCGAGGGCCGGGAAGCGAAGGAGATCAAGCCCGTTGGTACGTCGGTCCGCTCGATGAAGGGATACGCCGCCGTCGACGAGCGAGTCGACATCAACGGCCAGCTGCGCCCCTTGCGCGACCTGCTGAGCGAGAAGGAGCTCCGCAAGAGCCTGATTTCACTTGTCGACCCCGAGACGCAGACCTTGATCGACGTCGTCACCAATGAGATCGCGGGCAATGCGATGTCTCGGGCTCGCAATGCTGCACAGCCAGCCAGCAGCAAGGCCAAGGCTTCATCCGCACGCAAGCAAAACGACGACACCGAGCTTGACGCTGAAAAGGAGCGAGAAGCTCTCGAACTCGAGTACCAGCGGCGCTGGCGGACCGCGGCGATTTCCGAGCTGCGTCCTCGCGTTGTCGCAGGAGAGATCGGAGCGCTATCGGCCAACCTGATGCGCCGGATCATGATGGAGATCTCCGGCGCTGATCAGCGATGCACCGAGGAAGATGCGATGGAAGCGGTCGGCCTGGGCGATGGCAGCTTCAACGATGACCTGTTCGGTGCGGCCGTTCGCACGGCGCCCGACACCGACATCGGCACGATGGTACTGACGGTCTTGCTGATGTCCGATTCCATCGCACGAGCCCGCTGGAGCGCTGGCAAGCGAACCATTGACCCCTCCGCGCCAGTGATCGAGGAGATCTCAGCCCTCCTCAGCGTAGATCTCGACGGTATCAAGCTGGACGTCCAACATCAGATCCGCGCCGAGCGGGCTCAAGTCGACACATCCGGCGAGGCCCTGGCTGCGCAGCCGGAGGGAGGTGCGAAGGGAAAGAAATCGAAGGCTCGGCCTGCGGCACCGGCGAAAAGGCCGTCGAAGGAAAAGGTTCAAGCGAGCATCGCTACCGCGATGCGAGAGCTCGATGCTGGGCCAGAGGGGGCGGTGGGCGACGAAGCACACGCAGCGCCCAAAACGCCGGCCGCAACCAACGCCGCTTCAGGTGCCGAGAGCGAGATCTCCATCTCCGATCGCGTCACCGTATCCGATGTGAAGTACTCGCAGCACGGCAAGGAAGGCACGGTGACGCGCCTCGAGGCCAAGGGAAGGCTCCGCATCACCTTTGACGGCGAGAGCGACGCGGTCCTTCCGCTCAGCGCCCTCACGCTCGTGGCGAAGTCGCTATGGCCGTTCCCCGACTCAGACGCGCCGCGACCTCCGTCCAAGCCTCCTCTCCAAGCCGGCCAGCGCGTGAAAGTGCGGGGCGCGATGAGCGGCTATGCGGCCGAACACCACGACAAGGAAGGCACGCTCAAGAACCAGGTCGACGGCACGACCAAATGGGTGGTGAACCTGGCCAGGCCGAAGAAGGCGCCGAAACTGGTTGAGCTCGAGGCAGAGGTGCTGGAGGTGCTGGCATGACGTTCCTGCGCGAAATACGTGATCTGATCGCCGATGATGCACACGCTTTAACGTTCCAGTCATTCGGACAGTACCGCAATGCGCTGCTGAAATCCCTTGATGCCGCCCTCTCCATCAATGTAAGCAAAGCGGCCCCGGTTGCGTACCTCGTGACGAACCTCCCAAGCGGAGAGCCGAGCCTGTGCTTCGAAGAGGAGCGTGGAGACTACGGCGACGAGACTCACACGCCCTCTTTCCATCCCCTGCTCTTCGCCGGCCAGGAGGGGGATGCCGCGGCCGTCGTAGATGCGGCCCAGCGCCTGGCGCGCCGCGGCTTTTTTGCGCCAAGCACGTGCGCCGATTCGGAAACGGCTGCTGACATGGCGTTGATGCGTTCCGCCCTTGCCCAGCCCGCGGCCGTGCCGCAGAAGGCGACTGCTGCCGCGCGCGACGTGCTCGCGGAGCGCCGACGACAAATCGATGCCGAAGGCTGGACGCCTGAGCACGACGACAGTCATGTCAACGACGAGATCGCCGCGATGGCGTGCTTCTACGCCATGCCGCCGGGTGCACGCGAGTGGAGCGGGAAGGAGACCGGCTACGGTGACACCCTCGGCGAAGCCATTCGCCCCGAAGGATGGGCAGCCAAGGAGGGCGATCGCCGACGCGAGCTGGTGAAGGCCGCTGCTCTCGCCATCGCCGAGATCGAACGCCTGGACCGCGCAGCAATCCGGCCCGCTCAGGGCGCAAAGGGGGACGCCGCATGCTGACGCCTCAATTCGTCCTCCCGATCGCCTCTGAACTGGTGGTCGACCTCTTCGCCGGTGGCGGCGGTGCCAGCACAGGTATCGAGCAGGCCATCGGCCGGCACGTCGATATCGCGGTCAACCATGACCCGCAGGCGATCTCGCTCCACACGATCAACCACCCGCAAACGCGGCACTTCGTGTGCGACGTGTTCAAGGTGAAGCCGCTCGAGGTCACGAAAGGGCAACCCGTGGGCCTGCTGTGGGCCTCACCGGACTGCACATACCACTCGAAGGCGCGCGGCGGCAAGCCGCACCGAGATCGCAACAAGGCGCGCCGCCGCCGCGGCCTGGCTGGCGTGGTCATCCACTACGCCGAGGCCGTGCGGCCGCGCATCGTCGCCATGGAAAACGTCGAGGAGTTCCAGCAGTGGGGGCCGCTACTCGACAATGGCACCCCGTGCCCCGACCGCCGCGGCACCAGCTTCAAGCGCTGGGTGGCCCGCCTGCGCAACCTGGGCTACGTCGTCGAGTGGCGCGAGTTGCGCGCCAGTGACTACGGCACCCCAACGATCCGCAAGCGCCTTTTCATCATCGCGCGCTGCGACGGTGAACCCATAAGTTGGCCCGAGACGACACACGGTAAGCCCGAAATGCTGCCTGTGCGCGCGAGGAAGCTGAAGCCCTGGCGCACAGCGGCCGAGTGCATCGATTGGGACATCGAGTGCCCGTCAATCTTCGAGCGCAAGAAGCCGCTGGCGGAGGCGACGCTCCGCCGTATCGCCAAGGGCGTGATGCGCTACGTGGTGGGCGCCTCCGAGCCATTCATCGTGCCCATGACGCACACCGGAGGCGATCGCGTGCACGGCTCGAGCGAGCCGCTGCGCACAATCACCACCGCGCAGCGCGGCGAGTTCGCGCTGGCCGTGCCTACGCTGATCCAGACGGGCTACGGCGAGCGCCCCGGCCAGGCGCCGCGCGTGCCCGGCCTCGAGAAGCCGCTCGGCACCGTCGTCGACGGCCAGAAGCATGCGCTGGTCACCGCGTTCCTGGCGCAGCACAACAAGGAGCGGGCCGGAGTGAAGGCCGGTCGTCCTGTAGGCGAGCCGATCAGCACGATCACTACGACCGGGAGGCAGCAGGGGCTGGTGACGGCGCACATCACGAAGTTCCGCACGGGCAGCACCGGCCATGCCGCCGGCGAGCCTTTGCACACCGTGACGGCCAGTAGCTTCGTGAAGCGACCGGGCGGATCGGCGCCGCTCGGCGTGGTGAGCAGCAACCTCGTGAAGCTGCGCGGCACCAGCACAGCGCAGGCGATGGACGAGCCGCTACACACGGTCAGCGCGCAGGGGCAGCACTTCGCCGAGGTGCGGGCGTTCCTCATCAAGTACTACGGCTCCGACCAGAACCCGCAGTTGGATGAGCCGCTGCACACAGTCACCACGAAGGACCGCTTCGGCTTGGTGACTGTGCGCGGCGAGGAATACGCCATCGTCGACATCGGCCTGCGCATGCTGACGCCGCGCGAGCTGTACCGCGCCCAGGGCTTCCCCGACAGCTACATCATCGACCGCGGCGCGCGCGGCGAACCGATGACGAAGACCGCCCAGGTCCGCATGTGCGGCAACAGCGTGTGCCCGCCGCTGGCGCGCGCGATCGTCGCCGCTAACTACCGCGAACTCGGCGCAGAACGGGCCGTCGCATGAGAGCGCCCCTCCTCACGTCAGCCGAGGTCCAGACCTCGCTCGAGCCGCTACGCGCTGCCGCCAAGGCTCTGCGGGTCGGCGTAGCCACGGAGCTGCAATGGGCAACGGTCGGTAGCGCGATCGAGGCCGCGGTGCTGCTCGAGCAGCGCGGCCTCCCTCGAGGCCTGGCCGAGCACCTGCAAAGCGCCGGGGTCGCGCTTGAGGAGATCCGCAGGCGCGCGCTGGCCAGCGGCACGTGGCTCCCCGTCGAGATCTACCTGCAGGAGATGGAGCACGTCGACACGGCCGTAGACCTGCATGAGTGGCAGTTGCTGCAGCTCAGCGCGGCCGAGGCCAGCCTGTACGCGCTCCCAGCGACCGAGATGCCTCTTCAGCAGCCTACTGTCGATCAAGCGCAAGGGGTACTCGCATGAGCGCCCAGGAGGAGATCCTTACAAAGCAGGAGGTCGCAGAGTTGCTGGACTGCGAGCTGTCAACGGTCGAGGAGAAGGCCCGCACTCGCGAACTACCAGGCGTGAAGATCGGCCGCAGTTGGATTTTCCCGCGTCAGGCGCTGCTTCAACGGCTCAATGAGATTGCACTCGCCAAGCCGGAACCACAAAGGCCAGCCGGAGTAATCCAGCGGCCGAAATCGAAAAGGACTCCACCCGTATTGCCACCTTTGCCCGAGTAAGCATCAAGATGCGGGGCGGATGCGAAGAATTTCGCGCCATAACAACTGTAGTAGGAGATCTTGCACCTTCTTCAATAAAGGACGCTCCTTGGGATCTAGTCGAGCTGCCTTGCCATGAACCAAGCGCCCTCGCAGCCTAAGAACCTGTCCATAAGCGGTTCGCAACTCTTCGCGCTCCTTCCGCCCGTGCCCCATAAGAAATGCATATCGGTCGGCGAGACGTTTCGAGAGGCTATCCAGTTGTTCGTCCGAACTACCTAATACTGCCTCAAGACCGATACAAGCCGCGATGTAGGCGAACGTATCGTTGTCAGCCCACATTGAATCCTGATACCACTCAATTGCCGCCGCAATTTGCTCAAAATCCTCGTTTGCACGCGCCTTGAAGAATCGCCGCAATTCCCGCAGCGCATACTCTTGCGCTTTGAGCGCTTCAGTCGCATCTTTCGGCTTGCGCCCGATCTGTTCTAAATAAAAAATTCCCACCGGAAGATCTGAGGAATTCATCCAATCATAGAAAAGAATTTTTGATTCATTGAAGGCCATTCGGCCAAAAGCGTTTCGAATGCCCTCGGGAATCCCTAACGGAAAAAAAATGGCGCCCTCGCTTTCGCGGAACATCGTCTCGCTGACCAGATCTCCATATTTTTGAGATCTGATTCCAAAAACTTGCATTGCGAATGCAAACTGCTTGGCGATCGAAAGCGCAGCCGATGCAGCAGGAGAACTCGCCGACCCATCGCCATAGCCATGCACTTCAATCTCAAGGTAAGCACGCTGTGGCTGTGGCCGGAGTAATTTGTTCGATTCAATAGGTGCCGAACCGACAAGCCGAATGTCGGGAGCAAGCGCTGAGAGTCCCGGCTGAACATCCATTGATGGCAGTCCGATCCTAACTATGCAATGGCGAGGAATCGATTCAAAGAATGACTTAATCCTTCCCACCAACGAGTCGAATAGATCCCTATTTTCTGGCTCCGCCAGAGATCCTTTCCTACCCTGGAAATTTATTTCGAAGTACATGCATTGACGAAAAATTATCATCTCTACGTCTTCTTCTGAGAGATGTTCGCCAAAAATCCCAACCAATCCCTTTACAAGTTCGTCATGCTGCGCATTCTCTTCAAGAAGGAAATCATCCGGATCCAATTTCAAAGAACCAACAAAATTTTCTAGGAGCTGGAGATATTTTCCCTTCAGCTGTTTCCCACTCTTACTCGGAGGCCAAACGGGCGAATCAAATCGAAGCATTTTTTCTTCCATTTCGAAACTATTTAGCGGTTAAGAAAATAATACTAGACCAGCCTATCGGCCAAATCCTCGCCTCGTAACGATGCATATCTAAGCATCATTTTTGTGTCACTCCATCCCATTATTTTGCAGATCTCGATTTCATTGAAAAGCCATCCGCGCTCGCCCTTTAACAGGACCCAGCGACAGCACGCCTCGTGCCGCAGGTCGTGCTCCGTAAAGTCAGGCACCTCGGCGTAGGCGAACAAGGTCGAAAAGCGCGCTGAGAGCCTACCAGTGCACTTCTTCAAATCCTCGGCCGTGCCATCCCAGAACGAGAACACCAGGCCGGCACGCCCGTTGCTCCAGTCGAAAAGACGCTTCCGAATCTCCCGCTTAAGAGGCACGGTCCGCGGCTTAGATGCACCGTGGTGTCCCTTTGTCCCTTCGATGCGCAAGAGCCCGCGCGCGACATCGATCTGGTCGACCCGCAGTTTGTAGGCCTCACGCAACCGCAGGCCGGTATCGACGATCAGTGAAAAGAAGAGATCGAACTCGGGGTCGGTGCCCCAAGGGCGTTCCCGATCTGGCCGCTGCACACCAGCGAGCACGGACCGGACAGCCGCTTCATCTTCCGCAGACATGCGCACGTCGCGCTGAACGTCTCGTTTGGACCCGTCGACGTACTGGCTGTAGCCACGAGGCAGCAGCGTAAGGACATTGACCTGAGGCTGCTGCCCTTCTTTCGCTGTGCCGCGGTGGTGCCACGCGACCACCTTCGAAAGCGCCCCCACGCGCTTCCTGATCGATCCTGGGGCCATCGGCTTCTCGCGGGTCTTGTAACCCTCGATCAGCTGGTTGACCCACTGGAACGTGATGCCCGACATCCGCACGCCTGGTGTCTCCTTGGCCAGTAGCGCCAGTGTCGGCTTCTCGGTCGGAGCGATCCGCACGTTAGGGTCCTTCTCGTAGGCCCGCATCACCTCGAGCAGCAGCGGCGACGCGGCGGCGGATCCGCGCGCCGCCTCGAGGAGCTCGAGCGGTACGACGCCGCGGGCCAGCCACCCATCGAACACCGTGGCATAGTTTTTCGCCTCGGCCTCCGAGTCGAACGTGTGGAAGAACGGCTTCGGGAGGAGGCGATGCTTAATGCGCAACTGCCACTTGCTGCCGCGCGGCTGAATAGAGGACAAATCGGGCTCCGTTGGTCGCCGCGAATACTACTGGACTAGACGGAAAAAGTGATCCGTCAGCGGGTAGCAATGCGGCCGGATTTGGGTAGCAATGAACCCAAAACCAACTGAATCAGAGCCGAAAAGCAAAACGCCCCGGGGTGGGCCGGGGCGTCTAAAGCCTTGATTTACAAGGAAATTTGTGGAGGCGCGATCCGGAGTCGAACCGGACTAGACGGATTTGCAATCCGTTGCATAACCGCTTTGCTATCGCGCCACGCAGAAAAAACGAAATCGAACTAGCGAAAAAAAGGGAAGCTGTTGCTTCCCTTTTTCAAAACTGGAGCGGGAAAAGAGTCTCGAACTCTCGACCTCAACCTTGGCAAGGTTGCGCTCTACCAACTGAGCTATTCCCGCGTTTCGAGCCTTGAATTATAGACCAGATTTTCGAGGTTTCGCAAGGCGAGCCCCCGAATTTCATGATCGTGTCGTTCAGTGCTTGACCGAGCCTTCCGAAGCCTGCGACTCGCGCTGCTTCGCGATCTCGGCCACGGCCGCCGCCGAGGCCGCGACCTCTTCGTCGGACAGCGGCGTGGGCAGCTTCTCGAGCGCGATCTCGAGCACCTTGTCGATCCACTTGACCGGCACGATCTCGAGGCCGTTCTTCACGTTCTCGGGAATGTCCTGCAGGTCCTTGGCGTTCTCCTCGGGGATCAGCACCGTCTTGATGCCGCCGCGCAGGGCCGCCAGCAGCTTTTCCTTCAGGCCGCCGATCGCCGTGACCTCGCCGCGCAGCGTGATCTCGCCGGTCATCGCCACATCGGCGCGCACCGGGATGCCCGTGAGCGCCGAGACGAAGGCCGTGGTCATCGCCGCGCCCGCGCTCGGGCCGTCCTTGGGCGTGGCGCCGTCGGGCACGTGGATGTGGATGTCGCGCTTCTCGAACACCTCGTCCTTGATGCCCAGGCGGCGCGAGCGGCTGCGCACCACCGTGCGCGCGGCCTCGACCGATTCCTTCATCACGTCGCCCAGCGAACCGGTGCGGCTGATCACGCCCTTGCCGGGCATGGTCACGGCCTCGATCGTCAGCAGGTCGCCGCCGACCTCGGTCCAGGCGAGGCCGACCACCTGGCCGACCTGGTTCTGCTTCTCGGCCAGGCCGAAGGTGAACTTGCGCACGCCGAGGAAGTCGTTGAGGTTCTCGCCGGTGACGGTGACCTTGGGCGTCATCTGCTTGAGCAGCAGGCCCTTGACCACCTTGCGGCAGATCTTCGAGAGCTCGCGCTCGAGCGAACGCACGCCGGCTTCACGCGTGTAGTAGCGCACGATGTCGCGCACGGCCTCCTCGGTGACGAGCAGTTCCTCTTCCTTCACGCCGTTGTTCTTCAGCTGCTTGGGCAGCAGGTACTTGATCGCGATGTTGGTCTTCTCGTCCTCGGTGTAGCCCGAGAGGCGGATGACTTCCATGCGGTCCAGCAGCGCCGGCGGAATGTTCATCGAGTTCGAGGTGGCGACGAACATCACGTCGCTCAGGTCGAAGTCGACTTCCACGTAGTGGTCGCCGAAGGTGTGGTTCTGCTCGGGATCGAGCACCTCGAGCAGCGCGCTCGACGGGTCGCCGCGGAAGTCGGTGCCCAGCTTGTCGATCTCGTCGAGCAGGAACAGCGGGTTGCGCGTGCCGATCTTGCTGAGCCCCTGCAGCACCTTGCCCGGCAGCGCGCCGATGTAGGTGCGGCGGTGGCCGCGGATCTCGGCCTCGTCGCGCATGCCGCCGAGCGCCATGCGGGTGTACTTGCGGCCGGTCGCCTTGGCGATCGACTGCCCGAGCGAGGTCTTGCCCACGCCCGGCGGGCCCACGAGGCACAGGATCGGCGCCTTGACCTTGTCGACGCGCTGCTGCACCGCGAGGTACTCGAGGATGCGGTCCTTGACCTTCTCGAGGCCGTAGTGGTCGGCGTTGAGCACCGCCTCGGCATTCGCGAGGTCGTGCTTGATCTTGGTCCGCTTGGCCCAGGGCAGGCCCACCAGCACGTCGATGTAGTTGCGCACCACGGTGGCTTCGGCCGACATGGGCGACATCAGCTTGAGCTTCTTGAGTTCGCCCTCGGCCTTCTTGAGCGCGTCCTTGGGCATCTTGGCGAGCTTGATCTTCTTCTCGATCTCCTCGATGTCCGCGCCCTCTTCGCCTTCGCCGAGCTCCTTCTGGATCGCCTTGACCTGCTCGTTGAGGTAGAAGTCGCGCTGGTTCTTCTCCATCTGGCGCTTCACGCGGCCACGGATCTTCTTGTCGACGTTGAGGATGTCGACCTCGCGCTCGAGCTGGCCGAACAGGTTCTCCAGCCGTGCCTTGGTGTCGTCGAGGTCGAGCACCGCCTGCTTGTTGTCGAGCTTGAGCGGCAGGTGCGCGGCGATCGTGTCGGCCAGGCGGCCCGGATCGTCGATGCTCGAGATCGAGGTCAGGATCTCGGGCGGAATCTTCTTGTTGAGCTTCACGTACTGGTCGAACTGCTGCATCACCGCGCGGCGCAGCGCCTCGACCTCGGTGCCCTTCTCGCCGCCCTCGGGCGCCGCCACCGGCGTCACGTTGGCCGAGAAGTGGGTCTCGCCGTCATCGATGCGGTTCACGCGCGCGCGCTGCTGACCTTCGACCAGCACCTTCACCGTGCCGTCCGGTAGCTTGAGCATCTGCAGGATGGTCGAGACGCAGCCGACCTCGAACATGTCCTCGACCGAGGGCTCGTCCTTGGCGGCGGCCTTCTGGGCCACCAACATGATGCGGCGCTCGGCCTCCATGGCCAGCTCGAGCGCCTTGATGCTCTTGGGGCGCCCCACGAACAGCGGGATCACCATATGGGGGAACACGACGACATCGCGCAGCGGCAGCAGCGGCAGGTCGATGGCGTCGGCGGGCAGAGGGGTATGACCGGACATGGATATCCTTTGATTGATCAAGCAAAGATGGTCGGCGACACGGGCATTTCAAGCCCGCGGCCGCAGTCTTTGTCGAAGACGCCGGGCATCTCGGGGGGAAGAGCCGGCTTGGGAGTCACTCAGGCCTTCTTGGCTGCCTCGCGGTACACGAGCAGCGGGGGCTTGTTCTCGTCGATGGTCGATTCCTCGACCACGACCTTGTCGACGTTGGTGGCATTGGGCAGTTCGAACATCGTGTCGATCAGCGACTGTTCGAGGATCGAGCGCAGGCCGCGCGCGCCGGTCTTGCGGGCCAGGGCCTTGCGCGCGATCGCCTTGAGGGCGGCGGGGCGGATCTCGAGGTCCACGCCCTCCATCTGCAGCAGTTTGGTGAACTGCTTGACCACGGCGTTCTTGGGCTCGGTGAGGATGCGCACCAGCGCGTCCTCGCTGAGCTCGGCCAGCGAGGCCACCACGGGCATGCGGCCCACGAGTTCGGGGATCAGGCCGAACTTGATCAGATCCTCGGGCTCGACCTCGCGGAACACCTCGGTGAGGCTGCGCTGGGCCTTGCTCTTGACGCTGGCGCCGAAACCGATGCCCGAGGCCTCGGTGCGGTTCTCGATCACCTTCTCGAGGCCCGCGAAGGCACCGCCGCAGATGAACAGAATGTTGGTCGTGTCGATCTGCAGGAAGTCCTGGTTCGGGTGCTTGCGCCCGCCCTGGGGCGGCACGCTGGCCATGGTGCCTTCGATCAGCTTGAGCAGCGCCTGCTGCACGCCCTCGCCCGACACGTCGCGCGTGATCGAGGGGTTGTCGGACTTGCGCGAGATCTTGTCGATTTCGTCGATGTAGACGATGCCGCGCTGCGCGCGCTCGACCTCGTAATTGCAACTCTGCAGCAGCTTCTGGATGATGTTCTCGACGTCCTCGCCGACGTAGCCGGCCTCGGTCAGCGTGGTGGCGTCGGCCATCACGAAGGGCACGTCGAGCTGGCGCGCCAGCGTCTGCGCCAAGAGCGTCTTGCCCGAGCCCGTGGGGCCGATCAGCAGGATGTTGCTCTTGCTGAGCTCCACGTCCTCGCCCTTGGCCTTTTCCTTGTGGCGCAGGCGCTTGTAGTGGTTGTAGACGGCCACCGACAGCATGCGCTTGGCCGGCTCCTGGCCGATCACGTAGTTGTCGAGGTTGGTCTTGATCTCGAGCGGCGTCGGCAGGTCGTTGCGCGCCTCGCGCGCTTCCTCGCCGGCCGGCAGTTCGTCGCGGATGATCTCGTTGCAGAGGTCGATGCACTCGTCGCAGATGAAGACCGAAGGACCCGCGATCAGCTTCTTCACCTCGTGCTGGCTTTTGCCGCAGAACGAGCAGTAGAGCGTTTTTTCGCTGGAAGTGCCTTTTTTCTCGGCCATGGACAGGTGCCTCGTAACGGGTTTGGACAATGATAACGAAACAAAAACGGCGTTTCCCGTGTGGAAAACGCCGTTGTTGCCTTTTTGGCGCCTCCGGCATCGCGACGCCGGCGCGCCGAACCCCGCTCAGGGGCGCTTGGCGATGACCTGGTCGACCAGGCCGTAGTCCTTGGCCTCGTCGGCCGTCAGGAAGTAATCGCGCTCGGTATCGGACTTGACCTTGTCCAGCGGCTGGCCGGTGCGCTCGGCCAGGATGCGGTTCATCTGGTCCTTGGTGCGCAGGATGTCGCGCGCATGGATCTCGATGTCGGTGGCCTGGCCGCGGGCGCCGCCGAGCACCTGGTGGATCATGATCTTCGAGTTGGGCAGCGAGAAGCGCTTGCCCTTGGCACCGGCCGCGAGCAGGAACGCGCCCATGCTGGCCGCGAAGCCCACGCACAGGGTCGAGACCTCGGGCTTGATGAACTGCATGGTGTCGTAGATCGCCATGCCGGCCGTGACGCTGCCGCCCGGCGAGTTGATGTAGAACGAGATGTCCTTGTCGGGGTTCTCGCTCTCGAGGAACAGCAGCTGGGCCACCACGAGGTTGGCGGTCTGGTCGTTGACCTCGCCCACCAGGAAGATGATGCGTTCCTTGAGGAGCCGCGAGTAGATGTCGTAGGACCGTTCGCCACGGCCCGATTGCTCGATGACCATCGGGACCATGCCGAGGCCTTGGATTTCCTGTGCGCTCATGAATTTGCTCCGGAGAAGGGTTCGTTCGCTGTCGTCAATCTGAACTGTACGCCTGAGTGAAATGGGGCTCGTGCCGCAAAGCACAAGCCCCATGGCGTCCCGGGCCGAGGCGGCGATCAGGCCTGTTGCTGCTGCGCCATCAGTTCGTCGAACGACACCGACTTCTCGGCGACCTTGGCCTTGCCGAGCACGAAATCGGTCACGTTGTTCTCGATCACCACGGCCTCGACTTCGGCCAGGCGGTTGTTGTCGCTGAAGTACCAGCGCACCACGTCGGCCGGCTTCTCGTAGCTCGAGGCGAGCTCGTCGATGTGGGCCTTGATCTGCTCGGGCTTGGCCTGCAGGTTGTTGGCACGCACCAGCTCGGCGACCACCAGGCCCAGGCGCACGCGGCGCTCGGCCTGGGGACGGAACACTTCCTCGGGGATCGGGGCCTTGTCGGCGTCCTTGATGCCGCGCTGCTTGAGCTCGGCGCGCGCGCCTTCGATCATGCGGTTGACTTCGGACTGCACGCTGGCGTTGGGCAGGTCGAGCTCGGCGTTGGCCACCAGCGCGTCCATCACGGCGTTCTTGTTGCGCGCCAGCAGGCGGAACTTGACCTCGCGCTCGAGGTTCTTCTTGATGTCGGCGCGCAGGCCGTCGACCGTGGCGTCGGCGATGCCGAGCGACTTGGCGAGCTGCTCGTTGACTTCGGGCAGGTGCGAGGCTTCGATCTTCTTCAGCGTGACGAGGAAGTCGGCCTGCTTGCCGGCCACGTCCTGGCCGTGGTAGTCGGCCGGGAACGACAGCGGGAAGGTGCGGCTGTCGCCGGCCTTCATGCCGCGCACGGCGTCTTCGAATTCCTTGAGCATCTGGCCTTCGCCGACCACGAACTGGAAGTCCTCGGCCTTGCCGCCCTGGAAGGGCTCGCCGTCGATCTTGCCTTCGAAGTCGACGGTCACGCGGTCGTCGTCCTGGGCCACGGCGTCTTGCGCGCGCTGCGCGAAGGTGCGGCGCTGCTTGCGCAGGATGTCCAGCGTCTTGTCGATCGCGTCGTCGCCCACTTCGGCCGACAGCTTCTCGACTTCGGCGCCCGACAGGTCGTTGATCTTGACTTCGGGGAACACCTCGAACACGGCGTCGAAGGACAGCTCGCCCTCGGGCGCGCCTTCCTTCTCGGTGATGCGGGGCTGGCCGGCCACGCGCAGCTTGGCTTCGTTGGCGGCCTGCGAGAAGGCCTCGCCGACCTTGTCGTTCATGACCTCGAACTGCACCGAGTAGCCATAGCGCTGGGCCACGACGTTCATCGGCACCTTGCCGGGACGGAAGCCGTCCATCTTGACGGTGCGCGCGAGCTTCTTGAGGCGCGAATCGACTTCGGACTGGATGATGCCGACCGGCAGGGTCAGCGTGATCTTGCGTTCGAGCTTCTCGAGGGTTTCAACGGTCACGGTCATGATGTCTTCCTTGTGAGGGGGCTGCCACGCGGGGCCTGCATCGTTTTTATCAATACAGATCAAGGACTTACACGCGCTGGCGGGATTGATGCGGAGGCACGCGCATGCTGCGCGTAAAACCGGGCAACCCAAGATTCTAATCGGCCGGAACGGGCTCCCTTGGGCATGACCCGAAGTCGATGCGCGGAGGCCGCGGACGGCAGGCCGGATGGCCCCCGGTTTCGCGCTTACAGTGGCGGCCGGTTCGCCATTGCCCACAGGAAACCCGATGCTCCAGCGATTGCTCGCCGCCTTCAGCCTGGCCCTTGCCGCCGCCCTCGTGTTCGCCCTTCCGCTGGCGGCCCAGGCGAAGACCGGCGACGCGCAGGCGGCGAAGGTGCCAACCATCCAGCAGATCTACGAAGCGGCGAGCCAGAGCCGGATGGACGCCGCCAACACGATGATCGAGAAGGTGCTGAAGAGCCATCCCCGCAGTGCGAAGGCCCATTTCGTCCACTCGGAGCTGCTGGCGATGCAGGACCGGCTCGACGACGCACGGGAGGCGCTGGCGCGGGCCAGGAAGCTGTCGCCAAGCCTCGAGTTCGCGAAGACCGAATCGGTCGCCAAGCTCGAACGCAAGCTGGAGACGCCGGTCGAGATCCAGCCCGTGCCCGCCGCATTGCCCGCCGCGCCGGCGATGCCCTCGAGCCTGCCCTCGCCGAACGACTACTTCCCGCCGGACAGCAAGATCGCCTGGGGACCGATTGCCCTGGCGGCGACCGGCATCCTCGCGCTGGCCCTCGTCGCGCAGGTCTTCTTCCGGCGGCGTTCGCGCGCCGTCGACTTTCTCGAGCCCACGGAGCCCTCCGCGCCCCGCTCGCGCCGGTTCTCGCGGCCCCTCAGCGACTCGTCGATGGGCTACGGCACGCCCGCGACGGACGGCGATCGGGAGTTCCCGCCCACGCCGGTGCCGAGCCAGGGCCCGAACCTCACGGAAGCGCTCGCGGTCGGCGCGGTGGTCGGTACCGTGGTCGTGGGTGAAGTGCTGCGCCGGGTCATCCAGGATCACGCGGACGAGCAGCGCGGCACCACGGTGAACATCTTCAACCACCACCATCACCGCAGCAGCCGCAGCCCGTGGTCGTCGTCCGATCCCGACCCGGAACCCTCGTACGACCGCAGCTTCGTGGACAAGGACTTCGGCATCAAGGACACGAGCTCGTGGGACAGCGCGAGCGACAGCAGCGACAGCTCGAGCAGCAGCAGCGACAGCGGCGGCAGCAGCAGCAGCAACGACTGGTAGCCCACGAAAAAAGCCTCCGGTCCCTGCGGAACGGAGGCTTTCTCGCTGCTCGATAGAACGGTCTACAGAGCAGAGGCTGGTGCGCGGGGCCGGACTCGAACCGGCACGTTCTTGCGAACGTCAGGACCTAAACCTGATGCGTCTACCAATTTCGCCACCCGCGCGATGCCAATCTTTCAGGTGAATGCAAAAGCGGACGGCCTTCCGGCACCTCGGTCATCCCTGGTGCCAAAGACCATCCGCTTGAAATCGGTCAGCTTCGGATTTTAAACATGAATGGGGGCCGCCTCCGGCCCGTTCGGTGCCGCGGGCTGCGCCTCCTCGCGCTTGACCCGGAACGCCGCCGCATACATCGCCGGCAGCGCCAGCAAGGTCAGCACGGTCGCCACGATCAGCCCGCCCATGATGGCGACCGCCATCGGGCCCCAGAACACGCTGCGCGAGAGCGGGATCATCGCCAGCACGGCGGCCGCGGCGGTCAGCACGATCGGGCGCAGGCGGCGCACGGCCGACTCGACGATGGCGTCCCAGGCCGGCACGCCGGCCGCGCGGTCGTGCTCGATCTGGTCGATCAGGATCACGGCGTTGCGCTGGATCATCCCCATCAGCGCGATCACGCCGAGCAGCGCGACGAAGCCGAAGGGCCGGTTCAGCACCAGCAGCGCACCGGCCACCCCCGCGATGCCCATCGGGCCGGTGATGAACACCAGCAGCGAGCGGCTGAAGCTGTGCAGCTGCAGCATCAGCAGCGTGAACACCAGGAACAGCATGATCGGCACGCCGGCCACGATGGAGGCCGAGCCCTTGCTGCTCTCCTCCACGGCACCCGCCACCTCGATGCGGTAGGCGCCCTGCCCGGCCGCGTGCCAGCCGGCCTCGAGCTCGCGCAGCTTCGGCAGCAGCTGGTCGGTCACGGTCGCGCCCTGCAGGCCCTCGGTCACGTCGCCTTGCACGGTGATCGCGTAGTCTCGGTTCTCGCGCCACATCACGCCCGGCTCCCAGGTGAACACCGGCCGGGCGATCTGCGTCAGCGGGATCGAGCGGCCCGAGGCCGTCGGCAGGTAGGCGTTGCCGATGTCCGAGATCGCTTCGCGCTCGTCGGCCGACTGGCGCAGCACGATGTCGATCAGCAGGTCGTTCTCGCGGTACTGGCCCACGGTGGTGCCGCTGAACATGGTGCGCGAGGCCTGCGCGATGGCCTGGCTGGTCACGCCGAGCGCGCGCGCCTTGGCCTGGTCGACCTCGAGGCGGATCACCTTCACCGACTCGTTCCAGTTGTCGTTCACGCCGCGCATGTTGGCGTTCTCGCGCAGCACGGCCTTGACCTCGTCGGCGTGCGCGCGCAGCTGCGTCGGGTCGGTGCCGATCACGCGGAACTGCACCGGGTACGGCACCGGCGGCCCGTTGGGCAGCAGCTTCACGCGGCCGCGCACCTCGGGAAACTCTTGCGCCAGCAGGCCGGGCAGCGACAGCCGCAGCGTCTCGCGCACCTTGAGGTCGCTCGCCAGCACGATCAGCTGCGAGACGTTGGACTGCGGGAACACCTGGTCCAGCGGCAGGTAGAAGCGCGGCACGCCCGAGCCGATCCAGGTGCTGACCGTCTTCACGCCGGCCTCTTTGAGGATGCGCTGCTCGACCCGCTTCGCCACCTCCTCGTTGGCCTGGAACGAGGTGCCCTCGGGGAACCAGATGTCGACCAGGATCTCGGGCCGGCTCGAGTCGGGGAAGAACTGCTGCTGCACCTTGCCCATGCCGACGATGCCGAGCGCGAAGATCAGCACGGTGGCGCCGATGGTCAGCCAGCGGTGCTGCACGCACCAGTTCACCGCGCGGCGGAAGGCGTTGTAGAACGGCGTGTCGAAGAGCTCGTGCGGCGGCGCATCGGGGTCGTGCGGCTTGACCTTGAGCAGCAAGGTGCCCAGGTACGGCACGAAGTACACCGAGACGATCCACGACAGCACCAGCGCGATCACCGTCACCGCGAAGATCGCGAAGGTGTATTCGCCGGTCACCGACTTGGCGATGCCGATCGGCAGGAAGCCCGCGGCGGTGATCAGCGTGCCGGTGAGCATGGGCTTGGCCGTCACGTCGTAGGCGAAGGTGGCGGCGCGGACCTTGTCGTAGCCCTCCTCCATCTTCCGCACCATCATCTCGACCGCGATGATCGCGTCGTCCACCAGCAGGCCCAGCGCGATGATCAGCGAGCCCAGCGAGATCTTGTGCAGCCCGATGCCGAAGTAGTTCATCGCCAGGAAGGTCACGGCCAGCACGAGCGGGATGGTGATCGCCACCACCAGGCCCGGGCGCATGTCGATGTACCAGCCGAAGCGCCCGCCCTTGTGCAGGCCCAACGAGATGATGCTGACCGCGAGCACGATGGCCACGGCCTCGATCAGCACGCGCACGAACTCGTTGACCGAGCTCGCCACGGCGACCGGCTGGTCCTGCACCTGCGCGAGCTTCACGCCCAGCGGCAACTGCTTGTCGATGCTCGCGGTGGCCGCGCGCAGCGCCTTGCCCAGCGCGATGATGTCGCCGCCCTTGGTCATCGACACGCCGAGCGCGATCACTTCCTTGCCCTGGTGGTGCACCTTGACCGCGGGCGGATCGATGTAGCCGCGGCGGATCTCGGCGATGTCGCCGAGCTTGAGCTGGTTGCCCGAGCTGCCGCGGATCGGCATCTCGCGCAGCTGGTCGACGTTGGTGAACTGGCCGCCCACGCGCACCTGCACCACGTCGAGCGGCGACTGGATCGTGCCGGCGCTCTCGACCGCGTTCTGCGAGCCGAGCTGCTGCAGCACGGCGTTGAAGTCGAGGCCCAGCTGCGCCAGGCGCTTCTGCGAGATCTCGATGAAGACCTTCTCGTCCTGCACGCCGAACTGGTCGACCTTGGCCACGTCCTTCACGCGCAGCAGCTGCTGGCGCACGTCGTCGGCCAGGGTCTTGAGCTCGGCATAGCTGAAGCCCTCGCTCTCGAGCGCGTAGATCACGCCGTAGACGTCGCCGAAGTCGTCGTTGAAGAACGGCCCCTGCACGCCCGCGGGCAGGGTGCCGCGCATGTCGCCGATCTTCTTGCGCACCGTGTACCAGACGTTGGCGACCTCGCTCGCCTTCGAGGAGTCCTTGATCTGGAAGATGATCTGCGACTCGCCGGGCTTGGAGTAGCTGCGGATCTTGTCGGCGTACGGCGCCTCCTGCAGCGTGCGCTCGAGCTTGTCGGTGACCTGCTCGGCCACCTGCTGCGCCGTGGCGCCGGGCCAATAGGTGCGCACCACCATCGCGCGGAAGGTGAAGGGCGGATCCTCGTCCTGCCCGAGCTGGAAGTAGGCGAAGGCGCCCAGCAGCATCAGCACCAGCATCAGGTAGCGCGTGAGCGGCGCGTGGTCGAGCGCCCATTTCGAGAGATTGAAGCCGCCCGCGCGGGCGTCCGGCTCGGCGCCGTGGGTCGCCTTGTCAGCGCCGCTCATTTGCCGGCACCCGCTGCGATCTCCTTCTTGTTGGCGGCCACGGGCGCGACGCCCTGCGTGGCACTGCCCGCGTCTGCGCCGCCCGCCGCCACTTCACGCGGCTGGTAGATCGTGACCTTCTGGCCCGGCGACAGCACGTGCACCCCCGCCACCACCACCTGCATGCCGGGCGTGACGCCGGCGCCGATCACGGCCTCGTTGCCGTCGGCGGTCGCCACCTGCACCGGCTGCGAGCGCACGGTCATGGTCGACTTGTCGAGCACCCACACGGCCGTGCCCTTGCCTTCCTGGCGCAGCGCGCTGGTCGGCAGCTTGACGACGGCCGGGCCGCTGCGCGCGAGCGCCTGCGGCCGCGCATAGACCGTGGCGCCGAGCGCGGGCGCGCTGGCGGCATCGATCGCCACCTTCACGGTGAAGGTGCGGGTCACGGCGTCGGCGCTGGCCGCCACCTCGCGCACCTGGCCCTGCAGTTCCTCGCCGCCCGACCAGCCGCGCACCGCAACCGCCGAGCCGGGCTTGACCAGGCCCGCGCGGTCTTCCGGCACCGCGAACACCACGTCGCGCGCGCCGTCCTGCGCGATCCGCACCACCGGCGTGCCGGCCTGCACCACCTGGCCCGGCTCGGCCTCGATGGCGGTGATGACGCCGGCCACGTCGGCCACCAGCGTCGTGTAGTTGGCCTGGTTGCCCTGCGACGAGAGCTGGGCCTGCGCCTGCTCGAGCTGCGCCTGGGCCGCCTTCCAGGTCGATTCGCGGCGCTCGAGCTCGGCGCCGCTGATGAAGTTCTGCTCGCGCAGCTCGCGGTAGCGCTTGAGGTCGGCCGCGGCCAGGTCGCGGTTGGTCAGCGCCGCGGCCTGCTGGGCGCGGGCGGCCTCGGCGGCCAGCCGGTAGTCCTGCGGATCGAGCTGGGCCAGCACCTGGCCGGCCTGCACGCGCTGGCCGAGCTCGGCTTGGCGGCGCGTGATCTTGCCTGCCACGCGGAAGCCCAGGCGCGACTCGACGCGCGCCCGCACCTCGGCCGAGAACTCGGGCTGGGCATCGAATTCGCTGGTGCCCACGGTCACCAGCTTGACCGCGCGGACCGGTTCCTCCGCGGGTTTGGACGGCGAGCAGGCGGCCAGGGCCACGAGGGCGGGAACCAGCAGCCAGGCGGCCGCGCGGTCGAGCGAGAAGATGGATTGGGAGGCGGTCATGAGACACCCTGGAAGGAACGAACCGGGTCTTTAATGACCCACTGGTTAGTAATCTAGGGTAAACGTGAACCGCTGTCAATTACCCGCCGGTCATTAACGCCGGCGGGAGGCGGCGCCGGCGCTCAGGTCCGCTGGCCCATTTCCACCAACCGGTTGTCGGGCAGCTCGAAGTAGTCCGAGGCACGTCCCGCGTTGCGCTGCAGCCAGCCGAACAGCGCGCGCCGGATCGGGTTCAGACCCGGCAGGTTCTCCTCGCCCACCGAGGCGCGCGAGACGAAGTACGAGGTCTTCATCGAGTCGATCGCCAGCGTCTTCTGGTAGGCCAGGATGCGGATGAACTCGGGCACGTCGGGCCGTTCCATGAAGCCGTGGCGCGCGGTCACGATCCAGATGCCGGTCATCAGCGACTCGGCCTCGATGCGCAGGCGCGCGTCGACGCGCGGCGTGTCGCAGGGCAGCACGCGCAGCACGATCACCTGCTCGTGCAGCACCTGGTTGTGCTTGAGGTTGTGCAGCAGCGCATGCGGCACCGACGTGACGTTGACGTTGAGGAACACCGCCGTGCCCTGCACCCGGTGCGGCATGTGGTTAGCCAGCGACTCGAAGAAGGGCCGCAGCGGCAGGCTCTCGGCCGCGGCCGCCTCCAGCCCCAGGCGCCGCCCCTTGGCCCAGGTGGTGAACAGCAGCATCACGCCCGCCGCCACCGCCAGCGTGAGCCAGCCGCCCTCGGCCACCTTGAGGCTGTTGGCGACCACGAAGGTCAGGTCGACCGCCGCGAAGGCCGCCACGCCCAGCGCCACCGCCGGCTTGTTCCAGCGCCACAGCCCCCAGGCCACGATGCCGGCCAGCAGGGTGGTCGTGACCATGGTGATCGACACCGCGATGCCGTAGGCGGCCGACAGCGCGCTCGAGCTGCGAAAGCCCAGCACCAGCAGCAGCACGCCCACCATCAGCAGCCAGTTGACGGTCGGCACGTAGATCTGGCCGATGGCCGTGCCCGAGGTCTGGATCACGCGCATGCGCGGCAGGTAGCCCATGCGCATCGCGTGCGCGGTGAGCGAGAAGGCACCTGAGATCACCGCCTGCGAGGCGATCACCGTCGCCATCGCGGCCAGCAGCACCATCGGCAACACGCCCCAGGCCGGAAAGAGCCGGAAGAAGGGGTTGTCGATCGCCGCCGGGTTGGCCAGCACCAGCGCGCCCTGGCCGAAGTAGTTGAGCACCAGCCCCGGCAGCGCGATGAACAGCCAGGCGAGCTGGATCGGCCGCGCGCCGAAGTGGCCCATGTCGGCGTAGAGCGCCTCGCCGCCGGTGAAGGCCAGAAACACCGCGCCCAGCACCGCCAGCGACTGCAGCCGGTGCTCGACCAAAAACAGCACGGCGCGCCGCGGATCGAGCGCCGCCAGCACCTGCGGCTGGGCCAGCACCTGCAGCAATCCGGCCACGCCGATCACCACGAACCACAGCAGCATCACCGGCCCGAACACCTTGCCGACCGCGCCGGTGCCCTTCTTCTGCACCGCGAACAGCGCGATCAGGATCACCACCGTGATCGGCAGCACCGCGCGTTCGAGCATCGGCGCGCGCACCTCCAGCCCCTCGACCGCCGACAGCACCGAGATCGCCGGCGTGATCAGGCTGTCGCCGTAGAACATGGCCGCGCCCACCAGGCCGAGCAGCCCGATCAGGTGGCCGAGCCAGGGCTTCGCACCGATGCGCGTGGCGGCATTACGCGCCAGCGCCTGCAGCGCCAGGATGCCGCCCTCGCCGTCGTGGTCGGCGCGCAGCACGAACACCACGTACTTGAGCGTCACCACGAAAAGCAGGCCCCAGAAGATCAGCGACAGCAGCCCGAGCACCGCGTCGGGCGAGAACGGCACGCCGTGCTCCGGGTTGAGCGTTTCCTTGAAGGCGTACAGCGGCGAGGTGCCGATGTCGCCGAACACGACGCCGAGCGCCGCGATCACGACCAGGCCCTTGCCGGCCGGGTGCGCCGCGTCGCCTTGCGCGGTGGAAGTCCTGGCCGGTGCATTCATGGGAGCAAGAATCGGGAGTGGGGACGCCGGGAGCATAGCCGTGCTGGTTGACAATCGCAGCGTGTCCCAGACGCCCCCTCCCCCCCACGCCGCCGCCGCCCCGACGCACTACGAGAATTTTCCCGTGGCCTCGTGGCTGTGCCCGCCGCGGCTGCGCGCGCCGATCGCGGCCATCTACCACTTCGCGCGCACGGCCGACGACATCGCCGACGAGGGCCAGGCCACGCCCGCGCAGCGCCTGGCCGAGCTGCACGCCTACCGCGGCGCGCTGGCCGATGCGGCGCAGGGCCGGGTCGACCCGGCCGGGCGCTGGGCCGGGGTGTTCGGCCCGCTGGCCCACAGCATCGAAGCCTTCGGCCTGCCCGAGCCGCTGCTGGCCGACCTGCTCGACGCCTTCATGCAGGACATCGTGAAGACCCGCGACGGCAGCGACTACGCCGACCGCGAGGAACTGCTCGACTACTGCCGCCGTTCGGCCAACCCCGTGGGCCGGCTGCTGCTGCACCTGTACGGCGTCGACGACGCGCCCTCGCTCGCGCAGAGCGACGCCATCTGCAGCGCGCTGCAACTCATCAATTTCTGGCAGGACCCGAGCGTGGACCTGCCGCGCGGGCGCTTCTACTTCCCGCTGACCGACTGCGCTCGGCGCGGCTTCACGCGCCAGCACTTCAAGGTGTTCGCGCCGCTCTCGCCCGCCTACCCGCCGCCGCAGGAGGCGATCAACCTGATCTCGGTGGTGTCGTTCTGGGCCCGCGAGCTGATGCACCAGGGCGCGCCGCTGGTGCACCGCCTGCCGGGACGCGCCGGCTGGGAGCTGCGCCTGGTCGTTCAAGGCGGCCTGCGCATCCTCGACAAGATCGAGGACCTGGGCTTCGACAGCTTCACGCAGCGGCCCACGATCGGCAAGGCCGATGCCCCCGTGCTGCTCTGGAAGGCGCTGCGGATGCGGAGACAATCACGGCCCATGAACGCAGCGCCCTCCCGATGAATCCCGAGCAATACGTGCAAGACAAGGCCGCCGCCTCGGGCAGCAGTTTCTATTACGCCTTCCTGTTCCTTCCCAAGCCGCGGCGCGCGGCCATCACCGCCTTCTACGCCTTCTGCCGCGAGGTCGACGACGTGGTCGACGAGGTCAGCGACCCCGGCGTGGCCGCCACCAAGCTCGCCTGGTGGCGCACCGAGGTGGCCCAGGCCTTCGCGGGCACGCCGCGCCATCCGGTGATGCAGGCGCTGATGCCGCACGTGGCGGCCTACGGCATCGAGGCGCGCCAGCTCGACCAGGTCATCGAGGGCTGCCAGATGGACCTCGAGCAGACCCGCTACCTCGACTTCCCCGGCCTCGCGCGCTACTGCCACCTGGTGGCGGGCGTGGTGGGCGAGGTGGCGGCGCGCATCTTCGGCCAGACCGAGGCGCAGACCACCGCCTACGCGCACAAGCTCGGCCTCGCGCTGCAGCTCACCAACATCATCCGCGACGTGGGCGAGGACGCCCTGCGCGGACGCATCTACCTGCCGGTCAACGACCTGCAGAAGCACGAGGTCAAGGCGCACGAGATCCTCAACCGCGTGCATTCCGAGCGCTTCGTCGCGCTGATGAAGTTCCAGGCCCAGCGCGCCCATGCCGCCTACGACGAAGCGCTGGCGCTGCTGCCCGCGGCCGACCGCCGCGCGCAGAAGCCCGGCCTGATGATGGCCAGCATCTACCGCACCCTGCTGCGCGAGATCGAGCGCGACGACTTCCAGGTGCTGAACCAGCGCGTGAGCCTCACGCCCGTGCGCAAGCTGTGGCTGGCCTGGAAGGTGCAGGCGCTGGGCCGGCTGTGAGGCTGGCGATCGTCGGCGCCGGCTGGGCCGGCCTGGCCTGCGCGGTCGAGGCCGTGCGCCAGGGCCACGCGGTCACCCTGTTCGAGGCCGCGCCCCATGCCGGCGGCCGCGCGCGCCGCGTCGACGACATGCACGGCATGGCGCTCGACAACGGCCAGCACATCCTGATCGGCGCCTATGCCGCCACGCTGCAGCTGATGCGCGATGTCGGCGTCGATCCCGAGCGCGTGCTGCTGCGCCTGCCGCTGTCGCTGCGCTTCGCCGATGGCGGCGGCCTGCAGCTGCCGCGCCTGCCCGCGCCGCTCGACCTGCTGGCGGGCATCTTCCGGGCGCGCGGCTGGACCTGGCGCGACAAGTCCGCGCTGCTGCGCACCGCGATCGGCTGGCGCTTGAAGGGCTTTCGCTGCGACGCATCCACCACCGTGGCCGAGCTCTGCGCGGGCCTCACGCCGCGCGTGATGCAGGAGCTGATCGAGCCGCTGTGCGTCTCGGCGCTCAACACGCCCGTTGCGCAATCGAGCGGCCAGGTCTTCCTGCGCGTGCTCAACGATGCCCTCTTCAGCGGCAGCGGCGGCGCCGACCTGCTGCTGCCGCGCGCCGACCTCGGCGCGCTGCTGCCCGATGCGGCGCTCGCCTGGCTGCGCGCGCATGCCGCGAGCCTGCGCATCGGCCAGCGCGTGCGCGCGATCGCGCCCGAGGCGAAGACGTGGCGCGTCGACGGCGAAGCCTTCGACCGCGTGGTGCTGGCCTGCGCGCCCTGGGATGCCGCGCGGCTGGTGCGCGCCAGCGGCCTGCCGGCCGAGGCCTGGTGCACCTGCACCGAGGCGCTGCGCTTCGAGG
>Ga0209902_100307_pt1 | contig 64561 bp, 42 predicted proteins | sample FECB27metaG_FD_188304 | JGI IMG/M metagenome (GOLD analysis project Ga0209902, IMG submission 188304) | Cyanobacterial communities from the Joint Genome Institute, California, USA - FECB-27 (SPAdes) (version 2) | ecosystem: Environmental > Aquatic > Thermal springs > Hot (42-90C) > Microbial mats...
AAGGTGAGGAACGAGGTTTGTAAGCACCGCCTCGGATGAATTGTGCGCCTGTAGCTTTGACCACTTGTGCTGTGGCGACAATCATTTCTTCATTTTCCACTGAACAAGGTCCAGCCACGACTACTAAAGGATGATTTTGACCAAATGTTACTGGACCATTGGGAGTTGGCACAACCACTTCAGTTGTTTCACCGTAACGATATTCTAAGGAAGCCCGCTTAAATGGGTGTTTTACCCGAGTCACCTGTTCTATCCAGGGGCTGATTTGTTGTATGTTTTCCCTACCAATAGCAGTTGTATCACCCACCAAGCCAATGACAACTTTGTCGTTGCCGACTACTTTTTCGACTGTTACCGGATAGCGACGCAGTTCTTGAATGATTCTTTCGATTTCTCCTGCGGGTGTTTGGGATTTGGTGATGACAATCATTTTTTTTCCTCGTCAATATAGTTGTGGTTTTTCTTGAGTGTGTTTGTCCGCCCTGAGTTATTTGGCGGTTTGAACTCGTTTTTTCGATTCTGAATATCTATAGAGGTCAGGGTTGAAAACTTATGCAGGTCTGTCTACCTATGTGGTTTTTCTTGAGTATGTTTGTCCGCCGTGAGTTATTTGGCGGTTTGAACTCATTTTTTCGATTCTGAATATCTATAGAGATCAGGGTTGAAAACTTATGCAGGTCTGTCTCCCTATGTGGTTTTTCTTGAGTGTGTTTGTCCGCCGTAAGTTATTTGGCGGTTTGAACTCATTTTTTCGCTTCTGAATATCTATAGAGATCAGGGTTGAAAACTTATGCAGGTTCGCCTGCCTTTTTGGAAAAAATTTCTAATTAATAATTTTTTAGAAGATTCAGAGCAGTGTAGTGCTTGTTATGGTTACAAAAAGTAGTAAGTAACAGTAAACAAATTACGTTTTTATACAAAAAGTTTATAAAAAAAATGTCTTAATTATAACTAGTCTTATGCGCTTTTCCGCAAAATGTACGCAAAAGACGAGCGTTTTCGATCCTTAGAGTATTTCAGTGGTGTCAATAAAAACTGTTACCAGAAGCGATCGCCTTCTGAGCCAAGCGTTCGGTTTGTTAGCAATTTATACCAATTTTCTGTAAACTTGCGCTTAAGAATTAGTGGCAAATCACTATGAATCTTAAAGATTTCAAGCCATATCTTTGCGAAATACTAAGCGCACCTATTCTTGTGCTTTTATACCAAAAAATGTATGATTCATGAAAATTTCCTAGTAATAATACAGAGATAATGAAATATCGACAAAAAATCGTCATAACATTCTTTGTTGCCATGATTATTGTTATGACTATGTTGAAAGCTCCAGCAACGGATACCACCCTGGTGAGAAAGAACGTTGTTGAGCTGACTGCACAGGAAAAATCAGACTTTGTTCATGCTATCAAAACATTAAAAACACTACCCGGTACTAACAGCAAAAATGTCAGTCTCTATGACGAGCTTGTTGCCATCCATTCAGGAGCAATGACATTCGACAAAATGCAATTGGGTGGTTTAGTTATATTACCGCAGGACACACCTTCCACAGGACCTGCGACTGGAGCTGATGCGGCTCATGAACATGGGGGATTTCTACCTTGGCACCGTGAATATTTAAGCCGATTTGAAAAAGCCTTGCAGTCAGTCAATCCTAAAGTCACCGTTCCCTACTGGGATTGGGCAGATCCAAGATCTGTTGATGTTATTTTTGACGCCAACTTTTTGGGGACAAATGGCACAGGATCAACACTAATTATTGAGTTTCCAGATGGTGGAGCTACTATTAGGCTTGATGGGGGTCCGGTAGTGTCCGGTAATTTTTCCGAAGCTAATGGCTGGACTATAGTCCCGGATTTACATAGCAACATCGGTACAGCCGAAACTTTAGGCACGACACTCATACGCTATCTAGCAAGTCCAAATGCGCCTGCTGGGTTTGGATTCCCCTTAGATAAGGCAGAAACAGACCGAATAGTTCAGTCGCCAGACTATGCTACGTTTCGCCGTTTCGTGGAGGGAGAGATTACCATCAATGCAGACGGCACTCAAACTGAATGTCTAAACATCCCATGTAATCATAACCTCGTTCATTCATTGGTTGGTGGGAGTGTGCCTAATCCTAATCCAAACGAAACGAATCGGCGTATACTATCATTCGGAACTATAAGCAACACTCCTGCTTCTCCCAACGACCCAGTTTTCTGGCTACTTCATGCCAACGCAGATCGTCTTTGGGCTGAATGGCAGAAGAATGGTCGCAAAGGTAGCGAATTTTATGCTGTTCCAGGTACAGAACGTTACGGACACAATCTCAATGATAAGATGTGGCCTTGGGACGGAGGTGATTCCATACCAGGGTCAATTGGTAGCACAGATATACGCCCCTACTTACCAGTTGTTTCACCTGATGATATTGTCAGACCTATAGATACTTTGGATTGGCGTTCGTACGGCTATACCTATGACACTCTTGTCAAACGAGTTCCCTAAACTTCTTCTACATTCGGTCTATAAGGTTTGGCTGCTTTGGGTGCAGCTTTGTTGTTGTGGCGCAAACGCTCATATCTACCCCTATGACAGTTCAAAGTGCGAAAGGTAGGGTACAAGAATTGATTTTTGACCAAGCTCTCCGGGCAATGCAGAGGGCAGAAGGAAGAAATTTTTAATTATCTAAAAGCTCTCTTGCCTTGCGCAAATTGGCTATAAGCTCCCACCAAATCAGAGATTTGGTGGTCTTTAATTGCAAGGGGTTAGCATTCCCTTCCAATTGTCTTGAGCATATCTGCCTCTAGCATAGCTGCCTTCTTCAAGAGATTCAGAGCAGTGTAGTGCTGATTATGGTTGCAAAAAGCAGTCAGTAAACAAGTAAATAATTATATTAAAGAAATATCCTAAATATCACTCATCTGATGCGCTTTTTCCCAAAATTTTACCTAAAAAACGAGCGATTTTCGTCCTTAAAGTATTTCAGTAGTTCAAGAAAAACCGTTGCTAGGAGGGAGCGATCGCTGTTGGTTGAGGCGATCGTTGAGTTTGTAAAGAATTTACTACTATAGTTATTTTTTTTACAAAAAATATGTATGATTTAGTTTCATTTTTCTGAGTAATAATACAGATTCATGAGATATCTACAAAAAATTGTCACAACAATAAGTTTTGGCACGGCTATTGCCATGACTATGTTGCAAATTCCAGCAATAGCAAGCACCTTGGTGAGAAAGAACGTTATTGACCTGACACCACAGGAGAAATCAGACTTTGTTAATGCTGTCAAAACATTAAAAACCATACCCGGCACTAACAACAAAAACGTCAGTCTCTATGACGAGTTTGCTGCCATCCATAATGGAGCAATGACATTCGACCCAATGCAATTGGGCGGTCTGGTTATGTTGCCGCAAGACACACCTTCCACAGGACCTGCTACTGGAGCTGATGCGGCTCACGAACATGGGGGATTTTTACCTTGGCATCGTGAATATTTAAGCAGATTTGAACGAGCTTTGCAGTCAGTCAATCCTAATGTTACTCTTCCCTACTGGGATTGGGCAGATCCAAGATCTGTTGATGTTATTTTTGACCCCAACTTTTTAGGGACAAATGGCTCAGGATCAACGCTGATTATTGAGTATCCAGATGGTAGACCTACTATTAGGCTTGATGGGGGTCCGGTAGTGTCTGGTAATTTTTCCGAAGCTGATGGCTGGACTCTAATCCCGGACTTAAATCGTAACATAGGTACAGCGGAAACTCTAGGCACGTCACTTACACGCTATCTACCAGATCCAAATGCGCCTGCTGGGTTTGGATTTCCTTTAGATCAAGCAGAAACAGACCGAATAGTGCAGTCGCCGGACTATAATACGCTTCGCCGTTTCGTGGAGGGAGAGATTACCATCAATGCAGACGGCACTCAAACTGAATGTCTAAACATCCCATGTAATCATAACCTTGTTCATGGATTGGTTGGTGGGAGTGCTCCTAATCCTAATCCGAACGAGACGGAGCGGCAAATATTAACATTCGGTACAATGAGCAACACTCCTGCTTCTCCCAATGACCCTGTTTTCTGGCTGCTTCATACCAATGTGGATCGTCTTTGGGCTGAATGGCAGAATAACGGTCGCCAAGGTAGCGAATTTTATGCTGTTCCAGGTACAGAACCTTACGGACACAATCTCAATGATAGGATGTGGCCTTGGGACGGAGGTGATTCCATACCAGGGTCAATTGGTAGCACAGATATACGCCCCTACTTACCAGTTGTTTCACCTGATGATATTGTCAGACCTATAGATACTTTGGATTGGCGTTCGTACGGCTATACCTATGACACTCTTGTCAAACCAGTTCCCGAAACTTCTTCTACATTCGGTTTATTAGGTTTGGGTGCTTTGGGTGCAGCTTCTTTGTTGCGGCGTAAACGCTCATATCCAGAGCAAACGCATCTAAATTCCGTCGGAAAGTAAGATCAGGTTGCAAGTTGGTATTTTTGCCAGCTAATAGGCGATTGGTGCATTTACCACTTATTTATTTATTTATGTGGATTGAGTGTTGAGTTTTGAATTATTAATGTGTGGATGCGTTCTTTAAATTGTTCTGCCCTTTGTTCGTTAGGAATTTCTGCCACCAAAGTTTCTATAAGTTGATTTGGAGTTAAATTTGGGTGTGCATCCAAAGTATGTTCGAGAATGACGCTCGCAACAGGACCAACAAAACTAGTTAGTTCTCGCCGACAATGTTCTAAAAACTCTGGATTGCTAATCGCAGGATAGCTTCCCTGGGGTTGCAGTGAGTTGATATAATTCTTAAGATTTTGGGAGTTAGGTTGAATAGAACGTTGGATGCGATTTCTAAACTCTTGTGCCAATTGTGCATCAGGAATTGCCCCGGCTAGCGATTCAATGAATTCGTTTCCTGCTATCTCTGGGGTTTTGTTCAAAGTCTGTTTCACCAAAAAGCTGGCGAAAGGACCAACAAAACTAGTCAATTCTCGCCCGACAAAGTCTAAAAATTCTGGATTGAGAGAGACAGGCGTTTGTGTCTGCAATTGAGTATTTGTTTCACCCGCTTGACTAAGCTTTTGTTCTAGTTCTGCTAAAACGAGGAAATCTTCTAAATCTTTATTGCGAAGTGCTTTTGGTTTTTCCTGCGCTTGGGAAATGTTACTGTTAACTCGCCCTGTTTTGGGCAACAGGCTCGAAACTATGCCACCAAGTGAAAATGGTGACTTTTTATTGTCATTATTTTTATTGTCATTATTATTGTTATGATTATGGTTATTATCATGATTAAGCTCCACCAGAACTTCTTTGGCTGACTGGTAGCGCTGTGTTGGGACTTCTGCCAGCATTTTTTCGAGTATGCGAGCTAAAGAGTCACTGATATTCGCGTAGGAGCGCCATTGCCACTTTAGAGAACCATCTATCAACAAATATGGCATTCTCCCAGTCAAAAGGACAAGCGCACAAACGGCAAGTGCGTAGATATCACTAGAGGGGTAGCAATGTCCTAAACGCAGCTGTTCAGGTGGAGAGTAGCCAATTTTCCCCACGACTGAACCGTGAACTAAGTACTGGTGCTCTGGAGATTCATCTGATAATATCTGGGTTAATTTCTCCTTAACCACTCCAAAATCAATCAGCACCGGTTTAGATTGATTACGAGCAAGCATGATATTATCGAGTGAAATATCGCGATGAATAATGTTGGACTCGTGGATATATTCCAACACTGGCAACATATCTAGTAGCCATGCTCTCACTTCAGTTTCGGAAAATGGCTTACCTTTTGCAGAAAGACGTTCGGATAAAATTTGTGCATAAGTTTTGCCATCAATATATTCCTGGACGATGAACAGCCGCTGGTTGTCCGTCAACCAAGCCAGAAATTTGGGAATTTGAGGATGCTGAATTTGGTATAAAACTTTCGCTTCCCGCTCAAATAGCTCCCTAGATTTACGAATAATACCTTCTTTGGTGGTTGCAGGTACAAACTCTTTGAGAACACAGGCTTCACCAAAGCGCTGAGCATCAAATGCTAAGTAAGTTCGTCCAAACCCCCCTTGTCCAAGGGTTTTCTCAATTCGATAACGATTATTGATGAAAGTTCCTGGCTTAAGTTCTGTAATCATTTGTAAGTTCTTGTTTAACTATAAATACGCTTTTTAATTTCATAGGGTTAGAGATTCACTCATTATGCACATGGCTAAAGTTGCGTATCGCCGTCGCTCATGTCAACTTTAGGTACGCACCTCAGCTAAGTTTTTAACTCGCCTTGCATAGTGCCGCCACTCGTATGTACCGTTATGGCAGAGGACTTCAAAGGCAGTCTAGTTAAAGATTACTTACAGCAGATCATATTATATTTAACGCCTTAACGCCTCTACAGCATGGCTGAAGAAACAAAAGCATACAGTTTTCAGCAACCCCCGAATCGTACTTAAAAATACAAGATTTCAAAAATACAAGATTTCGCATTCATAATCTTCTGGTGTCGGCTCTACCTGCCACACCAACCCTTCCCCAGCATCGCCCAAAGCCACTTCAACGTAAAGCCTGTTTACAGGTTTTGTGGCTTGCGCTTGATTACCCTCGAATGGCTGTAAATCTTCAGTCAGGAGTTTCAATTTAAATCCACTGGGAATCAGTTCGCCTCTATTTCCATTGCGTAGTTCAAAGCGCCATATGCTATCTTCAATACTACCTTTGGGTTGCAGCCGCAATTCGTATGGTTGTTGGGCAATGGTTAATTTTCGTACCAAAGTTGGCGTTGCCGATTCCGGCTCTGAACCCCTAGCACCTGCTAAAGTTGGCTGTAACTCTACACTTCCCCAACCAAATTTTTGTGCAAAATCTGATACACCAGATTGTACCCATTGACGAATCGACCACTGTTGTTGCGCTCCTTGACGTTGTTCGTACAAACGTTGTCTCCAACCTCCATGTTCTAGGAGCGCTCCCCAGGTTTGAAACGGTACTGCTAAGCGTGGTAATATAAGCCTGGGATTTCCTAAACGTTGGAGCAAGTTTTCTGCTTGAGCAGCGGATAATTCTGGCAAGGGTGCAGTTTCAAGGTGAGTCACTTCTTCTGGACAGATTTCACGCGCCATCCACAAGATATTGAGATTAGAAATCAAATCCTCTCCATTTAAACAATAAGCGCGATCGCTCGCATCATAACTGCCTATAGTCTTAAGTTGGGCGTGTGTTGTACACCCCCAAATCCGAATATAGCCTTCTTCCAGATTGACTTGCACTGCTAGATAATAATCAGCACTCCAGTTCGGAATATCAACCCATTCTTGAGGAACGCGCAGTTCGCTCAAATCAAGCGCTTCACTCGGAATTAATGCTATCCGTGTCGTTCCGAGGGAAATACCTGTGCCATTAACGACTTCCCAAATGCTGGGTAAAGCCTTCAAAGCAGGAAAAACAGTCGCATCTTTTGCGTATTCTTCCCGCAGCCAAGGTAGAACAGTGTTTAAGCTCAAGCGGTTGATATAGGCATTCCAACGACGATTGGTGCTGGAAAAACCTTGGCTTTGCTCCCAAATCTTTGTTTTCTCGGCTTCAGAAATTTCTAGCCACATATCTGTTGTATTTATTAAGGTGAGTGCGCCTGGTTCAAGTGTCATGATTGTTACTCCTATTAAACTGAGGGATGGCTATAGTGAGCTTGTAACCATTCCTCTAAAACAGTGTTGATATAGTTTAATACCTGTGAGTTTAGGGAAATATGCAGCGATTCTTTGGTCCAGTTTGCAAGTTTAAGTAGTAATACGTCTTTAGACTTAGTGAGCCGACGAGAAACAGTGTACTGCTTGACTCCTAATTGTTTTGCAATCTCCTGTTGCTTTAAATTTTCGCTGTAGTAGAGTTTGACGATATTTTGCGCTTCTGCATCCAGTTCGTTCAAAGCTGCAAGTAACACACTACTGATTTCAGACTGCTGTGACTGTCGCTCAACGAGTTCTTCTTGAGCAACAATTTCCGTAAGTAACGATTCCTGCTTGAGTTGCGGTAAAAAATCTTGAAATTCCCCAGAATCATCATCCCCTCTCGGCGCATTCAGGGAAGCCATATTTGGGTACAAATAAGCGCGGGCTGCTTTCGCACAAGCAACCAGCCATTTTTCTATCGTTTCCGGACTGGACTCTGCGCCTGGGCTTGACAGTTGAGTCTGGCGTTGGAAATTGTAAAGCTGAGCGATCGCAGTCCATATAGCGTCATCTGGTCTTGCCAATTTGCGAGTCCCAGTAGATTGCTGTGGAGCATATAGCGACTGATAACATTTCCAAGCTAAGACATAACGTTCTATTGTGTCCGCACTCAGCCCAGCATTTTGTAAAGACTCTACCAACCGCTTTTGGCTCAACCTCCGCAACAATCGCCAATTAGTACTAATATCAACTTCGTTCTGCTGGCGCAGCATTTCCTTGAGTTCGCTGCTAAAAATCGCACTGGCGTAATTCTTGAGGTTAAAACCCATCTCGGGTTTAAACCTTTTCAATACCTTATCTGTACTCGTTGTCACCATTTGGAAGCAGTCAGATAAAGTGTACTGCCCAGAAGAAAAATTAACAACTGTTTTCTTCGCCGCCCAAAAGCACACTTCTTGTAAATAAGCTGACAAATGTCCTCGTGCCAGATTTTCGGTTTGCTTTTGCCATACTTTATACCAGTAAGACACCCAAAAAGTCTCAGAATTTTCTGGTTCTGATAAACGCGCCTGACAATTGAGTATATTTCGACGCAGTTTACTATCAGTAGCCCAACCGATGACCCTGTCAGCGTCAAATTGTAAGAAAGTCGTAAATAGCTCAGTGATACCTTGGCGGGAACGCATAAACTAACCAACTTATAAATGGTCAACTAAACAACTCATAAATGGAGCACCACATTAATGGATAGGTACATCACAAATACACTTATGCAGTCTAATGATGGTGCTACAACACCTAGAGCTTGCCTGCCAACTCTATTTTAGAGGTCTGTTATCAATATTAATAATGACTTTCATGTTTTGCGTTATACCATCATTAACTTTTGTAACAGTTAACGAAATTTGCAAAATAAACTTGATTAATAAATATAGGGAAAGGTGTTTGATGCCTACAGGTAAAATCCGTATTGAGTGAGCCAATGGAGGTGCATTTTGAACTTTCATTTAAGTACATTAACGCAGCAGATTTGCTATAGTAAGTGAAAGGGAAAAGAATTTCCTTGAAGCTACAGATTAAAGCCCTGATCGGTTTGGCTAAACGGACTCATAGTGAATTATTAAAGTTTTTTTAGGATTAAGTAGTAAATATGTCTCCGCTCGGTGTTGGTTCTAGTGGCTCGACTCATATATTAACAACAGGAGAAGCTAAGCTTTGGATTTTATTGGTAGGTGTTAACGAATACCAAGACAGAAGCTTACCTTCTTTGCGCTACCCAGCGTTAGATTGCCAAGGGTTAGGAGAAGCGCTCAACAGCGCCACCCAAGGATTTCCTAATAAGGAAGTGATTGTTCATCACGATTTTGCGGCAAAACCCCCGACTTTGCAAATGATTCGTGGGAGCCTGGAACAAATTGTTTCACAGTCTCAATCGCAGGACTCGATCCTGTTATACTTCTCAGGGCATGGAATGTTAGAGCCGAATACTCAACAGGCTGTTCTGTGTCTGGCAGATACCCACAAAGATGACTTGCTAACTACAGGGTTAGGCATGCAGGAACTGCTGCGAATATTAGGGGATAGTCCTGCCAACCAACAGTTAGTTTGTTTAGACACCTGCCATAGCGGTGATATGAGGTTGTTGGGCGGTAACCGTGGGAGCGCCAGAAATGGAAACATCCCTGAGATACCCAATCCCACAACACAAATGATGAATGTCTTGAGACAACGTGCTTCTCAAAGTAAGGGATTTTGCGCCTTGCTATCTTGCGATCAAGGACAACAGTCTTGGGAGTTTCCAGAATTAGGGCATGGAGTCTTCACTTACTATTTAATGCAGGGACTGTTGGGTGAAGCAGCTGATTCACATGGAATCATTGAAGCAGACGGGCTTTACAAATATGTTTACCGCCAGACGCTGCAATATATTGATAAATTAAATCACCAGCTGCGTCTGATTAATCAGCAAAAGCTCAATCGTGGGGATAGTCAACTGCATCCAGAATATCCCCTGCAAACACCCAAACGAATTGTAGAAGGAGTAGGAGAATTAATTGTTGGATTCAAGCCGGCAATTGTTGAATCTCACAAACAGCGACGTGCGGTTGTGATTGATGCACTCTCAAACAAGAAAACGACTATTGACTTGAGTCGATTATTTGCTGGTGCTGGCGGTTTTGAGGTAGAATATTTTCCTCAAAAAGGCAAAAGTTGGTCAGAAGTACGCTTAATCATCCAAGAATTTACTCGTTGGCATGGTGAATCAGAAACAAAATCTCCCTCACAATTGGGGGTGGTGAAAAAGACACCAACATCCTTATTGTACTTACGCGGGTACGTCGAAGAAATCGAAGATGGAGAAGCCTGGTTAATTTTGGGTGATGGAATGCGCCTGAGTCGTTCTTGGTTAAGACAAGAGTTACGCCGCGCTCAAAAAACTCAACAAATAATTATCTTAGATTTCATTATCTCAGAACAATCTGAGGCGACTTCCCTGGAGAATTGGATAGAAGATTTGCAAACAGGCGCAGAGCAAGGACAATGTTTAATAGTCGCTGCAACGCCAAGAGAAAAGCCAGAATTATTTTCCCAAACGGTTCTAGAAACTCTTGTAGTAGCAAATCCGCAAGTCGGATTACCAGTTGCTAAATGGATGACTCAATTACAAAGCGTTTTGCAAGCTAAAGGTATCAAGCTGCATACTTGGCTGTCAGGCACACAAGCAGTTATTGATATTTTACCTGGTAATATTGCCACGATTTTCCAAGATTTGCAGGAACTAGAAGTTTCTGACATTCAGGAAAACAAACAGCAAAACAAGGAAAATTTGCTTTCCATTGCCAATGCGCAGTTGTCACCTTTTGGCAAACCCTTTCAAAAGAATCGGCATGAGGCAAACCCTCCCGCAGCTTCTTCCCACCCATCAGTTTCTGCTTCCTTGTCTTCACCCGAGTCACAACAGGCGTCTCCCTCTCCTTCTGCTGTTGGTGTTCGTCCTTCAGCAACCAAACAACCGGAACAGAATTTGTTCTTGGGTTCAGAACAATATACCAACCTGGAACAGTTGCTAACGCAAGCGATAGGACCGGTTGCGCCAACAATTTTACAAAAAGCTATCAAACAGGCAGGAAATTACCAAGAATTAGTGGCTTCTTTAGCGGCTTACTTATTGCCACAGGAACAAAAACAATTTCAGAAACAGGCGCTCGCGACCTTAGAAACATTCAATGTTTCATCTCCCCGCTCAGCGAAATTATCAACACAGGAGTATCAAAGAATCGATGCCAACTTTATCACTAAATGCGAGCATGAGTTGGCTTATTCAGTTGGTCCGATCGCTAAATTTATCATTAAACAGGTTTTGCAATCTCACCCACAAATTTCCTTACCAGAATTTGTCAGGTATTTGGCAAAGCAAATTCCCGAACCAAAACTCTCTATAGAGTTTGAGCGGCGTATGCTTGAGCAATAGAGTCTTCTTAGATCATCGTTAGTTTCTTAGGGCTACTGAAAATTTCCGCTCTAGAAGTTTGTGGCGAAAGCCTCCGGCTTTTAGCCGGGGGTAAGCTTACCGAAAATTTGGGTTTAAAGCCCCGTCCTAGAAGGACGGCTTTTATTTTGTCTAGGTATTTTAAGAAATGCGTTATCTTTTCTTAAAACTATGTATGATACAAGGAGGAGGTGATGCAAGTGTTTAGTCTAACGTACGAATTTAAACTAAAGCCGACATTAGAACAAGCAGCCATTTTCACAGATTGGCTGGAGCAATGTCGCCAGGTGTATAACTATGCTCTAGCTGAACGCAAAGATTGGTTTAAATCTCGTAGCTGTCAGATTAACGCTTGCTCACTTCGGTCAGAATACATCATCCCCGCAGATACTAAACGCCCAACTTATGCCAACCAGTGCAAGGCATTGACGGCTTATAGAAAGACTAGTCCAGCCTTGCAAAAGGTGCAATCTCAGGTTTTGCAACAAACAGATGAGTTGGCTAGAGCAGGCGTTTGTTAGTATGTGGGAGCAAAATCATGGGTTCCCACGCTTTAAAAAGGCTGGGACGATGCGCTCATTTGTGTTTCCGCAAATGAGTTCTGGATCAATAGAAAACAACCGTATCAAACTACCCATGATTGGGTGGGTTAAGTTTCGTTCCTCTCGTAAGATTCCGGATGATGCCAAGTTAGCGCAAGTGCGAATAGTCCTAAAAGCTAGCGGTTGGTACGCCATGCTGACATTGCAGTGGAATGTTGAAGTTCCTGAGGTAACACCTCATGGAGAAGCAATTGGGATTGACGTAGGAATTAGTCACTTTGCTGCGGTTTCTAACGGTAAATTGTTCCCTAATCCACGACCTTCAAGAGCGCTCGAACGCAAGCTTAAATTGCTGCAACGGAGTGTATCAAGAAAGGTTTTTGGGTCAAACAACCGTAAGAAAGCGCTCTCGATGGTGAGTAAATTGCATGAGCGTATCGCTAACGTAAGAAAAGACTATCACTGGCTTTTATCCCATAATCTTTGTGATTGGGCAGGCATGATTTTTGCAGAAGACTTGAACCTCAAAGGACTAGCTCGCGGCTTTTTAGGTAAGCATTGTTTAGATGCTGGATGGGGTCAGTTTTTTGAGGTATTAGAACAATGCTGCCGTAAACGCGGCGTGTTCTTTCTTAAAGTCAATAGCAAAAAGACAAGCCAAATTTGTCCTAATTGTCTCACAGAGACTGGGAAAAAAGAGTTGTCTGAGCGTGTTCACTCATGCGACCATTGCGGCTACACAACCGATAGAGATGTCGCAGCCGCTCAAGTAGTTCTCATGCGGGGACTTGCAGCCGTGGGGCACACGGTCAAGATGCTTTCTGAGGGTAAAGCGGTTGCGCTCCCCGTGACGAAAGAATCCTCGCCCTTATAGGGCGAGGAGTGTCAATGAATTTCATCACTCATATCTCAATACGGTTGGTGATAAGACCAAACTCGGAGGTCTTTTTGTCATTGTCTGCTGTCGATCCCCACCCAACATAACGGTTGAGGGTGGGGACTTCCACGATACCGTTAACGATAAGCGGAACCTGTTGAACCGGTCAGTAATTGCATATTTGAGTGAAAGTACACCCTAATAACTCATTAAGAGTAAAAACAATATTGTTGATGAGTAACGGAGCAATTATGTACCGCAATTTTAAAACCCAAGCTGAGCTAGATGCTCAGTACAGTCCCATAGAATTAGGTTTGGATGTACCTGGGTACGAGAAATTTTACGGCATAAACAGTGCTAAGGTACGTCAAGAGCTACCTTGCAAGCTGAACGTTCCCTTCGGTCCTACTTTAGCCGAGCACCTAGACATTTTTCCGGCGGCACAACCTAACGCTCCGATCTTAGTATATATCCACGGTGGTTACTGGTTTCTGGGTAGCAGTAAAGACTCTAGCTTTGTTGCCAAGGGTTTGGTATCTGCTAATGTCACAGTTGTTGTGATCAACTATGCTTTATGCCCAAAAGTGACTATTGACGAAATTGTCCGCCAGAACCGTAGTGCGATCGCCTGGATTTATCGTAACGCTGAAAGCTTCGGGGGAAACCCTAACCGCATATACGTATGTGGTCATTCCGCAGGTGGTCACCTAACTGCTATGGTCATGGCTACTGACTGGGAAAACGACTATGGATTGCCGAATGATACCATTAAAGCTGGCTGTGCCATTAGTGGCTTGTTTGACCTAATGCCGTTTCCCTATACTTGGCTGATGCCAAAAATACAGCTTTCTTGGGATCAAGTTCTCCGCAACAGCCCAATTTACCATATTCCCGAAAAAGCTGGTTCGCTGATCATAACCTACGGGGCTGAGGAAAGCTCAGAGTTCCACCGTCAGTCACAAGAATTTTTTACTGCTTGGAAGGCAAAAGGACTTGTAGCTGAATACCTACCACAGCCTGGTAAAAACCACTTCACTGCAATCGATGGTTTCCTCGATACCAATAGCCCGCTTTGCACTGCAATTCTCAAACAGATAAGTCTCACAGCAAGTAGCTAGTAGGTCAGAAACTATCAGTTGTTATCAGAATTTTGGGTTTAAAACCCCGTCCTTCTAGGACGGCTTTTCTTGATCTCGAATATACTGCTTAAGAATTTCGATTGGCGCACCACCCACCGAAGAAACAAAATAACTAGGACTTCCTTTGAGCATCCTTGCCATAAGATTTTGGGTATCCCGCTTGTCCATAACGACGGCTAGATACCCCTTTTAGTGCGTTTACAATCTGAGAGATAGAAAGTTTGGGTGGAAATTCAATTAAAGCATGAATATGGTCGGATTCTCCATTGAATTCTTGAACTTGAAAATCCATTTTTTTAGCCACTTCATTAAATGATTTTTCAATAACTTTAAGACTAAGAGCAGTAAAAACAGACCTACGATACTTGGTTACACAGACCAAATGAATCTTAAGGTCTCAAACAGAATGTCTTTATTTACGAAAATAGCTTTTCATTCGGTACAGACCAATATAAAATAAATAACAGACCAATTTGATCACAAACAATGAAAGCGCGATATCAATACAGATTCTACCCAACAGACCAACAACGACAGAGTTTAGCTCAGTTGTTTGGGTGTGTTCGTGTGGTCTGGAATGACGCGCTCTTCTTCTGTAAGCAGTCTGAAAAACTGCCAGGGTATAACAAACTTTCGGCTATGTTAACGGCTGCTAAAAAGACAGAGGATAGAAAATGGTTGTCTGAAGTTTCTTCTGTACCTTTACAGCAGTCTCTCAGAAACTTAGATATTGCCTATCGAAACTTTTTCAATTCTCGTAATGGGAAAAGGAAGGGTAGTAAGATGGGCGCTCCTAGATTTAAAAAGAAGAGTAATCAGCAGTCGGCTGAATTCACCAAGGCTGCATTTTCAGTTAAGGATGGAGTTGTTTATTTAGCTAAAATTGGTAACTTAAAACCTATTTTGTCGAGAGAATTACCATGTGAACCTAGCTCCTGTACTGTCATAAAAGATTGTGCTAATCGTTACTTTTTAAGCTTTGTTGTAGAGGTTGAACCCATTCAAGTAGATGCCAAAAACCAAAGCATCGGTATTGATTTGGGAATCAAAACTTTTGCGGTGATGAGCAATGGTCAGAAAGCGCAAAGCCCTGATTACTCAAAACAAGACCGCAAGATTCGCAAGCTTCAACGCAAGTTGGCAAAGCAACAAAAAGATTCTAAACGCAGAAACAGAATTAGAATCAAGATTGCGAAATTACACAACCAAATTGCAGATACTCGAAAAGATTTCTTGCACAAATTGTCTACCAAGGTGGTGAGCGAAAACCAAACCATCATCTTGGAAGACTTGAATGTATCAGGAATGGTCAAAAATCGTAAACTTGCCAGAGTAATTAGCTTGCAAGGTTGGCGAGAATTTCGAGTGTTGTGCGAAGCAAAGTCTGAGAAGTTGAGTAGAACGTTTCATACCATCAACAGATGGGAACCAACTAGCCAAATATGTTCAGATTGTGGTTTTAAGTGGGGCAAACTCGATCTGTCTATCCGTTCAGTGTTGTGTCTAAATTGCGGTACTGAGCAGGACAGAGACGAGAACGCAGCCAAGAACATAGAAATGGTCGGCATGGGGCATCGGCACGACCTTAAACGGACGCTTAGCGACTGTAAGACTACTTTTGTAGCGGGTTGCTGTGAGCCGTCAAGAATCACCGACCTAGAAGGTCGGTGAGTATGTCAAATCAACTCTGGTACGTAGCGCTTGGCTCCACCAACCCCACCCCTTGTAAAGGGGTGGGGTGTACGCACGTTGGTAATGATGAGTGTTTCAACGGACTTAGCCTTATACGCGCGTTGCGTTCGCACATATCATTTCTCGCGCTAGCTGTTAACTGTTGACTGTTAACTGTCAACTGTCAACCGTCAACCGGAGGGCGCTTCTTGGTTACCTGCACGCGAATGCAACGCGCGTATTAGTAGCGTGCGTTAGGACTAACGTCCATAACGCACCGAAAATCCGAGATGGTGCCGTACTCTCTGCGACAACACACCCTACAAAAGACGAAAGAAAACGTTATTTAAATCCATCTACTTCTGATTCTTATTTAACATATTGAGAGCAATTTCTAAACTATACTTCATCCGATTGAAAGCTTCTGCTAAATCTCCGATTTCATCTTTAGATTGTTTATCAAAAGTGGCATTCATATCGCCAACGCTCACTTTTTCCGCCACAGTAGCGATTGTTTTAATACGCTGTAGGACAACTTTTTTTAACAACTGATTCATGATCAGAACGATGGCTGTAAAAATAATTCCGACAACTCCTATGATCAGCCAAAATGACCGATTAGCATTGTTCAAAATCTCCTCAGCCGGAACATAAACGATTTGGGCTGCAACAATTTCATTGAGCTTCCATCCAAAACCATTGTCTTTTCCGTAAGTCGCTATTTGACTTTTTGGAGCTTGTTCGGGAGTGGTATGACACCGCAGACAACTCTTGTCTTGAATGGCAAAAGGTCGGGCGTTATAAAATAGTTTTTCTCCCGAGATAATCCGGTAATTAGATAAGCTTTTATTACCAGGTTCTTTACGAAATCGTTCAACAATCTCAGCTTCAAATTCGTCAGCTTTATCTCGCAAATTTGTTGGATTCAGAGTGGCATCTTTGTAGATAAAATTGCCATATTCTTTGTTTTGACGAAATTTTTCAAACACCTCTCTAAGGGTATATGTTGGTATGGATTCTGGAATGAACTTTTCTTGATTGGGAGCGTCCACTTTTGGTAACAACAAGGGTTGTACACGCTCGTTGGTATAGTCTCTGACCGAATTGGCAATTTGCATGAGAATCAAGGCTTTAGAACTTACCTCATTCTGTGCTTTTGTTTCAAGTACTCTGAATAAAGCGATACCACTAATCAAAATACCGCTGAGTAAAACTATGATTAAAATTAGATTAACCTTAGTTCCTATTTTCATGGTTTTTCTTTTTGCTGAATATACACCTGTTATATATAACTTGCAGAGAATAAATTAAACTCTAAGTTTATCTCTTCAATTATCTCATATAATTTCAACTGCTTACATGAATTTTTTGAAATATAACGATTCTTAATTGCAGGGACTATACATATGCTGGATGGTGTTCAAAGCGCATGCCCCTACTGTGTTTCACCCAATTGTAAATTGCTATAATTTTTTTCAATGCTATATCTTGATTCGCTTAGAATAATGTTTAACATTGTTAGATAATAAGATATCAATTAAGAAAAATATTGGCGAAACCCTGTTGATGTCATCCCAACTTTCCCGACGTTTATTTATTTTGCAGATGCTACTCTTCATCACTGCTTGTGCAGGGGAGGAAACATCAAATCAACAACTTGAGTTAGTTATTGGCGTAATTAGCTACGGAGAAGGAAAACAAGCGCTAGAACGATTTGTTCGGTTTCGTCGATATTTGGGTGAAAAAACAAGGGCATTTATTCAATTAGAACCGACTTTTAATGAGAACATAGCGATTGAGCGCATTCAGCGTCGTGCTTGGTCATTAGTGTTTGCTCCTGCGGGTTTGGCAGCAATTGCAAGTGCTAATTATCAATATTTACCAATCTTCCCTCTTCAGGTAGAAAGCACTTCACGAGCGATATTAGTTGTACGTAAAGACAGCCCTCTGCGACAATTGAAAGATTTACAGAATAAAATAGTAGCCTTGGGTCTACAAGGTTCCGCTACCGGATATTATATTCCACTGTACAATCTTTATGGTTTAACCTTGGCAGAAATTCTATTTGCTCCTACACCAAAAACAGTGCTTGAATGGGTGGTACAAGGAAAGGCTGCTGCCGGTGCCATTTCGTTGGAGGAATTTAATTTATATAGAAGAAAATTGGGTGCTGCAGAGTTTCGCATATTATTCTCTGACTCTCAAAGTGTTCCGCCAGGTGCTGTTTTGATTGGATCGAACATCGAAAAAAATCGTCAAGAGCGGATTCGTAATTATCTTAAAGATGCTCCTCCTAATTTGATTCAAGACGTTGGATATGTACCAAATGCAGAAGCACCTAATTATCAATATATGATTTCTGTGGTCAAGCGGGTAACATCTATTGCAGCACGTCTTAATTCTAAACCTGTTCGACTATTTTGATTCACTAAAGGATTCCTAACTCTGTTTAACCACCAAACGTATTAATCGATCACAATTAATCGATCACAAACATGAATGCGATCGCGTCTCGCCGACCAAGACTAATGCGCAAACCTGATTTTAATTTGTACCAAACGCCTGGTATAAGTGGATATTTATTAATGAAAGTGCCGTTAGAACTGTTGAGGTCTTGGATATAGTATTCCTCTCCATCGTAACGAATCTGGGCATGAACCCGTGAGACAACTCCAGAATTGGCAAAATCTGAAAGATCGACTTCCGGGACAATGCGATCGCTTGACTTGCCAATATTAATAACCTGAAAATGTTCCGGCAATTCAATGGCTCTGTCAGTTCCCACATGGACTAGCTGTGCAATGGGCTGTTGTAGGATTGTGGGAGACGTGGGGAATGGCAAAGGCGAAGTTGGTTCTTCGTGGCTGGCTGGAACTTGTAGTTGTATGGTTTTGGCTGTGAAATTGAAGACTTTAGTCGTTAGCATATAATTGAAGACTGCAAATGAAACCAGGGAAAAAATGGCACTTGCATAAAAGACTGATTGTAATTTCCAGATGCTAACAACAATGCTTCCTAATAAAGGACCAAGCGTTTGTCCCCATGACATAATTGAGGTATTGACCGCCATAAATCCCGCCCGAGATTCTTGTGCAGAAAGTCCTGCTAATAGTGCTTGAGACGATGGAAGGGCGATACCTTGAGCTGCACCGAGTAAAAACATCGGGATGAATATCAACCAAAAGTTAGGAATAATAGGGAGAATTAACAGCCCGACTGCAAACAGAATAAAAGAGAGTTTGATCAGTTTTATTTCCGAGATCCTTTGTGTGAAGCGTCCCAATTGAGCAGCGAAGACTGCCAGTGCAATTGACATACTTGTCAGGATAATGCCATTTACCCAATCTGATGTACCGAACTTGGTTGTTGCCAATAATGGGATATAGGTGAAACATAAAGTTTGCACCAAAAACAGAGACATGACTGCGAAGAACAGCCCGAGTACGTGACGATTGTTTATGCTGCTCCAGGTACTTTGTAGATAAGATTTGAGTTCAAACTTTTCTACATTCTTTGGTCGCCTTGGTAATCTTAGTGTAGTTATGACCAATAATGCTATGAGAAGGGCAAGCAGACCTGGTAAAAACGTATATCGCCAATCAAACTCGCCTAATATTCCACCAACCAGAGGAAAAATTGCCCCACTCATACCAATCAAACCGGCATTAAGTGCCATTGCAGCACCTAGCTTTCTCCCCTGGTAAAGGTCGCCGATAACGGTCAGTTGTAGCGGTTCTAAGCTAGCAGCACCAACACCTTGTAAAAGCCGCCCTCCTAAATGTGCCGTGAAATTAGATGCCAAACCGCTCAACCCAGCACCAAGGGCAAACACGAGCAGCGAAGGAACCAAGACTTGTTTTCTGCCTAAAATATCAGCTAAAATTCCAAATACCGGAGTAATAATGGCACCAGGCAACTGGAAAAGTGTCGATGTCCATGAAACTTGGGCTTCTGTAACTTTAAAAAATTGTTGTATCGTTGGTAGCGCTGGAGCAAAAAGGGTTCCCCCTAAAATTCCGATCACCGTCACCAAATTGACAATTAAAAAATTCTTATCTTTGAAGATACTAGTTTCAACCTTTGGTTGAGTTGGCATTCTTGATTGACTCATGGATTTTATTTTTAATTAACAAATCTTTGGCATTTTCAGTTTGTAAATTATTATAATAAACTGAATGAATAGGAACTGATTTACTTATCATTTATTTAACTGTTGCTATGCACTCAATTTCCACTCGTGCATTGAGAGCTAAACCGCTCGCTCCTAATGCGCTTCTTGCAGGCAGTCGAGATGCTGAAAAATAAGTCAGATAAACTTCATTCATAGCGTTCCAATCATTCATGTCTGCAAGCATCATTTTGCATTTCACGATTTGGCTGAGTGATGAGCCATGCCTTTCAAGAATACGTTTGATATTCTCCATAGTTTGCTTTGTCTCAGCTTTGATTCCACCACTGACAAGCTGTTTCTTTCCAGGTATGTTTCCAAGCACCCCTGATAAGTAAAGCATATTACCAACACGTACTGCTTCCGAAAAGGGAAGATTCATAGATGTTGTTTCAGGAGAAGTGAGATATTCTACAGAATCTGGAGAAGATGACATTTGTTGCTTTTGGTTAAGTTTTTGTTGTCTAGCTTCAATGCTAGAAGTTAAAGCAGTACCCAAGAAAATGACAGTGATTAACGGAAATATAAACTTCATGGAATTTTTCCTCAATCAAAGTCTAAATAACTAAGAGACATCTCCAGAAATAAGCTATGAACTCTTTTGATTGAGCCAAAATCTAATTTCCGGAGAGGTCTAAGAAATTATTATTTGATTATTCCATCATTAGGACTAAGATTCTTTTTGCGAAGTTGCATCAGTTTTAGTTTGCCTTAACCCAAAGAGAACAATAAGACAGCTTAAGAGGATAAAGTTGCTGATGCCTTTGATAGCTATTTCAGTGCTAGTTTCCAGCCAAGGAATACCTTCAGGCAATCCCATTGCAGTAATAATAAACATCCTGCTTAAGCCAAATGCTGCACCCAGAAACTCAGCAATCATACCAACATAAGCACTGATGAGAAGCATCCAAAAATTTGCTCTACCAACCCAGAGTGGTAACTTGAGTTGTGGATAAGAAAGACCGATAATAGCTAAGAACAGCCCTTGTGTAATTCCAAGCAAATGGGTAGCAAGTCCTGCACGTGGATTAGCGTACAAGGGTAAGAATAGACCGACAACAAATCCTAACAAACAGATAAAAATACCATGCCAGAGAAGTCCGCGTTTAAAAGCCTCACTCTGAACGCTATTCATTTCAGAAGATACTGTTTCTGACAAATTAGATTGAGAAGTTTTCTCAAGCGTACTCATTTTTCATTCTCCATTGATGTGAAGTCAAAGCCTCTCAGTCTACTTATGACGCTACTTCTAACTTAGTGGTACTCTAATCCAAAATATCAGAAGTTATTCAAAATGCCATACAGTTATTTCTTAACCACTTTGATATACTACAAATTAAAAATGTCCGCAACCTTGGTTAGGCGATTTCTTGATTCTTTTTTCGTTATTTTTGTTACTAAGTAAAAGCAACGCGGGTTGGTGAGCCAACCCGCGAAACCTTAAGCTTTAGGTCAAGCAGGAGGACCACCTAATTTTTGACCAGTTTGAGGTCCCACAACTCCATCTGCTGTTAAACCGTTGTCGCTTTGAAATTTTTTGACGGCATTTTCGGTTGCTTCATCAAATGTGCCGTTAACTGCACCTGCGTCGAGATATCCTTTTGCAGACAAATCGCGTTGCAGTCCTTCTACAAATGGACCACTCGAACCACGACTTAAAGTTGGAGGCATACCCATTGTTCTGTTTCTCCTTGATGAATAACAAGATTAACTACTGTGTGAAATTGAGATTTGAAAAACAAGTAAGAAGATAGAAGCCGCAAAACAAATATAGAGAGCGTGGTTCTTCAACTTTGATTCTTCCTACTTTTCTCTAGGGTCAGACTTTTGGTTTTATGCAGGAGGACCACCTAATTTTTGACCAGTTTGAGGTCCCACAACTCCATCTGCTGTTAAACCGTTGTCGCTTTGAAATTTTTTGACGGCATTTTCGGTTGCTTCATCAAATGTGCCGTTAACTGCACCTGCGTCGAGATATCCTTTTGCAGACAAATCGCGTTGCAGTCCTTCTACAAATGGACCACTCGAACCACGACTTAAAGTTGGAGGCATACCCATTGTTCTGTTTCTCCTTGATGAATAACAAGATTAACTACTGTGTGAAATTGAGATTTGAAAAACAAGTAAGAAGATAGAAGCCGCAAAACAAATATAGAGAGCGTGATTCTTCAACTTTGATTCTTCCTACTTTTCTCTAGGGTCAGACTTTTGGTTTTATGCAGGAGGACCACCAAATTTTCGACCAGTTTCAGGTCCGACAACTCCATCGACTGTTAAACCGTTGTCGCTTTGAAATTTTTTGACGGCATTTTCGGTTGCTTCATCAAATGTGCCGTTAACTGCACCTGCGTCGAGATATCCCTTTGCAGACAAATCGCGTTGCAGTCCTTCTACAAATGGACCACTTGAACCACGACTTAAAGTTGGAGGCATACCCATTGTTCTGTTTCTCCTTAACGAATCACAAGATTAACTGACGGGGTGAAATTGAGATTTAAAAAACAAGTAAGAAGATAGAAGTCGCAAAACAAATATAGAGAGCGTGATTCTTCAACTTTGATTCTTCCTACTTTTCTCTAGGGTTCAACTTTTGGTTTTATGCAGGAGGACCACCTAATTTTTGACCAGTTTGAGGTCCCACAACTCCATCTGCTGTTAAACCGTTGTCGCTTTGAAATTTTTTGACGGCATTTTCGGTTGCTTCATCAAATGTGCCGTTAACTGCACCTGCGTCGAGATATCCTTTTGCAGACAAATCGCGTTGCAGTCCTTCTACAAATGGACCACTCGAACCACGACTTAAAGTTGGAGGCATACCCATTGTTCTGTTTCTCCTTGATGAATAACAAGATTAACTACTGTGTGAAATTGAGATTTGAAAAACAAGTAAGAAGATAGAAGCCGCAAAACAAATATAGAGAGCGTGATTCTTCAACTTTGATTCTTCCTACTTTTCTCTAGGGTCAGACTTTTGGTTTTATGCAGGAGGACCACCAAATTTTCGACCAGTTTCAGGTCCGACAACTCCATCGACTGTTAAACCGTTGTCGCTTTGAAATTTTTTGACGGCATTTTCGGTTGCTTCATCAAATGTGCCGTTAACTGCACCTGCGTCGAGATATCCCTTTGCAGACAAATCGCGTTGCAGTCCTTCTACAAATGGACCACTTGAACCACGAGTTAAAGTTGGAGGCATACCCATTGTTCTGTTTCTCCTTGATGAATCACAAGATTAACTACTGTGTGAAATTGAGATTTGAAAAACAAGTAAGAAGATAGAAGCCGCAAAACAAATATAGAGAGCGTGATTCTTCAACTTTGATTCTTCCTACTTTTCTCTAGGGTTCAACTTTTGGTTTTATGCAGGAGGACCACCTAATTTTTGACCAGTTTGAGGTCCAACAATTCCATCAACTGTTAAGCCATTATCCTTTTGAAATGCTTTGACTGCATTTTCGGTTGCTTCATCAAATATGCCGTTAACTGCAGTAGCTTCGAGATATCCCTTTGCAGACAGGTCACGTTGCAGTTCTGATACAAATGGATCTATGGAACCAAGACTTAAAGTTGGAGGCGTACTCATTGTTGTGTTTCTCCTGGAAACTACATATTGAAGGAACATTTTGAAGCTCAGTTTTTATTGGATGGCTTCAATTTAATGGCACGCAGCTACAGTAGGAAGCCTACGTGACCAAAATTTTTTATCGATAAGTCCACTCAACCTCTAGGCGCGACATCCCACTCCACCTCTAGGTGTGAGTAACCACGAAATATCATATTTGGGGAGTGGGTGAGTTCTTGGTTTGGGCGGAGTCTTAGATTTGGTAGCCTCTTAGATAAGATCTCCAGCGCTATCCTTGCTTCCCGACGAGCGAAGTTGGAACCAATGCAGCGATGGACTCCATGACCAAATGCAAGATGGTTGGGAGTTATGTCTTTGAAGCGTTCTAAATCAAGACTATCAGGATTGGTGTATTTAGTTTCATCCCGATTGGCTGAGCCATATATCAAATAGATTCGAGTATTCTTGGGTAGCGTGACTCCTGCTAACTCAACTTCTTGAGTCGTTGTGCGAGACATTGATGAGACAGGAGCATCATACCTAAGTGTTTCTTCAATTACCGTAGGAATGAGTGATGGATTGTCACAGATAGTCTGCCATAACTGAGGCTGCTCTAGCAAGTGTTTTAGTGCATTCCCAATCATATGGGAACTCGTCTTATGCCCAGCTTGTATTAACCCACATAAAATTCTGACTAACTCTACCGTGTTTAGGTCAGAGGACAGTACATTGCTAATTAGGTCGTCTTGAGGTGACTTGCGTCGATCCTCAATTAGACTGATAACATAGTGCTGCATTGACACAAAACTGCGAGCGCATTCTAACTGACGTTCCGGCGTCATTGGCGTCGAAAGCAATTCATCCATGTCATAGCACCACTTTTTGATATCTGCCATTCTGTCTGGGGCGATACCATACATGGTGAGGATGGCTTCAAGCGGCAGTGGATAGGAAAATTGCGATACGATGTCGGCGTGACCATCATTGACAAAATTGTCTACCAACCTATTAGCAATAGTGTGAATTGGTCCTTCCATCGCCTCAAGCCGCTCGGGTGCAAACACTTTCATGAAAGGAGCGCGCAAGCGCTTGTGTTCTTCGCCGTCGCTATTCACCAAATCACGAACTAGGGGGATACCTTGCTTGAGGACTTCACGCGTCTGGGGCGTGAATTCGACAATCGGAGTGAGAGTATCCATTGAAGAAAATCTTGCTGGGTCTTTGAGTACCTTCAAGATTTCGTCATAGCTAGTGAGAATATAGCCGTTTAACAATGGGCTATAAAATAGCGGTTCCTGTTGTCTTGCAAGTTTATAAAACGAATATGGATCGTCAAGTTGTGGGTTGACAAATGGTTGGTATTTTTCCCCAAGATGAGGGCAGCTTTGATTTTCGCTTTGAGTCGAATGTTGTCCAATCATAGTTTCCGTTCTCTACTTTTGTTTTCTTTTTATTGCTGACAATCATTCATTTCTGACAATCAATACTGAACGAGTTGCCTTCTGGGTCAACACCTTCAGCAATTTTTAATCCTGGCGAGGGAGAACGAATATCACTGAGTTTAACGCCGCGTTCCGTCAGTTCTTTGTACGCAGTTTCAATATCATCTACATGAAATGCTAATAGTGTGGGTTTATTTTTAGCAAATTCTTTGTCCACATTGCCGTGCAATACGAAGGTGCATTCGCCTGTGGTAAACTCCACCCATTGTTTATCGATACGTCCTTCTATACTCTGCCGAGATTTGATTCCTAAACCCAACTTATTTTGGTAAAAGTCGGTTTGTGTGTCTATGTCTTTGACGTAGAGGATGGCTTTTGTCAAACCTTGTATAACACTCATGATTGTACCTTATTTGCAATTTTTTATACGTAGGGGTGACATCATTTTAGATTTTAGATTTTGGATTCAATCCAAAATCTAAAATCTTTGAATTAGGCGATCGCAGGTTTTCTAAAACTAACCTGCAAATTTTTAGGACCATGAAATATAATGTTGTTTGCCCATTTAATCTTTTGATCTGCCAAACGAAGCTCAGGCAAACGATTGAGTAGAACATTCATGGCGATTTGACCCTCGGCACGAGCTAGCGTCGAACCAAGGCAGTAATGGATACCGCCGCCATAGGCACTGTGTTTGTTGTTTTCTTGCCGCTGTATATCCAGAACATCGGGGTTCTTGAATTGGGCGGGATCGCGGTTGGCTGAGCCAAGCATGACTCCCACGCTATCACCGCGCTTAATCAACTTGCCGCCGACCTCAATATCTGCATAAGCCCAGCGTGTTACCATCTGGATTGGCGTGTCGTAGCGGACGAACTCCTCTACTGCCGCAGGGATCAGTTCTGGGTGGGAGCGTAACTTTTTGAGTGCTTCTGGATGCTGGAGTAACGCCAGTGTCCCCTTGGCAATCAGGTTAATTGTGGTTTCGTGTCCTGCTGTCAACAGGTGGGTACAAGTGGCGACGATCTCAAAATCGCTCAGTTTATCGCCCTCATCAGCAGCTTTGACGAGTGCCGAGATCAGATCCTCGCGCGGATTGGCACGTCGTTCTGTGATTAAAGGGGTAAAATAATCGACGAATGCTTGAGCCGCCTCGTTTGCACGTTCGTAGACTTGTGGTGGTGGTTTCAAACGGGAGGCGCTGGCTTGTTGCATGGCTAGTGCCCATTGACGGAACAACGGCAAATCTTCGGGATCAGCACCTAGCATAATAGCAACCACCTTAGTTGGCAGAGGGAAAGCGAACTCCTCAACCAAGTCCAACTCACCACGGTTCTGGACTTTATCCAACAGATTGTCTGCGATTTCGTAGATGGCTGGACGGATGTTTTCGACAATTTTTGGGGTGAATGCCTTACTAGCCAACGATTTTAGCCGTGTGTGATTGGGTGGTTCCCGGAAGACTATCCAGTTACTCACCAGAGACAGGAACGCGTTATATGCTGTTGGCACTGGCGTGGTTTCAACGTCTTCTCGTTCGTTCAACGTCTCGCGACCAAATCTCCGGTCTTCAAGAACCTTCATCACATCGTCATAACGGAAGATGTACCAAGCACCGGGCAACTGGGGATTCGCCGATACCCCCCAATGAACGGGGTCTTCCTCTCTGTAGCGACGATAGACTGTGTAGGGGTCTTGGATAACTTCACGTATAAATGGGTTGAGTCTGTCAATCGTAGAAGTAGACATTGTTAAGTTCCTAGTAAATTTAACTCTAGTGCAGGCTAGCACCGCAAGGCGGAAGTCAAAAGTCAAAAGTCAAAAGTCAAAAGTATTATGGAATGGGCTTTTTGTGGATTTTAAATGGTTGCTCTATTTACGCGCCCGACGTACTAGTTTGCTTGAGTAACCAGTAATTCGTCTAGGGGTACAAGTTGCAACGGATTCCGCAATTCAGACAACATCTTTGTCATCTGGTCGCGTCCCAAGTTGAAAACTTGCGCTACGGATGGTCTAGATTCCAAGCGTCTGACGTAATTTGTCAAGTTGGAAAAGTGCTTGTAGTTGTAAACCATACGCAGGTAAGCAAGGGTGGGAGCAGCAGCACAGTCAGCGATTGTAAAGTCTTCGCCACCCAGCCAAGTCCGAGTTGCCAGTTTTTCATCCAGCAGAGCGAGTGCTGTTTCCAATAACCGTTTTGCTTTGATCACCTCTTTTTTGCCTCGTTCTTCAACCGGACGTTGGGTATCGGCAAACAGCGCCTCTCGCCCACTGTTGATGTACACATCAATCGTCCGTTCGAGCATCCGCACCTCTAGGGCTTGTTCTGGATCAACAGGAATCAGGCGGGATGTATTTTGGAATTTTTGGTCAAGGTATTCAATGATGATGTTTGCCTCAAATAAAACATTTTCTTTCTCAGTCATTAGGGTGGGTATCTTGGCAAAATGGTTAATTTGCATATACTCTTCACGGGCTTGGGGGTCAAAAAGATTTACCTCAATAGCTGTGAAATCAACTTTCTTTTCGTATAGCGCGATCAGGACTCGTTGGGAATAAGATGATGCCGGGGCGTAATAAAGTTTCATAACTCACCTATGTCTTATCAGTTCTCAGTTATCCGTTCTTAGTTATCCATACCGGAGAAAAAATGAATTTATGCATCTCGTCAGTGAATTTGGACTAGGGAAAGCAAAAATTCATCGGACACTAATAACTGAGCACTGTTGATGAGCGACTTGAGGGCGGGGCGACTTCTGATGAAAACCTCCTTGAACTCGGTAAGTCAGCGCCTTTGAGTCAATCTTACTTTTCACAGGATCTCGAGAACCTCTCTCCAAACCTCTCTCCTGCAAGGAGAGAGGCTTTAAATTCTCCCCATTCCCTCTTAGGGAAGGGGGTCGGGGGGTTAGGTTCCTTTGTTGGTTTTTCCAAATGACGTGAAAAGTCAGCTGAGTCAACACCTTAGGCATCACTCCCAACAAAGAACTCTCTTAATGCAACAACGACTGGGGATGATGAGCCAGATCCTCAAAGAATTTGGCGTAGAAATCAAACATCTCGTAAACGGTGCTGTGGATAACTTGACATTCACGCGCCTGATGTGCAAGCCGCTCAAATCGACGGGCGATCGCACTCATTGCGATTTCTGGAGTCGGGATATAAACCGGGTTTTCAATCTCAAACGATGGTCCGGCTGTTTTACCGCTTTTGCCTGAAGGCAGACTCATCAGCAACTCACCCAAAGGACGCATCATTCCCGTCATCACGTCAATACCAGCATTCATCAGCTTTGAGCGTCGCAAACTACCAGTAGGCATGAAGCCGAAGTGTTGCACCATCAACTGCATCATCAGAAAATAAGTTTCGTTGAATATTTCCATAACTGCCCTCGTTTGCGGAACAGTGACAACGTTGGTGCTGTAATCTCGGTGCTGTAAGGAAGGATTACGCAAAGCAGGGTAGGAGGGGTTCCACGGTACTTTGCGTCCAGTCTCGGCATCGGTCATGTGTTCTTTAGAAAGTGCATCCGCTAGACGACGAAATTGTTGATAGTGAGAACGTTCAAATTTAGGCGATTTAGCATGACATCCCTCTCCTTGCTCAACAATAAGGTCGATCGCAAAAAGTGCGCTGTTGAGATCGTCAACTTGAAACTGGTAATCTGGGTGAACTTTATTAAAATCATCGCGCAGGAACAAACGATGCTCGCCACCCACTTGACCCTTCTTAACCATGAATAAATCTGGAATATTCTCTAGCCCTTGGCGAATCTGATAGTACAACTCGCTTAAAGAACCATAACCGTGCAAGTTGTCAACTGAGCGATCGCCACTTCCTGGTTCGTTGCTCAAGTTTTCTTCCAAAAAGTCCGGCATCTCCAAACGCATAAAACGCTGTAGAGAAGCGGCATTCATTGGTTCTAGGGCAAAGTCTACATCAATGGGGAAGCGTGCGTTAAGTTCCTTGAAGTTAGGAACTGCTGGATAAAAAGGTTCCCCAATCGCCATCAATATATTATTAACCATCAAAAAGTGAATCATTTCCTCGCGGGAAATTCCCAGCACCACACCCCGCATACCATAACTTTGGACTTCTTTGCCGTCGCCACAAGCTAAATGTAACTGTTCGGGACTCCACAAACCCCGACGCACGTATTCCTCACCAGTGACGTAGTTGGGAATAGAGTATCCTGCATAAATGTATTGCAACATCACAGTCACTTCCAACTCTGCCGCCTGTTTCAGCGCGCTTACCAACTCTTCCCGTGTTTGGATCGTGCGTTGCGGGCGTTTTGGTTCTGCGATCGCAGGCGGAACATAGCCGACTCGCTGTAGATTTTGCAGAAACTTCAGCAAAAGCATCGACTTGGCTTGGGACATATCCCGCGTTGGCGGCATATAGTAAGTCTTATATTTGTTGCGTGGGTCGGACATTTGCCACATCAGACGTGCGTAAGTCTCAACCTTGCATTGGTCGGCGAGACTAAACACATCGACTTTCATAAACGAGAAACTTAACTCGTAGAAAGCTAGGATCTGTTCATAGATTAACTTAAAATCTACGGCTGCATCGGGAATTTCATCCAGGTGCCAATCATCACTCATCACCCGCACTGCAAAAAAGCCAGCACCAGACCAAACCCCTAGTTTATCATCATTGTCGTACGCAATTTCCGCTTCATCAGCGTGGTTATGGTCACATGGTAACTCATCAGGGCGAGCAGATAGCAGCACCCGTGTCGTTCCCGCTCTGGCACCGCGCAGAGTCACCCAAGCACGCCCCTTGTCGTCGGTGGAAATTGCACATGTGGGGGCAAACTCTCCTTTGGACTGGCGTTTCCCTGGCTTAAAGTGGACAATTTCCATTTCCGAGCTACGCGGGTAATGGAAAGCCTTACCTGCATTGGCGGGGTCGCTTTCAAACTCGTAGCGTAGTTGAGGAAAGGCTCTCGGGTTATAAAACTGACGCAGGTAAACCGCTTCAACTGGTGCTGGACGCCCCCGCACGAAAGACCGCACTTCTAACTCGACTGCGTGGTCTTCACCGCTATGTCTATTGGGATGTTCGACAAACAAACAAGCGTCATCTACCTGAATATTGATTTCTTCTTCTTGAACGAGAATTCGCTGTTGTCCGTCAGGTGCCGTTCCGATGATGCACAGACCTTGCTGTTCTATTTCCTGAGATAAATTTTCCCACTCTTGGGCCAAAGGAACATCTACAATTCCACTCGTTAATTGATGCGCCTCCTTTTGGTATGCTTCCTTGGGTATCCGCGCTATCAGCTCTTGGCTGTTAACAGTACGCAATTCCAAATCACCCAAGTCCAGCTTAGAACCAATCGCGTGGGTTGGTCCTGGTCCCGCTTTGGGGGCGCGTCCCACACAAGGCACTGCGGTAACCATATTTAAACTCACGCCTTGCGGGGTGACTTGCAGGGTGAGGTTAGAAAGCGGTTTAGATTCTGTTTGCGAAAGAGCAGCACGTCGGGGAGTCAGCAGCCGACCGTGAGGATAAGTGCTGAGTTCGTCTTGACACCATAAACCAATAGTTCCGTGCAATTCCCAGAAACTAGGCAAATCGGGTTGAACTGGCGCAGACATATTACTAATGCCCAATTGCATCACCAGCCCCAAGACATCCTCACGATTCATTGCTTCGCGTAACAGAGATACAGTTGGGGACTGGGCGGCTTCTTCAGACCACAAGAAATCTTGGGCATCTTTGGGGATTGTAAACTGATAAACAGCCGCTCGTTTAAACTCATCGTTGAGGCAGTGTTGAGGCAATTCGCGGATGTAGTTAAAGTCTTGCCAGCGAGCTAACTGCATACCTGTAATGGGGGCAGAGAGCATATATGGAACTTCGTGGGAAACGCCTTGGCGTCCGAAGGCGAGTTGACCCAACATAATTGTGCTAGTCCAGTTGGAAGCTGGGTCAGATTCAAAAATTCGGGCGCGATTGAAACTTGTTTTGACGTATTCGTTGTAATGACCCCATAAATCAACAGAACGTCCTACCACTGGGTCATTTTGATCAACTTGTCCAAACTCCCTTTGCGTGCTAACAATTTGTGCTTCGATAGAAAAGTGACCGTTACCGCCAAAGTCCCATCCCATAGCCATACTGAAAGGACCATTTTCATCTAGTTCCCCTTGGGCGTTAAACTTTGGTCCCAAATTGTAGAGGTATTCGTGGTACTCGGACGCTCCACGGTGATGGTCGAAGGGCTTACCGTTCATGTAGACTGTGTTGCTACTGACATCCACTCCTCCGTTTTTATGTCCTGTTGGGGCGTGGATGCGGGCGAAGCCGAGTAAGTGTAGGCGGGGAAAATCTAAGATGCTCATATCTAAAAACCGCTTTTATAACTTTGGACAAAAAGGGAACTTAGGAAAGAAAAAAGGGCTTTGCTGAATTCTCATGTACATCTGACAAGTCGGGAAATTGGGGAAGTCATGGGAGTTGGACCAAAGAAGGATTGAGTTTTCCCGATTAATGCGGATTCATATTGCAATTGGACAGGGCATGACATTCTGGTGGAATTCAACCGTATCCGGACAGTTTTCTGGTGCTTAAGCGTATCATTTAATACTGTCTTTTGACAGCAAAATTGTTATTAATAAGCTACACGTACGAGCAAATTGTTTTATTTTTTACTTTTTATTTTTAGTTAAGTTATTGTAATATTTGGTTTTAGGCATTATGGATACATCTTTTGTTTCCTCCCAAATACATTGTGTTTGTCTCAAATGTTATTATCTTGTTTTCTTCGGTTTTTCTTTATAAATAGCGTTCCTTCAATTACTAGGGGTGGATGTCATAAGGTCACTACTAGTATGTATATAGGGTTGAGTGAATCGAACTTATGCAGTTACAAATATATAGAGTTGAGTGAATCGAACTTATGCAGTTACAGATTTGAGGGGGCGGTGCCTAGCGTGCAAAGGGGGCAAAGCAGAGGGCGAAAAGCATTCATGGCTAAGGATTTTCAGCAATTCATTGGCTGGTAAAGTCATCCATTAAGTGTGATTTCAAGCTAGAATCCAAACTTTCACGCAATTTTCCAGGAGAGATGGTATTGACAATAGTTTTCAGCCATGCTGCAAACAACCGAGTTTTTTCACTGTAGCGAGTGTCGGTAAAGATTCCTTCTAACTTGTAAGCTGCGACTAAACCTGCAATTCCTGCACCCAGGATGGTGATGCGCTTACCTTTTTGCATGTTTGCTAGTTTGCACATATCGAGCATTGTTGTGGTGTCCATTTTGAAATTCCTCTTGCAAATCAGTTTGTTGTTTGTTTTGCATGTTTCAACCGCTTCATAAGTTTGATAGAGGTGAGGAATTTTTTTATGCACTCTTAAAATCTCAAGTCATTACAAAAAAATGATGTGGTTAGTTGCGGAAGATACTTCAATTAAGGATTTTTTGTGGTAAAAAACGCGAGTGCCTGTTCGCAGGGCATAGTCTGGCATGAATGTGCCATAGTTTTCATAGCTGTAAGTTTCAGACCACAACACAAAGTAGGGTGGGCAGTGCCGTAATATTATGTCCAGATATGCTAATGTTTTGCACTGCCCACCTTACAGTCGAAAAATCAAATTCATATTTGATGATTTTTGTCAATGCATAAGTCCTAAAATCCAACCCTTTCAAGGTGGGTAAAAATTTTGGTCAAGAAATTCCTCTTTAACCTCTTTACTCTGTGTTCTGGAGTGCCTCTGTAGTTAAATAAATTACTTATAAACCGCACCAGACACAGAGAGCGCAGAGAGAAAAGAAGAGATTTTACGAGTCACCTTGAAAGGGCTAGTCCTAAAATCTTTATATAGCTCAATTTATTTGCTGCTGTCTATTTAGAGACATTGCATACAACGTCTTTACAAAACTTATTATTTTGGCAAATGAATCTGATCTCAACCGTCTTCGGTGCTGACGACGTGAGTTGCAAAGGATGATGACAAAAGACTGCAATTCTAATGAAGCGGTGGCGATTGCGCAAAGCGCAGTGGCAAAGCCAATCGCCCAAGGCTTCGCCGTGAGGCTTCGACGGTGAGTTCAGCGGCTCGTGTGAGCTCGCCGAACACCGAACCGCGCTCAGCGGCTCGACTGAGCTTCGCCGAACGTCCGAACGGGGCAGGCAAGGGAGCGCAATCGCCAGGAAAATCAGTACTGAGCTTTAGAGTAGAGCCTGCTGCGACAGGCGTTCGAGGCTTGTGTCCATCGCCGACACTCTTAGAAAAAACAGTTTTGTATTCATGCTTACACATCAGCTTAATATGAACTGAATTTCTTGGTCAGAGACAAATATGTCAATTGATAGAAGGTTCTAGAAACAGTTAATAGTATTTTTAAATGTTAGTGATGGCGATCGTTGTCAAGGTAAACAGCCTTAATACTTTTTAGGCAGTCAATAAAACACCAAACGCTTCTTGAGCAGATAATGCTCAGTGCCCTTGTACTGAGCAAAACTACGCTATAAGCGTATTTTTTGTAATGAACATGATCTGATGTAAAGACCATTTGGGAACAATTCTATATCCTACAAACATAAAATCGAGATAACCTATGTCTGGCGAAAAAAGTCAAATAAAAAATAACGGTCTCAGCAATGGTAAGAAGATGCTTAAAGCTAAGGTCTCAACACTAACTGAACCGCAATCATCAGGTGTATCATCGCAGAATTTATCCATACCCAACAAAATTTATAAAGAAGCCTCTACAGACACGCCTGATATAGTTTGTTTGTCTCATTTGCGTTGGAATTTCGTGTATCAAAGACCGCAACATCTTCTAGTTCGTTGCGCTCAAGGACGGCGGGTTTTCTTCATCGAGGAGCCAATGTTTACGGACGAACCGTTGGGACGCTTGGATGTAAGCCAAGACAACAATGGAGTCGTGGTTGTTGTTCCACACTTACCACAAGGTTTGAGTGAGGAAGCAGTAAACGCAGATCTAAAAGTGCTGATTGATAGTTTGTTTGCAGAGCATAAAATCCGCAAGTACATCTGTTGGTACTACACGCCGATGGCGATCGCATTTACACGCCATTTACAACCATTGGCAGTTGTCTACGATTGCATGGATGAATTATCTGCATTCAAAGGAGCGTCGCCTGCTTTAAAGAACAACGAAGCCGAACTTTTCCGCCGTGCAGATTTGGTGTTTACAGGTGGACAAAGCCTTTACGAAAGCAAGGTGAACCAGCACCCTAACGTCTACGCGTTTCCTAGTAGTGTTGAAGTACCACATTTTGCACAAGCAAGAAATTCCCAGGGATCAGAACCAGCAGATCAAGCGAATATTCCCCATCCGCGCCTTGGGTTCTTTGGGGTGATTGACGAGCGGATGGATATCGAACTGTTGGCTGGTATTGCCGACACACGCCCTGACTGGCATTTGGTGATCATTGGACCGGTTGTGAAAATCGATCCCGCAACTTTGCCACAGCGAGAGAATATTCATTATCTCGGTGGGAAAGACTATAAAGAGCTACCTGCATATTTGGCGGGGTGGGACTTGGCGATGCTGCCGTTTGCGCGTAACGAGTCAACTCGCTTTATTAGCCCCACGAAAACCCCAGAGTATCTTGCCGCAGGTAAGCCTGTGGTTTCTACTTCAATTCGGGATGTGGTGCGTCCCTACGGAGATTTGAAGCTGGTGCGAATTGCAGACACGGCTTCTGAGTTCGTCGCCGCCGCCGAAAAGGCTATGCAAGAGGACACCTCTGCGTCAGGATGGTTGAGTCGGGTAGATGCCTTTTTGGAGCAAATTTCTTGGGATCGCACTTGGGGATCAATGATGCAATTGATAGACTCTGCGATCGCTGCACAAAAGGATGACAGCAAAATGAACTCAAATCTGGCTATTGCTGGTAAACAAGCACCAAGTATCATTAACAGAGACAAAGAGCCTGTATTTGATTACTTGATTGTCGGCGCGGGATTCTCAGGAAGCGTCATCGCGGAACGGTTGGCAACTCAGTCTGGTAAGAAAGTGCTGGTTGTGGACAAGCGATCGCACATCGGCGGCAACGCTTACGATCATTACGACGATCATGGCATCCTCGTACACAAATACGGTCCCCACATCTTTCACACCAACTCCCGCGAAGTCTTTGAATACCTCTCGCAGTTCACTGAATGGAGGGCTTACGAACATCGCGTCCTCGCTAGCGTAGACGGGCAACTTGTTCCCATCCCCATCAACCTCGACACTATCAATAAACTTTATGGAATGAACCTGACTTCATTCCAGGTGGAGGAATTCTTCAAGTCAGTTGCTGAACCGAAAGAATACATCCGCACCTCAGAGGATGTGGTGGTCAGCAAAGTCGGTCGGGAACTGTATGAAAAGTTTTTCCGCAACTACACTCGCAAACAATGGGGACTCGACCCATCGGAACTTGACAAATCAGTCATTGCCCGCATCCCCACCCGCACCAACCGCGACGACCGCTATTTCACAGATAGTTACCAGGCAATGCCCCGGTACGGTTTTACCCGGATGTTCGAGACGATGTTGGCACACCCCAACATCAAGGTGATGCTCAACACCGATTACCGTGAAATCGAGAAAGCAATACCTTGCGGTGAGATAGTTTACACTGGACCCGTTGATGAGTTCTTTGATTATCGCTACGGCAAACTACCGTATCGCTCGCTTGATTTCAAGCACGAGACGCATAACACCTCGGTGTTTCAGCAAGCGCCAGTCATCAACTATCCGAACGACCACCTGTATACTCGCGTCACGGAGTTTAAGTACTTAACTGGACAGGAACACCACAAAACTAGTATTGTTTACGAGTTTCCCAAGGCAGAGGGAGACCCCTATTACCCTGTGCCACGTCCGGAAAATCAGGAAATTTACAAGCAATACAAGGCGCTGGCTGATGAAACGCAAGGGGTCTATTTTGTCGGACGCTTAGCAACCTACAAGTATTACAACATGGATCAATGTGTTGCTCAGGCTCTTTCTGTTTACAAACAAATCGCGGTTAAAGCTTGAGTTGTAGAGTGGGCAATGCCCACTTTTGTATGTGTCTTGGCGGTTAATATAGCGGTTCTCGTTTGAGGGCAATACAAATCTTGTGGGGTGGGATTGGTGCCCGCCCGGATATAGGACGGGCGCTTAGTGCCACTCCCACAAGAATCTAGAACTGTATTCCATTCAATTGAGAACCGCTATAAAACGAACCGCACGCCTTCGCATTCAAAGCAGCGTCTCCGACAGGAGAAGAACGCCAAGTAAAGAAAAAGAGAATATATAAGATTGAGTTTAAAGTATGGTTTCCTTCAACTCAAGACTCAACACTCATAACTCACAACTTCCTTTAGAAGTGTGGGCTGGTGTGGAGTGTACGGTTAATCGTGTGGGTGATGAGTATTTTGACCAGTTGGAACGCAACGGTCATGCAACGCGCTTGGATGACCTAGACTTATTCGCCGAACTAGGGATAAAGGCGATCCGCTACCCGGTGCTGTGGGAGCGAACCGCACCCAACGGGTTGGAGAATGCTGACTGGGCGTGGGCGGATGAGCGGCTAGGGCGATTGCGCGAACTCGGGATCAATCCGATTGTCGGATTAGTGCATCATGGTAGTGGACCACGTCACACCAGCTTGGTAGATCCGGAATTTCCAGAAAAACTAGCTTTGTATGCCCGTGCAGTTGCAGAGCGCTATCCTTGGCTGACGCATTACACACCAGTAAACGAGCCACTGACAACGGCGCGATTCAGTGGAATGTATGGTCACTGGTATCCTCACGGTGGAGATGAGTTAACTTTTTTACGTGCTTTGTTGGGGGAGTGCCGTGGGGTCGCCCTTTCGATGAAGGCAATCCGGGAAGTGAACCCCAACGCCCAACTTGTGCAAACCGACGATTTGGGTAAGATTTACAGTACACCAAAGCTGGCGTATCAAGCAGAATTTGAGAACGAGCGCCGCTGGTTGAGCTTTGATTTATTGTGCGGTCGAGTCACGCCGACTCATCGGATGGGGGGTCACCTGCGCTACTGTGGCATCAGTGAGGCTGAACTTGATTGGTTTCTGGAAAATCCCTGTCCGCCAGACATTATTGGGATTAACCACTACCTGACGAGCGATCGCTTTTTGGATGAGCGCAAAGAACGCTATCCGACTAGCTCGCATGGGGGTAACGGGCGGGACGAGTACGCAGATATAGAGGCAGTGCGGGTTTGTGCTGAGGGTGCAGCAGGTCCGCGCAACTTGCTACTAGAAGCATGGGAACGGTATAAACTGCCCCTTGCTGTTACCGAAGCTCACCTCAGCTGTACCCGTGAGGAACAGCTGCGCTGGCTGTATGAGGTGTGGAATGCGGCGCTTCAATTACGAGATCAGGGTGTGGATGTCCGTGCTGTCACTGCTTGGGCACTCCTTGGCAGTTACGATTGGAATAGCTTAGTGACTCGTTCGGTCGGCTACTACGAGTCAGGCGTGTTTGACTTGCGATCGTCACGTCCCAGACCGACAGCAATTGCCAAAATGATACGCGACCTATCCGCTGGGCGCAAACCAGATCACCCGCTACTTGAGACACCCGGATGGTGGCATCGGCAAGAGCGGTTATTATACCCTGCGGTAAGTTGCGGTGGGGCACGGGGAGATAAGGGAGTAACATCCCCCTCATCCCCCTCATCCTCCTCATCCTCCTCATCCCCCTCATCCTCCTCATCCCCCTTAGCTATTGTGGGTGCGAGAGGAACCTTAGGAAGGGCTTTTGCGCGGTTGTGTGAACTACGGGGGATCTCATACCGCTTGCTGACACGCCAAGAAATGGACATTGCCGATCCTGCCTCGGTGGATGCTGTTCTAGCTGAGTTGAAGCCGTGGGCGGTTGTCAACGCTGCGGGATATGTGCGGGTGGACGATGCGGAACGCGAACCCCATGTTTGCCTGCGGGTGAACGCTGAGGGACCAGCGATTTTAGCTGCTGCTTGCGCTCAGCATAATGTGGGGCTACTGACTTTCTCGTCAGACCTGGTATTTGACGGTGCTGTGTTCAACCCTTATGTCGAAAGTGATGCCGTTGCCCCCCTGAATGTGTATGGGTGCAGCAAAGCTATGGCAGAAAAGCTGGTATTGAAGGTGAATCCGGCATCGCTAGTGATTCGCACCAGTGCATTTTTCGGTCCTTGGGATGATTACAATTTCGTCACTATTGCCCTGCGTCAGCTCAGTGCTGGGAATACCTTCGTCGCTGCTGAGGATGGAATTGTTTCGCCTACCTATGTGCCGGATCTTGTCCACGCTAGTCTCGATTTGTTGATTGACGGCGAAAGTGGCTTGTGGCATTTGGCTAACAAAGGTGCGATCGCATGGGCTGATTTGGCACGGCTAGCGGCGAAAACAGCAGGCTTTAATCCTAGCAATGTGATTGCCGTGCCAACGCAAGAACTTGGTTTAACTGCTAAGCGCCCGACTTACAGCGTTCTTGGTAGCAATAGAGGTGAGTTAATGTCATCTCTTGACAGTGCGATGTCTCGTTATTTTGATGAGTGTCAACGATTTTAGATTTTTGTCATTTGTCAATGATTTTTAACTTTATACGGGCGTTGCATTCGAGTAGAAATATATCGAGTTATCAGAAATATTTTTGCTTCGTAGCTTCGCCCCTACCTAATTGATTAGATATCTCCGAAAAACAAGAGACGCTTCAAATAGCGCGTCTCTACAAGGGTTGTAGACAAGGCACAATTAATTTCTGGAGATGTCTATTGTTTAATCCAAAATTTAAAATCTAAAACCTAAAATTAGTACAGTTATGACAACCATTTTAGTTACAGGTGGAGCAGGATATATTGGCTCCCATGCAGTATTAGCTCTAAAGGGCGCAGGTTATGAGGTCGTTGTTCTTGATAATTTGTCCAATGGACATCGAGAACTTGTAGAACAGGTTTTGCAGGTAAAGTTGATTGTTGGTGATACGAGCGATCGCGCTCTTTTAGATAACATATTTACAACCCACAATATAACTGCGGTGATGCATTTTGCTGCCTACATTGCCGTGGGTGAATCTGTCACTGACCCAGCCAAATATTACCACAACAACGTCGCAGGCACCCTGACGCTTTTAGAAGCAATGCTTGCTGCTTCCATTAACAAGTTCATCTTTTCTTCTACTTGCGCTCTTTATGGTGTGCCGAAGTTTGTGCCGCTGACTGAAGACCATCCTCAAGACCCCATCAGTCCCTATGCAACTACCAAATGGATGGTAGAGCGAATCTTGTCTGATTTTGATACGGCTTATAATCTCAAGTCTGTCCGTTTCCGCTACTTTAACGCCGCTGGCGCTGACCCAAATGGGTTGTTAGGTGAAGACCACGAACCAGAAACTCACCTCATACCACTGGTGCTCATGGCTGCTTTGGGTAAGCGCGAATCCATTTTGATTTTTGGCACTGATTATCCTACGGCTGACGGTACTTGTATTCGAGATTACATTCACGTCACTGATTTGGCACAAGCACATGTTCTGGGTTTGGAGTATCTCCTCAAAGGAGGAGATAGCGAAGTATTTAATTTAGGGAATGGCAGTGGGTTTTCAGTTAGAGAAGTCATCGAAAGTGCAAAGGAAGTCACAGGAAAAGACATCAAAATAGAAGAGCGCGACAGGAGACCAGGTGACCCACCTATTTTAGTCGGCAGCAGCGACAAAGCAAGTAAAGTTTTGGGTTGGCGTCCCCAATACCCAAACATTAAGGACATCCTCACCCACGCTTGGCAGTGGCATCAGCGACGGCACGGGTAGTGTGAACTTTAGCTGAATCGGTCATTCATCCCACGCTCCCCTGAAGGGGCAGACGTCGGATGAATGACCGGGAAATTAAGGTACGTCCTCTGACGAGTTTTCAGCGTTGCTAGAAGGGGGACTGGGGACAGTACCTTGATTGCCAATCTCTGTGTTGGGCAACCTGTCAACCCAGTCTTCGACAATTTGAGTAATCGTCTTATCTTTGCTTGCTGCATATAACCGCAACTTATTCAGCCTACGAGAAGACATTCTTAAACTTAATCGTGAATCTTTCATAATGGATAGCCATTGACTTGCCACCATGTTAACATAAAGGAGTGTTGACAAAGACTAAAAAGCGTAGTGGGAAACACTATTGAGTACCACGAATGAAGTTCTGGAAGGATAATTTCCCCTCTTATGCCTAGACCTACTTTGTAGGTCTAGGAGTGTCACAAAGGTTTGCCTAGAACACCAATTCAGTAATCCACAGAAGAACCTCTCCCCCAACCCCTCCCCTACCAGGGGAGGGGAGTAATATCATGTTCGCTTAGTTGCCCATAATAAAACTTCTTTGTAGTAAGGACAAGAGTCCTTGGTTTGTCGGTAAAGAGGACGCGCATTCCCCACTACGAATTTCCGCACGGTTATATAACCAGACATGATAGAGTACTCCCCCTTCCCTACAAGGGAAGGGGGCTGGGGGGTTAGGTTTTTGATTACTGAATCGATGCTCTAGCGTTCTCGCGACACACCGCTACAACGTCCGGCAAGGTTGGCGACGGCTGCAACTAACGCGGCTGGCTCCACTGGCTTGGCAATATGCTGTTGAAATCCGGCGGCAATTGCCTGTTGGTAATCAACATCACCTGCATAAGCCGTTAGGGCGATTGCCTTCGGCAGAGCTTCGCTTAACGCTGGAATTTGCCCTTTCAGTTCTGGAGGCATTGCTCTGATTTGACGCATCAGCATATAGCCGTTGACTTCAGGCATTCCGATGTCGCTTACCAGGACATTTGGTTTAAACTGAGTCAGGGCTTGTAGTGCTTCAGTTGCCGATGCTACCTGTGTCACTTCTGCTCCAGACTGCTCTAAAATAAAAGCAATCAACTCTCGTGTATCTACCTCATCATCCACAACGAGAACTTTCAGCCCATTTAAATCGGGCAACTCATCAGAGTGTGTATCACTCTGTTGCTCATGTAGATGAATCTTCATCAGTGGTAGAGTGACTGTAAAGGTTGCTCCCTGTCCTTCACCCAAACTTTCTGCTTTAACCGTGCCGCCGTGTAGCTCTACAATGTGGCGGACAATCGCTAAACCTAACCCTAGTCCACCGAATTTCCTGGTGGTTGAGCCGTCAGCTTGTCGGAAGTACTCAAACACATACGGTAGAAACTCAAGAGCAATTCCCTTACCTGTATCGCGCACTTGAAGCTGAGCCACAGAACCAACGGACTCTAAACGGATTTCTACTTGTCCACCTTCTGGTGTAAACTTAATGGCATTGGAAAGCAAATTCCAGACGACTTGCTGTAAGCGACCTGAATCGCCTGAAACTTGTCGTATGTTCTCCTCAAACACGGTCACTAGCTGAATCGATTTGGCTTGGGCAGCTAACTGCACAGTTTCTATTGCTGCTGCGATCGCAGATGCCAAATCAACTGCACCAATCTTCAGGCTGAGTTTGCCTTGTAGGATGCGTGAGACATCCAGCAAATCTTCGATCAGTTCGGTTTGGAGTTTGGCGTTCCGCTCAATGGTTTCTAAGGCGCGAGCAGTAGTTGCTTCATCATGCTTTCTAGTTCGTAGTAACTTCGACCATCCAAGTATGGGGTTGAGCGGCGTGCGAAGTTCATGGGAGAGGACTGCCAAGAATTCATCTTTGATGCGGTTAGCTTGAATCAATTGCTCTGTTTGCCGGTGGAGAGCTTGTTCTGCAAGGTGGCGTTCACGAAGTGCGCGTTCGCGTTCGGTGATGTCAACCGCAACTCCTCCTATCAAGCATTGCTCAGACATATCTGCAATAGGAAACTTGTACACTAGAAAGTCGCCGAGCGTGCCATCTGTGCGCGGGGCATGCTCAATCGCCTCAAGGACTTGCTTTGTCTGGGCAACCGTTCTAATGTTATCAAGGAATTGCTGAGCGATTTCAGTCGGATATAGCTCGAAGATACTTTTGCCGAGCGCATCGTCTGTTGGTAGCTTGAATATGCGATAATAAGTTTGACTAAGGTAAATCACACGCCCGTCTGCATCTGTAATCCATGATGCTGCTGGACTGTTATTCATAAAAGCTTGAAATCGCTCTTCACTGTGGCGTAGCGCTTCAAGAGCTTGTTTGCGCTCCGTGATATTCATTATGCTTACCAAGACGTTGTGAAATTTTGCGGTTGGCGGCGGAAAAGTAATCGTAAAAAGGACGTTGAGGCGTTCTCCCTTTATAGTTTGCAGAATTGTTTCAGATTCAAAATAAGTTTCGGAGTTAGCAAGCGCGAGCAGTTCTTCGACAAACACCTCTAGGGTTTCCGGTATAAAGACTTGGTCAAGTGAAGCCAAGAGCTCATTTTTGTTTTGAGCGCCAAACATCCGCACCGCCGTGTCATTCACGTTGACAATTCTTACCATGTCAACTGCCTGTCGAACGAACTCAGGGTGTTCCGCGAAATAGGCGCGAAAATTTTGGACACCTTGCGCTTTTAAATGAGCGATCGCTTCTTGGACAAGAGAAAAATCTTCTTCAAAAATCGCCACGCCTGCGGCTTCAAAGATATAGCGGTATTTTCTCTCCTGTTCTTTGAACGCTTCCTCCGCCTGCTTGCGTTCGCTAATGTCCCGAAAATAAACGGCAAGACCATCTGGCGAAGGATACGCGTGGACTTCCAGCCACTTATCTATCGGCTGACCAAATTCTTCAAAGACAACGGCAACTTGCTCAGTAACGGCACGGTGAAATTCCTGGTACGCCAAACTTCCGACTGTCTCTGGAAACACCTCCTCCCAGACCTGCTTGCCGAGCAGTTCTTCACGGGTTTTGTGTAAAAGCCGCGTGGCTTGCTGATTGACATAGGTGTAGCGCCACTCGTGGTCGAAAGCCACAAAGGCATCAGTGATGCTTTCAAGAATGTTGCTGATTTGGTCACGGCTTGCCTCAGCCGCACGTTGTGCCGTTTCGCTAACAGCACGTAATTTCTGCTCTCGCCGCGTTGCTTCCTGACGCAATCGAGCCATCTCCAAGTTAGCATTGACACGAGCTAATAGTTCACGTCCAGAAAAGGGCTTAACCAAATAGTCGTCTGCCCCAGCTTCCAAACCTTCAATGCGGGACTCTTCCCCAGCACGTGCAGAAAGCAGAATAATGGGGATTTCTCTCGTGTGCGGATCAGCCCTCAACTCGCGAAGCAACTCAAAGCCATCCATCCCTGGCATCATGACATCACTTAATATCAGATCTGGAAGCTGGGCACGAGCAGCAGCTAACGCCTCAGTGCCATTTGCTACCGTCTCCACGTCATACCGTTGACTTAACAAACGCTTCACGTACTCGCGCATATCGGCATTGTCATCGACTAACAAAATGCGTGCAGAGCGGGTAGTTCGAGGATCTGAGATAGATGAACGAGTATCTGAGATAGATGAACGAGTATCTATTTCTCCTTGTCCCCTTATCCCCTCATCTCCCTCATCTCCCTCATCTCCCTCATCTTCCCCACCTTCTTCCGGTAGCCAAAGTAACGCTTCCTCGATATACGGCGTAGCGCCTACTGCTGTAGATGCAAGTGAACGGGTTGCTCCAATGCGTTCACTCGGCAGATGGGCTGTTCCTGTGGGAATCAACACGGTAAAGCAGGTTCCCTGATTCACAATGCTGCTGACTTGAATCGTGCCACCATGCAGCTTTACCAACTCTTGGACTAACGATAGCCCAATGCCCGAACCTTCATGAGTACGTGCTTGCGCTCCTTTGACGCGATGGAACCGCTCGAACACATGGGGTAGCTCATCATCGGGGATGCCTATGGCTGTATCGCGCACGTCTAACTCAACGTGGTCGTCGCAATAACGGAGCGTTACTGCAATTTCCCCCTCAAAGGTGAACTTGAAAGCATTGGAAAGCAGGTTAAGCACAATCTTTTCCCACATTTCCTGGTCTACGTACACAGGTTCCGGCAAAGGTGGACAGTTGACCAAAAGCCTTAGCCCTGCTCGTTCGATTCCGGAGCGAAACACACTCGCTAGCTCTGCCGTCAACATCGCTAAGTCGGTTGGTTCGTAAACCGCCTGCACCCGCCCTGCTTCGATGCGGGAAAAGTCCAGCAGGGTATTAACCAGCTTCAGCAAGCGTAACCCATTACGCTGCACCATTTCTAACTGCTCACGGTCGTGTCTGGGAAGAACGCTTGAGGGATTGGTTAACACGTCCTCAAGAGGACCCAGCATCAGAGCCAGCGGCGTACGAAATTCGTGACTGATGTTACTGAAGAAAGTAGTTTTCGCCCGGTCTAGTTCTGCTAGTGCTTCAGCCCGTTTGCGTTCTGCTTCGTAAGCATCAGCATTGGCGATCGCAGTCGCAACATTACTGGCAACTAAATCAAAAAACCCTCGGTAGTCGTCATCAAATGCACGCCGAGGACTTATTCCGGCAACCAGGAATCCAGCTAACTGCTGCTTATGTCCCGATTGAGCAATAGGCATGACCAAGGCGGCGTTTGGCGGTTGCTTCCCGGTTGCTTCAAACAGTGTTCCCAACCGAGTTACTAAATCATCCACCACCTCAGCTTGCCCCGTACGGCTAACTCGTGCCAGATGCCAGCAGTCTGTCTCTTGAGTCAAATCTATCAGTTCTTGGCGCTCTAGTGTGCCTGCCTCAATGCCCGTTGTTTCTACCAGACGTGCTTGTTTTCCGTCCGCCTCAACTAAGTACAATAGAGCAAAGGGAATACAGTCGCGATTGTGGGATAAAGTTTGCGTGGCAATGTGACAAGCTTCTTTGACCGTCTTTGCCTGTGCGGTGTTGCTGGCAAGTTCACGCAGCGATCGCAGCCGACGCTCCCCAATGATCCGCTCTGTTGTTTCGATCGCAGCACAAAAAACTCCGCCAATTCCACCGCTCTCGTCTCGTATCGGGCTGTAGGAAAAGGTGAAGTAGGTTTCTTCCACGTAGCCGTAGCGGTCGATCATCAGCAGCAGATTATCTGACCAGGTAGGCTGACCTGTGGTGAGGACGCTATCAGCTAACGGACCAATGACATCCCAAACTTCTGCCCAGCACTGCTTGGCAGACTGTCCCAAAAATTGGGGATGCTTGCTGGCACCAAGCATTGGGCGGTAGGCATCGTTGTAGAGCTTGGCATACTCGCTTCCCCACCAGATGAACATGGGGTAGCGCGAGTTGAGAATAATGCTAACGGCAGTTTTTAAGCTCTGTGCCCATTGAGATACTGGACCCAAAAGCGTTTGCGAGCAGTCGAGCGATCGCTCAGCGTCTCCAAAGGAGTTTCGCATCAACGCTCCCATTTCTCCACCGCCTGCAAAGATATCCTCAGGGACAGTCGCCTTTACTGGATCACTCACCATCTCTGCTCCGCTTGTGGAAAATATTTGGTAAGGAGGTCTTTGCCGCGTTCCCGTAGAGTTGCCTCTGGCGAATGCCAAAGTTCCCGAATCAGTTTGCTCACTTCTGGTTGCCTAAGCACTGCTGTCTTCCTGGACTTCACTTTTTGAAAAGGAAATTGCATCGGCGGCTTAAGCAAAATTTCACACGGATTATCTTATTATCTTATTATTTAATATATTAAATCCTGTACCAACTGGCGCAAGGACTTTTCTATCTTTTGGTTTAATTTTAGACCTTTATTGGTTAATTTCTTGTGTCGGCATTCCCACACTATCACCAGCTTTAGAGGGCCATCTCACAGTAAGAATAGTGGACTCAGACTCAGCAACCCAACAATGCGGCACACCTGCACACCAAAGAACGTAGTCGCCCTCACGAGATAGTACAATATCTCCGTCCTCAAATTGAAGGCGAAATTGTCCCTTGATCAGGATAGAAAGGGTGGCGGCTTGGTTATTGACTGCCCACTCAGTTCTACTGTCTCCTACTTTGTGGACAGCCCATTTCACTTCTAGCTCTTCCGTCGATCGCGGATCTTCACTTGGGGTGATAAAGTGACCAAGAAACCATCCCCAGCGCTTCGCCCCTTCGTTAACAGCGTTACCAAAAACTACTTTAGTCATTAGTCACCAGTCATTAGTCATTATATGATGTCCGGCAAATTACCGATAATTACAAAACCCCACCCCTAACCCCTCCCCGCTTGCGGGGAGGGGACGTGAAGCGTAGCTTTACGGGGGTGGGGTTTTCCAGGATTTGTTGGTAATTGAGCGGATATAATATTAGTCATTAGTCAACAATCCAAAATTATCTCCCCTGCTCCCTCACTCCCTCACTCCCTCACTCCCTCACTCCCTCATCTCCCCAATCAAAAATCAGTAGCGGGAACTAAAATTCGTCCGGTGTTACCTGTTTGATTGTATTGTTCGAGGACGTTACTAGCAATACCTCTGCCCTCACCCGCTGCTACCAAAGCTACGCAAGCCCCGCCAAAACCTGCACCCGTCAGCCTTGCGCCAAATACTCCTGCTGTTTTCTGCAATATCTCTACCAGCGTATCCAGCGCAGGGACAGAAACTTCGTAATTGTCACGCAAGCTGGCGTGGGATGCGTTCATTAATTCGCCAAAGCGCTGAGATGAGACTCCCTGCAAAACCTCTAAGACGCGGTTATTTTCCGTTACGACATGACGGGCGCGACGCCGCAACGGTTCGGGTAATACTTCTGTTGCGCTACTGTCAGTAATATCTCGCAGCGCCTTCACCCCCAGCAACCGCGCCGCCTCCTCGCATTCAGCACGTCTTTGGTTATATCCGCTACCTGCAAGTGTGCGAGGCACACCGCTATCTATCACCACAATCTCTGTTCCGCTGGGGAAAGGCATCACGCGACGTTCCAGGCTACGGGTATCCAAAAACAGCATATGCTCAGTGTCAGCGAGGCTGGAAGCCATCTGATCCATAATGCCGCATTGCACGCCAGCATAGTGAATTTCTGCTTGCTGTGCGAGTTGGGCGATTTCGACATCATTGATGGGGAGGTTGAGGAGTTGGCGTACAGCCCTCAGCGTTGCGACTTCCAAAGCCGCACTGCTAGACAAACCCGAACCGATAGGAACCGTCGATTTGACGTGCAAATTCAGCGATGGTATCGTGTGTCCTTCTTTTTGCAAAAGTTGAATACACCCAAAGATATAACTTGCAAATCCAGACGGCGTATGATTACTTTCTAAAATGCTAACTTGCTCGTCTAAATCTTCAGAATAAAAGTGGTGGTGTCCATCGGTACTAAAACCTAGCTGTACCGTTGTGCGTTGGGGAATTGCTGTTGGAAGAACGAAGCCATCATTATAATCAGTATGTTCGCCAAGTAAGTTGACTCTTCCTGGCGCACTGGCTTCTGTTTCAGGTGGTTTACCGAATATCTTTTGAAAATTCATAATTACTAATTAATCTTTTGGAAATCCATAATTATTAATTAATTGATTGATAGCAAAAAAATTGAATATTATACGTCCTCCCATAGGGTAAGTCCACAGCAAAAAATTTTAAAGTTAAAGTACACCAAAAGCGCCACTTTCTCAATGAATCATCCTGAGCCGTATCCAGTTTTGCTAGCGGAGGACAATGACAGCGACTTAATTTTTCTGCAGCGTGCTATCCGTAAAGCTGGTGTGTCCGTTTCTCTCCAACTCGTACGCAATGGGGAGGAAGCGGTGAACTATTTGTTAGGTGAAGGAAAATATGCAGACCGAGAGCGTTACCCCTTGCCAATGCTAATCATTAGCAACATGAAAATGCCAAGGATGAACGGGTTAGAGTTATTGGCATGGCTTAAGCAGCAACCAAATCTAAAACATCTGCCTGTTATCGTCATGAGTAGCTCTGAAGATCCTGATGAAATGAACCAGGTTACTACTTTGGGGGGTAGTGGTTACTTTGTAAAAACGAGTTCTTTAGATATGTTGGCAGAAATAGTGAAAAAGATGATTTCATTTTTACCAGGCACTCAAGAGCTATAAGTATGAGATGACAGTGGTGTTGCTCAGGATACATACAAATGTTTATGCAAGCATTGAACCAGAATATGCTGCTCGAAGAACGTTCTTGGTTGCTAAGTTACCCAATCGCGGTTGTCACCAGCCTAGTGGCACTGCTAGTTTCGCTCGTCTTATCACCACTTCTACCGCAAAGTTCCCTCGTCCTGTTTCTCACGGCTGTCGTGGTTAGCTCCTGGTATGGAAGTCGCAACGTAGGAATGCTTGCTACCGTACTCTGTAGCTTGGCAAGCGCTTACTTCTTTTTAGCTCCAATTTATTCTCTGGCTGTTGCCACTGTTAATGGCATTCTGGAACTGAGCTTATTTGTGGCAGTGTCTTTGCTAATTAGCGGTCTAAGTGCCGCTCGTCAATCCACAGAAAGTCGCCTACGGCAAAGCGAAGAACGTTTCCGCAGTGCCATCAGTGATGCTCCAATACCAATAATGCTACATGCTGAGGATGGGCAAGTTGTTCAAATTAACCGAACTTGGACAGAGCTAACAGGTTATACTCCTGTTGACATCCCGACTATCTCAGAATGGACTCAAAAAGCTTACGGTGAAAGGAAAGAATTGGTTAGAGCCGACATCGATCGCCTTTACAGCCTGAATGCACGAATTGCAGAAGGAGAATACACCGTAACCACATGTAGCGGTGAAACTCGGATTTGGGACTTTTACTCGGCTCCTTTGGGCAATCTTCCTGATGGGAGACGCCTAGTTATTACTACAGCTATTGACATTACCGAACGCAAACAAGCCGAGATTGAATTGCAGGAAGGAACTAACCTACTGCAAGCAGTCATTGAGGGAACCACGGATGCGGTCTTTGTCAAAGACCTCCAAGGACGCTACAAATTCATTAATGCGACTACATCTCGGATTTTTAACAGGGCAAAAGAAGAAATCATTGGCTTTGATGACAGAGAACTCTTACCGTTCAACTTAGCAACAGCTTTGAGAGACGTTGACCAAAGAATTATAACGACGGGACGGGGGGAAGTTGTGGAAGAGAAGGTGCGCTCGAATGGCAGCATTCACATCTATCTTTCAACAAAAGACCCCTATCGAGATGCTGTTGGTAATGTTATCGGTTTAATTTGCATAGCACGAAATATTACAAAACGCAAGCAGACGGAAGAAGCATTGTCTCGCTCTCTTCAACGGCTGGAAGCCCTGCAACGAATCGACCGTGCCATCCTTAGAGCAGAGTCTACCGAAGAGATTGCCCGTGCTGCACTTTTACGAATGCATCGGGTGCTACCTTACGTTGAAGCTGTCGTTGCATTATTTAATTTTGAAACAGGCAATGCCCAGATACTGGCAGGGACAATTGATGGCGTGTCAAAAGGGGAAAGCGTTGAGCTTGAGCAGCTCATACCAACTTTTGTCTCAAAGGAATCAGGGGGAATTCGTTATGTAGAAGATATTGCTACCCTTAAGGAACGCCCGCTTTTAATCGAGCGGCAACTTGTAGAAGGCAAGCCAAGTTTCCTGGCAGTACCACTGGTGATTGAAGGAGACTTGATTGGTGAACTCAGTTTATTTGCCAACCAAACAGCAGCGTTTAATCTGGAACACCAGCAAATTGCTATTGAGGTTGCAAACCAGCTAGCAGTGGCGATTCAGCAGGCTCGACAACGAGAACAACTGCAAAGCTACGCTGCCGAACTCGAACAGCGAGTAGCAGAGCGAACGGCTGCGCTGAACGAATCGAATGCTGATATGCAAGCTTTTACTTACTCAGTTTCTCATGACCTGCGGGAACCTGTGCGTGTTTTACAAGGGTTTGCTCAAATTTTGTTGGAAGACTACGCCGGCGAACTAGACCCGATCGCACAGGACTTTATAAAGCGCATTCTCACAAACGCCCAGCGGATGGAAAGGCTGCTACGCGATTTACTAGCATACAGTCGCTTGAATCGCAATGAGCTGTCACCAAAACCCATTAGCTTGTCAAATGTTATGGCGGAGGCGCTGACTCAACTGGAAGCACAAATTCAGGAGCAACACGCGATTGTGACAGTAGAGGAACCACTGCTTCCAGTTGTTGGGCATTATACTACCCTTGTTCAGGTGGTCACAAACCTAGTGAGCAACGCTATCAAATTTATGGCTCCTGGAGTTCAGCCATCTGTACGGGTATGGACACAAAAACGCAATGAATGGGTGCGGTTATGGGTGGAAGATAACGGCATCGGTGTCGAGCCGAAGTACCAAGAGCGCATTTTCAAAGTTTTTGAACGCTTGCACGCTGAGGAAGTTTATCCTGGTACTGGCATTGGATTAGCGATCGTCCGTAGAGGAATCGAGCGTATGGGGGGGCAAGTAGGCATCGAATCAACAGCATCTGTTGGAAGTCGTTTCTGGATAGAGTTACCAGCTCCTTCTGAGGATAGTATGCTTTACTAAGGCTTAGCAATTATTAATATTTATAGCAAGAAATGGGATGACTGACGCCAAATCAATATAAATACTAGTGTTGATGATAACGAGTGTTCACTGCTGACAAAAAAAACTCAAATGCTGCGTTTGCTTCTGATTGATGATAACGAACATGACCGTGCTTTAATCGTCTATAAACTCAAGTCTGAGTTTCCTGAGGTTCAAGTTGAACAAGTTACAAAAGCAGAGGACTTCCATCAAGCATTGAAAGCAGGTAACTTTGAGTTTGTCATCACTGACTATCGTGTGCGTTGGAGTGATGGAGTGGCTCTTTTACAGGATATCAAATCCCGCTACCCCAAGTGTCCAGTAATTATGTTTACCGATAGCGGCACTCAGGAGATTGCAGTCGAAGCAATGAAGGCTGGGCTGGACGACTATATCATCAAATCAGCAAAACACTATGTTCGTTTGCCTGTTGCTGTCCGCTCAATCTTGCAACGATTAGAACAACAGGAGAGAGCAGAGAGAGCTTTGCAAGAAGCCAATCAGCGTTGTGCCGATATTCTTGAAAGCATTACTGATGCCTTTTGTGCTTTAGATCAGCAGTTTCGATTTACGTACGTTAATCGAAAATCAGAGCAAATTTTGCTCAAAACGCAGGCAGAGCTTCTCGGCAAGAACATTTGGGAAGAGTATCCTGAAGCAGTCGGCTCAGTGTTTTATCAAAAGTACTATGAAGCAGCAACAACAAAACTTCCTGTCCAATTTGAAGCGTTTTGTCCCCATCTCAATATGTGGCTGGAAGTGAGAGTTTATCCACGCTCGGATGGGCTGACTATTTATTGCCACGACATCAGCGATCGCAAACGCTCGGAATCGGAAAGAGAGCAGTTTCTTGCTCGTGAGCAAGCCGCCCGTGCTGAAGCCGAAGCCCAAGAAAGGCGTTCCACCTTCTTAGCTGAAGCAAGCCGCCTTTTAGCTTCTTCGCTCGACTACCGTACTACGCTCACTAGCGTGGCGAGTATAGCAGTACCAACTCTTGCAGACTGGTGCTTTGTTGATATTATTGAGAAGAATTTGGTCGTTTTTGATAATCCAATCATCGTTGCATTTGACCCAGAGAAGGAAGCGCTGATACGAGAACTCAGGGAACGTTATCCACCTCCAGCTGATGCAGATTTTGGCGCACCAAAAGTTTTACGAACCGGACAGCCGGAAATGGCTACCGAAATTCCAGAGTCACTTGTACTATCCGTAGCCCAGGATGCCGAACACTTGAGCTTGATGCGGCAGTTGAATGCACAGTCTTATATGATTGTGCCGCTGATTGCTGGTCAGCGCAAGCTCGGTACAATCGCTTTTGTGTTGGGACAGCCAGAACGTCGATATCAAAAGGCAGACTTGGCGATGGCTACTGAAGTTGCTCAACGGGCTGCGATCGCGATTGACAATGCAAGGCTTTACTGGGAAGCTTGGGAAGCCAACCGGATAAAAGACGAGTTTTTAGCGATCGTTTCCCACGAACTACGCACGCCGCTAAACTCGATGTTAGGCTGGGCGAAACTGCTTCGTCAGGGGAAGTTAAATCAAGCCACTGCCGCCAAGGCTCTAGAAACTATTGAGCGCAATGCTGAAGTTCAAAAGAAACTCATTGAAGATATTCTCGATGTTTCACGGATTGTCCAAGGCAAAATCCGCCTTAACCTACGCCCCCTGCACCTGATAAGAGTGATTGATGCCGTAAGCGAAAGTATACATCCCATAGCTCAAGCCAAAGCAATTCAGTTTCAGTCGTTACTTGACCTTAATGTTGCTCAGGTGACAGGTGACGCAGATCGCCTGCAACAGGTTGTGTGGAATCTGCTTTCCAACGCTGTCAAATTTACCCCTTCTGGAGGACGGGTTGAAATTCGGCTCGAGCAGGTAAATTCAATGGCTCAAATTACGGTGAGCGATACGGGAGCAGGTATTAGCGCTGATTTTCTTCCTTACGTCTTTGAACGCTTCCGTCAAGCTGATGGGACAAGCACCAGAGCAAATGGTGGACTGGGTTTAGGGCTGGCGATCGTGCGTCATTTGGTTGAGATGCACAATGGCACAGTTTATGCAACTAGTGATGGGGAAGGCTTGGGTGCAACTTTCACGGTGCAACTACCGATAAGAACAGAAGAACAAATTGTACAGCCAACCAACTTGGACTCAGTCGCTAGTGATGAGTTTCCATCTCTCAATGGCTTACGAATTCTCGTTGTGGATGATAATATCGATACTCTCGGACTGATTACCTTCATTTTAGAACAATCTCAGGCACAAGTCACGACGGTGACATCAGCAAGTGAAGCCCTAGCCGCGCTCTCACAATTCAAACCCAATGTGCTGATTAGTGATATCGGTATGCCGGGTGAGGACGGTTATTCGCTGATTCAGAGAATCCGAGCTCTTCCAGCAGAACTTGGGGGGCAAATTCCAGCTGTTGCTCTTACAGCGTTTGCTGGAGAATCCGAACGTAATCGTGCGCTCACAGCCGGGTTTCAAATACATATATCCAAACCTGTTGAACCTGCTGAGTTAGTTGCAGCCGTTGTGAAGCTGGCTGAAGCAAATTGCACCAATAAAAGTTGATTAGATTTGAGCACTCAGTATCAAACCCAAAGCTCTTAATATAGCTGTAAAAGTCCAAAAAAGTAATGTAACTTTATCGCACCGCTTTTTACATAGGCTCGGTTCTTACGGTGAGGTGCAAGATCTAAGTATATGTACAAACACGTAGAAAGTTAGCACTAATAAAAAAGGGATGCAAGGACAGTTAAGACAGTTAAGGAATACTTAATAAAATTTTTAGATTTCGAGAATTAAATTTTAAGGAAGTGATACTTATAGGAAAACCTCCAGTAAATGCAATTACTGGAGGCACTTGCTGAACCAATATTTGTTCTAATCAGTACTGAATAAGTAAAACAAATATTAAAAAAGTTAGCACGAGTAAAAAAAGGGATGCAAGGACAGTTAAGACAGTTAAGACAGTTAAGGAATATTTAATAAAAATTTTAGATTTTGCAGTACTGAAATATACATCTGCATATCAGTATATGCTGATGTATGTTTCAAGCGTGTATTAGAAGATTCTCGCAATATATGAAAATATCATTCTTAAGATAGATTTTTTGGCTTATCTGTCTTAACTGTCCTAACTGTCTTACTTGATTTTCTTAACTGTCTTAACTGTCCTTGCATCCCTTTTTGATTACTGCTAACTTTTTACGTATTTGTACGTATACAAGGAAAACCATGAAAAGTATCACTAGAATCGCACGACGACTGATGTTAGTGTTTTTGGCACTGGTTGCAAGTAGCACGATGTTCTTCTCATCTCCTGCGGTTGCTGCTTCTGTGGATGTTGCAGCTACACAGTATCTTGCCGATGCCACCACACAAACCCAAACATTCGCACCCGAAGAAATTGATGAAGCAATCGCTTTTTACAGACAGTTAAAGGTAAAAGTTTCCAAATTTATTCCCCGGCAAGAAAAGAATGCCAATGGTGAAACCCAGACAACAGAAGTCAAAGGTGGAAGCCTGACAATAGATGAAGCCAAAGGTCTTTTATTCGCTATTAACACAGTAATTAATGAGCTATTACAAGAAAAGAAAGCTGCATAAACTGCAAGAACGAGAGCAACTAATTAGAAACAGAGTTCAGTACCTAGCAGAGAAAAGGGGAATCAGCTTTGATGAATGCTGGAAACTAGCTGTAACAGGACGGTTGGAGAAAATCACCCCTGAAGAATGGTAAAAATTTCATTCCTAAGATAGATTTTTTGGCTTAACTGTCTTAACTGTCCTAACTGTCTTGGTTGATTTTCTTAACTGTCTTAACTGTCCTTTCCTCTCTTTTTCACTCGTGTTAGCTTTTTTAATATTTGTTTTACCTGTCTAATACTGAATGGAACAAATATTGGTTCAGCATACGCCTCCAGTGAGTACTACTGGAGGCTTTCCTATAAATATTACTTCTTTAAAATTTAATTCTCAAAATCTAAAATTTTTATTAAATATTCCTTAACTGTCTTAACTGTCTTAACTGTCCTTGCATTTATGCTTACTTGGTTTCAATATGGATATGAAATATCAAGTAACAACATTTACGTATTAGAAGTGAGGAACTAAATATGGAGTTGACTGATTTGGCAAATTTCTTTGCAATTCTCACAATCCTAGAGCCTGATAGCAAAATATGTCAGTTTACTACAAAACTGGCTGATTTCGGTACAGCAACTGAAGGAGAAACGGATACTATGATTTTACGGGAGATGAAGAAGCATTTGCCTGAATTACAAAAAGAGTTACAAGAAATCAAAGAAAATAAGTTAGAACTTAAACAAAAAATTGTAACCAAGATTTTGACACCTGATAATTGAGGGACTAATTAGAGAAATCTAAATACTTACTTAGATTAGCTCGTGTTAGCTTTTTTAATATTTGTTTTACCTGTCTAATACTGAATAGAACAAATATTGGTTCAGCATACGCCTCCAGTAATCACACTCACTGGAGGTTTTTTCTATAAATATTATTTCCTTAAAATTTCATTCTCGAAATCTAAAAAAATTATTAAATATTCCTTAACTGTCTTAACTGTCTTAACTGTCCTTGCATTGTTTGTTTGACTTTTTCATCTCACACTCACCAAAAAAGGACTGTAGGTTTATTTTGCATCTTCGCTTTATTGTGGTTTTCAAACTGGCGATGCCCCACATCCAAAAGGTACAAATTGAAAATATGTAATTGTGTATACATTCGATTTGAAAGAATTTTGCTCAACAAGAAAAAAACCCCGATTATGCCGGGGTTCTACTCTATAGATTTTCATGATTGGAGCTCATGAATCTAAGATTGTTTTATATTCTTGACCAGGACAAATAGTTGCACTCCACCCAAAAGATATAAATCATGCATATGTGATAGACTATACATTCAGTTGGGCGATTGCCCAAGGGGCAGTGGCAAAGCCAATCGCACTTACAATCGAACTAAGAATTATCCCTTCTCCAACGGAATGGGACGTAGCCTTCCTTCTACCTCAACACTGGGAAAATTGGGATCTAAAGTCAGATTTTCCAATTTGCCATCCTGGAGAATCACAAAAGTATCTTCAACTTTTGCCCCTGGTAAACTAGGATTCCAAGCAACAGCTATCCCTTCTTCTAAAGTGTCGGTAGTAGTGGGATTTGCCACAATTTCTCGCGCCAGATATCCGGTAGTTCCACCTTGATGATGTTCGCGGATTGCATTATTGAATCCGTGCTGTTGATAGGCTTTCGCTAAAGTGTCATAAACTGCATTGAGAGGTGTTCCCGGTTTACACACATTCAAAGCTTCGGCTTCAATTTCACGGACATGACGATGCAATTCCGCGTGTTCATCATTAAGCGCACCAAAACAGACAAATCGCGTCAGGTTTGCATACAAACCATATCCCCTAGCGCAAAACACCAGCATCGCTTGCCGTCCAATCTGTTCGCCTGTGGCTGTAGCATGGCGGTATAACGGTAAACGCCTTTCGCCAGCCACCAGTGTCAGCGCTGGATGCAACCCCCTCGCCCACAACGCCTCTGCACCCGCACCCGCTAATTGATATTCTGTCCAGGTTGGCTTGGCTGCTTTTAGTACCTCTGTCATCGCTTCGCTTGCTTTTCGCCCCACTTGGCGATATCGCTCTAGCTCGCTTGACATCATGACTCTTTTATGATTTTGTAAAGACGGCGGTAATAGCTTCTCTACATCAAGGATGGGGCGATCGCTCAAAACCTTCCCGCCACCAGTCGCATCACGGACAAAAGATTCACGCGCAGCAGCATCAGCCCAAGGGTTAACGTGCAGTTGGAAATTAGCCGGCAGTTCTTCGTCCTTTAAGCGCTGTGCTTCAATTTCATCAGTCAATATCCAAGCATCTTGTGTCGTTACCAACACTTCTGCTACTCCGGTTTCAGCAGTCAGCAGCACGGTGTGAGAAGCGCCAGCAGTCGCCCAAGCAAACCAATCTGTACCGCGTAGACGCAAACCTTGCGCCTCTGTTTCGGTGAGGGTTTGGCGGATTAACTCTAGCTTGGTGGAGACTTCTTGATTCAAAGCATTCATATTATACCTATGTTCAAGTTTCCTTGATTACCCGATTATGTCGGGGTTCTCCTCTACGTATTGTTAGCTGCACCTTAGAGATTGTGTTATATGTAAAACACATATTATGAACAGCATAAGTATATTTTAGATAGAAAAAGTATTAAGTTTCTCTGTAAACATGGATACTTTTAAGGGCAAAATATGACGTTTCTTGTGTGTTTTTGAAAATCCATTGCCTCACATTCCCGACTTCTTTAAGAAGTCGGGAATTTTGTTGTTCATAAGCTGGACAATATTTCGCTGTACCTAACTTCAACTCTAACTGAAACATAACAGAACAAGCCTTCCCAAGCCTATACCGGATAAAAAACTTCGTATTAGTTTGTAAGTGTGAATATTTTCAAACTTAACATTAACTTTGTTTTTTAGAAGAAGGCGCACCAAAAGGCACAAACAGATAAGTTTCAAAAATTTAGCACAAATTTAGCGTCTCGCTTCCTTCTCTAGAGACTTTTTGTAAAGTAGCCTTGATTATAGGCAAACTTAAAATTGCATCTATCTATGGTCTTGCAGTCAGGGAGGGGGCGAGCGAGTCTGGTCAGCCCTTTTCCCTATTGTCCGCCAGTAATCTCCAAGTTAAACCCCGTAATGTAGCTTGCCTCCTCGCTCATGAGAAATGCCACACCGTTGGCAACTTCTTCAAGGCTCCCCAAACGCCGCATTGGCACTGAATTAATCATTTGCTGCTCTACCACTTTAGGATCGGCATCAAAGTACTGTGACCCCACGCCCGCCTGCAATTGAGTCTGCCGCGTCCACATGACGCCGGGACCAATCAGCGAAGGCGAGAGTGCATTCACCCTGATGCCGTAGGGAGCCAAGTCTTTCGCTGCTGTCTGAGTTATCCCAATCACAGCAAACTTGGAGGCTGAGTACGCGATCATATTTGGAGGACCAACCACTCCTGCATAGCTTGCCATGTTGACGATCGCTCCTCCACCCGATTCACGTAGGTGTTGTGCCGCAGCCTTAAGGACGTGAAAAACTCCGACAACATTGATGTCAATGACCTTTTGAAAATCGTCATTGGGATACTCGTCAGTTTTGGCAAACACTCCTTGATAACCCGCATTGTTGAAAACATAGTCAATACGCCCAAATCGCTCTACAGCACCATCCAAGGCTTGAGCAACGTCGTTAGGAGCCGTAACATCGCAGCGAAAGGTAGCGACTGGAATTTTGTATGCTTCCAATTCGTGAGTAACGTCCGCCATCTTCGCTTCGTTTAAGTCTAGGAGTACTACACCTGCACCATCTGCGGCAAAACGCTGTGCGGTAGCCCGACCAATATCACCAGCACCGCCCGTAATCAGAATCGTTTTACCAGCAAAGTGATAGCTTGCTTTAGCTGTCATACTCTTCAATCCTTATGAATATATGTTGCAAATACTCTTTAAGTGTTCTGTATTTAAGGTGAGCTAGTATGATTCAATTATTGGGCAACCGCTCAATATTAGAGCATAAAATTAATTTTTTTTATGTGATTTTAATACTTAAGGAGCTGTGCGATGCGTATGCCCCGCTTCGCTAAGATGTTGGTTGGGTTCCTTGCTGGAGTGATGCTGGTGCAGCTACTGCACGCGTGTTCGCCGAGTTCGCAAGCAGCAGGGAAAACAAGACTGACGATCGCCACTGTCAACAATGGCGACATGGTGGTCATGCAAGGGCTTTCCCGCAAGTTTGAACAAGCCAACCCAAATATTCAACTGAGGTGGGTAGTCCTGGAAGAAAACGTGTTGCGCCAACGCACCACCACAGACGTTGCAAGCCTTGGCGGGCAATTCGATGTCCTGACAATCGGTTCTTATGAAACGCCAATTTGGGCAAGACGAGATTGGTTAAGACCATTGGATCTACCCGCCAGCTACGACGTGAATGACCTGATAAAACCCATACGAGAAGGGCTTTCCAACAACGGCAAACTGTATGCTGTCCCGTTCTATGGGGAGAGTTCCATGCTGTATTACCGAAAAGACTTGTTTGTCCAAGCAGGGATTACGGTTCCCGAACAGCCAACCTATCCCCAGATCAGAGAATGGGCGAGCAAGATTCACGATCCAGCGCATGGGGTTTATGGTGTTTGTCTGCGCGGAAAACCGGGCTGGGGCGAAAACATGGGATTTGTGTCCACATTGGTCAACACATTTGGTGGACAGTGGTTTGACATGAAGTGGCAACCCACTATAAATACTCCAGCTTGGAAAGAAGCGATCGCCTTCTATGTCGATTTGCTCAACAAATATGGTCCACCGGGAGCCAGTTCCAATGGATTCAATGAGAATCTAGCACTATTCTCGACGGGTAAGTGCGGCATGTGGGTAGATGCAACGGTTGCAGCAGGACTGTTATCCAACCCAAAAGAATCTCAAGTTTATGACAAAGTTGGCTTTGCCCGTGCGCCAATTGAGAGATATCCAAACGGCTCGAATTGGCTCTGGGCTTGGGCACTAGCCGTTCCAAAAACCTCAAAATCCCCCGAAGCTGCTCAAAAGTTCGTTGCCTGGGCAACCTCAAAGGAATACATCCAATTAGTTGCTGACCAAAGTGGCTGGGTCGCCGTACCACCAGGTACGCGGACTTCCACCTATAACAATCCCAACTATCAAAAAGCCGCACCGTTTGCTTCGATTGTGCTGAGGTCGATCCAATCTGCCGATATTACCCGTCCCGCCGCAAACCCAACGCCTTACAAGGGCATTCAATATGTGGATATTCCAGAATTTCAGGCGATCGGTTCTTCGGTTGGGCAAACTATGGCAGCAGCGCTAACCAATCGCCTTTCAGTCGATCAGGCGTTGCAGCAATCGCAGAATTCAACTGAACGGTTTATGAAACACACCGGATATATCGAGTGAACCCGGAGATCCCCCCCAGCCCCCCTTATAAAAGGGGGAAGAATTCAGTCAAAGTCCCCCTTTTTAAGGCTACCGCGTACACACAAGTGACTTATTTTGCTCAAAGTGCTCCTAGACCTAACCCCCAGCCCCTTCCCTGCGTTCGCGCAGCGCCTCGTAAGCGCAAAGCGCAGGCTCCGCCAACGCGCAGCGTCTCCGACAGGAGAAGAGAGGGAAGGGGAGCCACCTTCAAAGCCCCTCTCCGCTTCGGAGAGGGGTTTGGGGAGAGGTCTGCCGACTTGTGTGTACACGGTAGCTTTTTAAGGGGGGCTGGGGGGGATCTAAATCTGACGGGGAAGTTTGAAAACACGCCTTAGGGCAACCAGAGCCAATGTTCGCCCATAAAACTTTCACAATCTACCAAAATCTAAAATCCAAAATTCTATCAGGCTATGTCTTCTTCATTAGCTGTAAAGCGTCACCAGGAAACGCCACCCACTAAGCAACGAACCAAGCGACAGGCATCAACCTTACCCCTGGTTGCGCCTTCTGTTATTGCCTTGCTGCTGTGGATGATTGTGCCCCTAGCGATGACGCTATGGTTTTCCTTTCAGCGGTATAACCTGCTCAATCCAGATGCTCGCAAATTCATCGGGATTGAAAACTTCACGTTCATCCTAACTGACTCAGCTTTATGGACATCGATCGCCATTACGGTGATTCTGGTCGTGTCCGTTCTGGTGATCACGATTGGTCTAGGCACACTCCTGGCAGTTCTGTTTGACCAGGACTTTTATGGTCAGGGAATTGCGCGGGTGCTGGCGATTTCTCCGTTTTTTGTCATGCCTACGGTCAGTGCCCTAATCTGGAAAAATATGCTAATGCATCCGGTGAATGGGCTGTTTGCTCAATTCACAAGAGGTTTGGGTTTGGGGGCGATCGATTGGTTTGCAGATTTTCCATTGCTTGCCATCATTATCATTGTTTCGTGGGAGTGGCTTCCTTTTGCCCTACTGATTTTGCTGACGGCAATTCAGTCTTTAGATCATGAGCAGCTAGAAGCAGCCCGGATGGATGGAGCAAATGCTCTAGCCTTATTCCGTTTCGTCATGCTACCGCATCTGAGCCGCGCCATTGCCGTAGTCGCCATGATCGAGACGATTTTCTTTTTGACTATCTTTGCAGAAATCTTTGTTACCACAGGTGGCGGACCCGGAGTGGCAACGACCAACCTTGCCTATTACATCTTCCTGAGAGCCTTGCTGGAATTTGATGTGGGCGGTGCCTCAGCGGGTGGATTAATTGCGGTAATTCTTGCCAACATCGCGGCAATTTTTCTGATGCGTAGTGTTGCTCGTAATTTGGATACCTAACTATGGCACAAAAAACTTCTCGCCGTTGGCTATTTACCTTGCTCGGCTGGTTTGTCGCTTGCAGCTTGTTTTTCCCGATTTTCTGGATGTTTCTCACCAGTTTTAAAACGGAGGTGGCGGCGGTTGCAACTCCCCCTCAGTTATTTTTCCAGCCGACATTAGAAAATTATGTGGCGATCCAAGATCGGGCAAACTATTTCAACTATGCGCTCAACAGTGTGGCGGTTTCACTCGGATCGACCCTACTCGCGCTGCTGCTTGCCGTACCTGCCGCTTATGCAATGGCGTTTTTCCCAACCAAACGCACTAAGGGCACCTTGCTGTGGATGCTGTCCACTAGAATGCTGCCACCCGTTGGCGTGCTGGTGCCGATCTACATCTTGTGTCGTAACGCTCATTTGCTGGATACCCGCATCGGTTTGATCATTATTTACACCTTGGTCAATTTGCCGATTGTTGTCTGGATGATTTACAGCTTTTTCAAAGAGGTACCCAAAGATATTCTGGAAGCCGATCGCATGGATGGGGCAAACACGCAGCAAGAACTCATTCATGTGTTGCTGCCACTGGCATTACCTGGAATTGCTTCCACCGCATTGCTTTCAATCATTTTGTCCTGGAATGAAGCGTTTTGGAGCCTTAACCTAACAACGGCTAATGCCGCTCCTTTAACCGCATTTATTGCCTCATTTTCCAGTCCTCAAGGATTGTTTTGGGCAAAACTTTCGGCAGCATCAACCCTGGCGATCGCGCCTATCCTCATCTTCGGTTGGTTGAGTCAACGGCAATTAGTACGCGGTCTCACGTTTGGTGCGGTGAAATAATCATCTGCTTTTTTTAAACTTATTAACAGAAGATTTTATGTCAACAGTTGCTTTAAGAGATATCCATAAAACTTATGCCGATACTGAGGTGATCAAAGGCGTTGATCTTGATGTTGGCGATCGCGAATTTGTTGTATTTGTTGGTCCATCCGGTTGTGGAAAATCGACCTTGTTACGCATGATTGCCGGACTTGAGGAAATCACCTCTGGCGAGTTGCTGATTGATGGAGACAAAGTCAATGATGTGCCTCCGGATAAACGCGGTTTGGCAATGGTGTTTCAAACCTACGCCTTGTATCCTCACATGACCGTAGCGGAGAATATGGCGTTTAGCCTCCGCCTCGCGGGTGTGCCAAAAGCCAAGCGTTATGAAAGGGCGCGTGAAGTCGCTCGTGTCCTCCAACTGGAACCACTGTTAAACCGCAAGCCCAAAGAATTATCCGGCGGACAGCGCCAACGAGTAGCAATTGGTCGTGCCTTGGTTCGCAATCCCAAAGTGTTTTTGTTTGACGAACCACTGTCAAACCTGGATGCCTCCTTGCGCGTGCAGATGCGGATCGAACTCGCCAGCTTACATGACAGCCTGCAAGCCACCATGATTTATGTGACGCACGATCAGGTTGAGGCAATGACACTTGCCAGCAAGATTGTGGTGTTGCAGGGCGGCATTGTAGAACAAGTGGGTTCGCCACTAGAATTGTACCACCATCCCCGCAATCTATTCGTCGCGGGATTTATTGGTTCACCGAAGATGAACTTTGTCTCGGTCACAGTAACAGCCGTCAATGACTCTGGTATAACTGTCAAACTTCCTGGTGAGGCAAGTGTGACCGTTCCAGTCAACCCTGGAAAGTTGTCGGTTGGGGACAAAGCAACATTGGGGATTCGCCCCGAACACCTACGACTTGATCGCAATAGCGCAACACTGAATGGCGAAGTGTTAGTTGTGGAACGACTGGGCGGACAAACCTATCTCTATGTCAAAATTGTGGGTGGAGAAACGCTAGTCGTGCAAACAGACGGAGATAATTCCAGCCAGTTGCGCGATCTTGTTCCTATCCACATTAGCGGTGATCTTTGCCATCTGTTTGACTTACAGGGTGAAGCAGTTTCAAAAAGTCGTCGTCACCACCTAACCGTTAATAAATAAGATGAACAGCAATACCAGCACAGGCTCAACAATCAAGCTGAATGAAGCATCCCTGTCTCGTTTAGCTGGAAACGTGCGCGTACCCAATTACGATCGCCGTCAAATCACTAATGGAATTGTGCATATTGGGGTTGGTGGATTTCATCGATCGCACCAAGCGCTGTATCTCGATAATTATTTCCATCAGAATCCTGGTAGTGACTGGGGAATCTGTGGTGTTGGATTGCTGGACTCTGACTATGACAAGCGTATGCGGGATGCGCTGCTGTCCCAAGATTGTTTGTATACCTTAGTTGAGCGATCGCCTTCTAGCGATCGCGCTCGAATCATCAGTTCAATCACTCGATACCTGTTTGCACCAGACAATCGTCAAGCAGTCATCGAAGCAATGGCAACCCCCGAATGCCGAATTGTTACCCTAACGATCACTGAAGGCGGCTACTACTACATTGAAGGAAGTGGCGAATTCGATGTGAACCACCCAACGATTCAGCACGATTTGCAACATCCTGACCAACCAATCGGGACATACGGTTTTTTGACAGCCGCACTCGAAAAGCGACGTAAACAGGGGTTGGCACCCTTTACAGTACTGTCCTGCGACAATATCCAGGGCAACGGCAACATGGTGCGGAAAATGCTAACGACATTTGCCCAAATGCGCGATCCGGCTTTAGCACGTTGGATTGCTGAACAGGGGGCGTTTCCCAACTGCATGGTTGATCGCATTACTCCGGTGACAACCTCAGCAGATATCAAAATGGTGGCGGAACAGTTTGGTATTGATGATGCATTTCCATGCGTCGCGGAGCCTTTCATCCAGTGGGTAATCGAAGATACCTTTTGTGCAGGCAGACCTGATTGGGAATCCGTTGGCGTACAGATGACTAACGATGTTCATCCCTACGAGATGATGAAAATTCGGCTGCTTAATGCTAGTCACTTGCTGATTGGCTATCTCGGCTCTCTGGCAGGTTATACCTACGTTTATGAAGTCATGGCTGATCCCTTGTTTCAGCAAGCAGTCGCTAACTTGATGGACGAGGTGACACCAACGCTCCAACCCGTTCCTGGGATTAATTTAGACGATTATAAAAAGACTTTAATTGAACGGTTTTCCAATCCCAAAATTCGCGATCAGCTTCCGCGCCTGTGCCTGAATGGATCAGCCAAAATGCCGAAGTTTGTTTTGGGATCGCTCCGCGATAAATTACAACTTGGAGGTGCGATCGATTACCTAAGTTTGACCATTGCTGCTTGGTGTCGCTATCTCAATGGTTATGACGACCAGAACCGTCCTATCCCCATTGATGACCCATTAGCAGAGATCCTCACTCAACAAGCCCGCTCAGGTAAAACAGATCCCAGACCCTTGCTCAACATGTTTGAGATTTTTGGAGATTTAGTACAGTCGCCACGTTTCGTCGAGACTGTTGCTGACAAGTTGAGCAGTTTGCATGAGTTGGGTGCGAAAGAAACACTAATGGCATTATCTGCTGTGGGTGGTTGATTGGGTAGTTCACCGCCGTCAGCCTACTTGAAGGATAAAAAATGGTTGTCATCAAAAAGCAGAGTGTGGTTAAAAGCTAGGGGAGATGCTCCTAGCTCCTGTTTCTCATGTGTCTCAACGGCATTGAGCCGAAAACCCTGCATGCAACGGAAATAGAGGCTCTTAAAGCTTATTTTATATAGATTTCAGCTTTTTACCGAGAATTGAAGGGTGAAAGCCCCTGCATTTATGCATGGGGATGAAACCCGTTCGCGCAGCGTGCCCGTCAGGGCTTAGGGGAATTTATTCCCCGTCAAGATATCTGTGCTATAATTACGCTATAGAGTTGAGCG
>Ga0209902_100308_pt1 | contig 64486 bp, 63 predicted proteins | sample FECB27metaG_FD_188304 | JGI IMG/M metagenome (GOLD analysis project Ga0209902, IMG submission 188304) | Cyanobacterial communities from the Joint Genome Institute, California, USA - FECB-27 (SPAdes) (version 2) | ecosystem: Environmental > Aquatic > Thermal springs > Hot (42-90C) > Microbial mats...
CGCCAACGGCAAGCTCGGCATCGCGCTCGACAACGGCGACCGGCTCACGCTGGTCGTCAACAGCGTGCGCATCGATGCGCAGGACCCGCTGGGCCTCACGGCCGACCAGTACGCGCTGGCGCCACGGCTCGCGCCGCTGGCCGTGCAGTACGACACCCGCAAGACCGTCGAGCAGACCCAGGCCGGGCTGCTCTACGAGCGCCGCCTGAGCCAGACGCAGCAGTTGCGCCTGATGGTCTACGGCGGCGAGCGCAAGACCACGCAGTACCAGTCGATCCCGCCCTCGGCGCAGCAGAACCCGCTGCATGCGGGCGGCGTGATCGACCTGACGCGCCAGTACGGCGGCCTCGACCTGCGCTGGACCGGTGCCTTCACCCTGGCGGATCGTCCCTTCGAGCTGGTGGCGGGCCTGGGCTACGACAGCCTGCGCGAATGGCGCCGCGGCTACGAGAACTACCTCGGCAGCGGCGCGGCCCAGATCCTCGGCGTGCAGGGGCGGCTGCGGCGCTACGAGCGCAACGAGGTCTGGAACCTCGATCCCTATGCTCAGGCCAGCTGGCGCTTCGCCGAGCGCTGGACGCTCGAGGCCGGCCTGCGGCGCAGCAGCGTGCACTTCGATTCGGGCGACCGCTACATCGTCGGCAGCAACCGCGACGACAGCGGCAGCGCGCGCTATGCCAAGACCCTGCCCGTGGCCTCGCTGCGCTTCCAGGCCACGCGCGACATCGCGCTCTACGGCTCCATCGGCCGCGGCTTCGAGACGCCGACGCTCAACGAGCTGTCGTACCGCGCGGGCGGCGCGAGCGGGCTCAATTTCGCGCTGCGGCCTTCGGTCAACGACAGCCTCGAGCTCGGCGCCAAGGCGCGGCTCGGCGGCGGGCTGCTGACCGCGGCGCTGTTTCGCACCCGCACGCGCGACGAGATCGTGACCGACACCAACCTCGGCGGCCGCGCCACCTTCCAGAACGCGGGCCGCACGCGGCGCAACGGCTTCGAGCTGGCCTGGCAGCACGAGACCGAGAACCACTGGCGTACCCAGCTCGCCTACACCTGGCTCGACGCCACCTACCGCGACGCCTTCTGCTCGCCCTCGCCGTGCGCGGCCGCCAACACGGTGGCCGCGGGCAACCGCATTCCGGGCATCGCACGGCAGTCGCTGTTCGCCTCATTGGGCTGGGTGCCGCCCGAGGGCTGGCGCGCGGGCGTGGAGATGCGCGCGCTGGGCCGCATCCAGGCCAACGACCTCAACAGCGCGAGCGCGCCCGGCTATGCGGTGGCTGCCGCCTATGCCGGCTACCTCAAGAAGTGGGAGCGCTGGGAGTTCAACGCCTTCGCGCGCGTGGACAACCTGTTCGACCGCCGCTATGCCGGCTCGGTCATCGTCAATGAAGGTAATGCGCGCTATTTCGAGCCCGCGCCGGGGCGCAACTGGACGGTGGGCATGAGCGGTTCGTACCGCTTCTGAGACCTCGAGCTGCCATGAAAAACGGCGGGCACTGCCCGCCGTCGCGATGGAGCTCCGAAAGCTTCAGAAGGCCGCGGGCCGCCACTTCAGCAGCCGCTTCTCGAGTGAGCTCAAGAGGAAGTCGGCCGCCAGCGCGACCACCGCGAGCACGATCATCGCCGCGAACACGCCGCTGGCATTGAAGGCGCCCTGCGCGGTCGAGATCAAGAGGCCGATGCCTTCCTTGGCGCCGAGGAACTCGCCGACCACCGCGCCGACCAGCGCGAAGCCGAAGCTCACGTGCAGGCTCGCGAGGATCCAGGACATCGCCGAGGGGATCACCACCGCCATCGTGAGCTGGCGCGGCGAGGCGCCGAGGATCTGCGCGTTCGCGATCATGTACTTGTCGGCTTCGCGCACGCCCTGGAAGGCATTGCCGAAGACCACGAAGAACACCATCACCACCGCGAGCGCCACCTTCGACGCCATGCCCAGGCCGAGCGCGATCACGAAGATCGAGCCGAGCACCACGCGCGGGATCGAGTTGGCGATCTGGATGTAGAGGCTGAACACGTCCGACAGCAGCTTGTTGCGCCCGAGCACGATGCCGCAGATCACGCCGGCGATGGAGCCGATCAGGAAGCCGATCACCGTCTCCTCGAGCGTCACCGCGACCTGCATCCAGAGCGACCCCTGGGCCGTGCCGTCGCGCATCCACTCCACGAGCTGGTCGTAGATCATCGTGGGCATCGAATAGAAGAAGGGGTCGATCCACTTCAGGCGCGCCGCGATCTCCCAGCCGCCGAGCGCGACCACCAGCACGACCAGCCGCAGCGCGATGATCATGCGGCGCCGGCCGCGGATGGCGGCCTGCGCGATCTCGGATTCGCGCGCGAGCGCGGCGTCGCTGAGGGCCGAGGGAAGTTGCGCGGCGGCAGGCGTGGTGGTGGTGGAAGTGCTCATGGCGGCGTGGGAGGGTGTGACAGCGTTGTTCATTGGATGACGACCTCTTCGCGCAGGTCGTTCCAGATGTGCTTGGACAGTTCGATGAACTGCGCGTCGTAGCGCACCTGCGCCATCACGCGCGGTCGCGGCAGGTCGATCTCGTAGACGCGCTTGAGCGTGGCGGGCCGCGCCGAGAGCACGAACACGCGGTCGGCCAGTGCGATCGCCTCCTCGAGGTCGTGCGTCACGAAGACCACGCTGCCGCCGTTGTTCGACCACAGCTGCAGCAGCTCGTCCTGCATCAGCGTGCGGGTCTGCATGTCGAGCGCGGAGAAGGGCTCGTCCATCAGCAGGATCTCGGGGTCGTTGATGAAGGTCTGGGCCAGCGCCACGCGCTTGCGCATGCCGCCCGAGAGCTGGTGCGGGTAGTGTTTGCCGAACTTGGCCAGGCCCACGCGGTGGATCCACTGCTGCGCCAGTTCCATCGCTTCCTTCTTCGGCTTGCCGCGGAAGATCGGGCCGGCCGCCACGTTGTCCTCCACGCTGCGCCACGGGAACACCGCGTCGGCCTGGAACACGAAGCCGATGCGCGGATCGACGCCGGTCACGGGCTGGCCCATGACGCGCACGTTGCCGACGGTGGGCTTGAGCAGCCCGGTGATCATGTTGAGCGTGGTCGACTTGCCGCAGCCCGTGGGCCCGACGATGGCGACGAACTCGCCGCGCGCCACCGACATGCTGAAGTTGCGCAGCGCGACCGTGGCGTTGCCGTCCTGCGAGATGAAGCGCAGCGACACGTCGTCGAAGTCGATCGCGGAGGTGGTCGCGACGTTGCCGCCGCCGGGAGAGGGAGTGCCGTGGCGCATGGTCATTTCGCCGCCGCGAGGTAGGCGTTGCTGTAGGTCTTCGACAGGTCGATGTTCTTGCTCTTCACGAGCGGCTTGTAGGTGGCCAGCACCTTGAGCACCGTCTCGGGGCCGCCCGCGGGCATCTTCGCGTCGGCCGTGAACATCGGCAGCGAGGCCTTGAGCGCCTGCACGTAGAGTTCCTTGTCGTTGCCGTAGTAGTCGCGCGGCACCTTCTCGGCGATCTCCTCGGCGCTGTGCGACTGGATGTATTGCATGGTGCGCGCGAAGGCACGCGCCAGCTTGCCGGCTTCGGCCTTGTGCGACTCGGCCCAGGTGTTCTGCACGTAGAGGCTGGCGGCCGGATAGAGGCCGCCGAGCGCCTTCACCGTGTCGGCCTCGGTGCGCAGGTCGACCAGCACCTTGGCGTCGCCGCTCTTGACCATCTGCGACACCGTGGGCTCGGTCGTCATGCCGGCCTGGATGCGGTCCTGCTTCATCGCGGCGATGAAGGTGTTGCCCGCGCCCACGGGCAGCAGCGAGTAGTCCTTCGAGGCCACGCCCGCGCGGTCGGCGAGGTAGCGCGTGAGGAAGTCGGTCGACGAGCCCAGGCCGGTCACGCCCAGGGTCTTGCCGCCCTTGGCATCGGCCATGCTCTTGAAGCCGGCCGCGGCGGCCTTGGTGCTGACCAGCTCGACCTCGCCCGGCACCTTGCAGAAGACGGCGATCGCCTGGATCTCCTTGCCCTTGCTCTGCAGGTCGATGGTGTGGTCGTAGAAGCCGACCACGCCCTGCACGGCGCCGGCGATCAGCTGGTTCTCGGCGTCGACGCCCGCGGGCTGCGACTGCAGCTCGACGTTCAGGCCCTCGTCCTTGAAGTAGCCCAGCGCCTCGGTGAGCTTGGCCGGCAGGTAGATGATCTTGTTGATGCCGCCCACCATGATGGTGATGGGGGTGTCGGCGGCCTGGGCGAAGGGCGTGGCGAAGGCGGCGCAGAGCGCGGCGGCGAGCAGGGTGCGGCGGGTGGCGGACATGGGGTCGGGTGTCTCCGGTCGAGGTTGTTCGGTCGGGCCAGTCTAGGAATCGCCATCCTTCGGCCAGCTTTCAGCGCCGGGCGCGAATCCTCATGGTTATCCCTAGGCCCGAGCCCTGGCCGCCACCCTTCCTAGAATCCACGGCCACTCCCGCCGACCGCATGAAGCTGCTGCTGATCGAAGACAACCCGCAACTCGCGCACTGGCTCTCCAGCCTGCTGCGCGAACAGGACTTCGTGGTCGACCACGTCGCCAACGGCGAGGCCGCGGACCTGCAACTGGCCCAGGCCGGCTACGACGTGGTGCTGCTCGACCTCAACATCCCGGGCCTGCCGGGCAAGGCCGTGCTGCGCCGGCTGCGCGAGCGCGGCGACACGGTGCCGGTGATCATCCTCACGGCCACCGCCTCGCTCGACCAGAAGGTGCTGTGCCTGGAGATCGGCGCCGACGACTACCTGGTGAAGCCCTTCGAGATCCGCGAGCTGGTCGCGCGCATCAAGGTGCTGGTGCGCCGGCAGATGCCGGGCAAGGCCAACGACATCGCCTGCGGCGACCTGCGCTACGACCTGCGCACGCGCCAGTTCGCGCTGGCCGGCGAGGAACTCGCGCTGCCGCCGCGCGAGCGCACGCTGCTCGAGACCCTGATGCTCAAGGCCGGCAGCACGGTGTCGAAGCAGGCGCTGATCGACGCCATCTTCGGCCTCGACGACGAGCCCAGCGCGGACGCGGTGGACATCTACATCCATCGCCTGCGCAAGAAGCTCGAGGCCAGCCAGGCCACCATCATCACGCTGCGCGGCGTGGGCTACCTGCTGCGCACGCGCCAGGAAGAATGAAGAAGCGCTCCAGCCTGCGCCTGCGCCTCGCGCTGTGGCTGCTGCTGCCGCTGTCGCTGTTCGTCGCGCTGTGCGGCTGGCTCAACTGGCGCAACGCCGCGGGCGTGGCCGACTACGTGCAGGACCACGACCTGCTGTCCTCGGCCAAGGTGCTGTCGGACCGGCTGATCTGGGAGGACGACGACGTGCAGGCCAGCGTGCCGCCGTCGGCGCTGAGCCTGTTCGTCTCGCCCGAGCACGACCGCGTGTTCCTCAGCGTGACGGGCGCCAACGGCGAGGTGCTGGCCGGCTCGGCCGACTTCCCGCTGCCCGCGCAACGCAAGCCCGAAGGCGTCGACCGCGCCCAGTGGTACGACACGGAATTCGCGGGCCTGCCGCTGCGCGCGGTCGTCACCACGCGCTCGATGTACGAGGTCGGCGGCGCGCGCGACATCACCATCGCCGTCGGCAAGACCGAGCGCAGCCGCGACCACATGCTGCGCACGCTGTGGTGGCCGTCGATGGAGTACCTGCTGATCGCGCTCGCGCTGGCCATCGCGCTCGCCGTGGCGGCGCTGACGCTGGAGCTGCGGCCCATCGTGCGGCTGAGCCAGCAGCTCGCGCAGCGCGACCCGCTGCATCTGGACCTGGTGGTGGATCCCGGCGCACTGCACTCCGAGCTGCGGCCGGTGGCCGACACCATCAACCGCTTCGTCGCGCAGCTGCGCGCGCACTCGGAGGCGCAGCGGCGCTTCATCGCCGACGCGGCGCACCAGCTGCGCACGCCGCTGGCGATGCAGGCCTCGCAGATCGAGTACGCGCGCTACACGCGCCAGCACCGCGGCGAATGGGACACGCGCCGGGCCGACATGGATGCGATGTGGCTCGCGATGCAGACCAGCAACCGGCGGCTGGTCGACGTCACCAACAAGCTGCTGCTGCTCGCGCAGGCCGAGCACGGCGATGCGCACACGCGGCTCGAGCGGGTCGACCTGGCCGCGGTGGCGCTGCGCTGCGTGGAGCAGCTCGCGGCGCTGGCCGATCGGCGCCGCATCGACCTGGGGCTGGAGGCGTCGGGCATGGCCTTCGTGCGGGCGCAGCCGGCGCTGCTCGATGCGCTGGTCACGAACCTGCTCGACAACGCACTGCGCTACACGCAGGAGGGCGGCCGGGTGACGCTGGGCGTGGGAGTCGACGAGGCCGCGGACGCGGTCCTGCTGAGCGTGGAGGACAACGGCCCCGGCATTCCCGCCGAGGCGCGCGAGCGCGTGTTCGAGCGCTTCTACCGGGTGGCGCAGGACAGCGAGGGAACGGGGCTGGGGCTGGCCATCGTGCGCGAGATCGCGCGGGCCTTCGAAGCCGAGGTGGACCTGGCAGCCAACCCGCGCGAGGCGAGCGGGCTGCTGGTCACGGTGCGTTTTCCGCCAGCGGGACCGGCGGAGAACGCGGGGTAGCCTTTACAGGCCGGCGGCTGCGCGCAGGGCCGCGGCCTGCGTGGTCGCTTCCCAGGTGAACTCGGGCTCCTCGCGGCCGAAGTGGCCGTAGGCGGCGGTCTTCTGGTAGATCGGGCGCAGCAGGTCGAGCATCTGGATGATGCCCTTCGGACGCAGGTCGAAGTGCTCGCGCACGAGCTCGGCGATCTTCTCGTCGGGGATCACGCCGGTGCCTTCGGTGTAGACCGTGATGTTCATCGGCTGGGCCACGCCGATGGCGTAGGCCACCTGGATCTGGCACTGGCGCGCCAGGCCGGCGGCCACGATGTTCTTCGCCACGTAGCGCGCGGCATAGGCGGCCGAGCGGTCGACCTTCGACGGGTCCTTGCCCGAGAACGCGCCGCCGCCGTGCGGGCAGGCGCCGCCGTAGGTGTCGACGATGATCTTGCGGCCGGTGAGGCCGCAGTCGCCCTGCGGGCCGCCGATGACGAAGCGGCCGGTCGGGTTGATCAGGTAGCGCGTGTTCTGCAGCCATTCCTTGGGCAGCACGGGCTTGATGATCTCCTCGATGATGGCTTCGTTGAACGAGGCCTTCATCTTGGTCGGCGTCTCGCTCTGGTCGGGGCTGTGCTGGGTCGAGAGCACCACGGTGTCGATGCTGTGCGGCTTGCCGTCGACGTAGCGCATCGTCACCTGGCTCTTGGCGTCGGGGCGCAGGAAGGGCAGGCGGCCGTCCTTGCGCAGCTGGGCCTGGCGCTCGACCAGGCGGTGCGCGTAGTAGATCGGCGCGGGCATCAGCTCGGGCGTTTCGTCGCAGGCGTAGCCGAACATCAGGCCCTGGTCGCCGGCGCCGGTGTTCAGGTGGTCGTCCGATGCGTGGTCGACGCCCTGGGCGATGTCGTTGGACTGCTTGTCGTAGCAGACCATGACCGCGCAGCCCTTGTAGTCGATGCCGTAGTCGGTGTTGTCGTAGCCGATGCGCTTGATGGTGTCGCGCGCGACCTGGATGTAGTCGACGTGCGCGTTGGTCGTGATTTCGCCGGCGAGCACCACGAGGCCGGTGTTGGTCAGCGTCTCGGCGGCCACGCGGCTGCGCGGGTCCTGCTCGAAGATAGCGTCCAGGATGGCGTCCGAGATCTGGTCGGCCACCTTGTCGGGGTGGCCTTCGGAGACGGATTCGGAAGTGAAGAGGAAGTCGTTCGCCATTTGTTCAAAGCTCCTTGAAGTGGTTTGGCGCGTTGCCAACTCTGCGGAGCCCTGGCGAACGCTTTAGCAGAATGCCGATGAGCCATCGGCGGGCACAATCGCCATGCGGCGCCCGTGCTTGTCGCCCTGCAAGTTGTTCCGTAACTCGGCGACAATTTCGATTCTATTCGAGCCGCGCCAAACCGTGCGCGCGCGTCCTTGACCCCATTCCCGACCTGTCCATGATCGCTCTCTTCCGATTGCTTGCCCGCGTACCGATGCCCGTGATGCATTGGTTCGGCGCGGGGCTCGGATGGCTGGTCTGGGCCCTGGCGCCCGACTACCGGAGGCGCTTCCGGGCCAATGCCCACAGCGCCGGCTTCGGCCCCGACGCCTACCGCCCGGCCATCGCCGCGGCCGGCAAGATGGCCTCCGAACTGCCCTGGCTCTGGCTGCGCCCCCATGGCGAGACGGTGCTGCCGCGCGTGCTGCGCTGGGAGGGCGTGGAAGCCTTCGAGGCCGCGCTGCAGGCGAAGAAGGGCGTGATCCTGGTCGCGCCCCACCTGGGCAGCTGGGAGATGTGCGGCCAGGCGATCGGCGAGCGTTTCCATGAACGCTATGGCCCGATCACCGCGCTGTTCCGTCCCGCGCGCAAGAAGTGGATGGCCGCGCTGATCGCCGCTGGCTCGCGCGACCGGCCCGGGCTGCAGACCCTGCCGACCAGCATCACCGGCGTGCGCGGCCTGATGCGCACGCTGCGCAACGGCGGCTACACCGGCATCCTGCCCGACCAGGTGCCGCCGCTGGGGCAGGGCGTGTGGGCGCCGTTCCTGGGCCGGCCCGCCTACACCATGAGCCTGCTGCCGCGGCTCGCGCAGCAGACCGGCGCGGCCTGCTTCCTCAGCGTCTGCGAACGGCTGCCGCGCGGCGCGGGCTACGTGATCCGCTTCGAGCCGATCGTGGGCACCGCGCTGACCGACCCGAAGGCCTCGCTCGAGGACGCGGCCGCGGCCATGAACGAGGCCATCGGCCGGCTGATCCGCAGCCTGCCGGGCCAGTACGTGTGGGACTACGCGCGCTACAAGGAACCGCGCGGCGACGCGCCCGTGGTGGCCGAGGCCGGGGGGGCTGCACGATGAGTCTGGGTTCCCGTCTGGGCATCGGTTTCATGCGCGTGATCGCGCCGCTGCCGCTGCCGCTGGTGCGCGGCTTCGGTGCCTTCCTGGGCCGCGTGCTGCACACGATCGCGCTGCCGCGCCGGCGCGTGGTCGACACCAACCTCGCGGTCTGCTTCCCCGAGAAGTCCGAGGCCGAGCGGCGCGCGATCGCGAAGCAGAGCTTCGTCTATGTGGCGCAATCGTGGCTCGACCGCAGCTGGCTCTGGCATGCACCCGAGAAGGTGGTGGCGAGCCGGCTGAAGATCGTGGGCGCGGCCGCGGAGATCCGCGAGATCGCCGAGGGCAGCGAGCCGATGATCCTGTTCGCGCCGCACTTCTACGGCCTCGACGCCGCGGCCACCGCGCTCACGATGCACACGGCGCGGCCCTCGGCCACCATCTACACGACCCAGCGCGACCCGATGGTCGATGCCTGGATCCGCGAGGGCCGCACGCGCTTCGGCGACGTGGCGGCGCTCAACCGGGTCGACGGCATCAAGCCGGTGCTCTCGGGGCTGCGCAAGGGCGGGCTGCTGTACCTGCTGCCCGACATGGACTTCGGCCGCGACCAGACCATCTTCGTGCCCTTCTACGGCGTGCAGGCGGCCACGGTGCCCTCGCTCTCGCGCTTCGCGCGGCTGGGCAAGGCGAAGGTGGTGCCGATCGTCGCGAAGCTCACGCGCGGCGGCTACGAGATCGAGGTGCTCGAGACCTGGCGCAACTTCCCGACCGACGACGTCGAGGCCGACACCGCGCTGATGAACACGCGGCTGCAGGGCTACATCGACCCGATGCCGGCCCAGTACTACTGGGTGCACCGCCGCTTCAAGACCCGCCCCGAAGGCGACCCTCCTATTTATTGAGGAAGGCCTCGATCTCGCCCGCCACGAGCTGCGGCTGCTCGTGCACGATCCAGTGGGTGGCGTTCGGCACCTTCTTGACCACGAGGTCGGGCACGTACTCGTCGAGCCCTTCGAGCAGGCCCGGCAGCAGCGCGGCGTCGTCGAGCGCCCAGAACACGAAGGTCGGCACGTTGACCACCAGCCGCTCGCGCGGCAGCACCGGGATGCCGTCGATGGTCTGGCCCGGCAGCGGCGGCTTCATCGGCGTCACGCGGTAGAAGTTGCAGGCACCCGTGAGGCCCGCGCTCCAGACCTCGCGGTACTGCTGCTTCACTTCCTCGGTGAGCCAGCCGAAGCCATCGGGGCCGGCCTTCATCAGCAGGAAGAAGGGCCACATGCGCTTGAAGTCGTCGGCCGCGAGCAGGGCCTCGGCATCGGGCCGCGCGAGGAAATTCATGTAGGCGCTGGCCTGCTGCTGCGCCGCGCTGTTGCGCAGCTCGCGCGTGAAGGTGCCGGGGTGCGGCGAGTTGATGATCACCAGCTTGCCGACCTGCTGCGGGAACGCGTTGGCATAGCCCCAGCCGAAGGCGCCGCCCCAGTCGTGCGCGACCAGCGCGGCCATGGTGCCGTCCTTGCTCTCGGTGGCCACCAGCTGCTGGATGTCCTGGATCAGCAACTGCGCCTTGTACTCGGCCACCTCGGTGGGCGCGCTCGACTTCTCGAAGCCGCGCAGGTTCGGCGCCACGCAGCGGTAGCCGCCATGCGCGGGATCGGCGAAATACGCGAGCAGTTCGTCCCAGATGAACGCGGCCTCGGGGAAGCCGTGCAGGAACACCATCAGCGGGCGGCCGGGTTCGCCGGCGGCGCGGCAGCTCAGGGTGATGCCATTGGGCAGGCTGCGTTGGAAGGTCTCGATCATGCGTCTTGTCTCCTCTTGGTTGCTATCTTTTCGATAGTGAGTTCGGCAGATGGGACCGCCGCTGCAGCCGGTCGTGCTCAGGATTCCTCGGGCGGCTCCGCGGCGGGCCCGCCGGTGTCCTCGTCGGGCTGGGCCGAGGCATCCTCCGTGTGGACCCAGCGCGACAGCAGTTCGGCCGCCTCGCCCACGCCCTGTTTCTTCAGTGCCGAGAACAGTTTGACCTCGCCGCCGCCGGCCTGCAGTCGCACGATGGACAGCACCTTCGCGCCCTCGGAGCGCGTGAGCTTGTCGGACTTGGTCAGCAGCACCAGGAACTTGAGGCCCTGCTCGACGCGCGGGCGGATCACCTCGAGCAGGATCTCGTCGAGTTCGGTCAGGCCGTGGCGCGGATCGCACATCAGCACCACGCCGCGCAGGTTCTCGCGCGTCATCAGGTAGTTGCCCATCACGCGCTGCCAGCGCAGCTTGGCCTCGCGCGGCACCGCCGCATAGCCGTAGCCGGGCAGGTCGGCGAGCACCGCGTCGTCGACCTTCTGCCGGCCGATACCGAACAGGTTGATGTGCTGCGTGCGGCCCGGCGTCTTCGAGGCGAAGGCCAGCCGCGTCTGCTGCGTGAGCGTGTTGATGGCGGTGGACTTGCCGGCGTTGGAGCGGCCGACGAAGGCGATCTCGGGCAGGGCGAAGGGCGGCAGGTGCTCGAGCTGCGGAGCGCTGGTCAGGAAGTGCGCAGTGTGCAGCCAGCCCAGCGCGGCGCGTTCGCGTTCGGCGGTCTCGGGGTCTTTGGCGGGGGCCGCGCGGGAAGGAAATGCGGTGCTCTTGCGCGACGGCGTGGTCATCAATGGGCTTTCGGAACGGGGCGCCATTGTAGAATCGCGGGGTTTTGCGCCAATAAATTCGAGCCCCCGATATGAAGTTGTTTGCCAATTTTCTGCTTGCGGCCCTCGTGGGGATCGCTGGTACCGCAGTCAGCACTGGTGCTTTTGCCGAGGAGACGGCAGCCGCACCGACCACACCGGTCAAGGCCAAGCCCGACCCGGCCAAGGGCGACACCATCTTCAATGCCACCCCGGCCAACAGCCAGAGCTGCGCCTCCTGCCACAACGCGGACGGCAACTCGGCGATCCCGGCCAATCCCAAGCTGGCGCAGCAGCACCCCGAGTACATCCTCAAGCAGCTCGAGGACTTCAAGTCCGGCAAGCGCAAGAGCGCGATCATGAAGCCGCTGGCCTCGGCGCTGTCCGAGGAAGACATGCGCAACATCGCCTGGTTCGTCGGTTCGAAGAAGGTCAAGCCCGGCTTCTCGAAGGACAAGGACACGATCGCCCTGGGCGAGCGGATCTACCGCGGCGGCATCGCCGACCGCCAGGTCCCGGCCTGCGCCGGCTGCCACAGCCCGAACGGCGCCGGCATGCCCGCGCAGTACCCGCGCCTGGGCGGCCAGCACGCCGATTACACGGCGGCCCAGCTCACGGCCTTCCGCGGCGACGGCACCACGGTGCGCGCCAACAACGCCGTGATGACCGGCGTGGCCGCCAAGCTCAACGACCGCGAAATCAAGGCCGTGGCCGACTACATCGCCGGTCTGCGTTGATCCCGCACGCGCGAGCGTGAACTAACCGCCGACAACAACCCCAAAAGAGGGCGGGCCGATCCAGAAGGATGGCCCGCCCTTTTGCGTTTCGCTTCTTCCGGACGCTTTTTCTTCTCTCTTCTCTAGCAATCGATGTCAGTCTCCACTCACGGCCTTCGCGTCCATCGCGGCCCGCAAGCGGTTCGCGCGGCGGTGGAACTGCTGTCGTCGATGCGCTTCGCGATCGCGCTGCTCACGATCATCTGCATCGCCTCGATCATCGGCACGGTGCTCAAGCAGCACGAGCCGATCAACAACTACATCAACCAGTTCGGGCCGTTCTGGGCCGAGGTGTTCCGCGCCGCGCGGCTCGATTCGATCTACAGCGCCTGGTGGTTCCTGCTGATCCTGCTGTTCCTGGTGATCAGCACCACGCTGTGCATCGTGCGCAACACGCCGCGCATCGTGGTCGAGCTGCGCACCTTCAAGGAAGACATCCGCACCCAGAGCCTCAAGGCCTTCGGTCAGCGCGCGCAGACGCAACTCGGCGAAACGCCCGACATGGCGGCCAACCGCATCGGCCAGCTGCTCGTGAGCGGCGGCTGGAAGGTCAAGCTGCAGCAGCGCGAGGCCACGGGCGATGGCAAGACGCCGGCCGGCTGGATGGTCGCGGCGCGTGCCGGCGGCGCGCACAAGCTCGGCTACATCGCGGCGCACAGCGCCATCGTGCTGGTGTGCATCGGCGGCCTGCTCGACGGCGACCTGGTGGTGCGCGCACAGACCTGGTTCAACGGCAAGAGCGTGTTCACCGGCGGCGGCATGATCGCCGACGTGCCGCCGCAGCACCGGCTGTCGGCCAGCAACCCGACCTTCCGCGGCAACATCCTGGTGCCCGAGGGCGGGCAGGGCAGCGTGGCCATCCTCAACCAGGCCGACGGCGTGTTGCTGCAGGAGCTGCCGTTCTCGATCGAGCTCAAGAAGTTCATCGTCGACTACTACTCGACCGGCATGCCCAAGCTGTTCGCGAGCGAGGTGGTGCTGCACGACCGCGAGACCGGCGCGCAGGTGCCCGCGCGCATCGAGGTCAACCATCCGGCCAGCTACAAGGGCGTGGAGATCTACCAGTCGAGCTTCGACGACGGCGGCTCGACCGTGAAGCTCAAGGCGGTGCCGATGGCGGCCGCGGCCAAGCCCTTCGAGGTCGAGGGCGTGATCGGCGGCCCGAGCAGCGAGATCACCAACGGCAAGGAGAAGCTCACGCTGGAGTTCGCCGCGCTGCGCGTGATCAACGTCGAGAACTTCGCCGACGGCGGCGCCATGGGCAGCGGCGCCGACGTGCGCAAGGTCGACCTGCGCCACGACATCGAGTCGCGCCTGGGCGCGGCCAACAAGACCAACAAGCCCAAGGTGCTGCGCAACATCGGCCCGAGCATCGGCTACAAGCTGCGCGACGCGGCCGGCCAGGCGCGCGAATACCAGAACTACATGGTGCCGGTCGACACCGGCGACGGCCAGCCGGTGTTCCTGCTGGGCATGCGCGAGAAGCCCGAGGAGCCGTTCCGCTACCTGCGCGTGCCGGCCGACGAGCAGGGCTCGATGGACGGCTTCGTGCGCATGCGCGCCACGCTCGAGGACCCGGCGATGCGCGCGCGTGCCATCGAGCGCTACATCGCCAAGGCCAGCGATCCGCAGCGCCCCGAGATGGCCGACCAGCTGCGGGTGTCGGCCACGCGCGCGCTGGCGCTGTTCGCGGGCAGCGAGCCCGCGCGCGCCGATGCCGCTGCCTCCGCGGGCGGCTGGCAGGCGATCGCCGAGTTTATGGAGAGCAACGTGCCCGAGGCCGAGCGCGAGCGCGCGGGCGCGGTGCTGGTGCGCATCCTCAACGACGTGCTGTACGAGGTGCTGAACCTCAGCCGCGAAGGCGTGGGCCTCGCGGCCCTGCCGGGCGACGAGAAGTCGCAGGCCTTCCTCACGCAGGCGGTGATCGCGCTGAGCGACGCCCATTTCTATCCGGCCCCGGTCGCGATGATGATGACCGACTTCACCCAGGTGCAGGCCAGCGTGTTCCAGGTGGCGCGCGCCCCTGGCAAGAACGTCGTCTATCTGGGCTGTCTGTTGCTGATCGTCGGGATTTTTGCCATGCTGTACGTGCGCGAGCGTCGGCTCTGGGTGTGGCTGACACCCGCCGGCGCCGCCGGAGACAACACCACCGAGACCGCCGCGACGATGGCGTTCTCGGTCAATCGCAAGACCATCGACAGCGATCGGGAGTTCGAGCACCTCAAGCACAAGCTGCTCGCCCTGAAGAAAGAAGAGTCCGCCTCACCATGAACACCACCACCCTCACGCTCAACGAAAGCTGGCTCTCGCGGCGCAACCTGTTCGACTGGGTGTTCGCGGCGCTGGTGCTCGCGGGCGGCCTGTTCGCCTTCGCGCGCCATGCGGGCTCGATGGACTCCTACGAGAAGCCGATCCTGGTGGGCGCGCTGATCTGCGTGATCGCCATGGGCTGGTTCTGGCGTCCGCTGCGGGTGCTGGCGATCGTGGTCGCGGCGGCCTCGCTGCTGGCCATCGCGTCCTACCAGGGCGACCTGGCGCGGGCCGACACCGTGTTCTGGCTCAAGTACTTCCTCTCGAGCCAGTCGGCCATCCTCTGGATGAGCGTGCTGTTCTTCATGAGCACGCTGTTCTACTGGCTGGGCTTCTTCGGCGGCAAGCAGGGCGATGCGCTCGAGGCGATCGGTTCGCGGCTGGCCTGGGCCGCCATCACCATGGCGCTGATCGGCACCATGGTGCGCTGGTACGAAAGCCACCAGCTCGGCCCCGACATCGGCCACATCCCGGTCAGCAACCTCTACGAGGTGTTCGTGCTGTTCTGCTGGCTCACGGCCGCGTTCTATCTCTATTACGAAGAGCACTACCGCACGCGCGCGCTCGGCGCCTTCGTGATGCTGGTGGTGAGCGCGGCGGTCGGCTTCCTGCTCTGGTACACGCTGGTGCGCCAGGCGCACGAGATCCAGCCGCTGGTGCCCGCGCTGCAGAGCTGGTGGATGAAGCTGCACGTGCCCGCCAACTTCATCGGCTACGGCACCTTCTCGCTCGCGGCCATGGTGGCCTTCGCCTACCTCGTGAAGGAGCAGGCGAGCGAGACCCGCTGGTACAAGCTCACGCCGATCTGGCTGCTGGGCATGGCGCTGTGCTTCGTGCCGGTGGCGTTCCGCCAGCGCGTGCAGGAAGCCGGCGGCAGCTACTGGGTGGCCTATGCGGCGATCTCGGCGCTGATCGCGGCCGGCATCCTGCTGGGGCGCAAGCGCATCGCGGTGCGCCTGCCGGCCAACGACGTGCTCGACGACGTGATGTACAAGTCGATCGCGGTCGGCTTCGCCTTCTTCACCATCGCCACCGTGCTGGGCGCGCTGTGGGCCGCCGATGCCTGGGGCGGCTACTGGAGCTGGGACCCGAAGGAGACCTGGGCGCTGATCGTCTGGCTCAACTACGCGGCCTGGCTGCACATGCGCCTGGTCAAGGGCCTGCGCGGCACCGTGGCGGCCTGGTGGGCGCTCGCGGGGCTGGCGGTCACGACCTTCGCCTTCCTCGGCGTCAACATGTTCCTGAGCGGCCTGCACAGCTACGGCACGCTGTAGGCGCGCGCCGGCCGCCTTTCGCGAAGAATTGAAACCGCACGCCCCGCGTGCGCGTAACCGAATCGGGGGTAGCCACGAACTACCTTCCGAGTACCACGATTCCAGCGAAAGGCCCGTCATGTCGTTCCATTCCCGTCCGTCGCGCCGCAGCTCCAGCGGTTTCATCCATCCGCTGTCCAGCGAGATCACGCCGCGCGCCCTCTACGAAGGCCGGCGCGACCTGCTCAAGCTGATGGCCGGCGGTGCCGCCGGTGCCGCGCTGGCCTCCTTCGCGGGGCGCGAGGCGCTGGCCCAGACGGCGCGGCCGAACAAGCTGGAAGCGCTGCCGGGCGCGAAGTCCGCGGTGCCCGGCGCGCAGACGATGGAAAAGCTCACCGACTACAAGGACGCGACGAGCTACAACAACTACTACGAGTTCGGCACCGACAAGGGCGATCCGGTCAAGAACGCCGGCACGCTCAAGACCCGGCCCTGGACCGTCGAGGTCGAGGGGCTGGTGAAGAAGCCCGGCAAGTACGCGATCGAGGACCTGCTCAAGCTCAGCGCGCAGGAAGAACGCATCTACCGGCTGCGCTGCGTCGAGGGCTGGTCGATGGTGATCCCGTGGGTCGGCTATTCGCTGGCCGAACTGATCAAGAAGGTCGAGCCGCAGGGCAACGCCAAGTTCATCGAGTTCGTGACCCTGGCCGATCCCAAGACCATGCCCTTCGTCGGCTCGCGCGTGCTCGACTGGCCCTACACCGAGGGCCTGCGCATGGACGAGGCGATGCATCCGCTCACGCTGCTGGCCTTCGGCATGTACGGCGAGGTGCTGCCGAACCAGAACGGCGCGCCCGTGCGGCTCGTGGTGCCATGGAAGTACGGCTTCAAGTCGGCCAAGTCGATCGTGAAGATCCGCTTCGTCGAGAAGGAGCCGAGCACCGCCTGGAACAAGGCTGCGGCGCAGGAGTACGGCTTCTATTCGAACGTGAACCCGAACGTCGACCATCCGCGCTGGAGCCAGGCGACCGAGCGCCGCATCGGCGACGGCGGCGGCCTGTTCGCCAAGCGCAACAAGACGCTGCTGTTCAACGGCTACGAAGCGCAGGTCGGCCAGCTCTATGCGGGCATGGACCTGAAGAAGAACTACTGAGGCGGGCGCGCACCCCTGCCTCTGGCAGGGGCGCGACCCGAACGCCATGAACAAGCTGCTGCTGCATCCCGCCGCCAAGCCCTTCGTCTTCGTGCTGTGCCTGCTGCCGTTCGCGTGGCTGGCCTACGGCGTGGTGGTCGACCAGCTGGGCCCCAATCCCCAGGAGTACCTGATCCGCGCGACCGGCGACTGGACCTTGCGCTTCCTGTGCATCGTGCTGGCGGTCACGCCGCTGCGCGTGACGACGAAGTGGAACGGCCTGGCGCGCTTCCGGCGCATGCTGGGCCTGTACGCCTATTTCTACGTGGTGCTGCACCTGCTGTGCTACGCGTGGTTCGACATGGGGCTCGACTGGGGCGAGATCGCGAAGGACATCGCGAAACGGCCGTTCATCCTGGTCGGCTTCTCGGCCTTCGTGCTGCTGACGCCGCTGGCGCTGACCTCGTTCAACCGCGCGATCAAGGCCATGGGCGCGAAGCGCTGGCAGCTGCTGCACAAGCTGGTCTACCTGATCGCGGGGCTCGGGCTGCTGCACTTCTTCTGGATGCGCGCGGGCAAGAACAACTTCGCCGAGGTGTTCGTCTACGCGGCGATCATCGGCCTGCTGCTGGTGTGGCGGCTCTGGCGCTGGATGAGCGCCCGCAAGGCGGGCGTACCGGCGGCGCGCGCCGGCGCGCGGGCGCGGCCGTCGAATTAGCTGCGACCCCGTTCAGCCCTTGGCGGCCTGCAGCTCGGCCTGCAGCTGGTCCTCGATGGTTTCGCGCCGGCGGATCAGCGTGGCCGCCGCGCCGCTCACGAGCACCTCGGCCGCGCGTGCGCGCGTGTTGTAGTTGCTCGCCATGCTCATGCAGTAGGCACCGGCCGAGAGCACGCCCAGCAGGTCGCCGGCCACCACGTTGAGTTCGCGGTCGCGGCCGATCCAGTCGCCGCTCTCGCAGACCGGGCCCACCACGTCGTAGCTGGTGGCCGTGCCGGCGCGCTCGCGCACCGGCACGATGCGATGGAAGGCCTGGTACATCGCGGGACGCGGCAGGTCGTTCATGGCCGCATCGACGATGCAGAAGTTCTTGTCCTCGCCGGGCTTGGTGTAGAGCACCTCGGTCAGGCACACGCCGGCATTGCCGACCAGCGAGCGGCCCGGCTCGATGACCAGCTTGCGCTGGCCGAAGCCGCGCGCGTCGAGCCGCGCGAGCAGCTGCTGCCACAGCGCATCGGCCTGCGGCGGTGTCTCGCCGTTGTAGTCGATGCCCAGGCCGCCGCCGAAGTCCAGGTGATGGATGGGAATGCCCGCGGCCTCGATCGCCACCACGAGGTCGAGCACGCGCTCGAAGGCATCGAAGTAGGGCGAGGCTTCGGTGATCTGCGAGCCGATGTGGCAGTCGATGCCGACCACCTCGAGGCCCGGCAGGCTGGCCGCGTGGCGGTAGGCCTGCACCGCGCGGTCGTGCGCGATGCCGAACTTGTTGCCCTTGAGGCCGGTGGAGATGTAGGGATGCGTCTTGGGATCGACGTTGGGATTGATGCGGATGCTGATCGGCGCGCGCGCCTTCTCGGCCAGCGCCACCTCGTTGAGCACGTCGAGCTCGGCCTCGCTCTCGACGTTGAAGCAGGCGATGCCGGCCGCGAGCGCCTGGCGCATCTCGGCGCGGGTCTTGCCGACGCCCGAGAAGATGATCTTCTTCGGATCGGCGCCGACCGCGAGCACGCGCGCCAGTTCGCCGCCCGAGACGATGTCGAAGCCGCAACCGGCCTCGGCGAACACGCGCAGCACGCCGAGCGAGGAGTTAGCCTTCATCGCATAGCAGATCAGCGCATCGCGGCCCTCGAAGCCGCGCTGGTAGGCCGCCAGGGCGTCGAGCATCCACTGCTTCGAGTAGACGAACAGCGGCGTGCCGTGCTCGCGCGCGAGCGCGTCGAGCGACACGCCTTCGACCTGGAGCGCGCCGTCGCGCTGCGCGATATGGGGATGGCCGGGCAGGGGAAGGGTGCTCATCGGGCGGCTCCGCTGCTGGCGGTGGCGGGCTTCGGCGCGGCCTGGCCGGCGCCGGAAGAGGGGGTGGCATCGCTGTTGCCGCCGGGCATGCTGGGCGTCAGCAGATCGGGCAGCGTGGCGCGCTGCGAGGCGGCCGGATCGGTCGGCAGGTAGAGGGCGCCGCGCTGTCCGCAGGCGGCCAGGCCGAGGGTGGCGGCGGCGAGGCAGACCATGAGCGCAGTGCGGCCGCGGGCGCTCACTAGAATTTGGTGGACATTCAACATAACGAAATTGTAATGACGGACTCCGAATACATGGACCGCGCCGAAGCCGCGCTGGCGGCGATCGAGCAAAGCTGCGACCGCCTCAACGACGCCACGGACGCCGACATCGACAACCAGCGCGTGGGCGGCATGATCACGATTTCGTTTCCCAACGGCAGCCAGCTGATCGTGAACCTGCAGAAGCCGCTGCAGGAGATCTGGCTGGCGGCGCGCTCGGGTGGCTACCACTACCGCTTCGACGGCCAGGCCTGGGTCGACACCAAGAGCGCGGAAGAATTCTTCGGCAACCTGTCGCGCGAGGCGACGCTGCAGGCGGGGCAGCCGCTGAGCTTCACCGCGGGCTGAGCCAGGCCCGCGGCTTCGCCTCAGTTGCGGAACAGGTCGAGGATGCGGCTGCGCTCCTCGGGCGGTGCCGGCGGGCTCACCGGCGCGCCGCTCAGCGATTCGGCCGGCGCCGCCGGCGTCGTGTCGACACCCAGGCTGGCCACGCCGCGGCCCGGCGCGTAGTCGTCGTAGTACCACTCGCCGCCCACGTTCACCACGCCGGAAGGCGGCGCGGTCGAGAGGTCGGTGACCGGCGCGCCCTTGATGGCGGTTTCCATGAAGTTGATCCAGATCGGCAGGCTCAGGCCGCCGCCGGTTTCGCGGTCGCCGAGGTTGCGTGGCGTGTCGTAGCCGATCCACGAGATCGCGGTCATGGTGGGCTGGAAGCCCGCGAACCAGGCATCGAGCGAATCGTTGGTGGTGCCGGTCTTGCCGTAGAGGTCGGGCCGCTTGAGCATCGCCTGGGCCTTGGCCGCGGTGCCGGCGCGCGCCACCGACTGCAGCAGGCTGTCCATGATGAAGGCGTTGCGCTGCGGGATGGCGCGCAGCGCCTCGTTGAGCAGCGGCGGCTGCTTGTCGACCAGCAGCTTGTCCTTGTGGTCGGTGATGCGCGTCACGAGGTAGGGATTGACGCGGTAGCCGCCGTTGGCGAACACCGAGTAGCCGACCGCCATCTGCATTGGCGTGACCGAGCCCGCGCCGAGTGCCATCGGCAGGTAGGCCGGGTGCTTCTCGCGCTCGAAGCCGAAGTTGGTGATCCAGTCCTGCGCGTAGCGCGTGCCGATCGACTGCAGGATGCGGATCGAGACCAGGTTCTTCGACTTCATCAGCGCGGTGCGCATCGACATCGGGCCGTCGTAGCCGCCGCCGTAGTTCTTGGGCTCCCAGGGCTGGCCGCCGGTGGTGCCGGCATCGAAGAACAGCGGGCCGTCGTTGATCACGGTGGCGGGCGTGAAGCCCTTCTCGAGCGCGGCCGAGTAGATGAAGGGCTTGAAGCTCGAGCCCGGCTGGCGCCAGGCCTGCGTGACGTGGTTGAACTTGTTCTTGCCGAAGTCGAAGCCGCCGACCAGTGCCTTGATCGCGCCATCGCGCGGGTCCATGGCGACGAAGGCGCCTTCGACCTCGGGCAGTTGCGTGATCTCCCAGGTGTTCTTGGGTGTCTTGACCACGCGGATCACCGCGCCGCGGCGGATCTTGATGTTGGGCGGTGCCTTGTCGGAAAGGCCCGATTGCGCGGGCTTGAGGCCTTCGCCCGTGATCTGCACCGCGTCGCCGTTGCCGCGCACCGCGTCGATCTGCTTGGCCGTGGCCTTGAGCACCACGGCCGCCATCACGTCGCCGTTGTCGGGATGGTCGCTGAGTGCGTCGTCGACGGCTTCGTCGAGATCCTTGGCGTCGTTCGGCAATTCGACGAACTTCTCGGGGCCGCGATAGATCTGGCGGCGCTCGTAATCCATGATGCCCTTGCGCAGCGCCTTGTAGGCGGCGGCCTGGTCGGCCGCCACCAGCGAGGTGTAGACCTTGAGGCCGCGCGTGTAGGTGCTGTCGCCGTACTGCGCATACATGAGCTGGCGCACGGTCTCGGCCACGTACTCGGCATGCAGCCGGTTCGGATCGGCGGCATCGCGCAGGTGCAGCTCTTCCTTCTTGGCGGCCGCGGCCTGCTCGGCGGTGATGAAGCCGGCGTCCTGCATGCGGTCGATCACGTAGAACTGCCGGCCGCGTGCGCGCTGCGGGTTGTTCACCGGGTTGTTCGCGCCGGGTGCCTTGGGCAGGCCGGCCAGCATCGCGGCCTGCGCGATCGTGAGCTCGGACAGCGGCTTGCCGAAGTAGGCCTCGGAGGCGGCGGCGAAGCCGTAGGCGCGGTTGCCCAGGTAGATCTGGTTCAGGTAGATCTCGAAGATCTGGTCCTTGCTCAGCAGATGCTCGAGCTTGAAGGTCAGCAGCACCTCGTAGATCTTGCGCGTCAGCGTCTTCTCGGAACTCAGGTAGACGTTGCGCGCCACCTGCATGGTGATGGTCGAGGCACCCTGGCTCTTCACGCGGTTCATGTTCGCGAGGCCGGCGCGGATCATGCCCTTGTAGTCGACGCCGCCATGGTCGTAGAAGCGGGTGTCCTCGGCCGCCAGCACGGCGTCCTTCACCACCTTGGGGATGGCGGAGATCGGCGTCAGGTTGCGGCGTTCCTCGCCGAATTCACCGATCAGGATGCCTTCGGCCGAGAACACCCGAAGCGGCAGCTTGGGCCGGTAGTCGGAGAGCTCGGAGATGTCGGGCAGGTTCGGATAGGCGACCGCCAGCGCCACCGCGACCACGCAGATCACCGACAGCACGCCGGCCGCGGCGATGCCCAGCCCCCAGAACACGAAACGCAGCAGCCATTTGAGCCAGGCGGGTCGGGTGGAGGTGGGTGGGGTCTTGGCTGGGCGCTTGGGGTTTGGCGTTGGCCGTGTGTTTTCTTGCATGGAGGGCCCGAGAGTCACCGCGCATTATAAAAAGCCACCCCCTGAGCGGGCCCGGATGTTTCCTCGGGCGCCCAGTCCTAAATCGAAAGTTACAGAACGAGGCTTTAACGTCAGGTTTTGACAACGTTCGACCATTCCGCCCCGATCCCTCGCTTGGATGCCTTGGAGCGTGCTGCTAGCATGCAACCGAACGCATATTTTTCTATTGGTTACAAATGCAGGGGAAGAGGGACAGAACTTGGCTGCTCTTGGAACGTTGTTTCGTCGTCAGAACGCCCCCCTGCTCGGGCTGGATGTCAGTTCGTCCAGCGTCAAGCTGGTCGAGCTCGGCCGTGAAGCCAGCGGCAAGCTGATCCTGGAACGCTGCGCCATCGAGCCCCTGGAGCGGGGCTGGATCACCGATGGCAACGTCGAGAAGTTCGACGAAGTCGCCGAGGCCGTGCGCCGCGTGGTGCGCAAGAGTGGCACGCGCACGCGCAATGTCGCGCTGGCGCTGCCGCCGTCGGCGGTGATCACCAAGAAGATCATTCTTCCGGGCGGGATGAGCGAGCAGGAGCTCGAAATTCAAGTCGAATCGGAAGCAAATCAATACATTCCCTTCTCGCTGGACGAAGTGAGCCTCGATTTCTGCGTGACCGGGCCGAGCCTGAGCTCGGCGGGCGACGTCGAAGTGCTGATCGCCGCCTCGCGCAAGGAAAAGGTGCAGGACCGCGAAGGCCTGGCCGAAGCGGCGGGCCTCAAGGCCATGATCCTGGACGTCGAGTCCTATGCCTCGCGCCTCGCCACCGCGCGCCTGATCGAGCAATTGCCGAGCAAGGGCCAGGATGCGATCGTCGCCTTGTTCGAGGTCGGTGCCTTCACCACCAGCATGCAGGTGCTGCGCAACCAGGAAGTGCTGTACGACCGCGACCAGGCTTTCGGCGGCGCCCAACTGACTCAGATGATCGTGCGCCAGTACGGCTTCTCGGCCGAGGAGGCCGAAGCCAAGAAGCGCAGCGGCGATCTGCCCGACGACTACGGCGCGGGCGTCCTCAAGCCCTTCGTCGAGAGCATCGCCCAGGAAATCGCGCGCGCGCTGCAGTTCTTCTTCACCAGCACGCCGCACAACCGCGTCGACTACGTGATGCTGGCCGGTGGATCGGCCTCGCTGCCGGGTCTGAGCAATGCGGTGACGCGGCAGACCTCCTTCGCCTGCTCGCTCGTGAATCCCTTCGACGGCATGGAGCTCGGTTCGAACATCCGCGAGAAGAAGGTCCGGCGCGAAGCGCCTTCCTACCTGACCTCCTGCGGTCTGGCCATGCGGAGGTTCCTGCAGTGATCCTGATCAATCTGCTTCCGCACCGCGAGGCCGCGCGCAAGCGCCGGCGCGAGGCCTTCTTCGGCACCCTGGCCGCCGCCGCGCTGCTCGGCGGCCTGATCGCTTGCCTGGGCTATCTCTGGTTCGAAGCTCAGATCTCGGCTCAGCAATCGAAGAACCGCTTCCTGCAGGGCGAGATCAAGAAACTCGAGGTTGAGATCAAGGAGATCTCGACTCTGCAGGAGGAAATCGCGGCGCTGCGCGCACGCCAGCAGGCCGTCGAAGACCTGCAGGGCGACCGCAACCTGCCGGTGCATCTGCTCAACGAGCTGGTGCGGCAACTGCCCGATGGCGTCTACCTGTCGAACATGAAGCAGGACAACCAGACCGTCACGCTGCAGGGCATGGCGCAGTCGAACGAGCGCGTGTCCGAACTGCTGCGCAATCTCGGCAACAACAGCCCCTGGCTCGTGAAGCCGGAACTGGTCGAAATCACCTCCGCGACCGTGAGTCTGAGTCCAAACCAGCGCGACCAGCGACGTGTGGCGAACTTCACCATGCGCATCGGTCTCAAGCGGCCGACCGACGCTCAAAAGGCGGCCGACAAGTCGTTGGCCATCGCGGCGCAATCCAAGGGCTAGGCGATCATGGCAAGCAAACGCCCTTCCACCCAAGTCGATCTCGGCGCAGCACTGCGCCGCTTCGGTGACCAATTCCGTGGGCTGAACACCAACGACCCCGCGAGCTGGCCGTCCGTGCCGCGCTATGCGCTGTGCCTGGGCCTGACCGTCGTTGTGGTGGTGGCCCTGTGGTTTGTCTGGCTCACGAACTCGAACGACGAGCTCGAATCGGAGCGCGGCAAGGAAGCCACGCTCAAGACCGATTATCAAAAGAAGGTGGCCCAGGCGGCCAACCTCGATCTGCTGAAGAAGCAACGCGAACAGGTGCAGCAGTACGTCACGCTGCTCGAGAAGCAGTTGCCGAGCAAGGCCGAGATGGATGCGCTGTTGTCGGACATCAACCAGGCCGGACTCGGCCGCAGCCTGCAGTTCGAGCTGTTCCGTCCGGGGCAAGTCGTCGTCAAGGATTACTACGCCGAGCTGCCGATCGCGGTGCGCGTGACGGGCCGTTATCATGACATGGGCGCTTTTGCGGCCGACGTCGCGAGCCTTTCGCGCATCGTCACATTGAACAACCTGAGCGTGACGCCGCAGAGGGACAAGGACGGTGCGTTGACCATGGATGCGACGGCGCGTACCTACCGCTATCTCGATGAAGAAGAGCGGGCAGCCCAGAAACGCGCCGCGGCGCCCAAAGGCGCGAAGAAATGAGAGCGGCGTTCAAGTTGTTGTGGCTGGCGATGGCTGCGTTGGGATTGAGCGCCTGCGGGGATTCCGACCAGGAAGATCTTCAGCGCTGGATGGTGGAGCAGCGCGCGCAGGTCAAACCCAACATCGCGCCGATTACGGAGCCGAAAAGGTTTACGCCACAGGCTTACACGGAAGCTTCGTCGTTCGAGCCTTTCAACATGCTGAAGCTCACGCAGGCATTGCGTCGCGAATCGAACCAGCCGGGCAATTCCGACCTGATCGCGCCCGAACTGGCGCGTCGCAAGGAGGCCCTCGAGGCCTTCCCGCTCGACTCGATGGCGATGGTCGGCACCATGAACCGCAGCGGCCAGCCAGTGGCTCTGGTGAAGGTCGACAAGCTGCTCTACAAGGTGCGCGTCGGCGAATACCTGGGCCTCAACTATGGCCGCATCACCCGGATCAACGAAAGCGAAGTCGCCCTGCGTGAGATCGTGCAGGACGCGGCGGGCGAATGGATCGAACGCGCAGCATCGCTGCAGTTGCAAGAGAGTGCGAAATGAACCTAGAAAAATCGAAGATGGCACAGCGGTTGCGAAGCGCCGCTCTCGGGCTGTTGGCATTCGGTACCTTGGCCATGGCCCACGCCCAGAATGCCATCGAGTCGGTGACGAGTTCGATGCAGTCGGGCGCGGAGGTGGTCCGCATTGACTTGGCGCAACCTTTGGCCGCCGTGCCCAATGGCTTCGCGGTGCAGACGCCTGCACGCATCGCGCTTGATTTTCCCGGTGTCACGAACGCCATCGGACGCTCCGCGATCGAGGTGAACCAGGGCAATCTGCGCTCGGTCAACGTGGTGCAGGCCGGTGAACGCAGCCGCGTGGTGCTCAACCTTAAGCAGGCCACTGCGTACAAGGCCGAGATCCAGGGCAAGTCGCTGCTGGTGGTGCTTGAGCCCACGGCGGGCGTAACGCTCGCGGCGCCGGTTTCCGCAACCTTTGCCGAAAACCGTAACCGGGACACTCTGGCACTGCGCGATGTCGATTTCCGTTTGGGCTCCGACAACACCGGCCGCGTCATCATCGATCTGGCGAACAACCAAGTGGGCGTGGATCTGCGCCAGCAAGGCAAGAGCCTGGTGGCGGAGTTCACCAAGTCCACGCTGCCGGAGGGCCTGCGCCGTCGGCTCGACGTGGCCGACTTCAATACACCGGTGCAGTCGATCACGGCCCAGCAGGCCGGCGACCGCGTGCGCCTGACGATCGAGTCCAAGGGCGACTGGGAGCACAGCGCTTACCAGAGCGAGAACCAGTTCGTGGTGGAAGTCCGCGCGCGCAAGGTCGATCCGACCAAGTTGACGCAGGGCGCGGGCTACACGGGCGAGAAGCTCTCGCTCAACTTCCAGAACATCGAGATCCGGTCGCTGCTGCAGGTGATCGCCGATTTCACGAACTTCAACATCGTGACCTCCGACTCGGTGACCGGTGCGCTGACCCTGCGGCTGAAGGACGTGCCCTGGGATCAGGCGCTCGACATCATCATGCAGGCCAAGAACCTCGGCATGCGCAAGAACGGCAGCGTGCTGTGGATCGCACCCAAGGACGAGATCAACGCCAAAGAGAAGCTTGAGTTCGAGGCCAAGGCCACGATCGAGAATCTCGAGCCTTTGCGGACGCAATCATTTCAACTGAACTACACAAAAGCAATCACAATCGCGCAAGGCTTGACGGGGACTGGTTCTTCGGCGGGCGGCGGTGGTGGCTCCGGTACGACCACTCGCATCCTGAGTCCGCGTGGCAGCGTGATTGCGGAAGCGCGCACAAATCAATTGTTTGTGTCGGATATCCCTTCTCGGCTCGCGCAAGTGACGGAGCTGATTCAGAAGCTTGACGTACCGGTGCGCCAAGTGTTGATAGAGGCTCGAATCGTCGAAGCGACAGATACATTTGGAAAATCGTTGGGAGCCCGCTTGGGAGGGGGCATTGCCAACGAGCGTATTGCCTCGGTCAACGGCAACCGAGCGTTCGGCAATATCGGCGCGGTGCCCGTGGTGGCCCCGGGCACAAACGGTGGTTCGAATTCAGCCACTACGACTTGGACGAACTCGAACTTCGTCAATATGCCTGCATCGGATCCCACTGGTAACGGCGTTGCTGCCGGTACTTTTGCGATCTCGCTTTTCAATTCAAGCTTCTCGCGCATGCTGAATCTCGAAATTTCCGCGTTGGAGGCGGACGGCAAGGGGAAACTGGTGTCCAGTCCCCGGGTCATCACGGCCGACCAAACCAAAGCCTTGATCGAGCAAGGCGAGGAAATTCCTTATCAACAGGCGACTTCGAGCGGTGCTACCTCGATCGCCTTCCGCAAGGCGGTGCTCAAGCTCGAAGTCACGCCGCAGATCACGCCCGAAGGCAACATCATCCTGACGCTGGATGTGAGCAAGGACGCCCGGGGCATCAATACCACCGCCGGCCCGGCCATCAACACCAAGCATGTTCAGACCGAGGTGCTGGTCGAAAACGGCGGCACGGTCGTCATCGGTGGTATCTTCGAGCTCAACGAATCCAATGACGAGTCGCGCGTGCCGGTGCTGGGTGAAGTGCCCTATCTGGGGGCGCTGTTCCGCACACGCACTCGCATTGCGAACAAGACCGAAATGCTCGTCTTTATCACCCCGAAGATGATTACCGACCGCAACGCCGCGCGCTGACGCGCGGGCGTAGCAGCCACGGCGTGGCCGTCGCACTCGTCGGATTGCCCGGCGCCGGAAAGTCCGCGGTGGGCCGGCGCCTGGGGCTTCGACTCGATCTTCCCTTCGTCGACACCGACCACGAGATCGAGCAGCGCATCGGCTGCTCGATCCGCGATTACTTCGAGCGCGAAGGCGAAGCCGCCTTCCGCGACCTCGAGCAGCAGGTGATCGCCGAGCTGGCGGCGGGCGCGCATGGCGTGCTGGCCACCGGGGGCGGCGCAGTGCTGCGCGAGGCCAACCGCCAGCAGCTGCGCGGCCATTTCCACGTGATCTACCTGCGGTCCTCGCCCGAGGACCTGTTCCGGCGCCTGCGCCATGACGTCAAGCGTCCGCTGCTGCAGGTGGCCGATCCGCTGGGCCGGCTGCGCGAGCTGCACGACGCGCGCGATCCCTTCTATCGCGAGACCGCTCACGATGTGGTCGACACCGGGCGTCCCACGGTCGCGACGCTCGTGAACATCATCGTGATGCAGCTCGAACTGGCTGGCATCGTGCCGCCCGGCGCGCACCCCGAGGGCCCCGAGCCGCCCGCTTCTTCGGGCTAGCGAGGCCCGGGCCGGGCACGGATCGCCCCTCGCGCGCCGAGGCGCTTGCCGCGGGCACTCCGGCCCCTGGGCGCCGCACCGCCTAAACTCCCGCCATGCCATCGCCTGCCGCCTCCGCTTCCTCGCCCACCCTCGAACGCGTCGACATCCCGCTCGGCGACCGTAGCTATCCCATCCTCATCGGCGCCGGACTGTTCGACGATCCCCAGACCTACGGCATCGTGCCGCAGGCGGCCAGCGCGCTGATCGTCAGCAACATCACCGTCGCGCCGCTCTACGCCCAGGGTCTGCGCCAGGCGCTGGCCGGCCGGTTCCGTCAGGTGCATCTGCTCGAGCTGCCCGATGGCGAGGTCTACAAGAACCTCGAGACCCTGAACCTGATCTTCGATGCGCTGCTCGGCCACGGCAGCGACCGCAAGACCGTGCTGTTCGCGCTCGGCGGCGGCGTGGTCGGCGACATGACCGGCTTCGCGGCCGCCAGCTACATGCGCGGCGTGCCTTTCGTCCAGGTGCCGACCACCTTGCTGGCGCAGGTCGATTCCTCGGTCGGCGGCAAGACGGCCATCAACCATCCGCTGGGCAAGAACATGATCGGCGCGTTCTACCAGCCCCAACTGGTGGTCTGCGACCTCCGCACCCTGCAGACCCTGCCGCCGCGCGAACTCAGCGCCGGCTTGGCCGAGGTCATCAAGTACGGGCCGATCCACGACATGGCCTTCCTCGACTGGATCGAGTCGAACATCGAGGCCCTGGTGGCGCGCGATCCCGCCGCGCTCGCGCATGCAGTCAAGCGCAGTTGCGAGATCAAGGCGCTGGTGGTCGGCCAGGACGAGCGCGAGACGGGCCTGCGCGCGATCCTCAATTTCGGCCACACCTTCGGCCATGCGATCGAATCGGGCCTGGGCTATGGCGAGTGGCTGCATGGCGAGGCCGTGGGCTGCGGCATGGTGATGGCGGCGCGGCTGTCGCAGCGCCTCGGCGGCGTGGACGCGGCCTTCGTCGAGCGCCTGACCCGGCTGATCCAGCGCGCCGGCCTGCCCATCGTCGGCCCCGACTTCGGCGCGGACCGCTACCTGGAACTGATGCGCGTCGACAAGAAATCCGAGGCCGGCGAGATCCGCTTCGTGGTGATCGACAAGCCCGGCTCCGCGATCATGCGCGGCGCCCCCGACGCGGTGGTGCGCGAGGTGCTCGCGCAATCCTGCGCAGCTGCCTGACCCATTCCGATGGCCGGCATCGCCACCGCGGATTCATGAGCCTCGCGCCCTACGCCTCGCATCCCGCGCGTTCGCGCGGCCGTCGCCATCCCGAGCCGCCCGCGCCCACGCGCGACGCCTTCCAGCGCGACCGCGACCGCATCGTGCACTCGACGGCGTTCCGGCGGCTGGTCTACAAGACGCAGGTGTTCCTCAATCACGAGGGCGACCTGTTCCGCACGCGGCTCACACATTCGCTCGAGGTGGCGCAGCTCGGCCGCTCCATTGCGCGCGCACTGCGGCTCAACGAGGACCTGGTCGAGGCGGTCGCGCTGGCCCATGACCTGGGCCACACGCCCTTCGGCCATGCGGGGCAGGACGCGCTCAATGCCTGCATGGCCGAGCATGGCGGCTTCGAGCACAACCTGCAGAGCCTGCGCGTGGTCGATGCGCTCGAGCACCGCTATCCGCAGTACGACGGCCTCAACCTCAGCTTCGAGACGCGCGAGGGCATCCTCAAGCATTGCTCGCGCGCCAATGCCGAAAAGCTCGAGGCGGCCGAGCCCGGCGGCGTGGCGCGCCGCTTCATCGACCGTACCCAGCCCGGCCTCGAGGCGCAGCTGTGCAACCTGGCCGATGCGATCGCCTACAACGCCCACGATATCGACGACGGCGTGCGCTCCGGCCTGATCGCCGTCGAGCAACTGGCCGAGGTCGAGCTGTTCGAGCGCTACCGGCGCGAGGCGCTGGCCGAGTACCCGGCGCTGAGCGGCCGCCGCGTGCTCTACGAGACCATCCGCCGCATGCTCAGCGCCCAGGTCTACGACGTGATCGACGCCACCCGCGCCACGCTCGAGGCGCTCGCGCCCGGCGATGCCGACGCGGTGCGCCGCGCGCCGCCGGTGGTCGCGTTCAGCGAGGGCATGCGCGCGCAGTCGGAGACGCTGCAGCGCTTCCTGTTTCGCAACCTCTACCGCCATCCGCAGGTGGTGCAGACCACCGACCAGGCGCGCGAGGTGGTGCGCGAACTGTTCGATGCCTACCTCGAGCGCGGCGCCGAGATGCCCGAGTCTTTCGCCGAGCGCGCGGACCGCCCGCGTGCCGTGGCCGACTACATCGCGGGCATGACCGACCGCTTCGCGATGCGCGAGCACGAGCGGCTGACTGGCCGGCGCGGCATTGCGCGCGCCGACGGGCCGACGGCATGACATCGCCCGGCGCGCGCCCGCGCATTCCCGCGGCCGCCTTCGCGGTCGTGGTCGCGGGCGTCAGCGCCGCGCTGCACCTGGGCAAGCTGCCGCCCGCGGTGCCGGCGCTGCAGGCTTCGCTGGGCATCGGCCTGGTCGAGGCCGGCTTCCTGCTCTCGCTGGTCCAGGTCGCGAGCATGACGCTGGGCCTGCTCGCGGGCCTGGCGGCCGACACCATCGGCCTGCGCCGCAGCATGCTCGGCGGATTGGCCGTGCTGACCCTGGCCAGCCTCGCGGGCGGCGCGGTCGGCAGCCACCTGCCCGCAGAGCAGGCCGTGCCCTGGCTGCTGGTGCTGCGCGCCGTCGAGGGCATCGGCTTCCTGCTGGCCGTGATGCCTGGCCCGGGCCTGATCCGCGCCCTCACGCCCGCGGGCGCCGACAAGGCCGCGCTGGGGCTCTGGGGTGCCTACATGCCCTTCGGCGTGGCGCTGGCCCTGCTGCTTGGCCCGGTGCTGATCGGCTGGAACGGCTGGCCCGGCTGGTGGTGGGCGCTGTCGCTGGTGTCGGCGCTGGCGGCGGTCTGGCTGTTCGTCGCCGTGCCGGCCGACCGGCAACGCGCGCCGATCGCCGCCGCCGTGCCCGAGAGCGGCTGGTCGCGCCTGCGCACCACCGTCGGCGCGCGCGGGCCCTGGCTCACAGCGCTGAGCTTCGCCGTCTATTCGGCGCAGTGGATGGCGGTGATCGGCTTCCTGCCCGCGATCTATGCTGGCGCGGGCGTACCGGCCGGCTGGAACGCGGTGCTCACGGCGCTGGCTGCGGCGATGAACATCGTCGGTAACATCATGGGCGGGCGTTGGCTGCAGCGCGGCATCGCGCCCGAGCGGCTGCTGCAGTGGGGCTTCCTGATCATGGCGCTGGGCGGCGTCGCGGCCTTCGCGGAACTGCGCGGACCGGGCGCCGAGGCCATCGGGCTGCCCGCCTCGCTGCGCTTTGTGGCCGTCTGCGCCTTCTCGCTCGCGGGCGGCATGGTGCCGGCCACGCTGTTCCTGCTCGGCGTGCGCTTCGCGCCCGGACCGGCCACCGTGTCGACCACCGTCGGGCTGATGCAGCAGGCTTCGTCGCTGGGCCAGTTCCTGGCGCCGCCGACTGTCGCCTGGGTGGCGCACCGCGTCGGCGGATGGCACTGGACCTGGGTCGCGACGCTGGCCTGCTCGCTGACCGGCATCGCGATCGCGCGCCGGCTCGGCCGCGAGCGGCTGGCGCTGGAGGCGGCGACGCCATGAGCGGCGGTGCCTTCGTCACGGCCGAGCAGGCCGTCGCCGACATGCGTCGCTGGCTCGAGCGTGCGGTGATCGGCCTCAACCTGTGCCCGTTCGCCAAGGCCGTGCACGTCAAGGGCCAGATCCACTACGCCACCTATCTGCCCGCCGAGCATGACGACCTGCTCGACGCATTGCTGGCCGAAGCCCGGCAGCTCGTCGCGCTCGATGCCACCGAGCGCGACACCACCTTGCTGATCGCGCCGAACGCGTTGTCGGACTTCCTCGATTTCAACGACTTCACGGCGCGTGCCGAGCGCCGGCTCGCCAAGGCCGGTTTCGACGGCGTGCTGCAGCTCGCAAGCTTCCATCCTCAATTCCAGTTCGGCGGCACCGAGCCCGACGACATCGGCAACGCCACCAATCGCGCGCCCTATCCCACGCTGCACCTGCTGCGCGAAGAGAGCGTGGACCGCGCGGTCGAAGCCTTTCCCGACGCCGAGGAGATCTTCGGCCGCAACATCGATACTCTCGAGGCCCTGGGGCCCGAAGGCTGGGCCGCGCTCGACGTCGGCCCCGGGAGCACCCCCACATGAATGCCCACGCTTTGAACAAGACCCGCGACGACCATTCCGCCAAGGGCGGCAAGACCGCCAAGGTGGCGAAGGCCGATGCCGAGCTCGCCGAGGCCTTGCGCCCGGGCCAGTCGGTCGAGCTGCTCAAGGAGCTGCACATCCTCACGCGCGAGGGCCGGCTCAACCAGGACTCGCGCCGCAAGCTCAAGCAGGTCTACCACCTGTTCCAGTTCATCGAGCAGTTGCTGCGCGAGCTGCCCGAGGGCGGCGCCAACGCCACGCTGGCCGACCACGGCGCGGGCAAGTCGTACCTGGGCTTCATCGTCTACGACCTGTTCTTCCGCGCGGGGCAGGGCGGTCACGTCTACGGCATCGAGACGCGTGCCGAGCTGGTCAAGAAGTCGCGCGAACTCGCGCGGCAGCTGGGCTTCGACCGCATGTCTTTCCTCAACCTCACGGTGGCCGAATCGGCCAGCGCCAGCGAGCTGCCACCGCAGATCGACATGGTGACCGCGCTGCATGCCTGCGACACCGCCACCGACGACGCGATCGCCTTCGGCCTCGCGAAGAAGGCCCGCTGCATGGTGCTGGTGCCCTGTTGCCAGGCGGAGGTGGCGGCCTGCCTGCGCGAGACCAAGGCGCTGGCGCTCTCGCGCACGCCGCTGGCCGAGCTCTGGCGCCATCCGCTGCACACGCGCGAGATCGGCAGCCAGCTCACCAACGTGCTGCGCTGCCTGTACCTCGAGGCCAACGGCTACAGCGTCACCGTGACCGAGCTCGTGGGCTGGGAGCACAGCATGAAGAACGAACTGATCCTCGCGCGCCACACCGGCCAGCGCAAGGCGAGTGCGGCGGCGCGGTTGCGCGAGCTGCTGGCGCAGTTCGGGCTCGATGCGTTGGGCGATACGCGCTTTAGGCTCGACTGAGCCTGACGCCGCGTCGGGTCAGCGCGACGCGAGCAGCGACGGCAGCGCGTCGCGCGCGGGCCAGGCCAGCGTCTTCCACGGGCTGCGCTCGTCTTCCAGCAGCCGCTCGGTCACCGAAGCCAGCACCTTGCGGCCCATGAAGTTGCTGCCCGCGGCGTCGCGCTCGCCTTCGAGGAAGCCGCGGCCGTAGTGCTCCCAGCCGTCGAAGCGCTCGACCGCCAGCGCCACCGCCGGCTCGAGCGCGTCCAGCGCTTCGCGCGCTTCCAGGTAACCGACCGCCGCCGAGCCGGTCGCAAGGTGCGCGAAGCGGGCGATCCACACGGCCAGCTCGCCGTCCGCGCTGCGGGCCATCGCCTCGGCCGCGTCGTGGGTGTCGGCGATGGCTTCGCGTGCCTGTGCCTCGTCGCCCGTGTCGAAGTCGCGCGCCAGCAGCTTCTTCCATGGCGCGACTTCCTCGTCGGGGATCGGTACGCACAGCAGGTGCACCGCGCTGCGGTTCGCTTCCTCGGCGGCCTTGAGCTCGGGGGCGAAGGTCTCGCGGTAGATCGCGGCCAGCGCCACGGCCATGTTCTCGTAGCGCGACGAGGCCGCGAGCCGGGCCTCGAGCGTCGCGCCGTCCTGCTGGGCCTTGGCCTCGCGCTCGGCGGCTTCCTGCGCCAACTCGGCGCGTCCCTCCGCCATGCCTTCCTTGACCGTATCGAGCATTTCCTTGAAGAACTTGAACATCGAATGGCTCCTCCCCCGCCAGGATGGAATGGTTCGGCGGGCGGCTTAGGATACAAGCCCCGCGCGTCAACCCCTTCCTGGCCCATGGCCCGCCTTCCCCGTCTCACCCTTGCCGGCCTGCCGCACCACGCGATCCAGCGCGGCAACAACCGCCAGCCGATCTTCGTGGACCGCGCGGACCACGAGAAGCTGCTCGCCCTGCTGGCCGACAGCGCCACGCGCTTCGGCGTCGCGGTGCATGCCTACGTGCTGATGGACAACCACTTCCACCTGCTGGCCACGCCCGAGAGCGCCACCGGGTTGCCGCAGCTCATGCAGTCGGTCGGGCGCAGCTACGTGCGCTACTTCAACGACCGCCATGGCCGCAGCGGCACGTTGTGGGAAGGGCGCTACAGGTCGACCTTGATCCAGACCGAGCGCTACCTGCTGACCTGCATGGCCTACATCGACCTCAACCCGGTGCGCGCGGGGCTGGTGATCGATCCGCGCGACTTCGCGTGGTCCAGCCATGCGCACTACGCGGGGCTGCGGCACGACCGGCTGCTCACGCCCCATCCGCTGTACTGGGAGCTCGGCAACACCCCGTTCGCGCGCGAGGCGGCGTATGTCGAACTGGTGCGTGCGGGCGTCCGGGCCGCCGACCAGTCGGCGCTGACCGAGGCCACGCTGCGTGGCTGGGCGGCTGGCGACGCGGATTTTCTGGACGCGTTGCAGAAGAACACCGAGCGTCGCGTGCTGCCGGCCAAGGCCGGGCGGCCGCCTTCGGGCACCAAGAACTGAACTGAAAGGGCGGAGACCGCTGTCCAGTCGGGGTCTTCCGCTATCTAATTTGATGTGTCCCCAATTAAATTCTGACAAGAAAACTCAAGATTTAATTGGAATCTGACCCCGATTAAAGTGTTTGGCATTCTTTGTGCATCGCAATATGCTCCCAATCCCTGCGAAAACTGAAGGAGTGCGCCATGACGACGGCTGCCGAGATTCAACATCTCCAACAACACGGTCTGTATTCCGGTGCCGACGAGCACGATGCCTGCGGCGTCGGCTTCGTGGCCCACATCAAGGGCGAGAAGAGCCACGCCATCGTGCTGCAGGGCTTGAAGATTCTCGAGAACCTCGACCATCGCGGCGCCGTGGGCGCCGACAAGCTGATGGGCGACGGCGCCGGCATCCTGATCCAGCTGCCCGACCACCTGTACCGCGACGAGATGGCCAAGCAGGGCGTCACGCTGCCCCCGCCGGGCGAGTACGGCGTCGGCATGATCTTCCTGCCGAAGGAACATGCCTCGCGCCAGGCCTGCGAGCAGGAAATGGAGCGCGCGATCAAGGCCGAAGGCCAGGTGCTGCTGGGCTGGCGCGACGTGCCGGTCAACCGCGACATGCCGATGTCGCCCACCGTGCGCGAAAAGGAACCGCTGCTGCGCCAGGTCTTCATCGGCCGCGGCAACGACGTGATCGTGCAGGACGCGCTCGAACGCAAGCTCTACGTGATCCGCAAGACCGCGAGCGCCAACATCCAGCGCCTGAAGCTCAAGCACAGCAAGGAATACTACGTTCCGAGCATGTCGAGCCGCACCGTGGTCTACAAGGGCCTGCTGCTCGCCGACCAGGTCGGCACCTACTACCTCGACCTGCAGGACAAGCGCTGCGTCTCGGCCCTGGGCCTGGTGCACCAGCGCTTCTCGACCAACACCTTCCCCGAGTGGCCGCTGGCCCACCCGTACCGCTACGTCGCGCACAACGGCGAAATCAACACCGTCAAGGGCAACTACAACTGGATGAAGGCGCGCGAGGGCGTGATGTCGTCGCCCGTGCTCGGCGCCGACCTGCAGAAGCTCTATCCGATCAGCTTCGCGGGCCAGTCCGACACCGCCACCTTCGACAACTGCCTCGAGCTGCTGACGATGGCCGGCTACCCGATCAGCCAGGCCGTGATGATGATGATTCCCGAGCCCTGGGAACAGCACAGCACCATGGATCCGCGCCGCCGCGCGTTCTATGAATACCACGCCGCCATGCTCGAGCCCTGGGACGGCCCGGCCTCGATCGTGTTCACCGACGGCCGCCAGATCGGCGCCACGCTCGACCGCAACGGCCTGCGTCCCTCGCGCTACTGCGTGACCGACGACGACCTCGTCATCATGGCTTCCGAGTCGGGCGTGCTGCCCGTGCCCGAGCAGAAGATCGTGCGCAAGTGGCGCCTGCAGCCCGGCAAGATGTTCCTGATCGACCTCGAGCAGGGCCGCATGATCGACGACGAGGAGGTCAAGGCCACCCTCGCCAACAGCAAGCCCTACAAGCAGTGGATCGAGAACCTGCGCATCAAGCTCGACAGCGTGCAGGCCGAGCCGGTGACCGCGCCGATCTCGCAGGTCGCGCTGCTCGACCGTCAGCAGGCCTTCGGCTACACCCAGGAAGACATCAAGTTCCTGATGAGCCCGATGGCGCAGGCCGGCGAAGAGGGCATCGGCTCGATGGGCAACGACAGCCCGCTGGCCGTGCTCTCGAGCAAGAACAAGCCGCTGTACAACTACTTCAAGCAGCTGTTCGCCCAGGTCACGAACCCGCCGATCGACCCGATCCGCGAAGCCATCGTGATGTCGCTGGTGTCCTTCATCGGACCCAAGCCCAATCTGCTCGACATCAACCAGGTCAACCCGCCGATGCGGCTCGAGGTGAGCCAGCCGATCCTCGACTTCGCCGACATGGCGAAGCTGCGCGACATCGGCAAGTACACGCAGGGCAAGTTCAAGAGCTACGTGCTCGACATCACCTATCCGCTCGCCTGGGGCGACGAAGGCGTCGAAGCCAAGCTGGCCTCGCTGTGCGCCGAAGCCGTCGATGCCATCAAGGGCGGCCACAACATCCTGATCGTCAGCGACCGCGGCGTCGGCCCGACGCAGGTCGCGATCCCCGCCGTGCTGGCGCTGTCGGCCGTGCACCAGTACCTGGTGCGCGAGGGCCTGCGCACCACGGCCGGCCTGGTGGTCGAAACCGGTTCGGCGCGCGAGGTGCACCACTTCGCCGTGCTCGCGGGTTACGGCGCCGAGGCGGTCCATCCCTACCTCGCGATGGACACCCTGGCCGGCATGCATGCCGACCTGCCGGGCGCGCTGAGCGCCGAGAAGGCGATCTACAACTACGTGAAGGCGATCGGCAAGGGTCTGTCGAAGATCATGTCGAAGATGGGTGTCAGCACCTACATGAGCTACTGCGGCGCCCAGCTGTTCGAGGCCATCGGCCTGAACAGCGAGACCGTCAGCAAGTACTTCACCGGCACCGCCAGCCGCGTGGAAGGCATCGGCGTGTTCGAGATCGCCGAGGAAGCCATCCGCATGCACAAGGCCGCCTTCGGCGACGACCCGGTGCTCGCCAGCATGCTCGACGCCGGCGGCGAATACGCCTGGCGCACGCGCGGCGAAGAGCACATGTGGACGCCCGACGCGATCGCCAAGCTGCAGCACAGCACGCGCGCCAACAACTGGAACACGTACAAGGAATACGCCCAGCTCATCAACGACCAGAACCGCCGCCACCTCACGCTGCGCGGCCTGTTCGAGTTCAAGATCGATCCGGCGAAGGCGATTCCGGTCGACGAGGTCGAGTCGGCGGCCGACATCGTCAAGCGCTTCGCCACCGGCGCGATGTCGCTGGGCTCGATCAGCACCGAGGCGCATTCGGTGCTGGCCGTGGCCATGAACCGCATCGGCGGCAAGAGCAACACCGGCGAAGGCGGCGAAGACCCCGCGCGCTACCGCAACGAGCTCAAGGGCATCCCGATCAAGCAGGGCGACACGCTGCGCAGCGTGATCGGCGCCGAGAACGTCGAGGTCGACCTGCCGTTGAAGGACGGCGACTCGCTGCGCTCGCGCATCAAGCAGGTGGCCTCGGGCCGCTTCGGCGTCACGGCCGAGTACCTGCATTCGGCCGACCAGATCCAGATCAAGATGGCCCAGGGCGCGAAGCCGGGCGAGGGCGGCCAGCTGCCCGGCGGCAAGGTCACCGAGTACATCGGAAAGCAGCGCTACGCGGTGCCGGGCGTGGGCCTGATCTCGCCGCCGCCGCACCACGATATCTACTCGATCGAGGACCTGGCCCAGCTGATCCACGACCTGAAGAACACCGCGCCGCACGCCAGCATCAGCGTGAAGCTGGTCAGCGAGATCGGCGTCGGCACCATCGCCGCGGGCGTGGCCAAGTGCAAGAGCGACCACGTCGTGATCGCCGGCCATGACGGCGGCACGGGCGCCTCGCCCTGGTCGTCGATCAAGCATGCGGGCAGCCCGTGGGAGATCGGCCTGGCCGAGACGCAGCAGACGCTGGTGCTCAACCGCCTGCGCAGCCGCATCCGCGTGCAGGCCGACGGCCAGATGAAGACCGGCCGCGACGTCGCGATCGGCGCGCTGCTGGGTGCCGACGAGTTCGGCTTCGCCACCGCGCCGCTGGTGGTCGAGGGCTGCATCATGATGCGCAAGTGCCACCTCAACACCTGCCCGGTGGGCGTGGCCACGCAGGACCCGGTGCTGCGCAAGAAGTTCTCGGGCAAGCCCGAGCACGTCGTCAACTACTTCTTCTTCGTCGCGGAAGAAGTGCGCCAGATCATGGCCCAGCTCGGCATCCGCAAGTTCGACGACATGATCGGCCGCGCCGACCTGCTCGACATGCGCAAGGGCATCGAGCACTGGAAGGCCTCGGGCCTCGACTTCAGCCGCCTGTTCGCGCTGCCGAACGTGCCGGCCGATGTCTCGCGCTTCCACGTCGAGAACCAGGACCACGGTCTCGACAAGGCGCTCGATGTCCGGCTGATCGAGAAGTCGCGTCCCGCGATCGACAAGGGCGAGAAGGTGCAGTTCATCGAGGTGGCACGCAACGTCAACCGCTCGGTGGGCGCGATGCTCTCGGGCGCGCTGACCAAGGTGCATCCGCAGGGCCTGCCCGACGACTCGATCCGCATCCAGCTCGAGGGCACGGGCGGCCAGTCGTTCGGCGCCTTCCTGGCCCGCGGCATCACGCTGTACCTGATCGGCGACGCCAACGACTACACCGGCAAGGGCCTGTCGGGCGGCCGCGTGGTGGTGCGCCCCAGCCTCGACTTCCGCGGCGAGGCCGTGCGCAACACCATCGTCGGCAACACCGCGCTGTACGGCGCGACCACCGGCGAGGCCTACCTGTGCGGCGTGGCCGGCGAGCGCTTCGCGGTGCGCCTGTCGGGCGCCACGGCGGTCATCGAAGGCACGGGCGACCATGGCTGCGAATACATGACCGGTGGCACGGTGGCCGTGCTCGGTAAGACCGGTCGCAACTTCGCGGCCGGCATGAGCGGCGGCGTGGCCTTCGTCTACGACGAGGACGGCCAGTTCGCCTCGCGCTGCAACATGTCGATGGTCTCGCTCGAGAAGGTGCTGACCTCGGCCGAGCAGACCGCCAGCGTGCATCGCAAGATCTGGCACGGCGGCGAGACCGACGAGGCCCAGCTGAAGAAGCTGCTCGAGGAACACCACCGCTGGACCGGCAGCAAGCGCGCGCGCGAACTGCTCGACACCTGGGCCGTGTCGCGCACCAAGTTCGTCAAGGTCTTCCCCAACGAGTACAAGCGCGCCCTCGGCGAGCTGCACGACCGCAAGGTCGAGCTCGCCAGCACCGGCAACAACGCGCACGTCGGCCTCGAGCCGCATGCGATCGCCGCCGCGCCCAAGACGGCGCCGGCCGCCGCCTGAAGGCGCCGGTGAACGAAGACACAACGAAGGAACAGCACGATGGGAAAGATCACCGGTTTTCTGGAGCATGAGCGCATCGAGGAGGGCTACCGCCCGGTCGAGGAACGGCTCAAGCACTACAAGGAATTCGTCGTCGGCCTGAACACCGACCAGGCGAAGGTGCAGGGCGCGCGCTGCATGGACTGCGGCACGCCGTTCTGCAACAGCGGCTGCCCGGTCAACAACATCATTCCGGACTTCAACGACCTCGTGTACCGCAACGACTGGCAGAACGCCTTCGCGGTGCTCGACTCGACCAACAACTTCCCGGAGTTCACCGGCCGCATCTGCCCCGCGCCCTGCGAGGCGGCCTGCGTGCTCAACGTGAACGACGACGCGGTCGGTATCAAGTCGCTCGAGCACGCGATCATCGATCGCGCCTGGGACGAGGGCTGGGTCGCGCCGCGCGTGGCCAAGCACAAGACCGGCAAGAAGGTCGCGGTGGTGGGCGCGGGCCCGGCCGGCATGGCCGCCGCGCAGCAGCTCGCGCGCGCCGGCCACGACGTGACGCTGTTCGAGAAGAACGACCGCATCGGCGGCCTGCTGCGCTACGGCATCCCCGACTTCAAGATGGAGAAGTCGCACATCGACCGCCGCGTCGAGCAGATGAAGGCCGAAGGCGTGGTGTTCCGCACCGGCGTGGTGGTCGGCGCCGCCAAGGATCCGCTGGGCAAGGGCTCCAAGGTCACCAACCTGGCCAAGGAAACCGTCACGCCCGAGCAGCTGCAGAAGGACTTCGACGCCGTGCTGCTGACCGGCGGTGCCGAGCAGTCGCGCGACCTGCCGGTGCCCGGCCGCGACCTCGACGGTATCCATTTCGCGATGGAGTTCCTGCCGCAGCAGAACCGCGTCAACGCGGGCGACAAGATCAAGGGCCAGCTGCGCGCCGACGGCAAGCATGTGATCGTGATCGGCGGTGGCGACACCGGCTCCGACTGCGTGGGCACCAGCAACCGCCATGGCGCCGTGAGCGTCACGCAGTTCGAGCTGATGCCGCAGCCGCCCGAGGAAGAGAACCGCCCGCTGACCTGGCCCTACTGGCCGATCAAGCTGCGCACCAGCTCCAGCCACGACGAGGGCTGCGAGCGCGAGTTCGCGATCTCGACCAAGGAATTCATCGGCGAGAAGGGCAAGATCACCGGCCTGAAGACCGTTCGCGTCGAGTGGAAGGACGGCAAGATGCAGGAAGTGGCCGGCAGCGAGCAGGTGCTCAAGGCCGACCTCGTGCTGCTCGCGATGGGCTTCGTGAGCCCCGTGGCGACCGTGCTCGACGCCTTCGGCGTCGAGAAGGATGCGCGCGGCAATGCGAAGGCCAGCGTCGACTTCATCGGCGGCTATGCCACCAACGTACCGAAGGTCTTTGCCGCCGGCGACATCCGCCGCGGCCAGTCGCTGGTGGTGTGGGCGATTCGCGAGGGCCGCCAGGCCGCGCGCTCGGTCGACGAGTTCCTGATGGGTTTCAGCGACCTGCCGCGATAAGTCCAGGTGCCGCGCCCGCGCTCCCTCGGGAGGGCGGGCGTCTCCTCCAAACGGAGCAGGCCGGCCCGGCGGAAATTTGTTTCAATTCGGCGGGGCTTCTCGCGGCTCCTTTATCATCCGCGGAAACCGCATGCCGGGATGCCTCCTCAGGGCGCCCGGCTTTTTTATTGAGATGGACCCAGCCGCACAGCCACAGCCCTTCGTAGAGTTTCGCGACGTTCGCTTCGGCTATGGCGCGCGCGCGATCCTCGATGGCGTCTCGTTCTCGCTGCCACGCGGCAAGGTCACGGCGCTCATGGGCGCGTCGGGCGGCGGCAAGACCACCGTGCTGCGCCTCATCGGCGGCCAGCAGCGCGCCCAGCGCGGCGAGGTGCTGTTCGACGGCCAGGACGTCGGCCGCATGGACTCCGCCGCGCTCTATGCCGCACGGCGCCGCATGGGCATGCTGTTCCAGTTCGGCGCGTTGTTCACCGACATGAGCGTGCTCGACAACGTGGCTTTTCCGTTGCGCGAACACACCGAACTGCCCGAGGCCCTGGTGCGCGACATCGTGCTGATGAAGCTCGACGCCGTCGGCCTGCGCGGCGCGCGCGACCTGTTGCCCAGCGAAGTCTCGGGCGGCATGGCGCGGCGCGTGGCGCTGGCGCGCGCGATCGCGCTCGACCCCGACTTCGTGATGTACGACGAACCCTTCGCCGGCCTCGACCCGATCTCGCTCGGCACCGCGGCGCGGCTGATCCGCCAGCTCAACGACACGCTGGGACTCACCAGCATCATCGTGTCGCACGACGTGGAAGAGACCTTCCGCATCGCCGACCAGGTGATCGTGCTCGCCAACGGCGGCATCGCCGCGCAGGGCACGCCCGACGAGGTGCGCAACAGCAGCGACCCGCTGGTGCACCAGTTCGTGCATGCTCTGCCCGACGGGCCGGTGCGCTTCCACTACCCGGGCGTCAGCATCGAGGATGACTTCGGTCCGATGAGCGGGAGCGGGTCATGAGCTGGTGGAACCCGCGCGACGTCGGCTTCGCCGTGCGCAGCAAGCTGGCCGACCTCGGCTATGGCGCCAAGCTGTTCATGCGGCTCGCCTTCCAGGGCTCGCGCAGCCTGCGCCGCTTCGCGCTGGTGCGCGACCAGATCCATTTCCTCGGCAACTACTCGCTCGCGATCATCGCGGTGTCGGGTCTGTTCGTGGGCTTCGTGCTCGGCCTGCAGATGTACTACGCGCTGCAGCGCTATGGCTCCTCGGAAGCGCTCGGCCTGCTGGTCACGCTGAGCCTGGTGCGCGAGCTCGGGCCGGTGGTGGCGGCGCTGCTGTTCGCGGGCCGTGCCGGCACCTCGCTCACGGCCGAGATCGGCCTCATGAAGGCCGGCGAGCAGCTCAGTGCCATGGAGATGATGGCGGTCGACCCGGTGCAGCGCATCCTCGCGCCGCGCTTCTGGGCCGGCGTGATCACCATGCCGCTGCTGGCGGCCGTGTTCAGCGCGGTCGGCATCCTCGGCGGCTACGTGGTGGGCGTGCTGATGCTCGGCGTCGACCCCGGCGCGTTCTGGGGCCAGATGCAGGCGGGCGTCGATGTCTGGCGCGACGTCGGCAACGGCGTCATCAAGAGCATCGTGTTCGGCTTCACCGTGACCTTCATCGCGCTGCTGCAGGGCTACGAGGCGCAGCCCACGCCCGAGGGCGTGTCGCGCGCCACCACGCGCACGGTGGTGGCCGCCTCGCTGTCGGTGCTGGGGCTGGATTTCCTGCTCACCGCCATGATGTTCAGTATCTGAAGGGGCTCGCCCCCGATCGTTCTAGATAGAGAGTGCAACCATGCAACGTTCCAACAACGACATCTGGGTCGGCCTGTTCGTGCTGCTCGGTGCGGCCGGGCTGCTGTTCCTCGCGCTGCAGTCGGCCAACCTGCTGAGCCTGAACTTCCAGAAGACCTACACCGTCACCGCGCGCTTCGACAACATCGGCGGCCTCAAGCCGCAGACGGCCGTCAAGAGCGCTGGCGTGGTGATCGGCCGCGTGCAGTCCATCTCGTTCAACGACAAGACATTTCAGGCCGACGTGACGCTGGCATTGCAAAACCGTTACAGTTTTCCCAAGGACAGCTCGCTGAAGATCCTCACCAGTGGCCTGCTTGGCGAGCAGTACATCGGGATCGAGGCGGGCGTCGAAGAGAAGAACCTGCAGGCCGGCGACACGATCACAGCGACCCAATCGGCCGTGGTGCTCGAGAACCTGATCAGCCAGTTCCTCTACAGCAAGGCCGCCGAGGGAAGCTCCACGCCGGCCAACAGCAACAAGAAATGAAAAACCGTCACCCCATGTCGAATGCTATGAAGAACATAGCTACCTATGCCCGCTGGATGGGCCTTTCCGCCGTTCTGTCGGTGCTCGCCGCGTGCGCCACCGGCCCGCAGGCCAATCCGCTCGATCCGCTCGAGCCCTTCAACCGGGGCGTGACCCGCTTCAACGACGTCGTCGACGAGAACGTGCTCGTGCCGGTGGCCACCACCTACACCCGCGTGCTGCCCTCACTCGTGCGCACCGGCGTCGCCAACTTCTTCAACAACGTGGGCGACGTCTGGAACCTCGCCAACAACGTGGCGCAGGCCAAGCTGCAGAACAGCGCGCAGACCTTCATGCGGCTGAACGTCAACACCATCTTCGGCCTGGGCGGCCTGCTCGACATCGCCACCGAGGCGGGCATCGACCGCCACGACGAGGACTTCGGCCAGACGCTGGGCTACTGGGGCGTGGGCTCGGGCCCGTACCTCGTGCTGCCGCTGCTCGGCCCCTCGACCGTGCGCGATGCCGCGGCGCTGCCGGTGGACCGCTGGGGCGATCCGATCTCGCACATGAACGACGTGGCGTGGCGCAATTCGCTCAACGTGCTGAACCTGGTCGACACCCGCGCCAAGTACCTCCGCGCCGGCCGCCTGCTCGACGATGCGGCGCTCGACAAGTACACCTTCACGCGCGACGCCTACCTGCAGCACCGCCGCAGCGACATCTACGACGGCAACCCGCCCGACGAGCGCGAGGACATCGACGGCAAGGACAGCAAGGGCAACGACGGCAAGTAAGCGCCGGCCCGCCGTGCCTGGCGCATGGCGACCCAGGCAACCGGCTGCGGCATTTGCTTGCATCCGGTTGCAGGCTTCATCCGACGTTCAGGAACCCCGCGAGCCGGTACCCTGTCGAAACCGTTCCAGACTTGGCGCGGCTGCTCTCTTTTTCGAAGAGCCGCGCGGCAGATTCAACCAGAGGGACTCACGATCATGACAAAAACCCAGACCTTGATTCAACGACGCAGCCTCGGCCGCCTCGTGCTGGCCGGCGCGCTGCTGATCGGCGCCGGCGTCGCCTTCATGCGTCCCGCGCAGGCCGCGGACGAAGCGCCCGACGCGCTGGTCAAGCGGCTGTCGACCGACGTGCTCGAGACCATCAAGGCCGACACCTCGATCAAGGCCGGCGACGTCAACAAGATCATGCTGCTGGTCGACAGCAAGATCATGCCGAACGTCAACTTCCAGCGCATGACCGCCTCGGCCGTCGGCCCGGCCTGGCGCCAGGCCACGCCCGAGCAGCAGAAGCGCCTGCAGGAAGAGTTCAAGACCCTGCTGGTGCGCACCTATGCCGGCGCGCTCGACCAGGTGAGCGACCAGACCGTCACCGTGCGTCCCTACCGCGGTTCGCCCGACGACAAGGAAGTGCTGGTGCGGACCGAGGTCCGTGGCCGCGGCGACCCGGTCCAGCTCGACTACCGCCTCGAGAAGACGCCCGGCCAGGGCGGCGGCTGGAAGGTCTACAACCTCAACGTGCTCGGCGTGTGGCTGGTCGATACCTACCGCACCCAGTTCTCGCAGGAGATCAACGCCCGCGGCATCGACGGCCTGATCACCGCGCTGGCCGCCCGCAACAAGGGCAGCGGCAAGGGCTGAGCCCGGCCGGCACGCCCAAAGAGGAGCCGAGGCCATGCTGGTCCTGCCGACGAAGCTCACGCACGACGAGGCGCCCGCCTGCATGCGCATGCTGCAGAAGGGCCTCGCCGGCCAGGCCGATGCCTCCGCCACCGTGGTCGATGCCAGCGCGCTGGTGCAGTTCGACTCGTCGGCGCTGGCGGTGCTGCTCGAATGCCGCCGCGAGGCCAGCGCCCTGGGGCGCGGCTTCGCGGTGAAGGGCCTGTCGCCGCGGCTGCGCGAGCTGGCGGCGCTCTACGGGATCGCCGGCCTGCTGCCGGCCGCGCCCTGATCCCTTCTTCCCCTCGTCTTTGTGCGCTCAGGAGGACGGAACGGCCTCCATCAGCAGCTTCAGCGCATCGTTGAGCGACCGGCTGTAGACCGGTGCGCCCTTCGAATGCCCGATGCGCACGATCACCAGGTCGTGCGAGGGCACGATCAGCACCACCTGCCCGTCGGCCCCCAGCATGTAGTAGGCCGAGGTCGGCACCGGGAACACGGTGGCTCCGCTGATCGCGCCGTTGAGCCAGAAGAAGCCGCCGTAGATCGGCCGCTTGTCGGCCGCCCAGCCCGGCGCCACGGTGCGCACGAAGTTCACGTAGCCCTCGGGCAGCAGGCGCTCGCCGTTCCAGACCCCGTCCTGCAGGTACAGATTGGCCAGCCGCGCCCAGTCGCGGCCCGACATGAAGTCGTAGCCCTGCGCCAGGAAATTGCCGTAGGGGTCGGTCTCCAGCACCATCGAGCGGATACCGATCTTGTCGAACAGCGCGCGCTGCGGGAACGAGAGGTACTCCTCGCCGCGCTTCTCGACCGCCAGGCGCACCAGGTAGCTGGCCAGCACCGGGTCGGTGTTGCGGTAGCGGCCCACGAGGTTGGGCTGCCATTGCTGCGGCCGCGTGGCGGCGTAGTTGAAGGCGTTGATCCGTCCCGTGTAGAAGTAGAGGTGGTCGGGGTAGGTGCCGTTGGGATCGAAGTCCGGATCGTCGGGCGCCTTGATGCGCAGCCCGCTCGACATGTGCAGCAGGTCCGAGATGCGGATCTTCTGGCGGCCGTCGCCTTCGCCCTGCCATTCGGGAATCGGCGCCGGCTGGTCGAGCGTGTAGACGCCCTGCTTGATCAGCACGCCCATCATCGTGGCCACCACGCTCTTGCCCATCGACCACGATTCCAGCGGTGTCGTCGGGCCGATGCCCTGCATGTAGCGCTCGCCGATGATCCGCCCCTTGTGCGTGACCACGAAGGCCGAGGTGTAGGCTTCGGGGATGGCGAAGGCGGCGTCCACGGCCTGCGCCACCTTGGCCATGTTCACGCCGACCGGCGGCGGCGTGCTCGGCAGCAGGTCGCCCATCGGCCAGGGCTGGGTGGCCGCATCGGGCAGCGTGCTCTTGACCTCGAGCGGCGTGAAGAACACGTCGTCGCGTCCGGGCGGCAGCGTCACGCAGCCTTGGGAGCCGAACTGGCGCGCGGTCAGCGTCGGGCCGCCGGGGATGGCGATGCGTACTTCGCGCTTCGTGCGGTCGACGACCGGCTTGCCCACCTTCCTGCGTTCCGAATACGGCCCGATGAAGTAGCCGATGGTCTCGGCGGCGACGTCCGGGTCGAGCCCGGTGATGAAGACCGCCGAGCACATCGCCTTGGCATAGCCCGAGGTGTTGTGTTCGAGCACGTTGCCGGGCGGTGGCACGTAGGGCGTGTTGAGCTCGAGCGCCCGCGCGCGAGCGATCAGCGCCTCGCGGGCCGGCAGCTCGGCCGTGCTGGGCGGCGGCGCGCCGCCGACGCCGGGGAAGCCTCCACCCCCTCCACCGCCACCGCCGCCACAGGCGGACAGCAGGCTCGCAAGAATGAGGGCCCCGGCGGCCAGCCAGGGCCGGGGAGGGCGGTGCAACGATCGCATCACGAGGGCTCCTTGCGACGGCCGGCGGTGGCGGTGCCCCGCCCGGCGTCGGGCGCGATTCTGATCCGAACCGGGCCCGCAGTCCTTAAGGGTCCGCCGGGCTTGCATTCCCGCACGAACTGCGCTGGAGGACCCGCGCCCTTAAAATCCCGGCCTCCCATGCCCGCGATCTCATTCCAATCGGTCTCCAAGACCTATCCTCCCTCACGACAGCAGCGGGCCCAGGGCAAGGCCGGGCTGCGAGCGGTCGACGAGGTCAGCTTCGACATCGAACCCGGCGAATTCTTCGGCCTGCTCGGCCCCAACGGCGCCGGCAAGACCACGCTGATCAGCATGCTCGCGGGCCTGTCGCGGCCCACGTCCGGGTCGATCCGCGTGCACGGCTTCGACGTGCAGCGCGACTACGCCGAGGCGCGTCGCCAGCTCGGCATCGTGCCGCAGGAGCTGGTGTTCGACCCCTTCTTCAACGTGCGCGAGTCGCTGCGCATCCAGTCGGGCTATTTCGGCATCAGGAACAACGAGGCCTGGATCGACGAGCTGCTGCAGAGCCTGGGCCTGGCCGACAAGGCCACCGCCAACATGCGCCAGCTCTCGGGCGGCATGAAGCGCCGGGTGCTGGTGGCGCAGGCGCTGGTGCACAAGCCGCCGGTGATCGTGCTCGACGAGCCCACCGCGGGCGTCGACGTCGAACTGCGCCAGACGCTGTGGCAGTTCGTCGCGCGGCTCAACAAGCAGGGCAGCACGGTGCTCCTGACCACCCATTACCTCGAGGAAGCCGAGGCGCTGTGCAACCGCATCGCGATGCTCAAGCTCGGCCGCGTGATCGCGCTCGACCGCACCAGCGAGCTGCTCAAGTCGGCCGCGAGCAACGTGCTGCGCTTCAAGACCGATGCGATGCTGCCCTGGGAAATCGCCCAGCATGCGCGCATCACGGGCCGCATCGTGCAGCTGCCGGCGCAGAACGCGCACGAGGTCGAACAACTGCTGGCCGCCATCCGGCAGGCCGGCGTGGCGGTGGAAGACGTGGAAATGCGCAAGGCCGACCTGGAAGACGTGTTCATCGACCTGATGGCGGGCGAGCAGACGCCGCTGGAGGTCGCGCGATGATGGCTGTCACGGGTTGGCGCGCGCTGCTCTACAAGGAAACGCTGCGCTTCTGGAAGGTCGGCTTCCAGACCGTCGGCGCGCCGGTGCTCACCGCGCTGCTCTACCTGATGGTGTTCGGCCACGTGCTCGAGGACCACGTGAAGGTCTACGGCACCGTCGGCTACACCGCCTTCCTGATCCCGGGCCTGGTGATGATGAGCGTGCTGCAGAACGCCTTCGCCAACAGCTCGTCCTCGATCATCCAGAGCAAGATCATGGGCAACCTCGTGTTCGTGCTGCTCACGCCGCTGTCGCACTGGGGCTGGTTCCTCGCCTACGTGGGCTCGTCGGTGATCCGCGGGCTGGCGGTGGGGCTCGGCGTGTTCCTGGTCACGATCTTCTTCGCCGTGCCGGACTTCGCGGCGCCCGTCTGGATCCTGGTATTCGCGCTGCTCGGCTCGGCCATGCTCGGCACCTTGGGCCTGATCGCCGGGCTCTGGGCCGAGAAGTTCGACCAGATGGCCGTGTTCCAGAATTTCCTGATCATGCCCATGACCTTCCTGTCGGGCGTGTTCTATTCGATCGGTTCGCTGCCGCCGTTCTGGCAGTCGGTGAGCCACCTGAACCCCTTCTTCTACATGATCGATGGCTTCCGCTACGGCTTCTTCGGCGTCAGCGACGCCTCGCCGTGGCTGAGCTTCGGGATCGTCGGCAGCGCCTGGCTCGTGGTCAGCGCGATCGCGGTCCACCTGCTGAAGATCGGCTACAAAATCCGAGGCTGAACGGCCCACCCCACACTCCATGACCGCAGACCAACTCAAGGCCATCATCCAGTCCCACCTGCCGTGCGAGCACATCGCGCTCGAGGGGGACGGCCGACATTGGTACGCCACCATCGTCTCGGCCGAATTCGAGGGCAAGCGCTCGATCCAGCGCCATCAGCGGGTCTACGCCACCCTCGGTGCGAAAATGCATACCGATGAGGTGCATGCGCTCTCGATGAAGACCTATACGCCGTCCGAATGGGCGGCGGCTGAAAAATAACTCTCCGGGCCTGCGGGCCCTTTGCGAGCCACTCGCTGGACCTTCGATGGACAAACTCCTGATTCGCGGCGGGCGCCAGCTCCGCGGCGAAGTACTCATTTCCGGCGCCAAGAACGCCGCGCTGCCCGAGCTGTGCGCGGCCCTGCTGACCGACCAGCCCGTGGTGCTGCACAACGTGCCGCGCCTGCAGGACGTGTCGACCATGCTCAAGCTGGTGCGCAACATGGGCGTGTCGGCCGAGCGCGGCGACAACGGCACGGTGCGCCTGAACGCCGGCGACCTGACCCGCCCCGAGGCCCCGTACGAACTCGTGAAGACGATGCGCGCCTCGGTATTGGCCCTGGGCCCGCTGCTGGCGCGCTTCGGCCACGCCAAGGTCTCGCTGCCGGGCGGCTGCGCCATCGGCTCGCGCCCGGTCGACCAACACATCAAGGGCCTGCAGGCCATGGGCGCCGAGATCGTGGTCGAGCACGGCTACATGGTCGCGCGCCTGCCGGCCGGCCGCACGCGCCTGAAGGGCGCGCGCATCCTGACCGACATGGTGACCGTCACCGGCACCGAGAACTTCCTGATGGCGGCCGCGCTGGCAGAGGGCGAGACGCTGCTCGAGAACGCCGCGCAGGAGCCCGAGATCGTCGACCTGGCCGAGATGCTGATCCGCATGGGCGCGAAGATCGAGGGCCACGGCACCAGCCACATCCGCATCCAGGGCGTGGAGAAGCTGCACGGCTGCGAGCACGCCGTGGTGGCCGACCGCATCGAGGCCGGCACCTTCCTGTGCGCCGTGGCGGCCGCGGGCGGCGAGGCCTTGCTGCGCCATGCGCGCGGCGACCATCTCGACGCGGTGATCGACAAGCTGCGCGACGCCGGCTGCGAAGTCGGCTGCGAGCCGGACGGCATCCGCATCGCCTCGAAGGGCGCGGAGCAGCTCAAGGCCCAGAGCTTCAGCACCACCGAGTACCCGGGCTTCCCGACCGACATGCAGGCGCAGTTCATGGCGCTCAACGTGATCGCGCACGGCGCCTCGATGGTCACCGAGACCATCTTCGAGAACCGCTTCATGCACGTGAACGAGATGGTGCGCCTGGGCGCGCGCATCCACGTCGAGGGCAAGGTGGCGATGGTCGAGGGCGTGCAGCAGCTGTCGGGCGCCACCGTGATGGCGACCGACTTGCGCGCCTCGGCCAGCCTGGTCATCGCCGGCCTGGTGGCCGAGGGCGAGACGCTGGTCGACCGCATCTACCACCTGGATCGCGGCTACGACCGCATGGAAGCCAAGCTGCGCGGCCTCGGAGCCGACATCGAACGCGTGACCGGAGCCACCGCATGATCACCCTGGCGCTTTCCAAAGGCCGCATCTTCGAAGAGACCATGCCGCTGCTGGCCGCGGCCGGCATCGAAGTCACGGAAGACCCCGAGAAGTCGCGCAAGCTGATCCTCGGCACCACCCGCCCCGACGTGCGCGTGGTGCTGGTGCGCGCCTCCGACGTGCCGACCTACGTGCAGTACGGCGGTGCCGACCTCGGCGTGACCGGCCTCGACGTGCTGCTCGAGCACGGCAACCAGGGCCTGTACCAACCGCTCGATCTGCGCATCGCCGCCTGCCGCCTCAGCGTGGCCGTGCGCGCCGACTACGACTACGCCTCGGCCGTGCGCCAGGGCTCGCGGCTCAAGGTCGCGACCAAGTACGTGGGCCTGGCGCGCGACTTCTTCGCCAGCAAGGGTGTGCACGTCGACCTGATCAAGCTCTACGGCAGCATGGAGCTCGCGCCACTGACCGGCCTGGCCGACGCCATCGTCGACCTGGTCTCGACCGGCAACACGCTCAAGGCCAACCAGCTGGTCGAGGTCGAGCGCATCATGGACATCAGCGCGCGCCTGGTCGTCAACCAGGCCGCGCTCAAGCTCAAGCGCGAACCCATCCGCCGCATCATCGACGCCTTCGCGTCGGCCATTCCCTCCGCCTGATCCCTCGAACCGCACTTCGCCAAATGACCCTGCAAGCAGCCCCCGTCCGACTGTCCACGACTTCAGCCAGCTTCGATGCTGAATTCAAGGCGCGGCTGCATTGGTCCGCGGATGCCGATGCCGCGATCGAGAAGACGGTGGCCGACATCCTGGCCGACGTGCAGGCGCGCGGCGACGCGGCGGTGCTCGAGTACACGCGCCGCTTCGACGGCCTGGGTGCCGCTTCGGTGTCCGAACTCGAGCTGACGCAGGCCGACTTCAAGCAGGCCTTCGACTCGCTGCCCGCCGTGCAGCGCGAGGCGCTGCAGGCCGCGGCCGACCGCGTGCGCAGCTACCACGAGGCGCAGAAGAAGGCCTCGGGCGAAAGCTGGAGCTACCGCGACGCCGACGGCACGCTGCTGGGCCAGAAGGTCACGCCGCTGGATCGCGTCGGCATCTACGTGCCGGGCGGCAAGGCGGCCTATCCGTCGAGCCTGCTGATGAACGCGATTCCGGCCCATGTGGCCGGGGTGGGCGAGATCATCATGGTCGTGCCGACGCCCGTGAAGGGCAGCGTGGCAACCGGCGGCGCCGGCGGCGAATCGTCGGGCAAGGGCGAGCGCAACGTGCTGGTGCTGGCCGCCGCCTACGTGGCCGGCGTCACGCGCGCCTTCACCATCGGCGGCGCGCAGGCCGTGGCCGCGCTGGCCTACGGCACCGCGACCATTCCCGCGGTCGACAAGATCACCGGGCCTGGCAATGCCTACGTGGCGGCCGCCAAGCGCCGCGTGTTCGGCACCGTGGGCATCGACATGATCGCGGGCCCGAGCGAGATCCTGGTGCTGGCCGACGGCAGCACGCCGCCCGACTGGGTGGCGATGGACCTGTTCAGCCAGGCCGAGCACGACGAGCTCGCGCAGAGCATCCTGCTGTGCCCCGACGCCGCCTACATCGACCGCGTGCAGGCCGAGATCGACCGCCTGCTGCCGACCATGCCGCGCGCGGCGATCATCGCCGCCTCGCTCAACGGCCGTGGCGCGCTGATCCACACGAAGAGCATGGAAGAGGCCTGCGAGATCAGCAACCGCATCGCGCCCGAGCACCTGGAAGTCAGCAGCAGCGAGCCGCAGCGCTGGGAGCCGCTGCTGCGCCACGCCGGCGCGATCTTCCTCGGCGCCTTCACCAGCGAGAGCCTCGGCGACTACTGCGCTGGCCCGAACCACGTGCTGCCCACCAGCGGCACCGCGCGCTTCTCGAGCCCGCTGGGCGTGTACGACTTCCAGAAGCGCTCGAGCCTGATCGAGGTCAGCGAGGCCGGGGCCCAGGTACTCGGTCCGATCGCCGTCACGCTGGCCGAGGGCGAGGGCCTGCAGGGCCACGCCGAGGCCGCGCGCATGCGGCTGCGCAAGGTTTGAGGGCCGCGGCCGCGGGCCCGGTTCCGATGGCATTTCCGTCCACAACCCGCTCGGGAGGAGCAAGCCTGATGATGAATCAACGTCTGCGTCGTTCGCGCCTGTTCAAGTTCGCCTTCGGCCTGCTGGCCGGGGCCGCGCTGCTCGTGGCTTGTTCCCCGATGCCGCGCACCCAGAGCCAGGCCGAGACGGTGCCGAGCACGGCCGCCGCTGTTGCCGCGCCCGCCGCGCCGGCGCCGCGCCTGGGCACCCAGTGGGGCGAGGGCCGCGAATCGAACACGCGCAGCGTGCAGGTCCAGCGCTACACGCCCGACCAGCCCGACGAGGTTGCCTCCATCGGCTACAACGACGCCGCCAGCGTGCGCCGCGGCGTCGGTGCCAACCCCGAGCGCCGGCTCAACCTGCAACTCGCGCAGGGCGACGTCGAATGGTCGGTGATCGACGAATCGGGCCGCGCGATCCCGCTGCAGCGCGCGCGCCGCGGCACGGGCGGTGACGAGAGCTTCCGCCTCGCGGGCGCCGAGGGCGCGCGCTACACGCTGCGCTTTCGCAACCTCAGCGACCGCAGCTACGAGGTGATCGCCACGGTCGACGGCCTCGACGTGCTCAACGGCAAGCCCGGCAGCCTGCGCAACGGCGGCTACGTGCTGCGCCCGCTGCAGGTGCTCGACATCGAGGGCTTCCGCAAGAGCCAGTCCGAGGTCGCGGCCTTCCGCTTCGCCACGCCGGGCCGCGCCTATGCCGCCAACACCGAGGCCGGCGACGCGCGCAACATCGGCATCCTCGGCGCCGCGCTGTTCGAGATCGCGCAGCCCGACGCCCCGCGCCGTCCGCGCCGCGGCCCCGATGCCGCGCAGCCCAATGCCTTCCCGGCCGACGGAGCGACCGGCTACGCGCCGCCGCCGCGCTACGCGAAGTGAGGCCCGCCATGCAGCGCACGCGTCTCCTGTTGCTGCCGCTCGCGCTGGCCGCGGCCAGCCTGGGCGCGCAGGCCATGAGCATCCGCGAGTTCCACACCCTCGAGGTGAAGGAGAAGAAGGAGGGCAAGGCCTACGCCAGCTATTACCTGGTGGGCGTGCTCGAAGGCCTGCGCGAGGCCGGCGACGCCGCGCGCCGCACGGGCCAGAAGCCGCTGTTCTGCGTCGATGGCCGCCGGCTCGAGCCTTCGATGGCGCGCTCGCTGTTCGAGGCCGAGCTCAAGCGCAACGCCGAACTCTACGAGGCCGACATGCCGGTGCAGATGGTGCTGTCGGCGGCGCTGCAGAACAGCTTCCGCTGCGCGTCCTGACCTTTGTTTCTTCCACGAACGTTCTTTCCTCCGAGTCCCCGATGTCCGACACCTCCGCCCCCGTCCCCGCGCTCCAGCGCATCCGCGCCGACGTGCGCGCCATGCATGCCTATGCCGTGCAGGACGCGCGCGGCCTGGTCAAGCTCGACGCGATGGAGAACCCCTTCGGCCTGCCGCCCGCGCTACAGGCCGAACTCGGCGCGCGGCTCGGCGCGCTGGCGCTCAACCGCTACCCGGGCGAGCGCGGCGCCGACCTGCAGCGCGCGCTGGCCGCGCAGGCGCGCCTGCCCGAGGGCTTCTCGCTGGTGCTGGGCAACGGCTCGGACGAGCTGATCTCGCTGCTCGCGATCGCCTGCGACCTGCCGGGCGCCAGCGTGCTGGCACCGCTGCCGGGCTTCGTCATGTACGCCATGAGCGCCCAGCTCCAGGGCCTGCGCTTCGTGGGCGTGCCGCTCACGGCCGACTTCGAGCTCGACGAGGCCGCCATGCTCGCCGCGATCGTGCGCGAGAAGCCGGCCATCGTCTATCTGGCCTATCCGAACAACCCGACCGCCAACCTCTGGGACGACGCGGTGCTCGAGAAGATCGTCGAGGCCCAGGGCGCGCAGGGCGGCCTGGTGGTGATCGACGAGGCCTACCAGCCCTTTGCCGCGCGCAGCTACATCGACCGCCTCGCGAAGCACCGCCACGTGCTGCTGATGCGCACCCTCAGCAAGTTCGGCCTGGCCGGCATCCGCCTGGGCTACCTGATGGGCCCGGCCGCGCTGATCGCCGAGATCGACAAGGTGCGCCCGCCCTACAACGTCAGCGTGCTGAACTGCGAGTGCGCGCTGTTCGCGCTCGAGCATGCCGAAGTGTTCGAGGCCCAGGCCCGGCAAATCCGTGAGGAGCGCGAGCGGCTGATGATGGGGCTCGGCCGGCTGCCGGGCGTCAAGGTCTGGCCCAGCGACGCCAACATGATCCTGCTGCGCGTACTGGGAGAGGGAGATCGGGCCGCCCGCACCTTCGACGGCATGAAGGCGCGCGGGGTGCTGGTGAAGAACGTTTCTAAAATGCACGAACTGCTCGCGAACTGCCTGCGCCTGACCGTCGGAACGGCCGACGAGAATGCAAGGATGCTCGCGGCGCTCGAAGCCTCACTATGACCACCCCCCAAGCCGCTCCCGCGGCCACCCCCGACGCCCTCGCCGCGCGCACCGCCACGGTCGCGCGCAACACCGCCGAGACGAAGATCACCGTCAGCGTCAACCTCGACGGCACCGGCCGCGCCAAGCTGGCCACCGGCATCGGCTTCTTCGACCACATGCTCGACCAGATCGCCCGCCACGGGCTGATCGACCTCGAGATCGACTGCCAGGGCGACCTGCACATCGACGGCCATCACACGGTGGAAGACGTGGGCATCACCCTGGGCCAGGCCGTGGCCAAGGCCGTGGGCGACAAGAAGGGCATCCGCCGCTACGGCCATGCCTACGTGCCGCTCGACGAAGCGCTCAGCCGCGTGGTCATCGACTTCTCGGGCCGGCCCGGCCTCGAGATGCACGTGCCCTTCACCAGCGGGATGATCGGCGCCTTCGACAGCCAGCTCACCTACGAGTTCTTCCAGGGCTTCGTGAACCACGCCTTCGTCACGCTGCACATCGACAACCTCAAGGGCGTCAACGCGCACCACCAGTGCGAGACCGTGTTCAAGGCCTTCGCCCGCGCCCTGCGCGCCGCGCTCGAGCTCGATCCGCGTTCGGCCGGCGTCATCCCCTCGACCAAGGGCTCGCTCTGATCCTGCAAGCGGAACAGCGTGCCATCGCACGCTCCGCCTGTCATTGAAGCTATGAAAACTGTAGCAAACAACGCCAACACCGTCGCCGTGGTGGACTACGGCATGGGCAATCTGCACTCCGTCGCGCAGGCGGTGCGCCATGCCGCCGACCAGGTCGGCGTGGAGGTGTTCGTGACCTCCGATCCCGAGGTGGTGCGCAAGGCCACGCGCGTGGTGCTGCCGGGGCAGGGCGCCATGCCCGACTGCATGCGCGAGCTGCGCGATTCGGGCCTGCTCGAATCGGTGCTCGAGGCGGCGGCGAGCAAGCCGCTGTTCGGCGTCTGCGTGGGCATGCAGATGCTGCTGTCGCGCAGCGACGAGGGGCCGACCGACGGGCTCGGCCTGATTCCGGGCGAGGTGGTCCGCTTCGAGCTCGAGGGCCGCCTGCAGCCCGACGGCAGCCGCTTCAAGGTGCCGCAGATGGGCTGGAATCAGGTGCGCCAGGCGCAGCCGCACGCCGTGTGGGCCGGGGTGCCCGACGGCAGCTACTTCTATTTCGTGCACAGCTTCTATGCGCGGCCGGTCGATGCGCGGCACAGCGTGGGCGAAGCCGAATACGGGGCATGCTTTACCGCCGCCATCGCACGCGATAACATTTTTGCCACCCAGTTCCACCCGGAGAAGAGTGCGGACCACGGGTTGCAGCTCTACCGAAACTTCCTCCACTGGAATCCCTGAACACTTCGTTCCCCTGACCGGGCGCCGCCGGCCGGCGCCCTTTCGTTGCACTCTCGCGTCACTTTCATGCTCCTCATCCCAGCGATCGACCTCAAAGACGGCCATTGCGTACGCCTGAAGCAAGGCGACATGGAACAGTCCACCATCTTCAGCGAAGACCCTGCCGCCATGGCACGCAAATGGGTCGAGGCCGGTGCCCGGCGCCTGCACCTGGTCGACCTGAACGGGGCCTTCGCGGGCAAGCCGCAGAACCACGCGGCGATCAAGGCGATCCTGAAGGAGGTCGGCGACGACATCCCGGTGCAGCTCGGCGGCGGCATCCGCGACCTCGACACCATCGAGCGCTACATCGACGACGGCCTGCGCTACGTGATCATCGGCACCGCCGCGGTCAAGAACCCGGGCTTCCTCAAGGACGCCTGCAGCGCCTTCGGCGGCCACATCATCGTCGGCCTCGACGCCAAGGACGGCAAGGTCGCCACCGACGGCTGGAGCAAGCTCACGGGCCACGAGGTGGCCGACCTGGGCAAGAAGTTCGAGGACTACGGCGTCGAATCGATCATCTACACCGACATCGGCCGCGACGGCATGCTGTCGGGCATCAACATCGAAGCCACCGTCAAGCTCGCGCGCGTGCTGTCCATTCCGGTGATCGCCTCGGGCGGCCTGTCGAACATGGCCGACATCGACCAGCTCTGCGCGGTCGAATCCGAAGGCGTCGAAGGCGTGATCTGCGGCCGCGCCATCTACTCGGGCGACCTCGACTTCGGACAGGCGCAGGCGCGCGCCGACGAACTGGCCGGCGCCTGAGAGGGCCTGGCGGCGCGTGCTGTCCGCGCTCGCCATCGCCAACTACCGCTCGCTGCGCCAGCTCACGGTGCCGCTCGCGCGGCTCACCGTGGTCACCGGGCCCAACGGCAGCGGCAAGTCGAGCGTCTACCGCGCCATGCGCCTGCTGGCCGAGATCGCCAACGGCGGCGCGATCCGTTCGCTGGTGCGCGAGGGCGGCCTGTCTTCCACGCTGTGGGCCGGGCCCGAGCGCTTCTCGGCCGCCATGCTGCGCGGCGAGATGCCGGTGCAGGGCACCACGCGCAGCGAACCGGTCGCGCTGAAGCTGGGCTTCGCAGGCGCCGGCACCGAGGACTTCGGCTACGCGATCGACATCGGCCTGCCGCCGCCGATTCCCTCGACCGCCTTCTCGCGCGATCCCGAGATCAAGCACGAGGCCATCTGGAGCGGCCCGCTGCTGCGGCCGTCCACGCAGCTGGTCGATCGCAAGGGCGCCTCGCTGCGGCTGCGCGACGGCCGCGGCTGGCAGCCGGTGGGCCGGCCGATCCCGCCCTTCGCGAGCATGATGACCGAGCATACCGATCCGCGCGACGCGCCCGAGATGCTCACCCTGCGCGAGCAGATGCGCTCCTGGCGCTTCTACGATCACTTCCGCTCGGACGCCGAGGCGCCGGCGCGCCAGCCGCAGCTCGGCACCCGCACGCCGGTGCTGGCCAACGATGGCGCCGACCTCGCCGCCGCGCTGCAGACCATCCGCGAGATCGGCGACGGCGAGGCGCTCGATCGCGCCGTGGACGATGCCTTCCCGGGGGCGCGCATCGAGATCGACGCCGCGGGCGACCGCTTCCAGACCCTGATGCACCAGCACGGCCTGCTGCGCACGCTGACCGCCGCCGAGCTGTCCGACGGTACCCTGCGCTACCTGCTGTGGATCGCGGCGCTGCTCACGCCGCGGCCGCCCGCGCTGCTGGTGCTCAACGAGCCCGAGACCAGCCTGCATCCCGACCTGCTGCCCGCGCTCGGCCGGCTGATCGCGCATGCCGCGCGCGAGTCGCAGGTGATCGTGGTGTCGCACGCCTCGCGGCTGATCGCCGCGCTCGAGGAGGCCGCCGCGGGCGGCGTCGCGCTGCAGTCGGTGGTGCTCGAGAAGCGCCTGGGCGAGACCCGCATCGCGAACCTCGACATGGACGAGATCCCGCGCTGGGAGTGGCCGGCGCGCTGAAGCCGGCCCCCGCTACTCGGCCTTCACCGACATCGTCTTGATGATCGTCTCGAGCTGCGCGCTCATCGGCAGGTCGAGGCTGGCGCCGGTGGGCAGCTTGCGCAGGAACCAGCGCTTGTACTGGCGCTCGATCTCGCCGTCCTCGGCCAGCACCTGGAAGCTGTCGTTGATCACCTTCGCGAGCTGCGGGTCGCCCTTGCGGTACATGATCCCGTAGGGGTCGTAGGAGAGGAAGTCGCCGACCACGCGGTAGTCGGCCTGGGCGTTCTCCTGCGCGATCAGGCCGTAGAGCAGCACGTCGTCGGTGGCGAAGGCATCGGCCTGGCCGCTCTTCACGAGCCCGAACGACTCGGCATGGTCGCGCGCCACCTGCAGCTGGATGCCGAGCTTGAACTTCTCGGAGAGATCGCGCAGCGTCTTCTCGTTGGTGGTGCCCGCCGTCACCGCCACCTTGCGGCCCGCGAGGTCGCGGAACGAGGCGATCGGCGTGCCCTTCTTCACCAGCACCTTGGTGCCCGAGACGAAGATCGTCGGCGAGAAGCTCACGCGCTTCTGGCGCTCGAGGTTGCTGGTGGTCGAGCCGCATTCGAGATCGACCTTGCCGCTCGTGACCGCGTCGAAGCGCGAGTCGGAGGTGACAGGCTCCCACTGGATCGCGAGCGTGCGGTCGACCGCGTTGCCGATCGCCGTGACCAGTTCGCGGCACAGTTCGATCGAATAGCCGACCGGTTCCTTGCGCGTGTTGAGGAAGGAGAAGGGCACCGAGGATTCGCGGTAGCCGATGGTGATGGCGCCGCTGGCGCGCGCCTTGGCGAGCGTGCCGGTGAGCAGCTCCTGCGCCTGCACCGCGCCAGCAGCGAGCAACAGGGCCGCGCAGGCCAGGCCGGCCCTGCCAAGCATCGTCGTCATGGTGCGCATCGCCTCAGCCATGCGCCGGATGCGCGATCGTCGCGGCCGCCTCTTCGTCGAGCTTGGCCGCGTTGAGCTCGGCCTCGCTCTCCGGCAGCAGTTCGCCTTCCCACTTGGCGACCACCGCGGTGGCGATCGAGTTGCCCACCGCGTTGGTGGCCGAGCGGCCCATGTCGAGAAAGGTGTCCACGCCCAGGATCAGCAGCAGGCCGGCCTCGGGAATGTCGAAGTGGTTGAGCGTGGCGGCGATCACCACCAGCGAGGCGCGCGGCACGCCGGCCATGCCCTTGGAGGTGAGCATCAGGATCAGCAGCATCGTGATCTGCGTGCTGATCGGCATGTGGATGTTGTAGGCCTGCGCGATGAACAGCACGGCGAAGGTGCAGTACATCATCGAGCCGTCGAGGTTGAACGAGTAGCCCATCGGCATCACGAAGCTCGAGATCTTGCGCTTGACGCCGAAGCGGTCGAGCGCCTGCAGGATCTTCGGGTACGCGGCCTCGGAACTGGCGGTGGCGAACGAGAGCAGGAAGGCTTCCTTGATCAGCACCAAGAGCTTGAACACGCGCGGCCCGAGGAAGGTGAAGCCCGCGAGGATCAGCACGCCCCACAGCACGAACAGGCCGAGGTAGAAGTCGCGCATGAACACCGCGAACTTGATCAGGATGCCCAGCCCGTTGACCGCCACCGTGGCGGCCATGGCGGCCAGCACCGCGAGCGGCGCGAGCTTCATGACGTAGCCGGTGATCTTCAGCATCGCGTGCGAGAGTTCCTCGGTGGCGGCGACCAGCGTCTTCGCCTTGTCGCCGAGCGAGGCCAGCGCCACGCCGAAGAACATCGAGAACACCACGATCTGCAGGATCTCGTTGTTGGCCATGGCCTCGATGAAGGACTTCGGCACTGTGTGGCTCACAAAGTCCTTGAAGGTGAACTTGGAGGTCGCGAGGTTCGCCGAGGCGCCGATGTCGGGCAGCGGCAGGCCCAGGTTGGCGCCGGGCTCGAGCAGGTTGGCCATCACCAGGCCGATCACCAGCGAGATCAGCGAGGCCGTGAGGAACCAGCCGATGGCCTTGCCGAACACACGACCCACCGACTTGGCGTCGCCCATGTGCGCGATGCCGACCACCAGCGTGGAGAACACCAGCGGCCCGATCAGCATCTTGATCAGGCGCAGGAACACGTCCGAGACGATCGAGACGTAGCCCGCGATCTCCTTGGCGGTTCCCTTGTCCGGGAAGCTCGCGAAGATCATGTAGCCGAGGATGATGCCGAGCACCATGGCAATCAGTATCCACGCCGCCATCGGCAACTTCTTCTTCATTCGATTCCCCTTGTGCTTGGTTGTGTGAGCGATTTTTTTGCAGGCACAGGGTATCCAAGAAGGCCCCCGGCTTGCAATCGGGGCCTGACCATGCAGTCTTTAGGCCCCATGGCCGTGCCGCGCGAGGCGCCGATGTTGCGCGAAGACGGTGCGATCGGAGCGCTGCCTACAATTCCTCACATGCACACCAGCTCGATCGAGTTCCGCGGCCAGCCCGCGCTGCGCGCCACCGGTGCCGACGGCAGCACCCTCACCGTGGCCCTGCACGGGGCGCATCTGCTCTCGTGGACCACGGCCGACGGCAGGGAAAGGCTCTACCTGAGCCCGCGCGCCGTGTTCGACGGCAAGACCGCGATCCGCGGCGGCGTGCCCATCTGCTGCCCGCAGTTCAACCAGCGCGGCATGCTCCCCAAACATGGGTTCATGCGCAATCTGCCTTGGGAGAGCCAGGGCGTGGATCCCGAATCGGGCGCGCTGACCCTGCGGCTGCGCGACGACGATGCCACCCGGGCCCTGTGGCCGCATGCCTTCGAGGCGCGGGTCGCGTTCACGCTCGAGGCCGGGCAGCTGCGCACCGCGCTGAGCCTGCGCAACCTCGGCGGCGGGACCTTCGCGTTCACGGCCGCGCTGCACACCTACCTCGCCGTGGACGACATCGCCGAGGCCCGGCTCGAGGGCCTGCAAGGCGCCAACCGCTGGGATGCGGTGCGCGACGACCGCCATGTGGAAACCGCGCCGGCCCTGCGCTTCGAATCCGAGTTCGACAGCGTCTATGCCGCGCCCGCCCAGCCGCTGCGGCTGGTGCAGCCCGGCGGCACGCTCGAGATCGCCCAGGGCGCCACCTGCACCGAAACCGTGGTCTGGAACCCGGGAGCCGCGCTCGGTGCGAAACTCGCCGACATGCCCGAGGACGGCTTTCGCCACATGCTCTGCGTCGAGGCCGCGCGCATCGACGAGCCCGTGCAACTCGCGCCCGGCGCCGAATGGCAGGGCTGGCAGCAGCTGCGCGTCCTCTGATTCCCACTTCCTTCCAGCTACCCCACCATGCTCGCCAAACGCATCATTCCCTGCCTCGACGTCACCGGCGGCCGTGTCGTCAAGGGCGTCAACTTCCTCGAACTGCGCGACGCGGGCGACCCGGTCGAGATCGCCGCGCGCTACAACGCGCAGGGCGCCGACGAGCTGACCTTCCTCGACATCACCGCCACCAGCGACGGCCGCGACCTGATCCTGCCGATCATCGAGTCGGTCGCCTCTCAGGTCTTCATTCCGCTGACCGTGGGCGGCGGCGTGCGCACCGTCGAGGACGTGCGCCGGCTGCTCAATGCCGGTGCCGACAAGACCAGCTTCAATTCGGCCGCCATCGCCAATCCGCAGGTGATCAGCGACGCCTCGGCCAAGTACGGCGCCCAGTGCATCGTGGTCGCCATCGACGCCAAGCGCCGCACGCCCGAGGAAGCGGCCAGCCGCGGCCCGGGCTGGGACGTCTACAGCCATGGCGGGCGCAAGAACACCGGTCTCGACGCCGTCGAATGGGCCACCGAGATGGCGCGCCGCGGCGCCGGCGAGATCCTGCTGACCAGCATGGACCGCGACGGCACCAAGAGCGGCTTCGACCTGGCGCTCACCCGCGCCGTCAGCGACGCCGTCAACGTGCCGGTGATCGCCTCGGGCGGCGTGGGCAACCTCGACGACCTGGCCGACGGCATCCAGAAGGGCGGGGCGGACGCCGTGCTGGCCGCGAGCATCTTCCACTACGGGGAGCACACGGTCGGCGAGGCCAAGGCGCGGATGGCCGAGCGCGGCATCCCGGTGCGGATTTAATGACCCTTCGGCGTCGGTCGCGGCCGGCCGATCGCCGACAATCCCGCCCATGATCTGGCTCGATGAAGTGAAATGGGACGCCAACGGCCTCGTGCCGGTGATCGCCCAGGAACAAGGCACCAACGACGTGCTGATGTTCGCGTGGATGAACCGTGAGGCGCTCGAGAAGACCGCCGAACTCGGCCGCGCGGTGTATTTCAGCCGCTCGCGCGGCAAGCTCTGGTTCAAGGGCGAGGAATCGGGCCACGTGCAGACCGTGCACGAGATCCGCCTCGACTGCGACAACGATGTGGTGCTGCTCAAGGTCACCCAGCTCGGCCACGAGCCCGGCATCGCCTGCCACACCGGCCGCCACAGCTGCTTCTTCAACAAGTACGAGAACGGCCAGTGGACCGTGACCGAGCCGGTCTTGAAAGACCCGGAATCGATCTACAAATGAGCGGCACCGTGAACACCAACGACGCCCTCGCACGCCTGGCCGCGGTCATCGAAAGCCGCCTGCCCGCCAATGGCGGCGATCCCGAGAAGAGCTACGTCGCGCGGCTGCTGCACAAGGGCCCCGACGCCTTCCTCAAGAAGATCGGCGAAGAAGCCACCGAAGTGGTGATGGCGGCCAAGGACGCCGACCACGGCGGCGACCGCACGAAGGTGGTCTACGAGGTGGCCGACCTCTGGTTCCACACCATGGTGGCGCTCGCGCACTACGGCCTGACGCCCGCCGAGGTGGTGGCCGAACTCGAGCGGCGCGAAGGCACCAGCGGCATCGAGGAAAAGGCACTGCGCAAGGTGCAGGCCCGCGAAGCCGCCAGCGAGTGACCGCCTGAGCGCCGAGGGATGACTCTGACGACCGAAAGGACATCGCCATGCCCAACGACATCGTGAACGTTCAGCCCGACGACTCGCTCAAGACCTGGGGCTGGGTCAGCTACATCCTGCACCTGATCGTCGCCATCGGCGCCGTGGTGCCGGGCGCCCAGGCCTCGGTGCTGCTGCTGCTGGTGGCGCTGGTGATCGACTTCGTGAAGCGTGACGATGCGGCCGGCACCTGGCAGGCCTCGCACTTCAGCTGGCGCATCCGCTCGGTGCTCTGGGCCGGGCTGCTGTACATCGTCACCTCGTGGCTCTGGCTGCTGCTCTTCGTCCCGGGCTGGATCGCATGGAGCCTGATTTCGCTGTGGTTCCTCTACCGGATCGTGAAAGGCATGATCCGGATGAACGACGGCCGTCCCATGGAACCCAACGATGTCATCTGATCCGAACTGCATCTTCTGCAAAATCGTCGAGGGCAAGATCCCGTCGCGCAAGGTCTACGAGGACGAGGACGTCTTCGGCTTCCACGACATCGCGCCCTGGGCGCCGGTGCACTTTATGCTGGTGCCCAAGAAGCACATCGCGTCGATGGCCCAGCTGACGCCCGACGACGCGGCCCTGATGGGCAAGATCATGACCCTGGCGCCCAGGCTGGCGCTCGAGCAGGGCTGCAATCCGTACCCCGAAGGCGGCTACCGGGTGGTGGTCAACACGGGTACCGAAGGGGGGCAGGAGGTGCATCATCTCCATGTCCACGTCATGGGCGGTCCGCGCCCCTGGCTTCGCGGCTGAGCCGTTAAGTAAATTTGTCACATTCGCCGCGACTAAAATCGGCACATTCTTAGGAGTCTTCCATGGGTTCTTTTTCCATCTGGCACTGGCTGATCGTGCTGCTCGTCGTCGTCATGATCTTCGGTACCAAGAAGCTTCGGAACATGGGTTCCGACCTCGGCGGTGCCGTCAAGGGCTTCAAGGACGGCATGAAGGACGGTTCCGCGACCGACGCGCCGACCGCCACCGGCCCGGCCGCCCAGGTCACGAGCCAGTCGGCCGCCACCGACAAGCCGACGATCGACGTCGAAGCACGCCACAAGTCCTGATCCGGGCGACACGTGCTGGACCTCGGCATTGAGAAGATGGCGCTGATCGGCGTCGTGGCGCTGATCGTCATCGGACCCGAAAAGCTGCCGCGCGTGGCGCGCACCGTCGGGACCCTGCTCGGCAAGGCGCAACGCTACGTCAACGACGTCAAGGCAGAGGTCAACCGCTCGATGGAGCTCGACGAGCTCCGCAAGATGAAGACCACCGTCGAGGACGCGGCGCGCGACGTGGAGCAGAACATCCATTCGGGCGTGAGCGACCTCGAGAAGCAGTTCTCCACCCCCGCGGGCGAAACCCTCTCGGCGCTGGCCGAACCGGAACCGGTGGTGCCGGTCTACAAGCATCCGCGCAAGAACTGGCGCCTCAAGCA
>Ga0209902_100310_pt1 | contig 64260 bp, 53 predicted proteins | sample FECB27metaG_FD_188304 | JGI IMG/M metagenome (GOLD analysis project Ga0209902, IMG submission 188304) | Cyanobacterial communities from the Joint Genome Institute, California, USA - FECB-27 (SPAdes) (version 2) | ecosystem: Environmental > Aquatic > Thermal springs > Hot (42-90C) > Microbial mats...
AGCTCGTTGAACTGCTCGAACGGGAAGAGCGGCGTGCCGGCATCGACGGTGCCGTCGGCGCGGATGCCCCGGTAGACCTGCCGCAACGCCTGCGCGGCGGCGAGAAAGCCGGCCGCGGGAAAGATCGCGAGGGAGAAGCCGACGCTCCTCCCGGTAGAGGCGGAACCGCTTCTTGTGGTTCACCACGATGCCCTCCCGCTTCAGCAGGATATGCAGGCGTCGATAGCCCGCGGCGTTCGCTCGCCAGCGCCTTCAGCCGACGGCGCACGTCTCCATCGTTCCGGCCGGCACGCGGCATATCGGTGGCTCTTCGAGTCGAGCTCGGTCAGACCGCGGGCCCGCCGCTGCGAGACGTATTCTCCTCGATCGCCCAGCTCACGACCGCGCTCCCCCAGATCGACCCTGACTGCGAACGCGCAAGGCATGATCACGACGATGCGACGGGCGAAGTCCGGGTTTTGCAGTCGGTGAAATTGTACACATTTCAGGGCAACCGTTGTGTGCAATTTTTGGACACGAATGTGCTCCTGCCAGTGGCAGTTCCGGTTCAGGGCCTGCACAAGTCTAGCGCCATCAATTGGTTACGCCCTGGCACGGTCGTTGCGTTGTGAAGCGCAGCTGAACCGTGCGAGGGCTGAAGTGGACTCCAAACTCATCCTGGGACAGCCTTCCGCCCACAACCGGCGAGGGAAGGCCCAAGCGCTGCCACGAGGGCCGATGCGACGACAATTCCGACTGGCGCCAACATCTCGTGCGTCCTGGCGCCAGTCAGGTCGACGGTAACCTATGGAAAATGCCGTCTTCCACCGTATAGGGTGACGTAACTCAATAATGATGTAGCTATAATTTCTTCTATTTGCTTCTAAATGATAAATATTTTCGACGTGGATAAGTGATAAGGTAATATTGCGACGAAGTGAGTGCGGCGTTGATAGGCTTTGTTTTGAATAGGTGCATATAGAGGAAATTCGGTACTATGGGGGCCCGATATTCATGATGGATCGGTCTGAGCACTGGCGTTCGCGCTCCCCGGAAGGTGCGGCCCTTCTGGAACTCGTAAATATTCGAAAGACCTATGGCGCTCTCGTTGCCAACGACGCCGTCAGCCTCCGAATCGCGCCCGGGGAGGTGCACGCGGTGTTGGGCGAAAATGGCGCCGGCAAGTCAACTCTGATGAAAGTCATCTACGGCGTGACAAGGCCTGACGCCGGCGCCATCCGGTGGAACTCGGTTCCTGTCGTCATCGATAGTCCTGCGGCTGCAAGGGCGCTCGGCATCGGGATGGTATTTCAACATTTCACTCTATTCGAAACGATGAGTGTCGTTCAGAACGTCGCGCTCTGCTTGCCCAAGCAACACAGCCTTTCGGAGATTGCCGGCAGCATCAGGCTTCAGTCCGAGCGTTATGGTCTCTCCGTCGATCCCGACCGGTTGGTTCATACCCTTTCTGTCGGTGAACGCCAGCGGGTCGAGATCGTTCGTTGCCTCCTGCAGGATCCACGACTGATCATCATGGACGAACCGACCTCGGTGCTTGCGCCCCAGGCCGTCGATCGCCTTTTTGCAACCTTGAGAACATTGGCGAGCGAGGGGCGCAGCATCGTCTACATCAGCCACAAGCTCGATGAAGTGCGGGCGCTGTGCGATACGGCCACTGTCCTGCGGGCCGGCCGCGTGGTGGGCAGTTGCTCTCCCAAGTCGACTTCGGCCGCGGCCATGGCCTCCATGATGATCGGGCGGGATTTCAGCCCGGCCCGCTACCAGCGAAGCGCGAACATCGGTGCGCCGGCGTTGGTCATCCGGGGCGTGTCGGCTCCATCGGACGATCCGTTCACACCCGGCCTCGTCGACCTCGACCTTACCGTCCACAGCGGCGAGATCGTCGGGGTAGCAGGCGTGTCCGGAAACGGACAGGGCCAGCTTCTGAAGGTCCTGTCCGGTGAGCGGCGGGCGGCGCGGGCCGCTTCAATCGAGATCTGCGGGGTCAGCGCGGGAGCGCTCGGCCCGCTTGCCCGCCGCCGATTAGGCCTTGGATTCGTGCCGGAGGACCGCCTGGGGGAGGGGGCGGTGCCCGATCTCTCGCTCGCCGACAACGGCCTTCTGACCGCGCATGGCGAAGGGATGGTGAGCGCGGGGCTGGTGCAGAGAGGCGTCGCCAGACGCTTTGCTGCTTCCTGCAGCGAGAAATTCGATGTTCGCAGCGGCCGGCCCACGTCCCTGGCGCGGTCGCTGTCCGGCGGCAATCTGCAGAAGTTCATTCTCGGGCGCGAACTTCTCCAGAATCCCAAGGTTTTGATCGTCGCGCAGCCGACCTGGGGGCTCGATGTCGGTTCGGCATCGTTCGTACGTCGCCGCCTGGTCGAGGCCCGGGACGGTGGAGCGGCAATCCTGGTCGTCTCGGAGGAACTCGACGAGCTCTTCGAGATTGCGGACCGCATCGTCGTCATGGCCGCCGGGCGGCTATCGGCTTCCATCCCTGTCGAGGAGGCGGACGCAGGGCGGATCGGCCAGCTGATGGGCGGGATTGCGACCGCCGCCGTCGATGGGCCCGGCGAAGGTGCGCGCCATGCCATTTAGGCTCGAGGCGCGCCCCCGACCCTCGCTTGCGATGCGCTTTGCGTCGCCGGTCGTGGCGGCGCTTGCCACCGTGCTGGCCGGCATCGTGCTGTTCTCGCTTCTCGGAGCGCCGCCGCTCCTCGCCTTGCGGGCCTTCTTCATCGTCCCCCTGAGCAGCGTCTACGGCCTGAGCGAGCTTCTGCTCAAGGCGTCACCTCTCGTGATCATCGCCATCGGGCTCGCGATCGGCTTCCGCGCGAATGTCTGGAACGTCGGCGCCGAGGGGCAACTCGCCCTCGGGGCGATCGGCGCGACCTGGGTCGCGCTCGCCCTGCATGGAAGCGATAGCCTGCTGGTGTTGCCGGCGATGATCGTCGCCGGCGCGATCGGCGGATTGGCCTGGGCGGCGATTGCCGCGGTGCTCCGGACGCGGTTCAACGCCAACGAGATCCTGGTGAGCCTGATGCTCACTTATCTGGGACTTCTGCTTCTCACCTATCTCGTCAACGGTCCGTGGCGCGATCCCATGGGCTTCAACTTTCCGCAGTCGCGGCTGTTCAGCCCATCGGCGCTCTTCCCGATCCTGATGGAAGGCACGCGGCTCAATGCCAGCATCCTGATCACCCTCGCCGTCGTCGCCGCGGCATGGGTCTTCGTCAGCCGAAGCTTCATCGGCTTCCAGATGCAGGTGGTCGGGCTGTCCGGACCGGCGGCGGCGTATGCGGGCTTCGGTTCAGGACAGGCGGTCTGGATCGGCATGCTCGCGGGCGGGGCAGCGGCCGGCCTCGCCGGGGTCGGCGAGGTCGCAGGCCCGCTCGGCCAGCTCATGCCGAGCGTGTCGCCCGGCTATGGCTTCACGGCGATCATCGTCGCCTTCGTCGGCCGCCTCCATCCCGTCGGCATCGTCCTCGCCGGCCTGCTTCTCGCGCTCCTCCAGCTCGGCGGCGACGCCGCCCAGATCGAGCTCAACCTGCCGGCCGCCGTCGTCGGCCTGTTCCAGGGCCTGCTCCTGCTCTTCCTTCTCTCGGCCGATGTGCTGATCAACTACCGGGTTCGATGGAGCCCTTCCTCGCGCTCGACGGCCGAGGTCGCAGGCTCATGATCGATCTCCTGGTCCCGATCCTCATCGCTTCGATCGGCGCTGGCACACCACTGGTCTTCGCCGCACTCGGCGAGCTCGTGACGGAGCGCTCCGGCGTCCTCAATCTCGGCGTCGAGGGCATGATGCTGGTGGGGGCGGTCGCCGCCTTCGCCACCACCTTCGCCACCGGCAGCACCTGGCTCGGCGTCGCTGCGGGCTTCTTCGCCGGCGTGGCGATGGCGCTCCTGTTCGGCGTCGTCACGCTGTCGCTGTTCGCCAACCAGGTAGCGGCCGGTCTCGCTCTGACGATCTTCGGCGTCGGGCTCAGCGCCTTTGCCGGCCGCCCCTATTCCGGCGTGGCGTTGCCGCCGGCGCCGGCGGAGACGCTGCCGCTCATCGGCTCCGTGCCGGTGCTCGGCGCACTGCATCCGCTCGTCTTCCTGTCCTGGGCGGTGTTCGCCGGCGTGTGGTTCTTCCTGTTCCGCAGCCGGGCCGGACTTGCCCTGCGCGCGGTCGGCGAATCCCCCGCGAGTGCCCGCGCCGTCGGCTTCCCGGTGATCAGGATCCGCTATCTCGCGACGATGTTCGGTGGCGGCATGGCGGGCATCGCCGGCGCCTATCTCGCCTTGATCTACACGCGGCTGTGGATCGACGGCCTGACGGCCGGCCGAGGCTGGATCGCCATCGCGCTCGTCGTCTTCGCGTCCTGGCGTCCCGGACGGGCGCTGCTCGGCGCCTATCTCTTCGGTGGCGTGACGATCGTCCAGTATTTCGCGCAGGGCGCAGGCTATTCGCTCCGCTCGGAGGCAATGGCGGCGCTACCTTACCTCGCCACCATCGTCGTTCTGGTGCTGATTTCCCGCAATCCCCTCACCATTCGCCTCAACCAGCCCGCGTCGCTCGGCAAGTCGTTCGACGCCCAAACCTGACGCCCAAACCTGTCGTCCATTGCGCCATCGAAGTCACCAGCCAGAGGAGTTCCAGAGGATGCTTGAACTGACGCGCCGCACGCTACTCAAGTCCGGAGCCGCCGCGACCGCCATGTCGGCCGTCGGCGGAGTGCCGCTCGCACTGGCGGCGGACGAGCCCCTGGGTGTGGGCGTCGTTCACTGGGGGCCGATCGGCGAGATCGGCTGGGGCAAGCAGCACGAGCTCGCGCTGGAAGCCATGAAGGCCGAGCTCGGCGACAAGGTGAGGACGACCGTCGTCACCGACATCAACCAGCCCCAGGATGCCGAGCGGGTCTTCCGCGACCTCGCCAACAAGGGCAACCGGCTGATCTTCGGCACCACCTTCTCGCAGATGGCGCCGATGCTGAAAGTCGCGCCGACGCTGCCGAAGACGAACTTCGAATGCAACACGGCGATCAACATCCTGCCGAACATGGGTGCCTTCGAGGCGCGCTACTATGAAGGCACCTACGTCACCGGCGTCCTCGCCGGGAAGATGACCAAGAGCAACGTGCTCGGCTGGGTCGGCGCGTTTCCCTATCCGAACGTCCTGATGGCGCTCAACGCCTTCGTTCTCGGCGCAAAGAGCGTCAACCCTGACGTGACGGTCAAGATCATCTGGATCAGCACCTGGATCGATCCGGCGAAGGAGAAGGACGCCGTCAACGCCCTCATCAGCCAGGGGGCGGACGTGATGAGCGGCTCCCCCAACACGCCGGTGCAGGGCAGCGTCGCCGAAGAGAAGGGCGTGTGGTCGATCGGCCTGTGCAGCGACTATTCGCAGTACGTACCCAAGAAGCAGCTGACCTCGGTGCTGCTCGACTGGACCAGCGCCTACGTCAACGCGGCGGTCACCACGATCGCCGGCACCTGGAAGGCCGAGGACCGGTGGCTCGGCCTCGAGCCCGGCGGCTACGTCAAGATGGCGCCTTACAACCCGGACATCCCCCCGGAAATCGTGGCGATGGCGAAGGCCGCCGAGGCCGACATCATCTCCGGCAAGCTCCACCCGTTCACCGGTCCGATCAAGGATCAGGACGGCCAGGAGAAGGTCGCGGCCGGGGTCACGCTCACCACTCCCGAAATTCGCAGCATGAACTGGGTGGTCGAAGGCGTCGAAGGGAAGGTGCCGGGCTGAGCCACCGGCAACGCAAACGGAGCCGGCCCGCCGGGCCGGCTCTTTCGCCCGTGTGCAGTCGAGGTGAGTGCGGATGACCAGAAAGACCATCATCAAGGGTGCCGTCGTCATGACGATGGACGACACGCTCGGCACGATCGTCGGCGGCGACGTGGTACTCGAGGGCAACCGGATCCTGGCGGTGGGCCGCAATCTCTCCGAGCCGGGAGCCGAGGAGATCGACGCGAGCAACATGATCTGCATGCCCGGGTTCGTCGATACGCATCGGCACACCTGGGCGACCATGCTGCGCGGTTGCAGTTGCTGCGGCAGCCTGAACGATTATTTCGCGCGGACGATCTTCACCTACGGCGCCAACTTCACGCCGGAGGACAGCTACGTGTCGGCTCGCCTCGGTCACGCCGAGACGATCGACTCCGGCATCACCACCGTTCATGCGTGGGAGCACAACATCCAGACGCCCGCGCACGCCCGGGCCGTGCTGGCCGCACTTCGGGAATCGGGTCTGCGCGGCCGCTTCGGCTACGGCCCTTCTAACGATGCGAGTGCCGGCAGCTCGTTCGCCAAGGGTACGGAAACGGTCGATTTCGAGGACATCGAGCGCCTGCGCGCCGCCGAGTTCGGCAAGAATCCCGACGATCTCCTGCACCTCGGCGTCGCATCGATCGGGGTCGAGTATTCGAAGGTATGGATCGAGGAGTTCGCCACCGCGCGCGCGATGGGACTGCCGATTTCCGCGCACACCATGATGACGAGGCAGCTGGTCGCGACCTGCCGCGGCGTCTCCGAGTACCAGAAGCACAATGCCCTCGGTCCCGACCTCCTGCTGATCCACGCCATTCACGCCAACGAGGAGGAGTTCGGCTACCTCGCCCGCTCCCGGACGCCTGTTTCGATCGCGACACTGTCCGAACTGCGGACGGGCACCGGCCTCGCCCCGATTGTCGAGATGATGCGCGCCGGGATCGACATCTCGCACTCCGTCGACACCATGGTCGCCTCCGACAATTCGGACATGTTCGCGCTTTTGCGCACCACGATGATCCTGCAACGCGGGCGGCTGGAGGATGCCACGGTCTACACGCCCGAGCAGGTCCTCAAGCAAGGCACCATTGGCGGCGCACGGGCGCTCGGGCTCGCCCATGAGATCGGATCGCTCGTTCCTGGCAAGAAGGCGGACGTGATCCTGATCCGGACCGACCAGCTCAACATGGCGCCGCTCAACGTCCCCGACGGTCAGGTCGTGCTGGCGGCACAGCCGCGGAACGTCGACACCGTCTGGATCGACGGCCGTGTCCGGAAGCAGCACGGCGCACTGGTCGACGTCGACGAGGCGGCGCTCTGCGCGGCTGCAAGCAAGGCGGTCGCGGGTCTGGCAAAGCGCATCGGCCAGCCGGTGGTCTGACGACGCCCTCGCGGCCGGAAGCGGTCCCCGACGGGGGCTCCGGACACCCTCGTTCATTCAAGCCGAAGACAAGGAACCGACCATGAAGCAGGCCGTCCAGACTCATCTCGCCCCGCTAAATGCTCCGCTGGAGTGGGCGGTCACCGCCGATGGCGTCTTCTACACGGCGCTGATCGCGGTCCATCCCGACGGCACGATGGAGACCGGTGACATCCGCGCGCAGACGGCGCTGACGCTCGACAACCTGAAGCTCTGCCTGGAGGCGGCGAACGGGTCGATGGACGACGTCGTCCAGTGCCTGATCTATCTGACGAGCAAGGCCGACGCGAAGGGCATGAACGAAGTCTACGCCACCTATTTCAAGAAGCCGTTCCCGAACCGTGCGACCGTGGTCATCTCCGAACTGCTGCAGCCGGGCTGCATCATCGAGATCGTCGCCTACGCGCACATCGGCTCGAGCAAGCCCACGGCCGACATGGCCGCCTGAGACTTGGGACTTCTGCGTCGTGACCGCCGAAAGCCGACGATGACCCGGAATCCCATGGACGCGCGAGACGTCATCCGCCTGGCCGCCATCTTCGAGCTGGAGCTCGACGACGCGCTGGCGGCCGAAGTCCTCCCCGCCCTGATCCCCCTGCTGGCGGAGGGCGAGCAGGTCGTCCAGGCCGTGGCGGAGCTCGGCGCGCCCATTCCCGCACCGGTGTTTGAAGCCGATGGTTGAGACCGCACGCAGCATGGCCGCCGCCGTTCGCGAGGGGCGGACGACCGCGATCGCACTCGTCAGCCGTGCGCTGGCGAGGGTTGAAGCCGGAAACCCCGGCATCAACGCCTTCACGGGACTGGTCGCCGAGCGCGCCTTGGCGGAAGCGGCTGCGGTCGATGCTGCCTGTGCGCGCGGCGAACCTCTCGGGCCGCTCGCCGGTGTGCCGTTCGCGGTGAAGAACCTGTTCGATCTGAAGGGGCTGACGACGCTCGCCGGGTCACGCATTCTTGCGGGCTGCCCACCGGCGGAAGAAGACGCCTTCGTCGTCGCTGCGTTCAGGCGGGCGGGAGCGATCCCCATCGGTGCGCTCAACATGGACGAGTTCGCCTGCGGCATCTCCACCGAGAACACGCATTATGGCGCGACCCGCAATCCGCGCGACCGCGACCGTATCGCGGGTGGCTCCTCCGGCGGCTCGGCCGCGGCCGTCGCGGCCGGAATGGTGCCGCTGACGCTGGGCTCGGATACCGGCGGCTCGATCCGCACGCCCGCCACGCTGTGTGGCGTCTGGGGCCTCAAGCCGACATTCGGCCGGCTCTCGCGCACGGGTGTCGTGCCGTTTTCCTGGAGTTTCGATCACGTCGGCCCGATCGCCGGCGATCTCGACGACCTCGCCCTCGCCTATGACGCGATGCAAGGAAGCGATCCGGCGGATCCAGCGCAGGCCGCCCGGCCACGGGAGCCGGTGACGTCCCTTGTGAGAACGGGCATCGGCGGGCTGCGCGTCGCCGTTCTCGGCGGGTGGTTCGCATCGAACGCCAGCGCCGAGGCGCGTGCCGTGCTGGCGGCGGCAGCCGAGCGCATCGGCGTGTCGCGGACCGTCGAACTGCCGCGCACTGCCGAGGCGCGGGCGGCAATGAGCATCATCGTCCTCAGCGAAGCCGCGGCCTCCCTCCTGACGGAACTGCGCAAGCGGCCCCGGGACTTCGACCCGATGACCCGGCCGTTCCTGCTCGCCGGAGCGCTCCTGCCCGCGACCCACATCGCCGCGGCACACCGCTTCCGCGCCTGGTACCGGCGCCGCGTAGCCGAGCTCTTCGAAACGGTCGATGTGCTGCTCGCGCCCGCTGTGCCGTTTCCGGCGATCACGATCGGCGCAACCGCCGTCGACTTTGAAGGGCGCTCGATCGAGCCACGCTCCCAATACTTGAAGCTGACGGCACCGTTCAGCTTCGCCGGCCTGCCGGTCGTGGCGATGCCGGTGGAGCGACCGGACGCCTTGCCGCTCAGTATCCAGGTCGTCGCCCGGCCCTTTGCCGAGGCGGAGGCGTTTCGGGTCGCCGCGGCCTTGCACGAAGCGCAGTGAACGGGCTTGCTCCGGACATCCCACGAGCGTGCAGAGGCGTCCGGCGTCCCTCAGCCGACCGCGTCGGCGGTGAAGCCGGACGGTGCATCCTGGCAGACGCACGGGAAGGCCGCGTACCGCTCGACCCGGTAGGGTTTCGCCGAGAGGCTGCGGCAGAAGCCGGCGACGGCGTCCTCGAGCAGCGCCGCCTTGGCTGTTTCCCCGGCATTGGCCGATAGCATGTGCAGGCGGGCGGCCTCGGCTTCCTCGGCCAGTCGAGGCAGGTCGGCCTTCAGGTGGCGACCGTCGCGCACGATGAACTCGCCGTCGACCATGACGTGCCGCACCGCCGTCGCGTCCTCGGCGAAGACGAGCTGTGAAGCCGGGTCATTGACCGGCATCCAGTTCGGATGATCGAGCGCGAGGAAGACGATGTCTGCTCGCTTGCCCGGCGCGATCGCCCCGACATGCGGAAATCCCGCCATCCGCGCGCCGCCCTCCGTCGCGGCGCTGACGATCTCGGGCGCCGTCAGCCAGAGCCGGTGGTCGGGCTGGCGGACCTGGGATACATGCGCCGCGGCGCGCATGGCCTCGTACATGTTGACGTTGTCGGAAGACGCGGGCCCGTCCGTCCCGATCGCGAGGTTGACGCCGAGTTCCAGCATGCGGCGCGCGTCCGCGATGCCCGCTCCAAGCCGCATGTTGCTGCCCGGATTGTGCGAGATCGACGCCCCCTTGTCGGCGAGGCGCCTCAGATCGTCGTCGTCGAGCCAGATCCCGTGCGCGACGGAAAAGTGCGGTCCGATCAGCCCGAGATCGTCGACATGGGCCAGCATCGATTTCCCGTACCGCTGCTCGGCCACGATGACCTGAAACTTGGCCTCGCCGATGTGGCTCTGCATGACGGTGTCGAAGTCGCGCACCAGGCGGTCCGAACCCCGCATGAGTTCGTCCGAGCAATGCGTCGGGATCGTCGGCGCGACGCCGAGCTTCACGTGGTCGCGGTCGTGCGGCCAATCGTGCAGCGCCGTCTTCATCAGGCCCAGGATAGCCGCGGTGTCGGCGCCGCCGTCGTCGGTGATCAGCGCGCGCAGTTGCGGGCTCAGGGATTCGAGGAGGCCGGGCTGCGCCGCATAGAAGCTGGTGTCGCTCAGCATCGGCGACATGACGGCGCGTATGCCGGCGTCGCGGTAGGCCTGCCCCATGACGACCAGTTCCTCGATCGAGGCGGCCGGCAGGCCGAAGGTCAGGTCATAGGCGAGCGTGCAACCCTTCAGCGCCATCTCGACGGCGCCGAGATAGGTGTTCAGGTACTTGATCTGCAGCGTCTGGTGCGAGAAGCGCGCCGGAAGGATGACGAGCAGCAGCTCGAGGTTGATGCGGTCACGAAAGCCGCGCAGCAGCGCGCCGGTGCCGTGCGTATGGCCGTTGACGAGCCCTGGATGCAGGAGATGCCGGCTGGCGTCCACCGGGGTCGCGTCCGCTGGTGCGGCGAGGCCGGGCTCTCCCACCTCCACGATCGTCCCATCGGCGATGAGGATATCGCGGAAGGGCGCCGAGCGCGTCGCAGCATCGAGAAGTCTCCCGCCGCGAACGATCGTGTAGTTGGTCATGCGTTCTCCCAAATCCTCGGCGCGCGGCAGTCGAGCGGTATTCAACTATATTTGCTCATCGCTAGCGGGTCCGCCAGCGCGCGTGCTCCCTCACAACATCTCGACCAGGGCCGCCGAAATCCTCACCTCGCGGGTGGTGATCCGGTTCCGCCAGCGCCGCGACGTAAGGTCGCCGGATTGTTTTGCGAGCTCGCAGAATGCGCGTGATCGATCGATGAGCTCCCGTTCCCTGCGCTGCAGGGGGAAGGCGCGCGAGGTGCACCTTGGCGACCCCGTGCGCCGTCCGCGCCTGGACGCCGCCGTCACGAGCCGAACTCCGATCCCCCGATTGCGGTGATCAGGTCGGCGAACCCGGAGCACGAGACCTGTGAACGCAGCGCGGAGGAGGTGAACGTCATCGGCCGCGTGGTTTGGACGTCGCAGCGGCTATAGCTGCTTGCAGATATTCTAGATTACATTCAGGCCGAGATCGCGAAAGTATCTCGAGCGGCGTCACCCTCTTGGCGAAACGTCGGTCGGATCCGCTTACTCAGCAGCTAACGCTGTTCGGGGTTCCAACATTCCCGCCTCAATGACACGAGGCAGGTCTGCTGTCGGCCTGATTCGGAACCAGGCGGCGTAGAGAGCCGGCAGGAACAGCAGGATCAAAACGGTGCCGACGGCGGTGCCGCCGATCAGCGTGTAGGCCATGGAACCCCAGAAGACGGAGTGCGTGAGAGGAATGAAGGCCAGCACCGCGGCGAGCGCGGTCAGGATGACGGGCCGCGTGCGTTGCACGGTCGCCTCGACGACCGCGTGGTAGTCGTCGAGCCCGGCCTCTCGGTTCTCCTTGATCTGCTCCGTCAGGATGAGCGTGTTCCGCATCAGGATGCCCGCAAGCCCGATCAGGCCGAGGATGGCGTTGAACCCGAAGGGCTGGTTGAAGGCGATGAGGGCCGGGACGACGCCGACGAGGCCGAGCGGCGCGGTCAGCAGGACCATCCCCAGCATCGAGAACGACCGGACCTGCACCATGATGATGATCAGCGTGGCGGCGATCATGATCGGGAAGACCGTCGCCAGCGCGGCATTGGCCTTCGCGGCTTCCTCGATCGATCCTCCCATCTCGATGCGATAGCCGGGCGGCAGGGACGCGATCAGGGGCTCGAGGGCCGCCATCACCGCCTTGGACACCTCGGGAGGCTGCGTTGCCTCGTTGATGTCCGATCGAACGGTAATGACGGCGACGCGGTCACGACGCTTCAGGATCGGCTCTTCCAGGCGGATTTCCGCGCGGCCGATCTGGTCGAGCGGGACCTGCCGGCCGTCACGGGACATCAGCGAGAAATCCGGGAGGCGCGCCGGGTCCAGTCGCTCGTCGCCGGCGCTGCGCGCCACCACGGAGACGTTGCGGATGTCCTCGCGGACCGCGGTGACCGGAATGCCAGCGAGGAGGAACTGAAGCTGCTGGCCCACTTCCGCCGGTGACAGTCCGATGAGATTCAGCCGGTCCTGGTCGGGCACGAAGCGAAGGACGGGGGTGCGATTGCCCCAGTCGCGATTGGCTTCCCGAACGTCTGGAACTGTCCTCATGATCTCGAGGGCCTGCTCCGAAATGGCGTAGAGTTCCGTGGGATCGGGCCCGAGGATCCGGAACTCGACCGGGAAGACCGAGGGCGGACCGAAGACGAACTGCGTGACGCGCACGTAGGCCTCGGGCGCGAGCCCGTCGGCCACCGCCGCGCGGAGCCGGTGCTTCAGGGCTTCGCGCGCCTCGGCGTCCGCCGTCAGCACGACGATCTTGGCGAAGGCGGGGTCCGGCAGCTCCGGCGACAGCGCCAGATAGAACCGCGGCGCGCCCTGGCCGATGTAGCTGGTGACGATCTCCGCTTCCGGCTGCCGGTCGAGCCACGCCTCGAGCTTTTCGACCGCGGCGGTCGTCGTCTCGATGCTGGAGCCTTCGGGCAGGCGGACCTCCACCAGCACTTCGGGGCGGTCCGAGGTCGGGAAGAACTGCTGCTTGACGCCACCCATACCGACGACGGAAAGCGCGAAGGCGATGCCGACAACGGCGCACGTCACGAACTTGTGGCGCACGGCAACCGTGATGAGCCGGCGCAGGCGCCGGTAGTTCGGCGTGTCGTAGATCGCTGCGTGGCCGCCCTCCACCGGCTTGATCGCCGGCAAAAGCTTGACACCGAGGTAGGGCGTGAAGACCACCGCGACGATCCACGAGACGATCAGCGCGAAGCCGACGACCCAGAAGATGTTGCCGGCGTACTCGCCGGCGGTGGAGGGGGCGAAGCCGACCGGCAGGAAGCCGGCGATCGTCACGAGCGTCCCCGACAGCATCGGCGCCGCCGTGTGGCTCCACGCGTAGGCGGCCGCCTTGATGCGGTCCATGCCCTCTTCCATCTTCACCACCATCACCTCGATGGCGATGATCGCGTCGTCGACGAGAAGCCCCAGCGACAGAATGAGGGCACCGAGCGTGATGCGGTCGAAGAAGCGGCCGGTCTCCAGCATGATGACGAACACGGCCGCGAGCGTCAGCGGGACGGCGGCGGCGACGACGATGCCGACGCGCCAGCCGAGGCTGACGAGGCTCACCAGCAGCACCACGCCGAGCGCCATCGCGAACTTCATCATGAATTCGTCGACGGCGTGCGTGATGTTGACGGCCTGGTCGGTCACCTTCTCGAGCGTCATCCCGAGCGGCAGCGTCTGCGCGATAGCCGCCGTCCTCTCCTCCAGCGCCCTGCCGAGGGCGAGGCCGTCCCAGCCCTCCTGCATCACCGCCGCGAGCACGATGGTGGGCTCGCCTTCATGGCGGATCATGTAGGTCGGCGGATCCTCGTAGCCGCGGCGAACCTCGGCGATGTCGGAGAGCTTCAGCGTCCGCCCGGCGGCGGCGATCGGCGTGTCGGCGATCGCCTGAACGCCGTCGTAGGCGCCGTCCACCCGGATGAAGACCTGCGGCCCGTCGGTGTCGATCGAGCCTGACGGTGTGACACTGTTCTGCCGCTGCAGGGCGGCGATGATGTCCTGCGCCGACACGCCGAGGGTCGCCAGCTTGTCGAAGGAGAACTCGACGAAGATCTGTTCGGGACGCTCGCCGAGGATGTTGATCTTCTTGACGCCGGCCACATGCAGGAGGTCCTGGCGGATCGCCTCGGCCTGCCGGGTCAGCTCGCGCATCGGCATGCCCTTCGCCTTGAGGGCATAGAGGGCGAAGCTCACATCGGCGTATTCGTCGTTCACGAACGGGCCGAACACGCCCGGCGGCAGGGTGCGGGCCTCGTCGCCGAGCTTCTTGCGGGCCTGATAGAATTCCTCCTGCACGGCGGCCGGCGGCGTGCTGTCCTTCAGCGTCAGCGTCATCAGCGCCAGGCCAGGCCGGGTGGTCGTGTCGACCCGGTCATACCAGGTGAGTTCCTGGAGCCGCTTCTCCAGCGGCTCGGCGACGAGTTTCTCCATCTCGCGCGCCGTCGCGCCCGGCCATGCCGCCGTGACCGTGAGGGTCTTGATCGTGAAGCTCGGGTCCTCCGCGCGGCCCAGCTTGACGAAGGCGTAGGCGCCTGCGGCCACCAGCAGGAGGATGAAGAACAGGGTGACGGCGCGCTCGCGAACGGCGATCGCGGAGAGATTGAGGCCCATCACTTGGCTCCGCCTTCAGACACAGTCCGGACGCGAGCGCCCTCCTGCAGGAGGTGGGCGCCGAGCGAAACGACGGGATCGCCGAGGTTCAGTCCGGAGACGACGGCCGCCTCGTCGCTCAGCCGAACCAGTTCGACCGGACGAAAGGTCACGACTGATCCGGACTCGACGAGCAGCCAGACGCCGGTCTTCTCGCCGTTGTCGAGCACGGCGCCGAGGGGAACCTGGACCTGGGGCCGGCTCGCCTGGTCGGCGATCCGGACGGTCACCGTCGCGCCGAGCGGGGCGCCGGCGGCCTCGCCGTCGAGCACGTAGCGCGCCTCGAAGGTGCGGGTCTGGGCATCGGCGGAATGGGACAGCTGCCGGAGGTGCGCGGTATAGGGGCGGCCGTCGTCGCCGTAGAGGCGCGCCTCGGCCGGAGATCCGATCTCCGGCCGGATCGTCTCGGGCAGCGCCACGACCGCTTCCCGCGGGCCAGCCTGCGCGAGCCGGACGACGGCCTGGCCGGGCAGGACGACCTGACCCGGCTCGCCGAGGGTCTCGACGATGGTTCCATCCGCGTCCGCCACCAGGACGGCGTAGGCCGCCTCGTTCTCGGCGACCCGTGCCTCCGCCTCGGCGACGGCGACCTGCGCGGCGGCGGTGTCGAGGGCCGACTTCGCCTGCTCGTAGCGCTGCGGGCTCGCGGCGATGCCGTTCTTCACGAGAGCCGCATAGCGCTTCTCGTCTGCACTCACCTGCACGAAGACGGCCCGGGCGGCGGCGACGGCGCTTCGCCTGGCCGCCAGGGCGAGTTGCAGGTCCGCGTCGTCGATCCGCATCAGCGGCTGGCCTGCCGTGACCGGCTCGCCGGCGCTCACCAGCCGCTCGACGATCTTGCCGGGCACGCGGAAGCCGAGGTTGCTCTCGACCCGCGCACCGATCGTGCCGGTAAACCTGCGTTCGGCGTTCGCGACCGGCGCCGCCGCCGCCCAGCGGACGAGCGGCGGTTCCTGCCGCGGGTCGCTCACGGCCACCACCTCGTGCGACGGGAGGGGGAGGGCACCGAAGGCGGCCGCTCCCACCCCGGCGACCAGGAGGCCCCCCACGACAATCGCAGATGTCATCTTCATGCCCGAGCACTCGGCAAATTAGATTGCATTCGACCGCTATAGCGGATATAGATTTCGAACGCAATCTAAACGTGGAGATCGGCGATGAGGGTCAGTCGCATTCAGGCCGAGGAGAACCGGCAGGCGGTGCTCAACGAGGCGAGCCGGCTTTTCCGCAAGCATGGCTTCGACGGCATCGGCCTGAAGGACCTGATGGCGAGCGCCGGCCTGACCCAGGGCGCCTTCTACAAGCAGTTCGCCTCGAAGGAGGACCTGGCGGCGCAGGCCTCCGGGCGGGCCATCGAACGCGCGCGGCGGAGGTGGTCCGCCGCGGCCGAGGCCAGGCCCGACGACCCGATGGCCGCGGTGGTGGCGTTCTACCTCAGCATGGACCATCGGGCGGAGAGGATGGACGGCTGCCCGATCGTCGCCCTCGGCTCGGATGCCGCCCGGCAAGCGGTCGATGTGAAGGCGTCGTTCGAGGCCGGAATTCGCGACTATCTCGGCATGGTCGGCGCGTGGATGGGCGGAACAGACGGCGAAGCGGACGCCGACGCCTCCCGACCAAAAGTGATGGCGATGCTCGCCACGATGGTCGGCGCGATGGTGCTGGCACGGGCGGTGAACGACGAGGACCTGTCGAAAGAGTTCCTGGAGGCTGCCGCGGAGAGCGTGCTCGCGGCCTCGGCCGCCGAGCGTGCCCGCCGGCGGCCGGCGCAATGACTTTGTCCGCCTCGTCGGCCTCGTCGGCTGTCCTCGCCGAGCGCCGGCTGACCGGCAGCCTGTTGTTCCTGCACGCGGGGCTCGCAGCGATCGGCGCGCTCGCCACAAACATCATCCTGCCCGCCTTCCCGCGGATCGGCGCCAGCCTCGGTGTTTCGCCGCAGGAGCTCGGCCTGACGCTGAGCAGCTTCTTCATTGCGTTCGCCGTCGGGCAACTCGCGGTCGGCCCCCTTTCCGATCGCTTCGGGCGGAGATGGCTGGTGTTGGGTGGCCTCGGCGTCTTCGCCGCCGGCAGCGTGGTCTGCGCCTTCGCCGACAGCCTGCCGATGCTTGTCGTCGGGCGCGTCGTCCAGGCGCTCGGAGCGTGCGCCGCCTCGGTGCTTTCCCGCGCCATCGCCCGTGACCTGTTCGACGGCGATGCCCTCGCCCGAGCGCTGGCTCTGACGATGATCGCCGGGGCGGCTGCTCCGGGCTTCTCCCCGCTGCTCGGAAGTGCCCTCGATGGCCTGCTCGGCTGGCGGATCACCTTCCTCGTCGTCGCAGTCTTCGGCGTGCTGCTGGCACTGCACTACGCGACGAGCGCCGGAGAGACGCATCCGGCCGACCGCCGGGCAGCGGTTGCGGCGTCGGCCGTCGCTTCGGCCTATGTCCGGCTGGCAGCGGACCCGCGCTTCCTCCTGCCCGCCCTGGCGGTGAGCCTCGTCATCGGCGGGCTCTACACCTTCTTTGCCGCCGCACCCGCCATTCTGATGAGTGGTCTCGGCCTCACCGCCTTCCAGCTCGGCGTCACCTTCGCGACGACGGTGCTGATCGTCTTCGCAGCCGGCTTTCTCGCGCCGCGCCTGGCTCGGCGCTCGGGGCCGCAGGTAGTCGGCATGATCGGCCTTGCCATCGCCTTTGCCGGCAGCCTGCTGATGGTCGTCTTCGCCGCGGCGCCGACCTTCACGTCCTTCACGATCGCGATCGGGCTTTATCTGCTCGGAATGGGCCTGATCAACCCGCTCGGTACGGCGATCGCGCTTCATCCCTTCGGCCGGCAGGCCGGGCTCTCATCCGCCCTGCTCGGGTTCCTTCAGATGGGTTGTGCAGCGCTCGGAGCCTCGCTCGCGAGCGTGCTGCCGCTTCAGCCCCCGGTATCGCTGGCGGTGATCCTGACGGTCGCATCGGGGCTCGCGCTGCTGGTCTTTCTGCCCGTCTGGCTGCGCCGCGGGCACCCGGCTTCCACCTGATCCAAGACGAGGAAAGCCGTGACCTAAATGACAGAAGCCAATCCCGGCGTGGCCCTGGTGACGGAGGCCTCCACCGGCATCGGGGACGCGACCGCCAGTGCCCTACAGAGTGCGGGTTTTGCGGTCTTCGGAACCAGTCGCCGCTCCACCGCCGCCAGAACCGATGGCGTCACGATGCTCACCTGCGATGTGACTGACGACGCGTCGGTGACCAGGCTGGTCGACGAGGTGCTGGCCAGGGCCGGGCGCATCGACCTGCTCGTCAACAATGCCGGTGTCGGCCTGCTCGGGGCGGCGGAAGAGTCTTCCATCGCCCAGGCGAGGGCGCTGTTCGACGTCAACGTCTTCGGCGTCCTGCGCATGACCAACGCCGTGCTGATGGCGATGCGGCGACAGGGGAAAGGCCGAATCATCAACCTGAGCTCGGTGCTCGGTCTCATTCTGGGCCCCTGTCTCGCCCTCTATGCCGCGACAAAGCACGCAGTCGAAGGCTATTCGGAATCGCTCGACCATGAGGTGCGGCCGTTCGGCATCCGTGTCGTGCTGATCGAGCCGGCCTACACGCGCACGTCGTTCGAGGACAACACCATCGCACCTGATGCGCCGCTCGCGCTCTACGATCCGGCGCGTGCAGGAATGAGTGCCGTGATGCGAAGGGCGATGGAGACCGGCGACGCGCCGGATGTGGTCGCCGCGTCAATCTTGAAGGCCGCGACGGCCGCATCCCCCAGGCGGCGCTACACGGCAGGAAGGATGGCGCGCCAGGTCAGTCGACGGTGGCATCGGGGGCGTCGTCGTTGATATGGCTCTCGGCGACGCCGCGCGGGACAGTGACCGACGCTATGTGGGCGGGCCACAAGCGCTCCTGTCGCCGATCGGACGCGGCGGCGGCTGGGGGCGGATAGGGCGGGTCGATCTGAGGGATCCCGTCCGCGCACTGCTTGACGCCGTACTCGCCGGCCATTCGGAGAAGCAGCTGACGAGCAAGCTCGCGGCTGCGGCCGAGGCGCTAACCGCCCAGTCTGATGAAACAGGTAGCAAGCTCAGCGGGCGCGGGTCGGCCCGGAACTCGAGCGCCGTGGCTTCGCCTTGAAGGCGCCGTCCTGGCCGATCAGCGGGGCCCAGGTGATCCACATCGACTGGGATCGCGGCACGCTCCTCGGCGGCTCGGACCCGCGCAAGGACGGCGGCGCGCTCGGGATTTGACGGTGCTCAACTCACATCAGCACCTCACCGCACATTCATCAGAAGCCCGGCGAGGAGGCGAGCGCGCTCGGTGAGGCTGTCGATCGTCATTCGCTCATCGAGCGTGTGGATGCCGGAGCCCCGGACGCCGAGGCCGTCGAGAGTCGGGATCCCCATGGCTCCCGTGAAGTTGCCGTCGGAACCACCGCCAGCCGGGCCGTGCGGCAGCTCGAAGCCGAGCTCCCGGGCGATCCTCGTCGCCGTCGCGTGCAACGCCAGCGTACCGTGCGTCGGCTCCCAGACCGGGCGAACGACGTCGACTTCGACCTCGAGGCGCCCGTCATCGTGCGCGCCGGCCAGCGCCAGCATGCGCGCGATGCCGGCGTCGAGGTCGGCCTGCCGCTTGGCCATGCTCAGCACCCGCGCCGTGCAGAGTGTCGGCACGCAGTTCACCCACTGCCCACCCTCGACGGTGCCGACGCTGAAGGTGCAGTCCGGCCCGGTCATCGCCTCGATCGCGAGGATTTCCTTGGCCATGGCGGCGATCGCCGAACGTCCCTCCGAGAGAGCCGCGCCGGCGTGACTCGGTCGACCGTGCGTCGTGACGACGAAGCGGGCGATGGCGTAGCGGCCGCTGACCACACCGCCATGATCGCGCGCCGGCTCGGGCACGAGCACGGCCCGCTGTCTCAGCGCCTCCGCCTCGATCAGATCGCGCGTCGTCGGGCTGCCGACCTCCTCGTCCGAGGTAAACAGCACCGTGACGGGCAGCGGCGTCGTGGCGCCGATGCGCGCGAGGGCGGCGATCGCCTCCAGCGCCGCCCGGTTGCCACCCTTCATGTCGACGATGCCGGGGCCGGTGCAGCCGGCGCCGTCGCGCCGGAACGGCAGCACTTCGAGTGTGCCGACGGGATGGACGGTATCGAGGTGGCCGAGCACCAGCACCCCGGGCTCCCCCACGCGGGGATGCGGAAATGCGGCCCGCAGACAGTCGCCGTATCCACCGCGGCCGGGCAGGCGCTCGAGCACGGCGCCGAGGTCGGCGAGATCGCTCGCGGCCAATGCCATCATCCGGTTCACCGCCGCTGCGTCGTAGGTCGGGCTCTCGCAGGTGACCCAGCGCCCGAGAGCGGCAAGGGCATTCTCGGCGTCGATCGGCAGGGCGTGCAGATCCATTCTCGTCCTCGTGCGGATGGTGTCCGGTCCGGCGGTCGCGGGTGGTCAGGTCCGGTCCACGGGGGGCAGGGGAGAAGCGCCCCGCATGCCGGCGACGGCGCCGGCGAGATCGAGGCTGGCCGCCATCGACTGGTCGATCAGCGCCCGGTCGAAGGCGATCTCCATGTTCTCGACCATCCCGGCCGCTTCGCGGATGTGATCGGTCATCAGCGCGGCGGCCCGATCAGCGTCGCGCGCCTCCAGCGCCTCGAGGATCTCGGTGTGCGCCTCGATGACGTGAGCGCCGAAGTCGTGCTGCGGCCCTTGCGCCACCGACTTCGGCGTCACCACCGAGTACAGGACATGGTTCATGAACACGCAGAAGAACCGCAGCAGCGGGTTCGGCACACGCTGGGCGATGATGTGGTGGAACTGCAGCTCCGCGACGCGATGGGTGACGAGGTCCACCGAACCGTCGAGGCCGCCCCGGCAGAGATCGATTGTCCGCCGCAGCGTGGCGAAGTCCTCGGCGGTGAGATGATCGATGGCGGCCCGAACCATCAGCGGCTCGAGCTCCAGGCGCGTCTCGTAGATCGCGTGGGCACCGAGCTCGCGGAAATAGAAGTAGGAGGTCAGGAGCTGCATAGCGCGGTCTTCGGGGACGCGGGTCAGGCGTGCGCCGCCCTGCGGTCCTGTGACCACCTCCACGAGGCCTTGCACCTCCAGCGACTTCAGCGCCTCGCGCACGGTCCCTCGGCTGCAACCGAACATCTCCAGGAGTTCCTTCTCCTGGGGCAGCCGGTCGCCGGGCTTTCGCTGCGTGAGCAGCACCCATCGCATGAGCTCCTGGGCGACCAAGTCGGACCGCTTGGAACGCGTGCGCAGCCGCGAACTCGGTCGGATGCGCGACGCAGCCACTTCCATTTCAGCTCGCCTCCCGGACTGGCCGCCGCGCTCGGGTGCGCAACCGGAACGCCCCGAATCCGACTCATGCGAACGGGGCGCGCGCCAAGGTGCCTCGGATCGATCTATGACACGACCCCTTCCTGTCAGCCATCCTATTTATCATCATAAATATCATTGACAGCTGCGCGCACTTGCCGACGAAATGCGCGTGCCGGGCGGCTGGGCGAAGTCGCCGCGGTGGTGGCGATGACGGCGGTGGGAGCGGGATGACGCACCGGACGCAGCACAGCACGGGCATCCCCGTTCGCCTGAGCGGCGTCAGCAAATCGTTCGGCGCCGTGCGCGTTCTCGACCGGATCGATCTCGAGGTTCCCGCCGGCGCCTTCGTCACGCTCCTCGGTCCCTCGGGGAGCGGCAAGACGACGATCCTCCGTCTGCTCGCCGGGTTCCTGGCGGCCGATGCCGGCGACATCCGGTTCGGCGAGCGCTCCATGACCGGGGTGCCGCCCCATCGGCGCGACATCGGCATGGTCTTCCAGGGCTACGCCCTCTTCCCGCACATGAGCGTCGCCGCCAATGTCGGCTATCCGCTCCGGATGCGCCGGATGCGCGAGGGTGCAGCGGCGCGTGTCGCCGACGCACTCGCGATGGTCGGCCTCGAAAGACTGGCCGACCGCATGCCCGCGGAACTGTCCGGGGGCCAGCGGCAGCGGGTCGCGATGGCGCGTGCCCTCGTCTCGCGGCCGCCCCTCGTCCTGCTCGACGAGCCGCTGAGCGCGCTCGACAAGGCCCTGCGCGAGCGGCTGCAGGTGGAACTGAAGGCGATCCACCGCGACGTCGGCACCACCTTCGTGTTCGTGACCCACGACCAGGGCGAGGCGCTGGCGCTCTCGGACCTCGTCGTCGTGATGAGCGATGGCCGGATCGAGCAGGCGGACAGGCCGGAGAGGGTTTGGGCCGAGCCCGCGAACGCGACCGTCGCCCGCTTTCTCGGCGGCTCGAACCTGCTTCCTGCGATCGCCGACGGTGACGTCTGCCGCCTCGCCGACGGCACGGCTCTCGCCGCTGCGCGCGGGGCGCGGACGGGCGCCGTGGAAGTCGCCTTCCGGCCGGAGCGCGTCGCGGTGCTGACCGTCGACGAAGGCCCTGCGCCTGACGGCAACGTCCTGTCGGCGGTGATCACCGAGACGATCTTCCTCGGCGAGAGCGTGCGCGTGCTCGCGCGCGTCGGTGAACACGAAGTGGCGGCGCGGGTGTCGGCGACATCTGCCGGTGCGCTCCGGCCCGGCGCGCCGATCCGTCTCGCCTGGCCTGTCGATGCGACCGCAGCCCTCCCGGTCGAGGGCCCCCGATGAGCGCCGCCGTCCGCGCCGGGGGGCCAAGCGCCGCCTTCTGGCTGCTGGTCCCGGCGCTGCTTCTCTACGGCGTCGTCTTCCTGTGGCCGACCGGGGTGATGCTGGCGCGCAGCGTGGTCGAAAACGACGCCCTTTCGGCCGCCAACTACGCCGAGCTCGCCTCGACCCCGCTCTACCTCAACGTCATCGCCACCACGTTCCGCTTCGCCGTCGTCGTCACGGCGCTCTGCCTCGTGCTCGGCTACCCGATCGCCATGCTGATGGCGCGCGGCTCGTGGCGGACGCGGGCGCTCCTGACGGTGGCCGTCGTCGTTCCCTACTGGCTCGACTACATCGTCCGCACCTACTCCTGGATGGTGCTGCTCGGCCGCAACGGCTTCGTCAACCAGATGCTCGTCGGCCTCGGCCTCGTCGACAACCCGACCTCGTTCCTGTCGTCCGACTTCGCCGTCATCGTCGGCATGGTTCAGGTCATGCTGCCGCTGATGATCCTCAGCCTGTTCGCCGGCATGACGCGGATCGACGCCGAGCTCCTGGAGGCGGCGAGCGCGCATGGCGCCGGGGGCTTCGCCGCCTTCCGAACCGTCTTCCTGCCGCTCAGCCTGCCGGGCGTGATCGCGGGGTGCCTGCTGACCTTCGTCAACACGCTCGGCTTCTACATCACCCCGGCGCTGCTCGGTGGCCCCAAGCAGACGATGATCTCGCAATCGATCGATGTGCTGGCGAGCAAGCTGCTCGACTGGCCGCTGGCGAGCGCGCTTTCGGCGGTGCTCCTTGCAGCAACCGTGGTGGTGCTGGCCGCCTTCAATCGCCTGTTCGGCTTCGAGCGGCTGGCGGGAGGGCGCTGATGCAGACGGCCGCCGAGCGCCGGATCCTGTGGCTGACGAGCGCGGTCGTCCTCGTCTACCTGCTGTTTCCGGTCGTCGTGGTCGTGGCGGTCTCCTTCAGCGCCTCCAAGTTCCTGACGTTCCCCCCTCCCGGCCTGTCGCTGCAGTGGTACGAGCAGTTGTTCGGCTCCGCCGACTGGCTGCAGTCCTACCGCATCACCTTCGAGGTCGGGCTGATGACGGCGCTGCTGTCGGTCCTCGTCGGCGTGCCGGCCGCGTTCGCGCTCGCCCGCCATCGGGTGCCCGGCCGCGCGGCCTTCGAGGCGGTGCTGCTCGCCGCGCTGGTGGCGCCGCCGATCATCAAGGCGATCTCGCTCTATTTGTTCTTCGCGCCGATCGGGCTCGTCAACACGAAGCTCGGGCTGGTGCTCGCCCACACCGTGACCGGGGTCCCCTACGTCGTCCTCAACATGCTCGCCGGTCTCAAGGGCTTCGACCGTGACCTGGAGGACGCCGCGCGCATCCACGGTGCTGCGCCGCTCGCCGCGGTGATGACGGTGACGCTGCCGATCCTCGCGCCGGCGATCCTCGTCGGTGCGGTCTTCGCCTTCCTGCAGTCGGCACAGGAACTGATCGTCTCGATGTTCCTCCTCGGCACCGTCGAGAAGCCGCTCGCCGTGCGCCTCTGGGAGGGGGTGCGCATCTCGCTGCAGCCGACCATCGCGGCGGCGTCGACGACCCTCGTCGCGCTGTCGCTCGCCGCCTTCGCCGTCGCCTGGCTCGCCAACCGTCGGTTGGCGGGGCGCAGGGGCGGACGATGAGACCACAACCAGCGGAGAGGGGTTCCATGTTCGACCAAGAGGACCAGGAGAAGGCGGCCGCGATCCTGCGCGGTGTGCTGCGCGAGACGCGCGGCCTCGACCGGCGCAGCTTTCTCGCATCGCTCGCCGCGGCGGCGGCTGGATCGGCCTTGCTCACCGGTTTCCACGGCCTGCTCGCCGGCAGTGCGATGGCGGCGTCGCCGGTGACGACCATGGGCTGGGGTGGCGAGTGGGACGAACGCATCGCCGCCGCCTACTACACGCCCTTCACCGAGAAGAGCGGCAGCCCCGTCGCCGTCATCCCCTATTCGACCCCGAAGGTCGTGGCGATGCATGAAGCCGGGAAGATGGAGATCGACTTCATCCTCGGCGCCGGCCTCGACACCCCGCTGTTCGTCAACAAGGGCATCGCCGCTCCGATCGACTGGTCGGTCGTCGACAAGTCGGCGCTTACGCCGAACCAGCTCGCCTATGGCGACAAGGCGATCGGCGGCAGCACGCTCTCCTACGTCATGGCCTACAACAAGGAGCGCTGGCCGGGCGACGACCACCCGAAGAGCTGGAAGGACTTCTGGGACGTCGAGCGCTTCCCCGGGCCGCGCGCCTTCGGCCGCTACACCGCCTATCCGACGATCGAGTTCGCCCTCCTCGCCGACGGCGTGCCGATGGACAAGCTCTATCCGCTCGACGTCGACCGCGCCTTCCGCAGCCTCGACAAGATCAAGCCGCACATCGTCTCGTGGTGGGAGAGCGGCGGCCAGCAGCAGCAGATGATGGAGGATAAGGAGGTTGACCTCCTCTACGTCTGGAACGGCCGCGGCCTAGTGACCATCCGCGACAATGGTGCGCCGTTCGCCTTCGAGTGGAACGAAGCGGCCTACCAGGGTGAGGTCGAAGCCTGGATGCTGATGGCCGGCGGCCCCAATCCCGTCGACGGCATGAAGATCATGAACTGGCTTGGCCGCGCCGAGCCGCAGGCCGCCTTCGCCCGCGTCATGTACTACGGGCCGACGAACCTGAAGGCCTACGACCTGCTGGAGCCCGACCTCGCGAAGGAACTGCCCTCCTACCCGGCCAACCTGGCGAAGCAGTTCTCGATCGACTGGGCATGGTGGGAGAAGAACTACGACGAGGTGCAGAAGCGTTTCGAGGCCTGGCTGCAATCCTGAGCGCCGGCCCTTGGCCGGGCCGCGGCGTCTTCCCCTCGCCGCGGCCCGCACTTTCACCCTACCGCCCGCGGGCGCGTTTCCAGAGAGCAGACCCATGTCGACCGACACGCGCTACAACGGCCTCGCGCCCGGCGCCTTCGAGACGCTGTCAGACGTCGCCACCGAGCTCGCCTTCGAGCGTGACGAGTACCTCGCCCGCATCCGCAAGGTCCGCGCCCTGATGGCGGAGGCGAAGATCGACGTCCTCTACGTCACCACGCCCGAGCACATCTGCTGGCTGCACGGCTATTTCGCGAGCTGGTACAAGGCCAACGCGCCGATGCGCTACCCGCAGCTCTACGGGACGGTCATCCACGTCGATCACGACGAGTTCGTCCACTTCGACAATCCGACCGAGCTGCCGGTCCTGGCGAAGAACTCCATCTCGACCGACAACCGCTTCTTCACCACCCGCGAGGCGGCGCCGAACCTCGCCTTCATCACCGCGGAGCTGAAGGCCAGGGGCTGGCTCACCGGCACCATCGGCTTCGAGCACTGGAGCTACGTGCCGAACCGCGCGATCTCCACCATGCTCGAGGGAGCGTTCCTGGCCGAGGGCATGCGTGTCGTCGACGCGAGCACGATCCTCAGGCGCGCCCGGCGGGTGAAGTCACCGGCCGAGATCGCCAAGATGGAACGCGCGACCCGCATCGTCGAGATCGGCCACCGGGCGATCTCCGACAACCTGCGGCCGGGCATCACGGAGCTCGAGCTGTTCGGCATCGTCACAGCCGCGATGATGAAGGCGGGCGGCGAGTTTCCCGCGCTCATCCCGATCTTCAACGCGGTGCCGGTCCGCGACGGCCGGGCCGTCTCGGCCGGTCACGCGATGGCCGGCCGCAAGGTGATCGAGGCGGGGGAGTTCCTCACCGCCGATCTCTGCGGCGTCTTCGACCGCTACCACTCCAACGTCATGCGCGGATACTATCTCGGCGAGCCGACGCCGGAGATGATCGACGCACACGTCAAGGCCGCGGGCCTGTTCGATCTCTTCCGCACCGACGTCAAGGCGGGGATGACGGTGCGCGAGGTCAACGCGCTGATCGCCCGCTACCTGCGCGATGTCGGTCTCTATAACGGCGCCGGCTGGGCGCTCGGCTACGAACTCGGCCTCAGCCTGCCGCCGGACTGGGTCGGGGATTTCTACTTCCACTACAAGGACGAGAAATACCTCGACCGCGTCTTCGAGGCGAACATGGTCACCAACCTCGAGAGCCTCTTCAACACCTGGCTGATCGACACGCTGGTCTATGGGCCCTACGGCTGCCGGGTGCTGTCGGACGTGCCGCTCGAGCTCATCACGGTCTGAGGCCGTCCGCCCATTGCCACCCAGGGTCGCCTGCCCGATGATCGATCCCCGCCCGCTGCCGCCGAGCCTCTACGCCGTCACGGCGCGCCCGCCGGCCGCCACGTCGCCGCTCGAGGGCGACGTGCGTACCGACGTGGCGATCATCGGCGGCGGCTATACTGGCCTCTTGACCGCGCTCCACCTCGCCGAGCGCGGCATCGCCTGTCGCGTTCTTGAGGCGCACGAGCCGGGCTGGGGCGCGTCCGGACGCAACGGCGGCCAGGTCAATCCCGGGCTCTATCCGAGCCCCGACAGCATCGAGGCGGACTTCGGACGGGATCTCGGCCGCCGCATGTTCGACCATGCGGCCATGGCGCCGGACCGTCTCTTCGCGCTGGTGGAGCGGCTCGGCATCGACTGCGCCGCCGCGCGGACGGGCACGCTGCGTGTCGCCATCAACGCCCGTGGCGTCGCCGGCATCCGGTCGATGCTGGAGCAGTGGGCCGCGCGGGGCGCAGATGTCGCCTGGCGCGACGCGGTCGCGCTCGAGGCAGCCACCGGCACCAGCCGCTATCCCGGCGGCATGCTCTTCGCCAACGGCGGCCGGCTCAATCCGCTCGGCTACGCCCGCGGCCTCGCCGACGCCGCGCAGGCGGCCGGCGCCCTCGTCCACGGCGGCTGCCGGGCCGTGCGGGTGGTGCCGGCGCCCGGCCGCGGCTGGCGCATCACCACCGCCGGCGGCGCCACGGTCGAGGCCGACCACATCGTCATCGGCACCAACGGCTACTCCGACGGCCTCTGGCCCGGCGTCGCGCAGAGCGTCGTGCCGGTCTACACCGCCATCGTCGCCAGCGAGCCGCTGCCCCCGCAACGCGCCGCACGGGTGATGCCCGGTGGCTCCGTGCTCTACGAGACCGGTCACGTCACGGTCTACTACCGCCTCGACGAGGCGAACCGGCTCCTGATGGGCGGCCGCAGCCGCTTCCATGACGTCACCGAGGTCCGCGAGGTCCGCCATCTCGTCGCCTACGCCGAGCGTCTGTGGCCGGCGCTCCGCGGTATCCGTTGGACGCACGCCTGGAACGGCCAGGTGGCGATCACGGCCGACCACCACATCCACCTGCACGAGCCGGCCGAGACCGCCCACATCTGCGTCGGCTACAACGGCCGCGGCATCGCCATGGCGACCGCGATGGGCGAGCAGATCGCCGCCCGCATCGCGGGCGCGTCGGCCCCGGACCTGCCGATGCCGGTCACGGATCTGCGCGGACTGCCGCTGCACGGGCTTTGGCGGCCCGTCGCGGCCACGCGCATCCTCTATGGACGGCTACGGGACGCGCTCGGGCTCTAGTTCCGCGTCAACCGGTCGCCACCCGCGGATCATTCCCCATCAGACGGAGGCAGGGAGTGGCTTGCTTCGAGATATGACAATCCGAATTCCGCTTCCCGTTCCCGGACGACCTCCTCGACTGCCCCCAACAGGCGTCGTGTGATGGGCGAGAGAGATCGACCCCGCCGCGTGATCGCTCCAACGGTTCGAAACGCTGTTGCATCGGCGAGTTGCAGGAAGCGCAGGTCGCCGCGCGCATGCCAGCGACACAACCTCGGCAGGATGGTCACTCCGATGTTGCTGTCGACCATCGCGAACGTCGAGACAGTACTCGCGACGTGAAAGCGGGCCGCTCGGACGATCTCGGCGAACTCGGGAGCCTCCATCCGGTCGAAGCTCTCGTTGCAGATGAAGTCCACCCCGAGGAGGTCAGACCAGGCGACAGGTCCCGCGTGAGCGGCCAGTGGATGCCGTGCGCTGCAGACGAGCTCGTAGGCGTCGGTGAGAAGGGGGGTGAACTCCACCTCCGGGTGCGGCCGGTCCATCCGCCCGAAGCCGACCTCGACGATGCCGTCCGCGACCGCCGCCGGCAGGTTGATCGAGTGAATCTCCCGCAGCCCCATCTCGAACTGCGGCACCGCCTGCTTCACCTTGTGCGCCGCGCGCGGCAGGATCGCCGCCGCCACCGAGGTGACGCTCGCGACGGTGCTGCGCCGCAGTTCCTCCTGGGCGTGCCTGACGATCGAGGTGCAGGCGCTTTCGTAGTGCCGCACCACCTCGCGGGCCTTCTCCGTCGTGAAGCGCCCGAACTCCGTCAGCCGGACCTTGCGATCCCCTTCGAAAAGTGGCGCGCCGACCATCTCCTCGAATTGCTTGAGGGCCATCGACACCGCCGACGGCGTGCGCCCGAGGCGCAGGGCGGCGGCGCGCACGCCACCCTCGTCCGCCACGGCGATGAGGGTCTTCAACCCCGACATGGGAACCTGCATCGGCCAGCCTCGTTCGATTTCACTGAACAAATGTGCACAAGATTGAGTTTGACTGATCTTTCGCGCTTTGCAACGATCGGCGCCTCAGAAGTATCTCCAGGGCAAGCGAATGATATTCGTCGACGGTCTCGAGTGCAGTCAGTTCAATCGGGAAATCTTCCTGGAGCTCTCGCGCGGGAAGATGGGCTGCGTGACCGTCACGCTCGGGTTCTGGGAGGATGCGCTCGAATCGATCGACGCGCTGACCCGGTTCCGGGATCTCGCCCGTGACAACCAGGATCTTGTCGAGATCTGCACGGACGAGCCCGGAATCCGGCGCGTTGCATCCTCAGGCCGCTGTGCGCTGCTTCTTGGTTACCAGAACACCGCCTGCCTCTCGGGCCGTATCCGCATGGTCGAGGTCTTCGCCGACCTCGGCGTCCGGGTGATGCAGCTCACCTACAACAATCAGAACGACGTCGGCGGCAGCTGCTACGAGGCGCACGATCAGGGCCTCGCCCGCTTCGGCCGCGAAGTCGTCGAGGAGATGAACCGCCACGGCATCCTCGTCGACCTGTCCCACGTCGGCGAGCGGACAAGCCTCGATGCCATCGAGCGCTCGGCGATGCCGGTGGCGATCACCCACGCCAATCCGTCCTCGCTCGTGCCGCACGCCCGCAACAAATCGGACGAGTTGCTGCGGGCGCTGGCCGCCCGCGGCGGCGTCGTCGGGCTCGCCACCTACCCCAACATCACGGGGCCGTACGTGGAGAGCGCCGATCGCTGGTCGGAGATGGTGGCGCGCGCCGTCGACCTCTGCGGCGTCGACCATGTCGGCATCGGCACGGACCTCGGCCGCAAGAACACCCAGGTGCATCTCGACTGGATGCGCATGGGGCGGTGGTCACGCGTCGTCAACTTCGGCGCCGGCAGTGCCTCGCGGCCCGGCAAGGTGCCCGAGCCGGAATGGCTCGAATCGACCGAAACCTTCCCCGCCATCCCGGAGGCACTGGCCCGCCGCGGCTTCTCGCCAGCCGACGTCGCCAAGATCGCCGGTGAGAACTGGATGCGCGTCTACGGCGAGGTATTCGCGAGCCGCCGCAAGACCTCGCTCGCGGCATGAGGGCGCGGCGATGAACCGGCACGACGCATTCTACATCGACGGCGCGTGGGTTCCCGCCTCGGCCTCGGCGGCGCGCGTCGAGGTCATCGACCCGGCCACCGAGGCGGCGGTCGCCAGCATCGCGATGGGGACCTCCGCCGACGTCGATCGCGCGGTCGGCGCGGCGCGCGCCGCGTTCCCGGCCTTCGCCGCGACGACGCGGGAGCAGCGCCTCGCCCTGCTCCGGCGCATCCTCGAGGTCTATCTCACCCGGCAGGACGAGATCGGCGCGCTGATCTCGCGCGAGATGGGTGCCCCCCTGAAGTTCGCCCGCCAGGTGCAGGCGGGGACCGGCGCGGCGCATCTGCGCAAGATGATCGAGGTGCTCGCCGCCTACGAGTTCGAGCGCCTGCGCGGCACCACGCTGGTGGTGCGCGAGCCGATCGGCGTCACCGGGCTGATCACCCCATGGAACTGGCCGATCAACCAGATCGTCTGCAAGGTGCTGCCGGCGCTCGCCGCCGGCTGCACGATGGTGCTGAAGCCGAGCGAGCTCGCGCCGCTGAGCGCGCTCGCCTTCGCCGAGGTGCTGCATGAGGCCGGCGTGCCGGCCGGCGTGTTCAACCTCGTCAACGGCGACGGGGCGACGGTCGGCGAGGCGATCTCCGCGCACCCCGGCATCGACATGGTCTCCTTCACGGGATCGGCGCGGGCGGGCGTGCAGGTGTCGCGGGCCGCGGCGGCGACGGTCAAGCGCGTCTGCCTCGAGCTCGGCGGCAAGGCGGCGAACATCCTGCTCGACGACGTCGACCTCGAGGCGGCGGTCTCGAAGGGCGTGCTCGCCTGCATGCGCAACACCGGCCAGTCGTGCAGCGCGCCGGCGCGCATGCTCGTGCCGCGCGGCCTCCTCGCCGAGGCGGAAGCGATCGCCGCCCGGACGGCCGGCGGTCTCGTCACCGGCGACCCGGCGTCCGAAGGCACGGATCTCGGTCCGCTCTCCAACCGCGCGCAGTTCGACAAGGTGCGGGCGCTGGTGCAGTCGGGCCTCGACGAGGGGGCGAAGCTGGTCGCCGGCGGGCCGGGGCGGCCCGAGGGCCTCTCCGGCGGCTACTTCGTCCGGCCGACGGTGTTCTCGAACGTCGATCGCGAAATGCGCATCGCCCGAGAGGAGATCTTCGGGCCGGTGCTCAGCCTCATCCCCTACGACGGCGAGGACGAGGCGGTGGCGATCGCCAACGACACCGTCTACGGCCTGACCGGCTACGTGCAGTCGGCGAGCCTCGAGCGCGCCCGTGCAGTGGCACGGCGCGTGCGAGCCGGCAGCGTGCTGATCAACTACGCGCCGGTCGACCTCGACGGTCCGTTCGGCGGCTACAGGCAGTCCGGCAACGGCCGCGAGTACGGCGTCTTCGGCCTCGAGGAGTTCCTGGAAGTGAAAGGGGTGGTCGGCCATGGCTGAACGCGTCCTCTCGAGGCCCGCGGCCGGCGCGCGCGACGGGAGCGCCCGGTGAGCGCCGTCGCGGACAGCCCGGCCGGCGCGCGCGCCGGCGGCGCTCCGCCGATCGTCGAGCTGTCGGCGATCCACAAGACCTACGAGACCGCGCGCGGCGATGTGCGGGCGCTCGATCCGGTGAGCTTCGGCGTGGATCAGGGCACGACGCTCACCGTCGTCGGCCCGAGCGGCTGCGGCAAGAGCACGCTTCTGCGCATCATCGCCGGCATCGACGCGGCGAGCGGCGGCCAAGTCCGGGTCGACGGCCGGCCGATCACCGGGCCAGTGCCGAATGTCGGCATCGTCTTCCAGCGCGACCTCCTGCTCGACTGGCGCACCGTCATCGACAACGTGCTGCTGCCGGCCGAGCTGAAGCGCCAGACGGCCCCGGCGACCCGCCGGCGCGCCGAGGAGCTTCTCGACGAGCTCGGCGTCGGCGACTTCCTCGACAGGCTCCCCTACGAGCTCTCCGGCGGCATGCGCCAGCGCGTCGCCATCGCCCGCGCGCTGCTGCTGCGGCCGGCGCTGCTGCTCCTCGACGAGCCGTTCAGCGCCCTCGACGCGATGACGCGCGACCAGATGAACGTCATCCTGCAGCGCCTGCAGGTGCACGAGAACGTCACGACGTTCCTCATCACCCACAGCATCACCGAGGCGGTCTACCTCTCCGACCGCATCGTCGTGATGTCGCCGCGGCCGGGACGGGTGCTCGACGTCATCGACGTCGACCTGCCGAAGCCGCGGCCGCTCAGCATCCGGGAAGAGCCGGCGTTCACCGCCCTCGCGCGGCGGATCCGCGTGCTGTTCGAGCAGGAAGGAGTGCTGGTCGGATGACGGTCCAGGGCTCCACCACCACCACCGACACGGCCCCGCGGGCGACGGCTCGCCGCGGCGCTCGGGCCGGCCGCTTGTGGCAGGGCGTCGGACTGCCGCTCGTCAGCGGGCTCGTCGGCCTCCTCGTGTGGGAGATCGTCGTCCGCGCCTTCGACATCCCCGGCTACCTGCTGCCGCCGCCGTCGGAGGTCGCCGTCACGCTCGTCGAGCGCTGGCGCTACCTGATGACGAACCTCGGCTACACCGTGCTGTCGGCGATGACCGGCTTCTTCGTGGCGCTGGTGCTCGGCATCGTGCTCGGCGTGGCGATCGCCTCGTCCCAGACGGTCGATCGCATCCTCTATCCCTGGCTCGTCATCTCGCACGCCATCCCGAAGGTCGTGGTGGCGCCACTGATGCTCGTGTGGGTCGGCTTCGGCCTGAAGAGCGGCATCATCTTCGTGATCTTCTTCACCTTCTTCCCGATCGTCGTGAACACCGTCATCGGGCTGAAGTCGGCCGATCCGGACCTGCTCTACCTGGTGCGCTCGATGGGCGCGAGCCGGCTCGAGGTCTTGTGGAAGGTCAAGCTGCCGAACGGACTGCCGAGCATCTTCGCCGGCATCAAGGTGGCGGCGACGCTCGCCCCCGTGGGCGCCGTGATCGGCGAGTTCGTCGCCTCCAACAAGGGGCTCGGCTACGTGCTGATCCAGGCGGTCGGCAGCATGTCGATCTCGCTGGCGTTCGCCGCCGTCGTGCTCGTCTCCGCCTTCGGGGTCCTCATCTGGTACGTCGCCGAGGTGATCGAGCGGCGCCTCATCCCCTGGCACGCGAGCCAGCGGACCGTCTGACCAAGAGCAAGAACCCACGCCTTCCACGCCGACAGAAAGGGAACCGCCATGATCCGTGCATTCACCAAGACGCTGTGCGCTTTCGCCGCCCTTTTGGTGCCGGCATCGACCGCGATGGCGGACGAGACGGTCCGCCTCGGGCTCGACTGGAGCTACCTGCCCTATCACGCGCCCCTGGTGATCGGGATGGACAAGGGCTACTTCAAGGACGAGGGCATCGACCTCGTGTTCGAGCCCGGGCGCGGCTCGGGCAGCACCGCGATCATGCTCGGCGAGGGCAACTACGACATCGCCCACATCAACACCACGAACGCCGCGGTAGCGATCTCCAAGGGCGTGCCGATCAAGGTGATCGCCGTCTACCAGGGCAAGACCGCCGCCTCGTTCATCGGCATCGAGGGCAAGGTCCAGCTGGACGGCATCGAGTCGGTCAAGAAGTACAAGATCGGCAGCACCCCGGGCGGCTCCGACCAGCTCAGCCTCAACATCTTCCGCGCCGTCAACAGGATCGGACCGGACGACCTCGACGTCGTCTCGCTGGACGCCAACGCCAAGCAGGCGGCGCTCCTGTCGGGCAGCATCGATCTCATCAGCGGCGACGGCTTCGCCTACGCCGCCATCGTCCGCGGCACCGGCCAGAAGCCCGTGCTCTTGTCGCTTGCCGACTATGGCGTGCCGCTCCTCGGCTTCGGCTACTCCATCAATGATGAGTTCATGGCGAAGAAGCCGGAGGTGGCGGCCGCCTTCCTGCGCGCCGTCAAGCGCTCGTGGCAGGAGGCGCTTGTCGACATCGACGCGTCCTGCGAGCGCGCCCGCGAGAAGCTCGAGCTGCCGCACGCGCAGGACGCCTGCGTCGACTACTTCAAGGGCCTGATCGGTCTCTCGGAGGATCCGAACTCGCCGGACTGGGGCCGCCAGACCGACGAGCAGTGGACGAAGCTCCTCACCACCCTCTCCGACCTCGGCGAGGTGAAGGGCGACATCACGCCGTCCAAGTTCTACACGAACGAGTTCATCCCGGCGAAGTAGTCGCAGCAGAACTGTCTCGGCGTCCCCCGATGAGCGCGAACACAGAACAGTCCGACGTGATCGTCGTCGGCGCGGGTCACAACGGCCTCGTCTGCGCCGGGTACCTCGCCAAGGCGGGTCTCTCGGTCACGGTCCTCGAACGGAGGAGCGTGACCGGGGGGCTCGCGGCCACCCGGGAGTTCATGCCGGGATACTTCTCCTCGATCACCAACTCCCCCGGCTCGCTCGAGCCGAAGATCGTCGCCGACTTCGCCCTGCACGACCACGGCCTGACCTTCGTGCGCCCGGACCCGACGCTGGTGCACGGGCTCGAGGACGGGCGGGTGTTCGTCGGCTGGCGCGACCGCGCCCGCACGGACGCCCAGATCGAGGCCTTCGCGCCGGGCGAGGCGGCGCGCTACCACGCCGTCATCGACTATCTGAACTGGTTCGCCGAAAAGCTCGCGATCTCCGTCTACCGGGAGCCGCCGACGCTGCAGGAGCTCGTGCGCAACCTGCGCGGCGTCGAGGAGGAGGAGGCGTTCTCCCGCATCTTCTTCGGCAGCGTGCGGGACCTCTTCGAGCACTTCGGCCTCGCCCGCGAGACGCAGGCGATCATGGGGCCGCTGTCGGTCGTCAGCGGCCTCGTCGGCCCGTCCACCCCCGGCACGCCGTTCAACCTGATGATGCGGCCGATCTCGCTCGCCTCGGCCACCGATCTCGACAAGGACGACCCGCGCCGCATGCCGCTGCGCGGCTCGACGGGTCTCGCCATTGGCGGCATGGGCGCGATCGCCGCAGCCCTCGAGCGCTCAGTCGAAGCGCTCGGGGTGACGATCGTGCGGGACGCGCCGATGGCGCGGATCGTCGAGGCCGCGGGCGGTCCTCTCGCCGTCGAGCTCGAGGACGGCAGGGTGTTCCAGGCGAAGACGGTCGTCTCGGCGCTGCATCCGCACCTGACGGTCGCCGCCGTTGAGTCGGCCCGGCCGGAATGGGCCGGCCTCAAGGAGGCGATGGCGCGCACGCGGGCGAGCGGCAGCGCGTTCAAGATCGTCCTCGCGCTTGGGGACATGCCGCGTTACGCCGCGGCCGCGGGTGAAGAGGAGGCTAGGCAACTCGCCACCGCCCAGTTGCGCATCGCGCCGAGCCTCGACTACCTCGACGCCTGCCACGGCGACATGCTGCGCGGCGTCTTCCCGGAGCGGCCGCTGATCTGGGGCCTCTGTCATTCGATGACGTCGCCGCAGATGGCGCCGGCCGGCAAGCACCTGCTCAGCCTCAATCTCGGCGGCATCCCCCACCGCGGCGGCGGGCCGGCCCCGGCGATCGATCGTGCCACGGTGGTGCGGCGGGTGGTCGAGTTGATGGCGGAGTGGATCCCCAATCTCCCTAACGTCGTCGAGAACTACGCCTGTTTCGATGCGGCGCAGTTCGAGGCCGAGTACGGCCTGTTCGGGGCGAACATCGCCCACCTCGACATGATGCCGCGCCAGCAGTTCTGGATGCGGCCGCTGCCGCACCTTCACCGCTACCGCACGCCGACCCCCGGACTCTATCTCAGCGGCGTCGGCACCTGGCCGGGCAACTACTACTCCGGCCTCCCCGGCCACAACACCAGCCGCGCGGTGCTCGCCGATCGCGCCGCCGCCCTCGCAGCCTGACACCCCAAGGAAGCGCCGATGGTCGAGTTTCTCGTCAACATCAAGTTCATCGGTCCGAACGGCTGGCAGCAGGAGGATGTCGATGCGCTGATCGCGAAGGAGCGGGCGCACGCCGCTGTGCTCGTCGAGCAGGGCCACCTCGTGCGCATGTGGCGCGTACCCGGCCGCCGCGAGAACTGGGGGCTCTGGCGCGCCAACGACGCGACGCATCTGCACGACATCCTCACCGGCCTGCCGTTCTGGCCCTACATGGACCTTCAGGTCCACCCGGTCGCCAGGCACCCCGTCGACCCGCTGCGCGATGAGACGTTTTAAGACCGGTGTACGATCGTCTGTAGGCTTGCTTCAAGGCAGACAGCTTGAATACGCCCGACGTCGATCTTGGAAACGTCGACGTCGCCACGGCCACCAATGTCCTGTACTCGTTTCCTCTACAGTACGCCTTGCCTCGATCGCCTACGCCCCCGTTGGGGCTGACCGCGGATACGACGTCGACGCCTTGCGGAACGACCTGCGCTCGATGAATGTGCGCCCGCACGGGGCGCGGAACCTCACCCGCAGCCGTGGCTGCTCGGCGATCGACGGCCGCACCCACCCACCATCCGGCTATGCCGCGATCCAGCGGGTCCGCAGGCGCATTGAGGACGACGCTGGACGAAGGCAGTGGCCGGGCTCGACAAGCCGAAGCTGTGCGTTGTCGACCGGGTCGATTGGGCCTTCACCTTTGCGGCCGCCTACGACCTGGTCCGTCTGCCGAAGCTGCTGGCGGTGCGCCGTCACGAACAGCGGCATTGGCAGGCAGATGCACCGCTCCTCGTCGAGGCTCCGCGACGACTGGGCTAGACATCATCGGCGCCGACACGCTCAACGCGGCGCCCTTCATCACCCCACATGCGGCCTGTAACCGAGGCTGAAGGCATGCGTCTTTCGACAGCCTGCTAGGTTCAAGGGCGACGGCTTGGGCGCTGAAGGTCTTGAGAGAGGGCCGCCGGCCCAAAAAACCACCTCGGCGCCTGTCGATCGAGGGGGTGGGTGGTTTCAGGTCCGCTGGCGTTCCATCTGCTGCCACAGCGTTCCCAAACGACATGGCGGATAAATTGAGGGACAAGCGGATAAGATGCGCATTCAAGTCTTTGTAATCTCAAGGATATTCATAGAAATATGGCGGAGAGGCAGGCCGCCACACTCGTGTCCATGGCCGTTCACGCCCGTCTCGAAAGTTCATAGAATCTGCGGCCTCGCTTGCGTCATTCGTCCCCACGTGTCTACCGTCGTGCGTAGGTTGCCGCCTGCAATGCGTGGGTAGGTGCGTGGGTAGGAGGGAATGGCGGTGGCAGCTAGAACGGCGAAGCGGCTCAACACGCGGACGCTCGCCACGCTCACGAAGCCGGGCCTTTACGCCGACGGTGACGGGTTAAACCTCCAGATCGGCAAGACCGGCTCGCGCTCCTGGATTTACCGTTACCGCCGTGGCGACGGCCGGGAGGGCTGGCTTGGGCTGGGTAGCCTCTCGGACGTGACGCTTGCCCAGGCGCGAGAGAAGGCCGCCCATGCGCGGAAGCTTCGGGCAGCCGGGTTGGACCCTCTCGATGAGAAGCGCGCACCCGTCGCCTCCCAGGGCGATGAGACTCCGGCGAAGCCGACGTTCGGAGACTTCGCCGACGCCTACATCGCGGAGATCGCTCCGGGCTTCTCCAACCCGAAGCACCGGGCGCAGTGGAAGATGACCCTCGGCGACGCTTACTGCGCCGCGATCCGCGGCAAGCCGATCGACGAAGTGGACACTGACGATCTCCTTGCCATCCTGCGGCCCATCTGGCTCACGAAAAGCGAAACCGCTTCCCGCATTCGAGGGCGGATCGAGCAGGTTCTCAGCGCCGCGAGGGCGAGGGGGCTTCGCTCGGGCGACAACCCGGCGCTGTGGCGCGGTCACCTCGACGTGCTGTTGCCGCGGCGCCAGAAGCTTGCCCGTGGCCACCACAAGGCCAAGCCCTATGCCGACGTGCCGGCACTGATGGAGCGCCTCAAGAGGCTGACGGGTATCAGCACGCTGGCGCTCCGCTTCACGATCCTGACGGCGGCCCGCTCTGGCGAGGTGCTCGGCGCGACGTGGCGCGAGGTCGATCTTGATGCCGGCGTCTGGATGGTCCCAGCCGAGCGGATGAAGATGCGGCGTGAGCACCGCGTCCCACTGTCCCCTGCCGCGCTGGAGGTGCTCGCCACGGTCGCCCCGCTGCGACCGGGTGAAGATGACGGTGCGGCGTTCGTTTTCCCCGGCCAGAAGCGTGGGCGCCCCCTTTCCGTCATGGCGCTGACGATGGTTATGCGGCGGTTGAATGCCGACGCGACCGTGCACGGCTTCCGCTCGGCGTTCCGCGACTGGGCAGCCGAGGAGACGACACATCCGCGGGAGGTCGCCGAGCAAGCCCTCGCCCACGTTGTCGGCGACGCCACCGAACGCGCCTACCGGCGCGGGGACGCGCTGGAGAAGCGGCGGGGGGTGATGGCCGAGTGGGCGGCGTACTGTCTTGAGTAGGTAGAGGCTTCGTACAGATCGTAACTACGCGCCAATCGCTGCAATCCAATCCTCGGCAACCTCAGCCCCGTGGAGTACGAGAGGCAGGCTCTGACAGGTCGACCGCCTGTCCACGGAACGGGCAGGGGGGCCAAACTTCGCCGGCCGACACGTCACGAAGTCGCTCCTGCCGTTCGAACCCCTCATCCTGCCAATGCGGGTAGGCGAGAGTGCCGGGCGCGTCGCCAACTCTGTCGATGCGTCACCGATGTGGTCCGGATAGGGTAAAGCCTCAACGATCACAGCCAGTCGGCGCGTCTGCCACCGCATGGCCGTTTGAGAAGCACATCATGACGACCATTCGCGACCTCACCTACGATCTGCTTCGTCGGCACGGCATCACCACCATCTTTGGCAATCCCGGTTCGAACGAGTTGCCCTTCCTCAAGGGCTTCCCGTCCGACTTCCGCTACATCCTCGCCCTGCACGAAGGCGCCGCCATCGGCATGGCCGACGGCTACGCCCAGGCCACGGGCCACACCGCCTTCGTCAACCTCCACTCCGCCGCCGGCACCGGCAACGCCATGGGCGGCTTCGCCAATGCCTGCAACGCCCACACGCCGCTGGTGGTGACCGCGGGCCAGCAGGTCCGTGCCATGATGGGCATCGAGGCGCTGCTCACCAATATCGAGGCGGCCACGCTGCCGAAGCCGCTGGTGAAATGGTCTTGCGAGCCGGCCCGTGCGGAGGACGTGCCGCTTGCCGTGAGCCGTGCACTGCACCTGTCGGCATTGCTCGCGCCGGGGCCGGTCTACCTCTCCATCCCCTATGACGACTGGGACAGGCCGGCCGAGCCGGAATCCCTGAGGCTGCTGACGCGCGTTGTCTTCGCCGCGGGCGCGCTCGATGCCGGGGCGCTCGCAGCGCTTGCCGCGCGCCTCGATCGCAGCGCCAATCCGGTGATCGTGCTCGGGACGGACGTGGACGCGGCGCGGGCGAATGCGCACGCGGTGCGGCTCGCCGAGCGGCTGAAGGCGCCGGTGTGGATCGCCCCTTCGGCGCCGCGCTGCCCCTTTCCCACCACCCACCCGAATTTCCGGGGCCTTCTCACCGCCAGCATGGCCGACATCGCCAAGCAGCTCGAGGGCCACGACCTCGTGCTGGTGGCTGGTGCGCCCGTGTTTCGCTACCACCAGTACGAGCCGGGCCCCCTGCTGCCGCCGGGAGCCGAACTGATCCAGATCACCTGCGACGCCGACGAGGCCGTGCGCGCACCGTTGGGCGACGCGGTGGTCGGCGACGTCGGCCTCATCCTCGCGGCACTCGCCGACACGGTCGGCGAGGCGGCGCGGCCGTCGCCGCACCCGCGACAGAGGCCGGCGCCGGCCCCGTCGGGGACGACGCCCGTTGCCGCCGAGCGGGTCCTCGACCTCATGGACGAGCTCGCCCCGTCCGACGCCATCTATGTGAATGAATCGACCTCCACCATCGGGGCGATGTGGGAGCGGATGCGCTGGGAGCAGCCGGGCAGCTACTACTTCGGGGCGGCTGGCGGCCTCGGCTTCGCGATGCCGGCGGCCGTGGGCGTTCAGCTCGCCGAGCCGGACCGGCAGGTGATCGCGCTCATCGGCGACGGGTCTGCCAATTACAGCATCACGGCCTTGTGGACGGCGGCACAGCACAAGGTGCCGGTGGTGTTCGTCATCATGCGCAACGGCACTTACGGCGCCCTGCGGTGGTTCGCGGGCGTGCTGAACGCCGAGGACGTGCCCGCCCTCGACGTGCCGGACATCGACTTCGTCGCCATTGCCTCGGGCTATGGCCTGGAAGCCGTGCGGGTCGACACCGACGATGCCTTCGCCGCGGCCTTCGCCCGCGCACTCGAGGCCGGCCGGCCCTCCCTGATCGAGGTCGCCACCGCGTGGCCCCCGGATTGACCTCCGCCAGGCTCGAGGCTGCGCTGCGAGGCGGACGGCGGCGGTTGGCAGCGACGGGGCGCTCGAGCAGGCCGCAATCGCAGCGATCGACGGGGGTTGGGGAGAAACGCCTATGTCCGGGGATTTCGAGAAAGAGCTGACGAGACGGGTGTGGACCGACGATGCCTTCGCCGCCGACGTGGAAAGGGACCCCGTCAAGGCGCTCAGGACCATGGGTGTCGAGGTGCCGACGGGCGTCAAGGTGAAAGTGGTGGTGCAACGGCGCGACCGGGTCTATTTCACCATCCCGCCCGCCCGCGCGCCCCATTCGCCGCCGGCCGGGGCGCCGCTCAACCAGATGGATCTCTGGTCGAGCAAGGGCCTTTTCATCTGGCTCGTGCCCGTGGCCGCCAAGTTCAAGCTGCTGGCCCTGCGGAACGCGGCGCGCACCGAGGGGGACCGGCCGTGAGCGACGCCGATTTCGTCGAGAAGAACTACGAGCGCATCGCCACCGATCCGGACTATCGCGCCCGGCTGCTCGCCGACCCTGCCGGCGTGGTCTGCGACGAGTTCGGCTACACGCCGGGCCCGGATTTCAAGATCGAGATCATCGAACAGGTGGAAGACACTATCGTCATCATGGTGCCTCCGAAGCCCGAGGCGGGAGAGGACTTCGAGCAAGCGCTCACCGCGGTCACGGAGAGGGTCTTCGACCTGCTCTTCTCGACCGGCATCGGCGGCTTCTTCATCCCGGACGACAAGCAGAAATGGGTGGTGCGGGAGATGCGGCTGGCGGCGCAGAAGAAGACCGGCCTCGACATCTCGCAGTTGTAGAACCCCTGTTCCACGACGAGCCTGAGATCGGGCGAGAACGCAAATGACTGCCAAGAACGGGAAACGGGACTTCTGGGACAACCTCATCCCGCCGAAAGGAGGGCTGTTCGGCGCGCAGCTCGCCGGCTGGACGCCTGGCCCCGCCGCGAAGTCGGGCCTCGGATGCCGCGTCCTCGCGGACCAGATGGTCGAGGTTGCCCCCTCCATCTGCCTTGCGGCCGATGTCAATGTGCCCAAGGCACCGGGCCGTTATCCGGCGGTCATCGCCTTCGCGGCCTATTCCAAGGAACTGCAGGCCGCCGGCGCGCCCGCCGGCAACAACGAGACCGGCAGCCCGCCGGTCTTCACCCATCGCGGCTATGCCCATGTCATCGTCACCCGCCGCGGCATGGGCCGATCGGGCGGCGAGGATGCGGTCTACCTCAACGACGTGGATGTGGAGGACTACGCCAAGGTGATCCAATGGGCCGCCGCCCAGCCCTGGTGCGACGGGCAGGTGGTGTTGTTCGGCACCTCATACTACGGGCTGACCCAGCCGCAGGTGGCGCGGCTTCGCCCGCCCGCCCTGAAGGGCTTCTTCACCAACGAGATGTGCACGGACTACTTCCGCCACATCGCGATGTTCGGCGGTGTGCCGCAGCCGGATTTCTTCGCGCTCTGGATGGGGGCGAACTTCACGCCCCTCCAGTTCCGCCTGCGCGTGCCGCCGCTCCTGCGCGCACTGGCGAGCCACATCACCAACTCGCCTCTGAAGCATGTGTGGTGGCCGCAGCTGAAGAAGCGCATGGCGCGGATCATGAAGGCGTTCCGGCGGCAGGTGCCGACGCCGCAGACGCGTCAGCGGTTCGCCGGCCTCATGCTCGACGGCAAGACGCGGGCGACGAGCATCCTTCCGGCCGGACCTTCGGGCAAGCTCGGCGATATCGAGGTGCCATTCGTCGTCGTGCAGAATCCCGGCTACTTCAACCTGCACCAGTTCGGCGCTTATGATCTCTTCGAGAATGCCGGCACGCAGAGAGATCAACGCTGGCTCATCATCGGTCCGGCGAACTACGATCTGCCGGTCTATGCCTGGCAGCTGGAAGCGCTCGCCTTCTTCGACCATCTCGTCTACGGAGCCGACAACGGCTATGCCACGCAGCCGCGGGTGCGCTACTGGACGAAAGGGGCGAAGGACTATCGAAGCGCGTCGGACTGGCCGCTTCCCGGCAGCACGGCGATGCGCCTCTACCCGGCCTCCGGCGGCGCCGATGCCGGAACTCATCGGCTGGACCGCGCGCCGGGAGTGGGCGGCGCGAACCGATGGGCGGCGGTACCCCTCGGCGCCATCGTGACGGCGGGCTTCGACGAAGTGGAGAGCCAGCGCCTGACCTTCGAGCTGCCGGTGGCGGAGGAAATGGAGCTGACCGGCCCGGTGACCTTGAGCCTCTCCTTCAGCTGCAACGAGATCGATTCCTACGTGGTGGCCCGCACCGGCATCGTCTCGGCGGATGGCGCCTACCAGATCCTTTCCATGGGCGCGATCCGCCCTGCCTGCCGCAGGATCGACGCGGGGCGCTCCACCTTGACCGAGATCGCCATCGACATCGACGCGCCCGAGCCGCTCACGCCCGGTGTTCCGGTGACGCTCCGCTTCAGCCTCACGCCGCAGCCCGTGGTGCTGAAGCCGGGCGAGCGGCTGCGCCTCGACATCGCCAGCCGCACCGACCTTCTGCGCAGCGACGTGAGCCACGGACACGCCCAGTTCGACATGCAGGTGCCGCCCTATTACGCCCGCAACACCCTCTATTACGGACCCGATACCTTCATTGAGCTGCGGCGCACCGGACTGGGGTAGGTTCGTCGTTGGTGCACGAGGTGACGAAGCCAAGACCGTTGCGCCGAGCAGGTAATATCAGGCTCGCCGTTCGTCAGCTCGACAAGACCACGACTTGCTGAGAGGTGAGGCGGGACGCACGGGGTCGAGGAGGACGACATGCCGTCACTGGTGGCGCCGGCTCTCCAAAGCCCGAACGCTACTTGGCGAGACGCGTGATCTCCCCAACGACCCGCACGCGGACGCGCCGCGCATCGCCGGGGAGATAGGCGATCGGGATGTCCTCCACGTCTAGGGTCTGCACGCTGCCCGCATCGGCGCCCGCCTCGATCGCCCGCCGCGTCGCCTCCTCCTGCGCTTGACCGAGTGCCACGTCGCGCTCGACACCGGAGAAGATGCGGTCCACCTCGCCGCTCACCTGCGCGATGGCGGCGCCCACGGCATTCGCCACGGCATAGTGCTCGATGCGCACCACCTCCGAGACGCCCTCCATCTGATCGGGTACCAGAAAGCTCCCGCCGCCCACCGCGATGAGGGGGATGGGCGCGGCATCGGTCTTCATGCGGTCCACCACCTCCGCAACCATGCGTTCCATGTGTCGGAGGCCGTCGGCCACCAGAGAACCGGGGAGCCCGCCCACGAGCCCTGGCTCTCCGAGCGCGATCCGTCCGGCCGCCACCGCGATGTCCGTGGCGGTCAGCGTGCCCCCGCCGAAGCAGAGCGCTTTCTCCGGCAGTCGGAAGCCGACGCTGCCTGGGCCGATCCGGCGGCCATCATCTGCGATCTCCGTGCCGCCGCCGAGGCCGATGGAGATCAGGTCCGGCATGCGAAACAGCGTGCGCACCCCGCCGATCTCGACCGTCGCATTGGCCTGGCGCGGAAATCCGCCCTTGAGGCAGCCCACGTCGGTGGTCGTGCCGCCCACATCCACGACCAGCGCGTCGGTCAGGCCGGAAAGGAAGGCCGCGCCGCGCATGCTGTTGGTGGGACCGGAGGCGAAGCAATAGACCGGATGGCGCTCCGCCACCGCACCCTGCACGACGGTGCCGTCATTCTGCGTGAGAAAAAGCGGCGCCGCGATGCCGCTGTCCCGTAGCGCCCGTACGAAGGCCGTGGTCGTGCGCTGCGCGAGGCCCTGCAGCCCGGCATTCAACAGCGCCGCGTTCTCCCGTTCGAGCAGGCCGATCCGCCCGATCTCGTGGGATAGCGTGATGCGCGCCGCCGGCATCACCTCCCGCACGATCTCCGCGGCCTCGCGCTCGCACGCGTCGGTGAGCGGGGAGAACACGCTGGTGATGGCGACCGAGCTGATGCCGCTGTCGGCGATGCGCTCCGCCTCGCGCCGCACGGCTGCGCGATCGAGCGGCACCAGAACCCGTCCGTCATACTCGTGGCCTCCGGCCACCATGTGGATGCTTCCCCGCATGGCTGCCGCGAGGTCCGGCGGCCATCCCACGAAGGGCGGCAGACCGGCGTTGGCGGGTAGGCCAATGCGCAGCGCCGCGACGCGGTCCAGATGGCGCCGTTCGACCACGGCATTGGTGAAGTGCGTGGTACCGATCATCACCGCTTCGACCCGCCTCGTGGCCGGATGGTCGGCGGCTGCGGCGATCAGGTCGACCAGCGCCTGACGCACGCCGTCTGCGGCATCGACGGTGGTCGGCCGCTTCAGCGCGGCGATCACCTGGCCGCCCTCGAGCAGGACGGCGTCGGTATTGGTGCCCCCGACATCGATCCCAATGCGGCTCATGCCGGCTCCTCCCCGAACACGCTGCGAAACTCGACGTCGTGGCCGAAGGCGCGCGGACCCACATGCCGCAGCCCTTCCGGGCTGCGGTGGATCGGCTGCGATGGCAGGGCGATCACCGTGACCCTCTGGCCGTAGCGCAGGCTTTCGGTCCCGACGGCCTCCCCCGAGATGCTGTCGAGCACGCAGATCAGGTCGGGCGTGGTGACGATCACCTCGCCGTCGTGCCGACCGATGGTGAACTCGTTCTGAAAGGCGATATCGAACGCCGCGCCGGCATCGTCGTCGAGGCCCGCCAGGCTGAGGGATCCGCGCAGGAAGCCCTCGGTGGTGCGCCGCTGCACATCGATCACCTTGCCCGTGAACAGCCGCCGGCCGCCACCAGCGGTCACGGTCGCCTCGACGGGATCTTCATGCATGATCTTCGCGCGGCGCACCTCGCGCCCCAGCGCGATGGCCCGCGACAGGCTGCGCAGGACCGCGTGTCGCTTCACCTCGGCCCCAGTGCGCGGCGCCTGGCAGGTGGTCGCGACTGAGCCATACTCCGTGCAGACCTTGCGCCGCACCCGCTCCATGTCATGCCAGCCGGACGCGGTGGGGATGATGACGTCGTTGTTGCGGATGTCGGATACGACGTGCGGGGCCATCTGCAGCCCAACTATCGAGAACGTCTGCATCTGGGCCTCGGGGTAGGCCCGGCCCATGGCGTCCGCATCTACCACCGGAAGCCCGGAGGCCGCAGCGACGAGGAGCGGCTGGAAGGCGTTGCAGCCGCCGATCTCCACCGTCATTACGGCGCGGAACGGCCGGCCCAGGAAAGCCTCCATGATCCGCACCGGCTTGAGGGCGAAGGCGGCGTCGGTCATGCGTTCCTGGAACACGAGTGGCGCACCCATGGTCGAGACCACGGCCACGACGTCGTCGTCGGCCAGTTCGTCCGGGTCGAGCAGGGCGATCCGGCCGCCCTCGTCATAGAATTGCCGGGCGACGAGGTGCGAGGCATAGGGCGATCCGCCGCCTCCGGTCCCGAGAATCCAGGCGCCACTGGCCAGCAGGTCGAGCTCTTCCGCATCCAGGAAGCGAGGCATCGCACGTCTTTCATCTTCGAATTGATCGTTATTCCATCCGTCGTCGACAAGCTCCTCAGTCGTCATGACCGGCCGCTCCGACAACGTCATCGGATTGCCGGCGCCTCGGCGCGGGACGCCGGATCTTGCGCCGATGACGACGTGCAGATGCGCGAGCTTCAATCCGTGGGGCGGTCGTTCTTGTTGACGGGCGGACCGAGAAACTCCACGTGCCACTTCAGCCCGAAGGCGTTGAGCGCGGCCTGGTCGGGGATGCCGTCGTGCATCACACCAGCCAGCTCGGTGAAGAAGGCCGCCGCATCGAGCGCCGGGGCCATCAGGATGTACTGGCGGGCGGGCTTGTCGGTGACATTGCAGAAGCCGTGCTCGACCCCGCCGGGGATACTCACAACGTCGCCCACCTCGGCATAGAAGCGCTTGCCGTCCGCCTCATAAAGGTACCGGCCCTCGATGACGCGGAAGATCTCTGCTTCGCGGTGGCGATGCCGGGGCGGCCCGGCGCCCGGGGCGTTGATGGTCTCGATGAAGCAGAACTCGCCCGAACTCGCCGCCGGCGGCATGCGCACGAACAGATCGAGCCCGATGGCGGGGATCTTGATCGGCGCTTCCGTGCCCTTGGAATGCAGAAATGATATCGGCAAGGCAACCTCCTGTTCAGATTTGCATCAAACTCTGATGGGCAGCACGTTCTTCTCTTCGTGTAGACAGATCCAATCCCCTGTGCCGACACAGGAGATGATGCAGGGGGAAGGCCGAAGCGGGCTTTGCCGACACCGAGCAAGGCGAGGTCTTTGAGATCAGTCGGAAGGCGACAGCATTGTTGTAACGCGCTTTTGACTGCCCGAGCGGCGGGAAGGGCAGGGCGCGTAGGGCTCTTCCTGCCCTATGCCATGAGGAACCGCGAAGAGTATCTCGGCCCCCTTTCGGGTTCGCATTGATACAAGTCATGCAAGCAACCCGCAGGCAGTGGAGGATAGGTTTGACCGTCTTCGAAGCAGGGCCTTGAGCTTGGCGAGGGGTTTGGCACTCAGTGCGCAGGCGCGGCTGCAAAGGCTTTGCCAGACGAGGCGTCGGCTGGCGGGCTGGTCAGCGACGCCGATGATGCGGTCACGCAGTCGGTTGGATCGTGCGCGGCGTCGTCGCATGATATCGGTGCCCCCCCGAGCGGGATGGATGAGGGACAGAGACGATGCCAGCCCTGTTCACACGCCGGGAAGCAATCGCGTTGGCGGGAGGCACCTTACTCTCTCCAATGCTCTGGAAAACGTCGGCTGCCGCGCCACAAGAGCCGGTCGGCGGAGAACCGGCCGCGGGGACCTCTGCCGGGGAGGCCTTCGCTCGCGATCTTCGCGCCCTTCCCAGAGACGTCCGCGACATGCTGACCGGCCGTGCCGTCTATGTGGACGACGTGCGCTTCGACGGCGAGGCCTTCGGGGTGGTTGTCCGGTCGCCTCAAATCCACGCTCGCATCCGCGCCATCGATACTTCCGCGGCTTGGCAGGCTCCCGGCGTCCTTACCATCATGACCGGGCGCGATGTTGCGGCCGTCGCCCAACCACTCGGCTGTATCATTCCGCCGCGCGCTTACGGACGCGCAACAGCGCTCGACGTCGGCCGTCCGGTTCTCGCGATCGACCGGGTGCGGCACGTGGGAGATGGTGTCGCTTTCGTTGTCGCCGAAAAACCCGAACAGGCCCAGGAGGCGGCTCGCCTCATCAGGGTCGACTACGAGGGCCTCCCCGGATTTGTCCATCCGATCATCGGCGCCTCTGAAATGCCTATCTGGGAAGATGCACCCGACAACCTCGCCTTCGACTGGTGGTTCGGCGACCCGGGGCAGTGCAACAAGCTCTTTGGAGAGGCCGCTCTCGTCGTCGGGATCAAGCTCGAGATCCCGCGCGTCGTGCCGAACCCGATCGAGCCTCGCGGCGCGATCGGACTCTATGATCCCGACACGGGCAACTACACCCTCGTTTCCAATCCGCAAGGCGTTCACTTTGTCCGCAACGTGCTGGCACAGGCGCTCCGCATCCCCGAGCACAAGCTGCGGGTGGTGTCGCCATACATCGGCGGTGCATTCGGATCGAAGATCTATGCCTATCCGGAGCACGCCCTCGTCCTGCTCGCCGCGCGCATCACCGGTCGGCCGGTCCGCTGGATGTGCAGCCGTTCCGAGGCCTTCCTCTCCGATACCCAAGGCCGCGGGTTCACGACGGAAGCGAAGCTGGCGCTGGACAAGGATTTTCGCTTTCTCGCGCTCTCGGTCCGCCCCACGGTCGACATCGGTGCCTATTTCTCGAACATCACCCCGGTTTCCGCGACCGCGGTCGGGGCGCCGGTGCAGGGCGGGGCGTATCGCTTCCAGGCGATCGAGATCAACGTCCGTGGAGTCTTCACCAACAAGCTCCCGATGGACGCGTACCGAGGGGCGGGGCGGCCCGAGGCAACCTATGCGCTCGAACGCCTCATCGATCGTGCAGCTACGGAATTGGCAATCGACCCCGCAGACCTGCGGGCACGCAATCTGCCGGTGTCACAAACGGCCCCCTTCAACGCGGTGACCGGACTCCAGATTGCGGGCGGGCGATTCCTGGACAATCAGCGCCTTTGCCTCGAACGCGCCGATCGCGCCGGCTTCGCCGCGCGGCGCGCGGTGGCGGCCGCCATGGGTCGACTGCGCGGCTTCGGCTTCGCCAACTATCTGGAAGCGAACGGCGGACTGCAGGTCGCGGAGGCGATCACTCCGGGCGGCTTCGTCCACGAAGGCGTGGCGATGAAATTCGGACCCGGCGGCACCGTCGACATCACGATCGGAACGCAGTCGTCGGGGCAAGATCATGCGCGGCCGGTCAAGCTTTTTGTGGCGGAGCACCTCGGCTTCGTGCCGGATTCGATTGTCGTTCGAGAAGGCGACAGCGCCGCGATACCGATCGGCAGCGGGACGGGTGGCTCCAAGTCGACATTGGTCAACTCGGTCGCGATCCAACATGCGGTCGAGATGGTCATCGCGAAGGCCCGGCGTGCGGCCGCCGAAAGCTATGGTGCCGACCCGGACGACCTTCGTTTCGAGAGAGGTGCGTTCACCGTTCCGGGTTCCAGTCAGGTGGTCCGAATCGTGGACATCGCGGCGCTCTACCCGGGCGTCCTCGACACCGAGGCGCAAGCTCCGCTGAAGCAAGGAAGCAGCGCCAACGGCTGTCACGCGTGCGAGATTGAAATCGATCCCGATACGGGTGCCGTCGAGGTCATCCGCTACACGGCAGTCGATGATTTCGGGACTGTCAGCAACACGGCCGATGTTCGGGGTCAGTTGGTTGGCGGCATCGCGATGGGGCTCGCCCAAGCCCTTGTCGAGATCGCTCCGACACCCGACGCAATGCAGCGTCCCCTAACCACCTCTTCGTTTGGTCACGCTATGCTACGGGCGCCAGACCTCACGACGGTGGATTGGATCAACAACGGACTGGCGTCCCCGACCAACGTCTTTGGCGCCAAGGCTTGCGGAGAGGCTGGCATGAGCGCGGCGCCGCCGACGATCATGAACGCCATCGCCGACGCGCTCCGCGACTATCCACGCGCCCGCGATCTGCAGATGCCGGCTGTCGCGGCAGACATTCGGGCAGCCGTTGCCGCCGGATCTCGAAGAGGTGCGCGAGGAGCGGCGGGCGAAGCACCTTCTTGAGGCCGAGATGGAAACTGCCCTTGGTTGGGGCGGCCCGTTCCGTCCTGACTCCCCTGCCGACTGAGAGAAGTCGGAATCTTGTTGTCAGCGAAGTCAATCGTCATCAGGTCTGTGTGCTCGGCGCAGCTTCGGCCACGACGCTACGCGCTCTGCCGAAGCTGAACGGGATCAACAATGCTCTATCCGGGCGAGGAATTGACTGAGGCGGCCGGCTATCCGGCTCTGGTGCGGTTTGAACCCGGACGACCCGAACTTCCCGTCGTGGTGTTCGTCACCGGAGGAGGGGTGCTCGGGCGCATCTCTTACGGACTGCCTGGGGGGAGGACCGCCGATTTCCTGTGTCATTGGCTGCATGAGGCGGGATTCCCGTCTCTGGTGCTGTCCTATCCCATCGACAACAAGGGGGTGTTCGATGCCCCATTCCCGCAGTTTTCGATCACGGACTGGGCGGAGCAGAGCGCCGAGATCATCGCCCGCACCGTGGACCGGAACGGTCTGCAGACGAACGCCATCGTGCTCGGCTGGAGCATGGCGGGGCGAATTGCGGAGCCGCTTCATGCCGCGCTGAGGCGAAAAGGAAAGGGCATCGAGCTCTTCGTCGCGATGGCCGCTGCATCGGCGCTTCCCAATACTCTGCCCGGCCTCGACCACCTGAAGCCAGCGGGAAGCGGCCTCGCCTCGATCCAGGGCGCCTACCTCGACTGGCTGCTGCGATGCCTCGCGGATCAGAACGTTACGACCGGCCATGCGGCCCTCGACGCCGACGCGTTCGTCCGCGAGATGACCGGCGATTTTCCGGTCGGGCTTGCCGCATCGGCGATGCGTTGCACGAACGGAGGATTCATACACGAGCCAGCCCGAGATGCGCTCGAGATCGGCACGACGCGCTATCGCGCCTTTCCGCCGCTCGCCCTGATGACGCACGACTCTGCGATCGACGCCCGGCACGCTCTCACGGACCGCTCCACTTGGGGCGTCTACATCACCCAGCAGCTTTGCGAAGGGCTCGTTTTCACGCAGGCCGAGAAGCTCGCCGCGCTTCCGCCCGGGACATGGGCATCGCTGGTCGAGCACGTCGGGAACGCTTCCCACCGGCTGAGCGCGACGCTGCCGGGCAACCACATGTTCTTCCTCGGAGAGGATGGTGCGAGGAGAACCGTGCAGACGTTGAAGCACCTCAGGCAAACCGCTGCAGACGTGGCAGGTGAGATCTCACTTCTTGTGGACTGATAAATCGCTCATCCAGTCCGGCCGTTCGGCGATGAGCGATGCTTCGGCTCTGCGCCCCCAAGCTGATGACCGATACCGAGCGCCTCGACGAAGCCGCCGGGCCTGCTCGCCTTCGCCCTGATCCGTCTCCGCCAACGCCGCGACGGTGTGTCCACGGCGCGACCTCGCGACCTTGGAGAGAGTTGCCTTCACTTCCTCCCCGACCAGAGCGGTCATGTCGACCCGCAGTCGACGGAGACCGACCATGGATGACCCCGTGCTGGCGCGCCTTGCCGCCATCAAGACCACCCCGACGCCTGAGCTGAAGACGATGTGGCGCGAGCTCTATGGGAGCGAGGCGCCGCTCTACAATCGGCGCTACCTGGAGAGCCGCCTGGCGTACCGGATCCAGGAGCTCGCCTACGGCGGGCTGAAGCCGGAGACGGTGAAGCGGCTCGACGCTCTCGCCCGCCATGTCGAGAACATGGACCCGAAGACCCGGCGCATCCGCAACGACTGCAAGCCGATCGCCGGCACGCGGCTCCTTCGGGAGTTCCAAGGCGTCGAGCACATCGTGACGGTGACCATCGAAGGCTTCGAGTACCAGGGCCGGCCGTACCGGTCGCTGTCGGCGATCGCTACCGCCATCACCGGGGTGAAGTGGAACGGCTGGGTGTTCTTCGGCCTGAAGAGCGCGGGGAGGGGAGCATGAGCCGGATGGTATCCACCGCGTATCCCGCCCGGAAGGTCGTGCAGAAAGTCCGCTGCGCGATCTACACCCGCAAGTCGTCCGAGGAAGGCCTCGACATGGAGTTCAACAGCCTCGATGCCCAGCGCGAGGCTTGTGCCGCCTATGTCGTGAGCCAGAAGGCGGAGGGCTGGATCGCCCTCCCGGACCGCTACGACGACAGCGGCATCTCCGGCGGCACGCTCGAGCGCCCGGCGCTGAAGCGCCTCATCGCCGACATCGAGCTCGGGAAGGTCGACGTGGTGGTGGTCTACAAGATCGACCGCCTGTCGCGCTCCCTCATGGATTTTGCCCAGCTAGTCGACGTGTTCGAGCGGCGCGGCGTCACCTTCGTCAGCGTCACGCAGTCATTCAACACGACGACCTCGATGGGGCGCCTGACGCTGAACGTGCTGCTCTCGTTCGCCCAGTTCGAGCGGGAGGTGATTGGCGAGCGCATCCGCGACAAGGTGGCGGCGTCCCGCAAGAAGGGGATGTGGATGGGCGGCTCGGTGCCGTTCGGCTACCGGGTTGAGAGCCGCAAGCTCCTCATTCACGAGGAGGAGGCGGACACCATTCGCCTGATCTTCGACCGCTTCGTGAAGCTCGGCTCGATCATGCTGCTGATGCGGGAGCTGGCGGCGGCAGGGATCCGCAGCCGCCGCGGACGCCCGCTCGACAAGGGCTCCCTCTACAAGCTGCTGAACAACCGGGTCTACATCGGAGACGCGGTCCACAAGGGTGTCGCCTATCCCGGTGAGCACCAGGCCATCATCGACCTCGACCTCTGGCAACGCGTCCGCGCCATTATGGGCGAGAGCCCGCGGACGCGGGCGAACAAGACCCGGCTCGCCGGCCCCTCGCTGTTGCGCGGGCTGATCTTCTCGCCGAACGGTGACGCGATGTCTCCGAGCCACACCCGCAAGGGCGACCGGCTCTATCGCTACTATGTCACCCAGTCGGTGCTAAAGCGGGGGCCGGAGACCTGTCCGGTGAGACGGCTGCCGGCCGCCGAGATCGAGGCAGCGGTAGTCGAGCAACTTCGCGGCCTGCTGCGCGCGCCGGAGCTGATCGTCCGGACGTGGATGGCCGCGAGGCAGCATGACGACCGCATAACCGAGGCCGACGTCCGTGAGGCCTTCGAGCGGCTCGACCCGACGTGGGACGAGCTTTTCCCGGCCGAGCAGGCGCGAGTGGTCCAACTCCTGGTCGAGCGCGTCGACGTGAAGACTGATGGCATCGCCATCCGGCTCCGCACCGGCGGACTGACCGCGCTCCTGGCGGAACTGCGTGCGCCGACGAACAAGCGGGAGGTAGCATGATGGCAAAGGCTGCAATCCTCGATGACGGCGGTTCGCTCACCGTCACCGTGCCGATTACCTTCAGGAAGCGCGGAGGGCGGAAGCTCGTCATCTCGCCGACTGGGGCCGAAGCCTGGGCCCCGCCGCGGGCTCGAGTCGACAACGCGATGGTCAAGGCGCTCGCGCGCGCGCATCAGTGGCAGAAGATGCTCGACGCGGGGCGATATCAGACGGTGCGTGATCTCGCGGAAGCAGAGAGCATCAATCCATCATACGTCGCAAGGGTCCTGCGCCTGACGCTACTGGCGCCTGACATAGTCGAGGCGATCCTCGACGGACGGCATGATCCTGAGCGCGTCACGCTCGACCATCTTATGGAGCCGTTCCCGGTGGCCTGGTGCGAGCAGAATCGTTGACTGGAGCGGGATGGCCGCTTTGCGCCGGGAGCGGAAGTTGGCAAAGGGTCAGCGAGCGGACGTTCACGCCCTCGGTTGTGAGACGCGCCATTCGCATGATGTTCCTGGAGCTTTAAGGCCTCCCTTCGTCCGGGACTGGAGTAGACTCGGAATTTGGGAGGCCGGAGCGTGGACGAAGTACCGTTTGATCAGCTGTCGCAGGCCGATCTGCATATCGATGCGCAGTATAGAGGGGGCCGCGCCGGCAATGCCGGTGATGACCCGCTGCCGCGCCTGCTGCGGGTGGACAGCCAGGGCGGATTTCGGAAGCGGGGGCGCAGCGGAACCGTCGAGCTTCTAGTGCTCACTTCGAGCATGAACGATCCGGACTGGCCGGACGCGCTGGACCCGGAGACGGGTGTCTTCACCTATTACGGCGACAACAAGAAGCCGGGACGTGAGCTGCATGACACAGGCCGCAGAGGCAACCTCATGCTGCAGAATGTGTTCGGCAGCGCGCGGGGTGGCCCGGAAGGACGGGCAAAGCTGCCGCCGATCTTCCTGTTCGCGGGGACGGGCAGCTGGCGCGATGTCCGGTTTCTGGGACTGGCGGTGCCGGGGGTAGAGGGGCTTGAGGCGTCCGAAGAGCTGGTGGCGCTGTGGCGCAGCTCGGGCGGGCAGCGGTTTCAGAATTACAGGGCACGCTTCACAGTGCTCGACACGGAGTTGATCCGGCGGGACTGGCTCGACAGCATCATCGAAGGCAGACGTGACGACGCCCTCGCGCCGGAGGCGTGGCGCGCCTTCGTTGAACAGGGCCGACGCCGCCCTTTGCAGGCGGTCCGCTCCCTCGAATGGCGCTCGCGGAAGGAGCAGTTGCCCCGCGATCCGGAAGGGCAGCAGATGGTGGCGGCGATCCGTGACCATTTCAAAGCGCGGCCGCACGGATTTGAGCACTGCGCGGCAGCACTCGCCCGGATGATGATGCCGGATATTGCGAGCCTGGATGTTACCCGGCCCTCGCGCGACGGCGGCCGGGATGCGGTCGGCCAGATGCGCATCGGCAGAGGGGCCTCTGCCGTCCTCGTGGATTTTGCACTCGAAGCCAAATGCTTCAGCGAGAGCGCGGTTGGCGTGAAAGAGATTTCGCGGCTGATCTCGCGCCTGCGGCACCGCCAGTTCGGTGTGCTGGTGACGACAAGCTGCGTCGATCTGCAGGCCTATAAGGAGATCAAGGAAGACCGACATCCGATTGTGGTGATCGCGGCTTCCGACATTGTCGAGATCCTCAGAGCTTCCGGCTATGGCAGTGTGACTGCCGTCAGAGCTTGGCTAAGTGAGGCGTTTCCGGAGCGGTGATGAGCCCTGCTTCGCGCACGGCGTGCACGGCGTCGAGCGCGGGTTTTGCCTGTTTTGCGGAGGGCTTTCTCTGCCATTTTCCGGCAGCGTAGCCGGCAATGGTCCGGCAGATTCCGGCCACTTTCCAGTGAATTGTGCCCGTGCTCTGGCCGCGTTCCGCAACCATCATCCAGGTAGCGCTGCTGATCGCCATGCAGGCGGCGATGCGCTCATAATCGGCGGCGGACACACCGGGCTCCGCGGTGAGACGCGCGGGCGCGCCGTCTTCGGCAAGGCCGGGGGCAGAGGCAGTGTAGGAGAGTTCCGGCGGCAGCGGATCGGTGAAGGAGGGTAACTGTGTCTGCAACTCATTCCAGCACTCTTCCTTTTTGTACCACTCGCTGGGATTTTTCTGGCCCGCGCAGGCGCGCATGAGAGCGTCCATCTGCGGTGCCCAGGTCTCGATCAGCTGTTCGAGTTCAGGGCTGATGGCTTGGCGGGACCAGATGCGGGCAAAGTCTATTCTTCCTCCGGTCCGATGGCTTAACCCTGAGACTATGTAGGCGGCGATCTGTGCCCCGTAGGCCGGGAACTTCATGCTGCGGATTTTTTTGACGATGGCGCGATAGAGAATGGCGATGGCAACCAGCTGTCTGAAGGTGGCGGTGTCGAGTGGCGGGAAGCGCTCGTCTTTCATGCCCTGCATGAAGTGCTGGAAGTTTTTCTGGCCCCCGAGACAGACGCGGTGCGGCAGGCCGCGCCAAGCATTGAAGTATTTCGCGACGTCGAGCTTGGAGAGTCTTCTGGTTTTTGGGGTCTGGATGCGGAAAGTTTTTTCTTCGGTCTTCCGGTAGGAGGCTTTCTGTTCGGCAGCGGTGTAGGAGCCGCGCGCGCGTTCATAGAACCAGCGGCCTTTGCCGTCGTCGAGCCAGGTGTTGTTGGCCAGGGTTTCGAGTTCCTGGTGGAAGGGATCGTTCGCGGAGAAGTCGGCGAGCTGGACGGTGTTCTGGCGGTTGGCGGCCCGGCTGATCGAAGAGACCATATCGGCAAGATCGGCGCCCCCCACCTTGATGATCTTGAGGGGCACGGCGACGCGGTCGAGGTTGAGACTCTCTTTGCGCCTTGCTCTGTGCAGTGAGGCGGTGGTCTGCCCGCCATTGACAATCTGCAGACCGCGTAACGCGGTGATGGTGCACATGCCGCTGGCATCGGTCACGACGTCTAGATCATCCACGGTCGCCACCAGCCCGTTATTGTAGGCGAGGAACATGGAGGGCTGTTCGACAATGGTCCGGCGCAGTTCGGCGTTAACGCTCTTGCGTCCCTGAAGACCGAGAAAAGCGCGCACGTTCAGCTCGAGCAGGCGCACCCCGTAGCGTTCATAGATAGTCGAAAGCGCCTGCGCGGGAAGGACAGCGAGATAGGCGTCGTATTCATCGTCCTGACTGGGCACATGCAGACAGGGCACAGGCGCCCCTGTGAGCGAGACGAGATCAACAGAGATGTCGGCACGGGTTTCACCTTCACCGAGCACACGCTGCAGGCGCACCATGTCATAGGCTTCGTGGTGGACCGGCGTGCCGCGCAGATCGGTGTTGCTCGGCAGATTGCCGACAGTGCCGTCGGTCAGAAGGATGATGCGGATCCCGGAGAGTTCTTCGCGCCGTGTCTGGATGAGGCGCGCGAGATCACTGGCGTCGGTGTTGGAGGGCTCGAGCTGGGCGGCCAGACCGTCCACGCAGGCAGAGGCAAAGCGTAAAGCGCGCTCGAAGGCCCGGGTCACATCGAGCGTTGCCAGCTTCTCCGGCTGACCGTCACCGGCGTGGAGCGTGGTGAAGAGATCAAGCTGCAGGCGGTCTTCATCAAAGGCGTAGCCGTCGATCCGGTAGGGCGCGTTGCGGATGCGGCCTTCCTGATAGAGATGGAAGGTGTTCTCGAGGTGGCCGGCCTCTTCGAGGCGTTCGAGCAAGAGTTGTGTGAACACGTGTTCGGGCACAGGGCTGTCGCTGCCGACGCCTTCTTCGACGTCGCGGTTCAGGACTTCAGCAAAGCGCAGAAGTGTGTCTTCAGTCATGCGGCACCTCCGGCTGCAAAGTGGGAAAGAGACTCCTCCGAGTCAGAGGCGTGAGCGGCAAGGGCGCGCAGTTCGAGCGCGTAGGAAGCGTCAGCAACCGCCATCGGCACATCGGCGCGCAGCAGGCGCGGAAAGCGCGCATCCACCGTGTAGACATCAAGACTGCGAAGGGAGACACGCAGCCCGTGCCGCGCCTGATGATCATCAGGATTGAGCCCGCGGCGCAGGACATCGTTGGCCAGTGCCTGCCGTGACGTGTCATCGGGCAGCAGCGCAGACAGCACGTCGACGAGTTCTGAAAGCGTGCGCCCTTCCGGATCTTCGAGCAGGCGGACATGGACCAGATCGAGACGCCGCAGGCCACTGTCATCCAGCTGATCGAGTGTGGAGATGCGAAGGCGCGAGGAGGCTCCGGCGCTGGTCTTGATCTCCAGCGCGTGGCCCGCATTCACAAAATCATGCAGAGCACGATCGGGTGCAAGCCAGGTGGCAAGCAGATCAGAACGCACACCAAGCAGGCGTTCGAGCACCAGCAGCTCACCGATCAGACCGACTGTGTCTTCGCGAGACAGCCCGTGCCGGAGTTCGCGCAGGAAAGCGCGCCAGGCGTTAAGCCGCGCGTGAAACCGACCCAGGGCCACAGTCCCGTCGGAGCCTGCAGCGTCGATCGCATCGGCACAGAGCTGTGTGAACAGATCGCGCTGCTCTGAATCTTCGAGAGCGAGCAGCAGCAGCGGCCCCTGTTCGTCGCGATCGACATAGAGACGCAGACCGTTCAGTTCGAAGAGCAGCCCTTCCGGCGCTTCGCAGCGTATCAGTAGACAGCGCGCCTCATCCGGCGCGCGTAAGCCGGCATAGGCATCCATCGGACAGGCCGGCGCCAGTGTCTGCGTGCGGTACCGGCGGCTCTGCGCCGGCGCAACCGCCAGCGACGTCCACGCGCCGCGCAGTATGTCCTGCCAAGCCGCGCTCACTCGCCCTCCTCCAGCATCTTCACGCGGTTCAGGAGGTAGACGGTTTTGTCAGCCTTCTCGCTGGCGGGGAAGCTGATCATGACACCGAAGACAGCACGGTCTGAGGCAATGCCTGCCACTTTCGGATCGAGCGGATAGAGGATCAGCAGCGCGTTCTCGGGGCGTCTGCCGCGGGCCAGACGGATCTCAGAACCGGAGGGGCGTTCAGAGGCATCCTTGCCCTCTTTAACGCGCTGCTTATTGGTAGCGATGAGTGCGTTCGCGTACTCATCATCCGTCAGATCGATCGCTTCGTCTTCGGGGCTGAGAATGGTGCCGATGATGTAGCGACCCGGTTCATCACGGTCTTCGCGTGGCGTGCGCTTTATGCTTCCGAACTCGCGGCCTGCAACGGTCACTTTCGTGCCGGCGGCGGAGGGCAGGAAGACGGACCATTCGGTCAGTTCGCCTTCGCCTATCATCGTGCTGATGTAGGCAACGAGGCGGTTGCTTTTGATGTCCACATTCTCGGCCGGGAAGGTCAGGCGGCTGAGCAGATCGGCGATCTCACGTCCCGGAACGCCGGACCAGAGTTCGCCGCCTGCTCTTGAGCTGCCTGGACCAGGACGCTGCGGAGAGACGGTGCTGCTGCCGAGATCAGCCACAAACGCATCGACGATGTCGGCGTTGGCGGCCACGAGCCCGGGATCGCTGAACATCACCGTCTGGATCTTGCCGGCACCTGCAAAGCTGCTCGCCCGTTCGGTGGCGTGACGCCGCTTGTTGCCGGCCGTCACGTTCATGATGTCGTGTGTCTCGACCTTCAGACCGTAGTCTTTGGGCGTACCGCCGGTGGTCTGCATGTGAAGAAAGCTGGAGCGCAGATCGCGTGTGGCGGTCGCGATATGCGTCATCCAGTCGTCCATATCGTCGGTGGTGTAGAGACGGCAGAGATCGGCGTAACGGCGACGGTAGCCGAACCAGCGGCCCATCTGCAGCAGACTGTCATACTGCTTGGAGATACGCAGGAAATAGCTGACCGAGAGGCCTTCTAGCGTGAGGCCCCGCGAGAGTTTGTCACCGCCGACGGCAATCACCGAGTAGCCGGTTTTTTTATAGCTGTCGTAGTCGATGTCGGTTTTGCGGGTGCCGTTGGCGATCTGGACATCGATCTTGTCGGCATTGTCGGCGAGCTGATCCAGGACCTCCTGCCAGCTGATACGCTGTGTCTGCCGTCCGTAAACGGTGGGCAGAACGGCCTCAGTTGTCGGCTCGAAGTCCTCCTCCCAGAGAGCCTGCAGACGGGAGAGAGTTTCAGCGTCGCCGCCGCAGATCATCGCGCGCGTTGCGTCCAGGGAGCTCTGCACCTGGCTGCGCACTCGTTCATGGACGTCTGTAAAGCGTGAGACGTGCACGAGCATCGAGTTGTGCACGGCGACGTGGCCGCGCGCGGCGCGGGCGGCACAGACTAGCAGGAAGGAGTCGATGGCCTCTTTAAGGCTGGGCGGGATCTGATCCTGTCCGTCAAAGCGCGGGCGGTGTGTTTTGTCGTGCTTCTCCGGAATCCAGCCTTCTTCGGTCTGCTGGATTTCGCGCTTGAGCGGCAGGCCGGGCTCTTCACCGTCATTGGTGCCGAACACGGCCACCGGTCCGAAATAGTCGTCAGGCGGTGTGAGCGAGACGAGGAAGGTGGCGGGGAAAAGATCCGGTCCATACTCTCTGGCACTTCGCTCGTCGTGCATAAGGATGTTGGCGAACGGCGTGGCCGTGTAACCGACATAGGCAGACCGGCCGAAGCCCATGAGCAGTTTGCGGATCTCGCCGTTGACGCGCGTCGGATCGTAGTCTTCGGCAAACGTGCCTTCAGGCAGGAAGGGCTGGTCTTTCGTATCGACCGACGCTTGGTCAGCTTCGTCGTCGATCACCAGCAGCGGCACTTGGCGGGACTCGTCAGGAAGGCCGGCGATCCAGCGGTTCAGGTTTTCCAGGATGCGGGCGTTCTTCTTGATCACCAGCAGACAGGGTTTGGCGATCGGTGCGAAGTTGGCCTGATTGGCAACAGCCTGGCTGAAGTCGCCTTTCGGGACCGACATTGTCAAGCTGTCGACGATGAGGCGCGGATTGATCTTCCCAACACCGAGTGAGGTGCGGGCACCGCCTTTGCGGTTGCGGGGATCGGTGTCGTAGCCGAGGAAGTCGGCATCGAGACGCTTCTGCGTCTGTAGGCGCAGCACATCGTGCATGCCGGCGAGCACCACGATCACACGATAGCCGGCATCGGCGGCACGGTTGATGACCCCGGTGTAGTGGGCGGTTTTGCCGGACTGCACGTCACCTACGACAAGCCCGCGCCAGTCCCACGGGCCTGCGCGTTCCGGATTATCCAGATCTTCGAGCACGCGCGCCGTGCTGTCGCGCAGCTCGTTGAGGGAGTTTTCCGGCCAATCGTCTTCGGCGAGTTTGTCGAGGTAGCGGGTGAGGAACGGACCCGGCTTCCTCTTTTCGCCGACATACCAGCGCGGCGGACGTTTCTCTCCCCCGAGAGCGAGCGCCGGTCCCTGCTCGACGACATAGACGGTCTCGAGACGGCGGACAGCTTCAGCGAGCTCTTCGGTTGTGAATTCGTGGCCGCTGACCAGCGTGATGGCGGGCGCGTCATTGGCCACGGCGCGCTCGATCAGGGCGCGGTCGATGGTGCTGCCGTCGGCAAGGCCGAGCAGTTTGCGGGCTCGGTAGACGAGGGCCGTGACAGGATCGTTCTGGTTCATGCGGCCCTCTCTTCGAGCAGCGTAAGAAGTCGGATGCGAAGAGCGGAGGGCGGTTCGTTCATATTAGCGAGCAGCAGATCCGCCCGCTGGGCGGGGGTGAGGTCCTTCGCAAGCGCTCTGCCGAGACCAGCAAGGAGCACAGCGAGATCTTCGACGGCGTCGACTTCCGGTGTCGGCGGCGGTGCGCCTTCCGCATCAGAGACATCGAGCCAGATGCGTTCGACAGGTACGGTCTGTTCAATGAGCGTGAACAGACCGCTGAGCAGCTTTGGGGAAATGCCCGTCGTCTCGACAAAGCCGAGCACGGCAGGGTGCTTGCGGTTGATGGCGTAGCGCGTGCCGGTTTTGACGTCATGCGCCTGCCAGACAGGATCGTGGACCCGTTCGGTCCGCGTGCCGCCGCCGGTCCGGCGTCCGCGGAAGGCAAACACCTCGCGCGCTTCGTTGCGGCAGCTGCCGGCAATGTCGGTCAGGCGGGCGCGCAATTCGCCGGGCGGGCGTGCCTGTGATTTGCGGACATCAATACGCCATTCATCGTCGAGATCGGTGGGCAGATCTACTTCGATACGGGCGAGGCGGCTGGCTTCTTCGCGCGTCCAGGCGCGTGAGCCTCCGAGGCCCAGCCAGCTGCCGGCCACCAGCAGGCGGTCGCCACGATAGATGTAGAAGCCCTGGCGGGCGCCCCACCCGCCGGGTCCACCGGCATCGGCATATTCGGTGTCGTTCGCAAACCGATCCCGGTGCGGCAGCACGTAAGGGCGCACGGTGATGCGCTTGCCGTCAAGGCGCAGGTTCACTTTGCCTAGAGCCCTGGTGGCGGCGTGGCTGCGCTGAAATGGATCCCACGGCTTCAACGCCCGCTCGTTGACGGCAATCATGAGCTTGCGCGCATCGCCCGACAGGAAGCGGTGAAACACCATACTTAGATGCGCGCGGATCTCGGTGAGGCACAGGAAGAAGGTTTCGCGGGTGAGGCCGGTAAGACCGCTGCGCGCGTCCATCTGTTCCCAGAGGACGAGTGTGCCCCGATCCATCCCTGCAAGTCCCGTCATCAGGGGATGATTGGGCAGCGTGTCAGGCACCACCGCCACCCAGCCCTGTTTTCCGATCACATCGATGTCGAGGACAAGGGCTGCGTTCTGTCCATTACAACGGCTGACCACGGTCATGCGCCGACACTGCGAAAGGGAGGCGGTCTTCAGACCCATGCCGAACCGGCCGAGATCGGAGAGATCGCGCACCGAATTGGGGCCGTCACCACCGAAGCGAAGAGCTGCGGCAAGGCGCGCTTCGTCCATACCTTCGCCGTCATCGAGCACAGCAAAGACAGGCGCGCCATCATTCCACTGCGCGTCGATCTCGATACGGGTGGCGTTGGCGCTGATGCTGTTGTCGAGGAGATCGGCGAGCGCGGTTTCGGTGGAGTAGCCTAGGCCGCGCAGCGACTCCACGAGGGCGGAGGCTTCCGGGACGATCGAGACAGTCCGCAGAGCCTCAGTCGTCATCAGGCGACTTTCTTCCCGGCTCCGACACCGCCTTCGTCCCTGGCTGCCTCATCGAGCTGGCGGCGCAGAACTTTTGCAACAGCAAGACCGAGCAGCGGCGGCACGGCATTGCCGATCTGGCGGAAGGCGGCGTTCATCGCGCCGGCAAAGCGGAAGCCGTCCGGGAAGGACTGCAGGCGAGCGGCTTCGCGCACCGAGACGGTGCGGCACTGCCGGCTGTCGTAGTGGATGTGGGAGTAGGTGTCCTTGCCCATATGGGCGGTCAGCGTGCGCGACGGTTTGGCGGGATCAAGCTTCCACCATTTGTTGGGGAACTTGGCTGGGTCATAGGGCGGTACGATCGAGGCATATAGATCTTGGAAGGCGGCGCTGCGCTGCGAGCGCCAAGTCATGCCGCTCTTTTTGAGCGCTTCTTCGAACATGGTTTCGGCAAGGGCGCGAGCTTGCGGATAATCGGCGCCGTCTTTCATGCGCCCGAAGATCGGAAAATCCCGCGGGGTAAGACGCACGAGGTGGCCGTCGGCCCCGTCTTTTGTGCCGAAGCCGCGCCAGTTACGCATGTGTGCGGCGTAGTCCGACATCTCGACGTTGCGGTAGGGCAGAACGTCAGAGAGCTTCCGCTTCCGGATGACCTGCGGATCGGTGGCGTGCTCGCGGATCGCGGGCAGATCGTCGAGGGCTTCTTTGACACCGACGGCGCGCGGCAGAGACGGATCCGGCTCACGCAGTTCATGGAAGCGTCCGCTGCGGCGGTCGACGTGTTTGAGAGCGACGTTGCGCGAGCCTTCATAGCCCCTCGGCAGATCGAAAAACCGGATCGGCTCTGGAAACTCGACGTCCTGACCCAGAACATCGGCGAGGGCAACGATGAAGAGGCGTTCGCGGAACTGCGGCACGCCCTGCCAGGCGGCATTCATGAGTGTGTAGCCGGTGCGGTAGCCGTGCGCTTCAAGTGTCTCGCAGATTTCTTCGGGCACGTTGTGGCTGCCGAAGTTGAGAATGTCGGGGACGTTCTCGATGAGGATGATGAGGGGCTGCGTGTCCTGCACATACTGCAGGAAGCGCCGGTAGAGGGCCGCGCGCGGATCCTTGCGGAAGGCGTCGTCGTTGCCGCCCGAGACTTCGCGCAGTTTGGAGCGCCCGATGCGGGCAAAGGCCTGACAGGGCAGACCTGCGGCGAGCAGATCAAAGGCGGTGTCGGCCGAACCTAAACCGAGTTCGCTGGTCAGGTGACCGGCCGAGCAGGCTTCCATGTCGCGAGGCAGCGCCCAAGGGTCACCCTCGGAGCGGCCCTTACCAAAATTAAGCGCATATGAGGCAGCGGCCTGGGCATCGATCTCGACATGGGCGCTGAGTTCGAAGCCGGCTTCCTTGAGGCCTAAGGACAGGCCCCCGCAGCCGGAACAGATCTCGAGCGCGCGCGGCGCCGAACCGGCACGCAGGCGTACCAGTTTCTTTCGCCGAATCGACTGCTGCGCGGCCGTGACCATCAACCCAGGATACCCTTCAGTGTTCCGACGAGGCTATCGGGTTCGGCGGTTTCGCACTGCCATATGACGGCGGTTCTCCACCCCAGCGCTTCCAGCTCCTTCCGGACGCGCTCGTCGCGCGTCACATTAGTCTGGAATTTTCTGGCCCAGAACTCAACATTAGATTTGGGGTAATAACAGTACTTGCAGTTTTCGTGGCGGTGCCAGAAGCATCCGTGAACAAACAGCGCGATCTGTTTTTTCGGAAATACCAGATCAGGCGAGCCGGGCAGGCTTTTATGGTGCAGGCGGTAGCGATAGCCTAGTCCGTGCGCAGCTTTGCGCACCAGCAGCTCAGGCTTTGTGTGACGGCCGCGTATGCGGCTCATGTTCTGCGAGCGGCGCTCCTGGGAAATCCTGTCCATCGCCCTGGAATTTGGTACGAAACACCCGGTTTGACCAGGTGCCGGCGTCAGAAAAGATGATCACTCACGGTCATGAGCAACTCCTCCGCCTTGACGCTCGCCGGCGGGCGAATTGAGACTGAGCCCACTGGCCTCGGATATGCGACCGACGGAGCCGAGAGTTTGCCAGTCAGATCAAAGGCGACGTTAGCATGCCGATCGTCCCCCCAGCCATTGCGCCAGCGAAATGTACGCCGACAAAAGCCCGCAAAAACTACATTAAATCAGTGAGTTATGATCGCGTACCTTCGCCCCAGCAGTCCACAGCTCGGGAGAGAAATGGCTGAAACGGAGACAAATGGGCCTAGGGCCCGCGCCGCACGGTCCACAGCCGGCCGAGTCAAAGCCTTGGTTTCGTTTGGCGTTTTCGCCGCGCCAGAAGGGCCAAGAGACGCTTCGTAATAGCTGAATGGCGGCCGTTCGGAGATTCGAACTAGCGATACGCGTGTGTGGAAGCGTCGCGAATGCCGCCGTGCCAATGGGATCCCCGCAATGTCCGGACGGCCATTGCCTGAGGGTCAGCGGTCGTGAGAGGGTGGCCAACAATCTGCTGACGTATGCCGGCGTGGCGCTGAAGACGCAGCCGGAAGCTGATCTGTTCGGAACCCTCCCGCCCACCGGGCATGAGCTGCTGGAGAGAATCGGTGCGCGAGCCGGTCAAGAAGATCGAGCTGCTGGACAAGGGGGACCCTTCCCCGGAGGCGCGAAGCCTCCTGCTGAAAGTGCTGGAGCGCCGGGCGGAGCTTGATCAGGACCGCTCGCTGGAGCGGTACGTCGAGAGAGAGCGCAACGCGCTGACCAAGGGGGGCTGAATGTACCAGGTGCGACCGGAAATCTGGAATCAGGTCGCCGCGACGGGGAAGGTGAAGCAGGAGTACCTGCGCGAGCTGATGTCCCTGCCGGCGGACGAGATGTGGCCGGCACTGGACGAGCAGCGGGTGCGGCTGGAGGAGAAGTCCGGCCTGCCCCCGACCGTGGCGGCCGCGTATCAACTGGTGGCGCCGCTGCTGGCGGCGCAC
>Ga0209902_100311_pt1 | contig 63904 bp, 51 predicted proteins | sample FECB27metaG_FD_188304 | JGI IMG/M metagenome (GOLD analysis project Ga0209902, IMG submission 188304) | Cyanobacterial communities from the Joint Genome Institute, California, USA - FECB-27 (SPAdes) (version 2) | ecosystem: Environmental > Aquatic > Thermal springs > Hot (42-90C) > Microbial mats...
CGCCGGCTCGCCGGTGGCCGCACGCCGGTCCATCTCGGCGGCCGTGAGCAGCGCCGCATCGCCGGGAAACAACGGCACGCCGTCCGGGTCGAGCGGCCACGGAGCGCCCGCGGCCGCAGCCTGTGCGGCAGCCGTGGCGATCTCGCGGCGGGTGGCGAACGACCGCACCAGCAGCCCGCGCCCGTCGAGGTCGGCGAGCGCTGCCCGGTAGGCGTCGAAGTGCTCCGACTGCCGCCGCACCGGCTCCTCGAAGGCGATGCCGAGCCAGGCGAGGTCCGCGCGGATCGCCGCCTCGTACTCGGGCCGGCAGCGCTCGGTGTCGATGTCCTCGAAGCGCAGCAGGAAGCGGCCCCCGGCCGCGCGCGCCCGCTCGAAGTTGATGAGCGCCGACAGGGCGTGGCCGAGATGCAGCCGGCCGTTCGGGCTCGGCGCGAAGCGGAAGACCGGTCGGCTCACGCGGCCGCGCGGTCCCCGCTCGCCGCGAGTTCTGAGAGCAGGCTCGCCGCCACCGCGAGCTTGGCGACGCTGAGGCCGCCGGCGCTGATCTCGGCCACCGCCCGCTCGATGCGCGCCGCCTGCGGGTTGGCGGCGAACCAGGCTTCCACCGACGCTGCCCCGCAGCCGAGCCGGCAGGCGAAGCCGGCGAGCTCGCGCACGGCGAGCGTGACGCGGTCGACCGCCTGGTCGATGGCGAGGCGCTCGAAGTGGTCGGCGACCGGCAGCGCACGCGCCCCGTAGGCGATCTCGTCGACGCGCAGCCGCTCGGCCAGCGCGTAGAGGGAGGATGCCGCGTCCGCGATGGCGACGCCGCTGCGCTCGGCGACCAGCACCGCGTCGGGGGCGAGCGCCAGCGCCGCGAGGCTCGCGAGGCGCTGGGCGAGGTCGGCGGGCACGCCCCGCTGCACCAGCTCCATCGCCCGCTGCGAGCGGCGCTGCTGGAAGGCCGCCGGCAGCACGGTCTCGAGAGCGGCGCCGACGGTGTCGATGCCGGTGCGGAAGCGTCCGATCGTCTCCTCGAGTCCGCGGTCGAGCGCGACGTTGCGCAGGAACCACGCCGTCCGCGACGACAGCACGTCCTGCACCAGCGCGTAGAGGTCGAGCTGCAGCGCGCCGGGAATGCGGTTGTCGAGTCCGTCGAGGGCGCCGTTCAGCTCGCCCATGCGGTAGCTGTCGAAGGTCGTCGCGAAGGCGGCGGCGATGGTGCCGACCTCGGCGCCGGTGTCGTCGGCGAGCCTGAGCACGAAGGCCGGGCCGCCGCGGTTGACCAGCGCGTTCGCCATCATCGTGGCGATGATCTCGCGCCGCAGGCGGTGCCCCGCGATGGCGTCGGCGAAGCGCTCGCGCATCGCGGCCGGGAAGTAGTCGAACAGCTCGGCGCCGAGATAGGGGTCGTCCGGCACGCCGGAGGCCACGAGGTCGTCGAACAGCGTGATCTTGGCATATGCCAGAAGCACGGCGAGCTCCGGCCGGGTCAGACCGGCGCGGGCGCGGCCGAGCTCGGCGAAGGCGGCGTCGTCGGGCAAAAGCTCGACGGCGCGGTCGAGCAGGCCGCGCGCCTCGAGCGAGCGCACGAGGCGGTGGGAGAAGCCGAGATCGTCGGCGGAGCGCTTCTCGGCGAGCGAGAGCGCCAGCGTCTGGTTGTAGTTGTTGCGCAGTACCAGGGCTGCGACGTCGTCGGTCATCTCCGAAAGCAGCGCGAGCCGGCCGGGCTCGTCGAGGCGGCCGTCGCGCACCGGCTGCGACAGCGCGATCTTGATGTTCACCTCGACGTCGGAGGTGTTGACGCCGGCGGAGTTGTCGATCGCATCGGTGTTGAGCCGCACGCCGGCGCGCGCCGCCTCGATCCGGCCGCGCTGCGTCACGCCGAGATTGGCACCCTCGCCGATCACCTTGGCCTTGAGATCGGCGGCAGCGATGCGCACGGCGTCGTTGGCGCGGTCGCCGACGTCGGCGTCGCTCTCCGACCGCGCCCGCACATAGGTGCCGATGCCGCCGAACCACAACAGGTCGACCGATGCGCGCAGGATCGCCGAGATCACTTCGGCCGGCGCCGCCTGCGGCTTGTCGATGCCGAGCAGGGCGCGCACCTGCGACGACAGCGGGATCGACTTCGCCGACCGCGGAAACACGCCGCCGCCCTCGGAGATCAGCGACTTGTCGTAGTCCTGCCAGCTGGAGCGGGGGAGCGCGAACAGCCGCGCCCGCTCCGCCAGGCCCGCCGCCGCGTCGGGTTCGGGGTCGAGGAAGATGTCGCGGTGGTCGAAGGCGGCCACGAGCTTGATCGCCGGCGACAACAGCATGCCGTTACCGAACACGTCGCCCGACATGTCGCCGACGCCGGCCACGGTGAACGGCGTCGTCTGGATGTCGACGTCGATCTCGCGGAAGTGGCGCTTCACCGCCTCCCAGGCGCCGCGGGCGGTGATGCCCATCTTCTTGTGGTCGTAGCCGGCCGAGCCGCCGGAGGCGAAGGCGTCGCCGAGCCAGAAGCCACGCTCGAGCGCGATGGCGTTGGCGGTGTCGGAGAAGGTCGCGGTGCCCTTGTCGGCGGCGACGACGAGATAGGGGTCGTCGCCGTCGTGGCGGACGACGCGCGCCGGCGGCACGACGGCATCGCCCGCGAGGTTGTCGGTGATCGTGAGCAGCGTCGAGACGAACACCTTGTAGGCCTCGGTGCCCTCGGCGAGCCACGCCTCGCGGCCGGCGGCGGGCGGCGGCAGCCGCTTCGGCACGAAGCCGCCCTTGGCGCCGACCGGCACGATGACGGCGTTCTTCACCTGCTGCGCCTTGACGAGGCCGAGAACCTCGGTGCGGAAGTCCTGCGGCCGGTCGGACCACCTGAGCCCACCCCGCGCGACCTTGCCGAAGCGCAGGTGGATGCCCTCGACGCGCGCGCTGTAGACCCAGATCTCGCGGAACGGCCGCGGGGCCGGCATCTCCTCGACGGCGTGGGAATCGAGCTTGAAGGCGAGCGTCTCTGGCGGCCGGCCGTCCTCGCCGTCGGCGAAGAAGTTGGTGCGCACGCACGCCGTCACGACGTTGAGGAAGCGGCGCAGGATGCGATCGTCGTCGAGGCTGGCGACGGCCTCCAGCGCCGTCTCGATGCGCCCGCGCACGGCGGCCTCGGCCTCCGCTCGCCCCTCGTCCGGCCGGTCGACGCCGAAGCGGACGTGGAAGAGCTCGACGATCGACGCGGCGATCGACGGGTGGCGGCCGAGCGCCCCCCACAGATAGTCCTGCGAATAGGGGATGCGCACCTGCCGCAGGTAGCGCGACAGCGCCCTGAGCATGGCGATGTCGCGCCAGCCGAGGCCACCCGACAGGATCAGGCCGTTGTAGCCGTCGCTCTCGGCGACGCCGAACCACACCGCCATGAACATCGCCTCGAGCGGCGCATCGAGCCGATCGAGATCGACGGCGCCGCCGTCGGCGCGCTCGAGTGTCATGTCGTGCAGGTAGATGCGACCGCGGTCGTCACCCGGCCTTATGCGGAAGGTGCGCTCGTTGACGACGCGGAAGCCCATCGCCTCCACCACCGGCACGCGGTCCGACAGCGGGATCGGGGCCTCGCGGTTGAACAGCTTCAGCGACACCCGGCTCGCCAGGTCGCCGTCGCGGCGGTTGAAGTCGATCGCCGTGCGCCGCTCGCCGGTCAGCCGCTCGAGCACCAGCACGTCGTCGACGGCATCCTCGGCCGCGTAGGTGTCGCGGTAGCCGATGCTGAACGCCTCGCCGTAGCGATCGAGCAGGTGGCGGGCGTGCTGCCGGTCCGGCATCGCCGCGAAGGCGCGCCTGAGGTCGTCCGACCAGGTGCGGACGATCTGGCCGATCTCGGCCTCGATCTCCTCCCGGTCCGGCTCCGGGCGCGGCCCGGCGCGCAGGCCGACGATGACGTGCAGGCGGGCGAGCTGTCCCTCGGGGAAGGCGATGGCCGAGGAGGAGACCCGGCCGCCGTAGCGGTCGGCCAGGAGCTCGCCGATGCGGTTGTCGACCGTCGTCGAGTAGCGCTCCCGCGGCACGAAGACGAGGACGGAGACGAAGCGGTCGAACTCGTCGCGACGCGCCAGCACGCGGATGCGCGGCCGCTCGCCGAGCTCGAGGATGGCGAAGGCGTGGGCGGCGAGGGTCTCCACCTCGAGCTGGAACATCTCGTCGCGCGGATAGGACTCCAGCACGTTGGTGAGCGCCTTGCCGGAGTGGCTGGCGGGGTCGAAGCCGCCACCCGCCAGCACCATCTCGGCCTTGCGGCGCACCAGCGGGATCGACATCACCGAGCGCGTGTAGGCGTCGTGGGTGAACAGTCCGACGATGCGCACCTCACCGGCGAGGCTGCCGTCGGGGGCGAAGCGCTTCACGCCGACATAGTCCATGTGCGTGCGCCGGTGGACGCGCGAGCGCAGGTTCGCCTTGGTGATGATGATCGGGTCCGGCCTGAGCAGGAACTCGCGGATCTCCTGGGTGGTGGTGACGAGTTCACCGCCGCGCCGCAGCACCCGCACCTCCGGGTCGCGCAGGATGCCCAGGCCCGGGGCGTCGGCGCGCTCCAGGCTGCCGTCGGCGCTGTCGCCGAGATATTCGTACTCGCGCACGCCGAGGAAGGTGAAGTTGTCATCGGCCAGCCACTCGACGAAGGCCTCCGCCTCCGTCAGCGTTTCCGGGCTGATCGTCAGCTGCGCCGCCCGCCACTCGGCGGCGACGGCGCGGGCGCGGGCGCGCATCTCCTTCCAGTCGGCGACGGCGTGGCGGTCGTCCCACAAAGTGGCGTCGAGGCGGCGGGCGAGCTGCACGCGATCGTCCGCGGCGGGGATGCGGTCGACGTGGATGGTGATCAGGCTCTCGCGCTCGCCCGTGCGGGCATCGGCGAGGCCCTGGAAGGCTTCGAGCCGGCCCTCGGCCGAGCGCTTCAGGGCGAGGATCGGATGCGAGACGAGCCGCACCACCAGCCCGGCGTCACCGAGCTCGCCCATCACCGAATCGAGCAGGAACGGCATGTCGTCGTTGAGGATTTCGATGACCGTGATCGGTCGGCCGTTCGGGTCGAAGGGCGGGTCGACGAAGCGCAGGCGGTGGCGGCCGGGCGTGCGCTCGGCGAACGCCGCGAAGGCGTCGTCGACGAGCCAGATCAGGTCGTCCGGCAGGTAGGCGACGAGGTCCTCCGCCGCCGTGTGGGCGAACACCGCCTCGGCGAAGCGGGCACGATCGGCACCGTCGGGCCGGCGCGCCTCCAGCCGCTGCCGTACCACCTGAAGCCGATCAGCCTTCTCCAACTCGTAGCGCTCGAGCATTCGCTTCTCCCGTCGCGTCACCGGCGTGCGCGAAATTTGGGCGGAGCATGCCCCCTCAGATGCGGCGGATCAATGAAAGGCGGGCAATAAGGTCAGGCGATCAGGCGTCGTGATCGCGCCGCCCGGGCAGCGCGACGATGCCTTGTGGGCGCATGGCGAACAGCGCGGTGAGCGCCAAAAGCACCGCCACGTCGCGCCAGTTGGCACCGAACGCCGTCGTCCAGCCGACTTCGATGACCGCCAGCACGAGGCCGCCGATGAGGGCGCCGCCGACCGAGCCGATGCCGCCGACGATGGCGGCGAGCAGCGCCTTCAGCGCCACCATGAAGCTCGTGTGGAAATTGACGTTGCCGTAGGCGATCAGCATCAGCACGCCCGCCGCCCCGGCGGCGCAGGCGGCGATGGTGAACGTCACCGCCCGCACGCCGGCGACGTCGATGCCGAGCAGCGCCGCCGCCTTCGGGTCCTCGGCGCAGGCCCGCCACAGCCGGCCGAACGGATGGCGCGCGATGAAGGCCACCAGCGCCAGCGCCACGGCGAGCGCGATCGGCACGACGATCGTCTGGCTCGCGGTGATGCGGACCGGGAAGCCCGGCGCCTCGGCCACCGTCACCGATGTCAGCAGCATCGGCGGCAGCCAGCGCTCGTAGGAGCCGTTGGCGAGGCGGATCGCCTCCTCGATGACGATCGTGAGCGCGATCGTCGTCACCAGCATCGACAGGTTGGCGGCCTGCGCCACCGGGCGGATCACCAGCCGCTCCATCGCCGTACCGAGCAGCGCCGCCGCCATCACCGCATAGCCGCCGGCGATCAAGATGGCGGCGGCCGTCGGCAGCGGCCACAGGAAGCCGACCAGCACGACGACGTTGAAGCACGCCGCCGCGCCGAAGGTGGCGATCGCCCCGAAGGCGAAATTGATCCGCCGGGTGATGCCGTAGACGAGGGCGTAGGAGGCGGCGAGCAACCCGTAGAACGCACCGATCTGCAGCGCGTTGAGCATCTGCTGCAGGAAATAGGCGACCTCGAACGACACCTGCACCGGCATGGCCGTCTCCGCTCTCGGCACGGCCGGCCTTTCGGCCGCCGCAGGTCTCGGTTCGGCCGGCACTTTGCCGGGGTCGAACGTCGATGGTAACTTACCCGGACGGTTCAATGAACGGCGGTCGTCGATCCGCCGGCGAGGAGGTGACGGCGATGACGACCCTCACGGCGACCGCTCCGCTCGGCGTGGCGATGACGGCCCCCGCCCGCCGGCCCGGCAAGCAGCGCGGCCTCTTCCTCGGCCTCGCCGCCGCCCTCGTCGTCGCCGGCGGCGTCCTGCTCTTCGCGCCGCTCACCCAGCGCGGCGGCGACGGCCCGATGCTGACCCTGGAGGGCGGCGGCTTCGTCTTCAACTACCGCATCGCCGAGGCGACCTACGGCCTCGTCGCCCGCGTCGATCGCGCCATTCCGGCCGGCACGCGCATCATCGCCACCTTCGAAGACCCCGCCGGCGGGCCGCCGATCGTCGAGGAACAGGTCGCCCGCGCCGGCATGATGAAGCTGGTGCTGAAGTCGCCGCCGGTGGAGGGCGTCGTCGCCGGCAAGCCCTACCCGGTGACGGTGCGGATGCTGACGCCGGACGGCGAGGAGATCGGCCGGCTGGAGACGAGCTTCACCTCCAACATCGACCAGTCGGTGCTGCCGAAGGCGCCGCTGACGACGGGGCCCGGATACCAGACGCCCCGGCCGCAGTGAGGCGGCGTCGCCTCGCCAGCGGGATGTCGTCCATCTGCCGATCGTCCTCATTTGCGGGTTGTCGTCCGGCCGTCATGCGAACGGGTGCGGCGCGCGCTAGTCTGCCGGCTGAGGCGAGATGATTTGCCCGTGAGAGGCGACCCCGCGCCGTGGCCGAGGCGATGACCGACAGCGACACGCTCCCCGAACCCGACGACGCGCCGCCGCCCGAGCCGGCGCCCGGCGCGCGCGCCGTCGTGCTGGTGCCGCTCGCCGTCGGCACGCTGTCGATCATCGCTCTCGGTGCCGCCTTCGCCGTGCCGTGGCCGGCGGCGGCAATCGCCGTCTGCGCCACCGGCGTCGCTACCGCCGTCGCCCTCAACCGGACGCGGCCACGCACGGTGACGTCGCGGCCGCGCGACGCCCACGCCCGCTTCCCCGACGCCGGCGTCAAGGCCGCCCTCGACGCCCTGCCGGAGCCCGCCTTCGTCGTCGACCGGCGCGGCCGGCTGCGCTTCGCCAACCGTGCCGCAGCACCCACCTTCGGCACGCTGCGGCTCGGCGACCCGCTGTCCTTCCGCCTGCGCGCCCCCTCCTTCCTGGAGGCGCTCGACCGCGTCTCCACCGGCGCCGTGCAGGAGCGCATCGCCTGGGCGGAGAAGGTGCCGACGGAGCGCTGGCTCGAGGCCTACATCGCGCCGCTCGCCGTGCCGTCCGGCGAAACCCGCGCGTCGCGCGCCGGTGGGCTGGTGCTCGTGCTGGTGCGCGACCTCACCGAAGGCCACATGGTCGAGCGCATGCGCGCCGACTTCGTCGCCAATGCCAGCCACGAACTGCGCACGCCGCTCGCCTCCCTCACCGGCTTCATCGACACCCTGCGCGGCCCGGCGCGGGAGGACGTCGAGGCGCGCGAGCGCTTCCTCGCCATCATGGGCGAGCAGGCGGCGCGGATGCGGCGGCTGATCGACGACCTGTTGTCGCTGTCGCGCATCGAGATGCGGGCCCACGTGCCGCTGACCGACGACGTCGATGTCGGCGCGCTGCTGCGCCACGTCGTCGAGACCCTCGCCCCCGTCGCCGCCGACGGCGGCGTCGCCGTCGAGAGCGACATCCCGGACAAGCCCCTCGTTGTGCGAGGCGACCGCGACGAGCTCGTGCAGGTCTTCGCCAACCTCGTCGAGAACGCCGTCAACTACGGCTCCTCCGGCGGGCGTGTGGTCGTCTCAGCGCACTGCGACCGCACCGCGGAGCGGCCGGCGGTCCTCGTCGCCGTGCGCGATTACGGCCCCGGCATCGCCGTCGAGCACATTCCAAGGCTCACCGAGCGATTCTACCGCGTCGACGTCGGCGCCAGCCGTGCCCGCAAGGGCACGGGCCTCGGGCTCGCCATCGTCAAGCACATCCTCAACCGCCACCGCGGCCGGCTCTCCATCGAGAGCCCCGTCGGCGGCGGGGCGCTGTTCAGCGTCCGGCTCGACGCTTTGCCACCTTCACAGACAGAATCGGCCCCTCTGACGGCCTCCAATGATTTCAATGACTTGGATAGTCATAAAAGGATCATCGGCGAGTCATAGAAGGTGGCCATGGAAGTGGCGATCTCGCCACCGTCCACGCCGACCCGCCCCCGATGGACGGGTCATTCGGCCGCCGCGCCTCCGCGGACCGCCAAAGTTCGAACCACAGGGAGAATCCCGGTGAAGACCAAGACGCTCGTCAGCGTTCTCACCCTCGCCATGACCGGTGCGCTCGTCGCCGGCGCCGCCGAGGCCCGCGACCAGATCCGCATCGTCGGCTCCTCGACGGTCTATCCGTTCACCACCGCCGTCGCCGAGCAGTTCGGCAAGATGGGCCAGTTCAAGACCCCGGTGGTCGAGTCGACCGGCACGGGCGGCGGCTTCAAGCTGTTCTGCGCCGGCGTCGGCGTCGACCATCCGGACGCCTCCAACGCCTCCCGCGCGATCAAGAAGAGCGAGTTCGACGACTGCCAGAAGAACGGCGTCACCGAGATCATCGAGCTGAAGGTCGGCTATGACGGCATCGTCATCGCCAACGCCAAGTCCGGCCCGTCCTTCTCCGTCACCCGCCCGCAGCTGTTCATGGCGCTCGCCAAGGAAGTGCCCGGTCCGGACGGCAAGCTCGTCGCCAATCCCTACAAGAACTGGAACGAGATCGACGCCTCGCTGCCGGCCGAGAAGATCGAAGTCCTCGGCCCGCCGCCCACGTCCGGCACCCGCGACGCCTTCCTCGAACTCGTCATGGAGCACGGCGCCGGCGAGATCCCGGCGATGGCCGAGCTGAAGAAGGCCGACGCCAAGGCGTTCGGCAACGTCTGGAAGTCGATCCGCGAGGACGGCGCCTACATCGACGCCGGCGAGAACGACAACCTCATCGTCCAGAAGCTCGACGCCAACCCGCAGGCCGTCGGCATCTTCGGTTACTCGTTCCTCGAAGAGAACGCCGCGAAGATCAAGGGCGCCACGGTCGACGGCTCCGAGCCGACCTTCGAGGCGATCGCCGACGGTTCCTATCCGGCGTCGCGCCCGCTGTTCATCTACTTCAAGAAGCAGCACGTCGGCGTCATCCCCGGCCTGCAGGAGTTCCTCGTCGAGTACGCCTCCGACAAGGCGATGGGCGAGGACGGCTACCTGTCGTCGAAGGGCCTGGTGCCGCTGCCGGAAGCCGAGGCCGCCAAGGCCGAGGCGGCCGCCAAGGACCTCGAGACCATCCAGGCTCCGAGCTCCTGATCCGACGCTAACGACGACGACGACGGCGGCCGGCTCTGCCGGCCGCCGATTTCCCGTCGGCAGGGGGCCGGCGGCAGGGCCGGGCGGGGCTCCCGGATCCAAACCCGAGGTGGGCATGACCTCCTACTATTTCATCGCCCTCGCGGCGATGGCCGTGATCGCCTTCGTGCTGGGGCGCCAGCGCGCCGCAGCCATGCCGGGCGGCACCCGGCAGCTTCATTCGCTTCCGATCTATCACGGGCTGTTCGCCGCCTCCGCGGCGGTGATCCCGATGCTCTTGATCGCGGTCGTGCTGGGGCCGCTGATCCCGCGCCTCGTCGAGGCGCATGCGCTGGGGCTGCTCCCGACCGACCTGCAGCCGGCCGATGAGCTCGCCAAGGCGACGCGGCTGCGCGAGATCCTGATGGTGGCCGACGGCAGCGCGCCGGCCGGCAGCGTCGCCGATCCCGTCATCGTGGCGGGCGAAGGCTTCGCCACCTGGCGGTCCGTCGCCGGATGGCTGTCGCTCGCCCTCGGCATCGTCGCCGGCTCGGCCGGCATGCTCTGGAGCCTGCGCACGGTCTCGCCGAGCTTCCGCGCCCGCAACCGCTTCGAGGCCATCGTCAAGATCGCGCTGATCGCCTGCTCGGCGGTCGCCATCCTGACCACCATCGGCATCGTCTTCTCGGTGCTGTTCGAGACCCTGCGCTTCTTCGCCCGCTACCCCTGGTACGACTTCCTGTTCGGCCTGCAGTGGAGCCCGCAGACGGCCATCCGCACCGACCAGGTCGGCCAGTCCGGAGCCTTCGGCGCGGTGCCGCTGTTCGTCGGCACGACGCTGATCATGCTGATCGCCATGTGCGTCGCCGGCCCCATCGGCCTGTTCTCGGCGATCTACATGGCCGAGTACGCCTCGCCCAGGGTCCGCTCCGTGGTGAAGCCGGTGCTCGAGATCCTCGCCGGCGTGCCGACGGTGGTGTTCGGCTTCTTCGCCGCCCTCACCGTCGCCCCGTTCATCCGCGAGGTCGGCCAGTCGCTCGGGCTCGACGTCGCCTCCGAGAGTGCGCTCGCCGCCGGCCTGGTGATGGGGATCATGATCATCCCCTTCGTCTCCTCGCTGTCCGACGACGTCATTAACGCGGTGCCGCAGTCGCTGCGCGACGGCTCCTACGGCATGGGTGCGACGAAGTCGGAGACGATCAAGAAGGTGGTGCTGCCGGCGGCGCTGTCCGGCCTCGTCTCCGCCTTCATGCTGGCGATCAGCCGCGCCGTCGGCGAAACGATGATCGTCGTCATGGCGGCCGGCCTCACCGGCAACCTCACCTTCAACCCGCTCGCCGCCGTCACCACCGTGACGGTGCAGATCAAGACCTTGCTGGTCGGCGACCAGGAGTTCGACAGCGCCAAGACGCTGTCGGCCTTCGCGCTCGGCTTCGTGCTGTTCTTCTTCACGCTGATGCTCAACGTCATCGCCCTGAAGATCGTCCAGAGATATCGAGAGCAATATGACTGACGCAGCGGTCGTCCGGGGCCGGGTCCTCGATCTCACCAGCGATGCCGCGCGCGCCCATGTGCGCCGGCGCTACCGGGCGGAGGCGCGCTTCCGCGCCTACGGCATCGGCGCCATCCTGTTCGCCGCCCTCGCGCTCGTGGTGCTGGTCGGCGACATCGTCATCAAGTCGGTACCGGCCTTCACCATCGCCGAGCTGACGCTCGACGTGCAGGTGAGCGCCGAGGCGGTCGACCCCACCGGTTCCGACGACCCGGCGGTGATTGCCCGCGGCGACTTCATCAAGCCGATCCGCGACACCCTGCTCGCAATGTTCCCGGGCGTCGCCGACAACCGCCGCCAGCGCCAGGCCCTTTACGGCCTTCTGTCCACCGACGCCGCCCTCGACCTGCGCGGGCGGGTGATGGCGGACCCGGGGCTGATCGGCACGACGGTCGACGTGCCGGTGCTGATCTCCGACGATGCCGACCTCTACTACAAGGGCATGGTCACCCGGGTCGAGGAACTGCAGACCCGCGGCGTCGGCTCGCCGTCGGCGACCAGCGGCGCGGTGACGCTGCTGTCGTCGGCGAACGACTTCTCCGACGAGCTCGTCCGGGTGAAGACGGCGCTCTCCGTGCAGGCGGACGCGCTTCGGCGGGAGCGGGACCGGCTGCGCGTGCTCGACCAGACCAACAGCGCCGACCTCGTCGCCGCCCGCGAGCAGCTCGCCGCGGCGCGGGCCTCCGGTGCCGGCGTCGCCGCCCTCGAGGGCGCTGTCACGAAGTTCGAGTCGGACGAGGCCAGCCTGCGCAATTCCATCGAGGGCCTTTCGACCCGCATCGCTGATCTCGAAGGCCGCTTCGACACCGCCGGTAGCCCGGAGACCTTGGACCCGACGGCGCCGAGCGTGCTCATCGAGATCAACGGCGGCGTCATCAAGGCGACCGAGCTCGGCAACGACCGCATCAGCGGCGAGGTGCTGATCCCGCTTTCCTCCACCGACGCCGCCCCGCCCGGCACCTGGCGCACGCTCGTGCTGGAGACGCCCGAGGCGAACCGCAAGCTCTCCGACCAGGAGATCGCGTGGCTGCAGCGCTTCGATGAGAACGGCTTCGTCTCCCAGCGCTTCAACTGGCTGTTCTTCTCCTCCGGCGACAGCCGCGAGGCCGAGCTCGCCGGCATCCTCGGCGCCCTCGTCGGCTCCGCCTACACGATGCTGGTGACGCTGATCATCTGCCTGCCGATCGGTGTCGCCTCGGCGATCTATCTCGAGGAGTTCGCCCCGAAGAACCGCTGGACCGAGCTCATCGAGGTCAACATCAACAACCTCGCCGCCGTGCCGTCGATCGTCTTCGGCCTGCTCGGCCTCGCGGTGTTCCTCAACTTCTTCGGCCTGCCGCGCTCCTCGCCTCTGGTCGGCGGCCTCGTCCTCGCCCTGCTCGTGCTGCCGACGATCATCATCGCCAGCCGCGCCGCGCTGAAGGCGGTGCCTCCCTCGATCCGCGAGGCGGCGCTCGGCGTCGGCGCCTCGCACCAGCAGGCGGTGTTCCACCACGTGCTGCCGCTCGCCATGCCCGGCGTCCTCACCGGCACCATCATCGGAATGGCGCATGCTCTCGGCGAGACGGCGCCGCTGCTGCTGATCGGCATGATCGCCTTCATCGTCGACGTGCCGGAGGGCGTCACCCAGGCGGCCACCGTGTTGCCGGTGCAGATCTTCCTGTGGTCCGACCTGCCGGAGATCGGCTTCCAGGCGAAGACGTCAGCCGCCATCATCGTCCTGCTGCTGTTCCTCTTCCTGATGAACGGCATCGCCATCGTCCTGCGCAAGCGCTTCGAGCGCCGCTGGTAATCCCTCCAGGGCGCCCGCGCCCGAGACTTAGGAGCCCTTCCCCCATGGAAGCCATGGTCGCCGATGCCCGGCCGAGCGCCACCATCCGCTCGGTGCCGTCCGAAGGCTTCAAGCCCGCCAAGGTCGTCGCCCAGGACGTCAACGTCTACTACGGCCAGAAGCACGCCCTGAAGCACGTGACGATCGACATCCCCGAGCGTTCCGTCACCGCCTTCATCGGCCCGTCGGGCTGCGGCAAGTCGACGTTCCTGCGCTGCTTCAACCGCATGAACGACACCATCGCGGCCGCCCGCGTCACCGGCAAGATCGGCATCGACGGCCTCGACATCTACGACCCGAGCCTCGACGTCGTGCAGTTGCGGGCCCGCGTCGGCATGGTCTTCCAGAAGCCGAACCCGTTCCCGAAGTCGATCTACGAGAACGTCGCCTACGGCCCGCGCATCCACGGCATCGCCGCCTCCAAGTCCGAGCTCGACGAGATCGTCACGGCGAGCCTGCGCAAGGCCGGCCTGTTCGAGGAGGTCAAGGACCGCCTCGCCGAATCCGGCACCGGCCTGTCGGGTGGCCAGCAGCAGCGCCTCTGCATCGCCCGCGCCATCGCGGTGGGGCCGGAAGTGATCCTGATGGACGAGCCGTGCTCGGCCCTCGACCCGATCGCCACCGCCCGCATCGAGGAGCTGATCGACGAACTGCGTGAGAACTTCACCATCGTCATCGTCACCCACTCGATGCAGCAGGCGGCGCGCGTCTCGCAGAAGACGGCGTTCTTCCACCTCGGCGATCTCGTCGAGGAGGGGCCGACCGACATGATCTTCACCAATCCGAAGGAACGGCGCACCCAGGACTACATCACCGGTCGCTTCGGCTGAGGCCGCGGCGCACAGGGTCCGGGAGCGGGGAGTAAGCAGAAATGTCCGAGCACATCGTTGCCGCCTACGACGACGAGCTGACCGGCATCGCCGGCACCATCGCCGAGATGGGTGGGCTCGCCGAGCGCATGCTCGTCGATGCCGTCACCGCGCTGGTGCGCGTCGACACCCACCTCGCCCAGTCGGTGATCTCCGCCGACCTGCGCCTCGACGCCCTGCAGCGGCGGGTCGAGGAGGGCGCCATCAGCCTGATCGCCCGTCGCCAGCCGATGGCCCGCGACCTGCGCGACGTCGTCACCGCGCTGCGCGTCTCCATCGACATGGAGCGCATCGGCGACCTCGCCAAGAACATCGCCAAGCGCGTCGCCGCCATCGAGGGCCACTTCCACCCGAAGCGGCTGGCGCTCGGCGTCGAGCACATCTCCGAGATCGCGCTCGAGCAGGTGAAGGCCGTCATCGACGCCTACACCGGCAAGGACGCCGCCGCGGCGCTCGCCATCCGCGACCGCGACAACGAGATCGACCAGATGTACACCTCGCTGTTCCGCGAGCTCCTCACCTACATGATGGAGGATCCGCGCAACATCACCTTCTGCACGCACCTGCTCTTCTGTGCGAAGAACATCGAGCGCATCGGCGATCACGCCACCAACATCGCCGAGAACGTCTACTACCAGGTCACCGGCCAGCAGCTCGCCGACGATCGTCCGAAGCTCGACGAATCGAGCCTGACGCCCGCCGACTTCGGTACGCGATGACCGCCCACCCCCGACTGGACCGACGCAGCATGGCGGCGATGCCGAAGGTGATGATCGTCGAGGACGAGGAGCCGCTGACGCTGCTGCTCCGCTACAACCTCGAATCCGAGGGCTTCGCGGTCGAGACGTGCGACCGCGGCGACGAGGCCGAGGTGCGCCTGATGGAGGTGCAGCCGGACCTGCTGCTGCTCGACTGGATGCTGCCCGGCCTCTCGGGCATCGAGCTCTGCCGGCGCCTGCGCGCCCGCGAGGAGACGGCGCGGCTGCCGATCATCATGCTGACGGCGCGCGGCGAGGAGGCCGAGCGCATCCGCGGCCTCGCCACCGGCGCCGACGATTATGTGGTGAAGCCGTTCTCGGTCGCCGAGCTGATGGCGCGCGTGCGCGCCATGCTGCGGCGGGCGAAGCCAGAGGTGGTCAGCACCATCCTGAAGGGCGGCGACATCGAGGTCGACCGCGAGACCCACCGGGTCCGCCGCGCCGGCCGCGAGGTCCACCTCGGCCCGACCGAGTTCCGCCTGCTCGAGTTCCTGATGCAGTCGCCCGGCCGCGTGTTCTCGCGCGAGCAGTTGCTCGACGGCGTCTGGGGCCACGACGTCTATGTCGACGAGCGGACGGTCGACGTCCACGTCGGCCGGCTGCGCAAGGCGATCAACCGCGGCAAGTCGAAGGACCCGATCCGCACCGTGCGCGGCTCCGGCTACGCCTTCGACGACCAGTTCGCCACCGCCACGGCGCGCTGAGGCCGGCGAGCCGGCCATGCCCGCCAGACGCAAACGGGGCGCCCACTGGGCGCCCCGCGTCGTTTCTGTCGGTCCGGTTCGATCGGGCCGCTTGGTCAGGCCGCGCCGCCCTCGCGCTCACGCCGATCGCGATCGGACATGAAGCGGTCGAACTCTTCCTTGTCCTTTGCACGCCGAAGCTCGACCAGGTAGCTGTCGAACTCGGCCCGCATCTCGTCGAGCTTGCGGCGCTGGGCCTCGATCCGCTCGATCTCGGCCTTGCGGTACTCGTCGAAGGCGACGTTGCCCGTCGCCGACATCGGGGCGCTGCGCATCGGGCCGCGGCCCGAGCAGCCCCAACCACTGGCCCGGAAGCTCTCGCTCGCATCGCCGGCCATCCTGTGGAGGCGGTCGCCCCACAAGATATAGGCGAGCATGGCGAAGCCGAGCGGCCAGAACACGATGAACCCGAGCACCATCAAGCCGATGGTGAGCGGCGTCCAACCCGGCCGGAGTGCAAGAGTGTTGGTCATGATCGCTGTGATCCTCCTCGCGAATACAGGCAAGGATTTGGGAAGGCCGTGGCTCCTCTACAAGAGGAGAGTCCGGCAAAATTGGACACGAGCGACCGGTGGGTCTCGTCGCGAGGGCGGGCCGAGGCCCATTTAAGCGGACAGGAGTGCGCCCCGGCATGCCGCGCAAACAGAAGCGAACGCGCCCGCAGGCGCGTCCGTTCCGGCCAAGGCGGGATCAGGCGCCGGACGCGAGCGCCTTCGCCTGGCCGATCCAGTCGTCGCGTTTTATGCGGCCGCGGAAGGAGAGCTTCGCATCGAGCTCCTCGGCGGCCTTGGCGCTCAGCGCCGACAGCTGCGAGAAGTGGAAGATGCCAAGCCCGCGCAGCGTCTCGGCGAGCTTCTCGCCGATGCCGCGGATCAGCGTCAGGTCGTCCGGCTTGCCGGCCGGCTTCGGCATGACGATCTCCGAGAGCGTCGCCGCCCGCACCGCCCGCGGCTTCGCCGCTGCAGCCTTCGCGGCCACCGGCTTCGCCGTCGCAGCCTTCGCCGGCGCGGGCTTCGCGGTCGCAGCCTTCGCCGCCTTGGCCTCGGGCTTCGCCGTCTTGGCCTCGGGCTTCGCCGTCTTGGCCTCGGGCTTCGCAGCCTTCGCCGCAGCCGCCTTCACCGTCGCAGCCTTCGCCTCGGGCTTCGCCGTCGTGGCCACCGGCGCCTTGTCGTGGGCCGCCGGCGTCGCCACCGGCATCGCCGTGCCGTTCACCGCCGGCTTCGCCTCGGCCGGCGGCGGAGTCGCCACCATCGCCACGGCAGCGGCCGGCTTGGTCGTGGTGCGCCGCGGTCGGCGGTCGTGCGTCCACACGAAGTCGGAGATGCGCGGCGCGATTTCGGAGCGGTAGCGCGAGCCGTTGAAGACGCCGTAGTGGCCGACGCCGGTCTGCAGGTAGTGGTAGCGCTTATCCTCGGGCAGGTTCACCGCCAGCCGCTGCGCCGCCTCGGTCTGGCCGACGCCGGAGATGTCGTCGCGCTCGCCCTCGATGGTGAGCAGCGCCGTGCGGCGGATCGCCGACGGATCGACGCGGCGCCCGCGATGCAGGAACTCGCCCTTCGGTAGCGCGTGCTGGATGAACACCCGCTCCACGGTCTGCAGGTAGAACTCCGCCGTGAGGTCCATCACCGCGAGATACTCGTCATAGAAATCACGGTGCTTGCCGGCCGAATCGCCGTCGCCCTGCACCAGGTGGTCGTAGAACTCGCGATGCGCCAGGATGTGGCGGTCGAGGTTCATTCCCATGAAGCCGCCGAGCTGTAGGAAGCCCGGATAGACCTGGCGCAGGAAGCCCGGCAGCGGCCACGGCACCGGCATGATGACGTGCCGCTCGAACCACTCGAGGCCGCGCTCCTGCGCCATCGTGTTGACGGCGGTGGGGTTGACGCGGGTGTCGATCGGCCCGCCCATCAGCACCATCGAGGAGGGCGCCAGCGGGTCGTTGTCCGCCTCCATCAGCGCCACCGCGGCGAACACCGGCACCGCCGGCTGGCACACCGCCATCACGTGGGTGTCCGGACCGAGGTGGTGGATCATCGCGATGACGGTGTCGATGTAGTCGTCGAGGTCGAAGCGGCCGGCCGCCAGCGGCACCTGGCGCGCGTCCACCCAGTCGGTGATGTAGACCTCGTGGCGCGGCAGCATCGCCTCCACCGTGCCGCGCAAGAGCGTGGCGTAGTGGCCCGACATCGGCGCGACGATCAGGAGCTTCGGGTGGCGGCGCGCGGGATCGGGAAGCGCCCGCTCGAAGTGGACGAGGTTGCAGAACGGCCGCGACCAGACGATCTCCTCGTGCACCGCCACGCGAACGCCGCCGACCTGCGTGCTGTCGAGGCCGAACGTCGGCTTGGCGTAGCGCCGCGTCGCCCGCTCGAAGACCTCGCAGGCCGCCGTCACACTGCGCCCGAACGCCGTGTGGCTCATCGGATTGAGCGGGTTCTTGAAGCTGAGCCGGGTCGCGTCCGCCGCGGCGCGCATCGGCGACATCGCGGCATGGTTCATTTCGTACAGCTGATAATACACGCAGGTTTACCCCGCCTTGCCCGTAGCCGACGGTGGTCTCCGTCGCGCATTTTGCAACGCAAAACCATAGGCCGCGGTTTCCCTTGCAGCAAGCTGGCTTTCTCGAAAGGCGCGAAATCTGGCTGATCTGCTGAGTTTCGGACGATCGTCCGGTCGCTCCCGCCGCGGGCTAACGCGAAGCCGACAAAGGGAAATCTACCGCAACGCAACATGAAGCCGTGGCAGCGCGGCCGGCGACACCGCATCGCCGTCCGGCCGGCGATCCTGTATCAGTCCTGCGACCGGAGACCCGCCGATGTCGCTTCCCCTCGATCGTTCGCCGCCGTTCGGACGCCGCAGCGTCCGCCTCGACACCCTGATCCGCCTGCGCTGGCTCGCCGTCGCCGGCCAGACGGCGGCCGTCGTGTCGGTCGCCTTCGGCCTCGATTTCCCGCTGCAGATGGGCTGGTGCCTCGCCCTCATCGCGGTGTCGGCCTGGCTCAACCTGATCCTGCGGCTGCGCTACCCGCCGAGCCGCCGCTTCACCGCCCAGGTGACGGCCGTCCTGCTCGGCTACGACATCTTGCAGCTCGCCGGCCTGCTCTACCTCACCGGCGGCCTGCAGAACCCGTTCGCCTTCCTCTTGATCGCACCGGTGATGATCTCGGCCACCGCCCTGCCACCGCGCAAGACGCTGGCGCTCGGCGCCCTCGTCGTCATCGTCGCCACCCTGCTCGTCTTCTTCCACCAGCCGCTCCCCTGGTGGCCGGACGAGACGCTGCGGATGCCGCTCCTCTATGTCGCCGGCGTCTGGGTGGCGCTGACCTCGAGCCTCGTGTTCATGAGCGTCTACGCCTTCCGCGTCTCCGAGGAGGCGCGCCAGCTCGCCGACGCCCTCACCGCCACCGAGCTCGTGCTCGCCCGCGAGCAGCACCTGAACGCCCTCGACGGCATGGCGGCGGCCGCCGCCCACGAGCTCGGCACCCCGCTCGCCACCATTGCGCTCGTCGCCCGCGAGCTCGAGCGCGAGCTCGAGCCGGACGATCCCCGCGCCGAGGACGTCCACCTGCTGTCCACCCAGTCCGAGCGCTGCCGCGACATCCTCCGCAAGCTCACCTCCCTCGGTAACGACCCGGAGAGCCCGCTGGACCGCATGGCGGTGACGCAGCTCCTCGAGGAGATCGCCTCCCCGCACCGCGACTTCGGCGTCGCCATCGGCATCGAGCGCCTCGGCGGCAGTGGCGGTGAACCCACCGTCACCCGCAACCCGGCCGTCCTCTACGGCCTCGGCAACCTCGTCGAGAATGCCGTCGACTATGCCGCGACCGCCGTCGACATCACCGCCGAATGGACCGACGACACCATCGTGGTGACGGTCCGCGACGATGGGCCGGGCTTTGCGGTGGAGATCATCGAGCGCCTCGGCGATCCCTACGTCACCACCCGTGCCTCACGGCCGGCGGGTGGGCGCGAGGAGGCCGACGTCAGCGAGGCCGGCGGCCTCGGCCTCGGCTTCTTCATCGCCAAGACGCTGCTGGAGCGCACCGGCGCCGGCCTGTCGCTGACCAACCGGCCGGCGCCGGCACACGGCGCGATCGTGCGGGTCGCCTGGCCGCGTGACGCCATCGAAGTGGAGCGCACTGCGCGGCCTGAGAGCGAGACCGCAAGAAGACTCGGCGTCGCAGGCGCTTCCCCCGGCGGGATCGACACCCTATAACGTCGGCAAACAATCGACGGGACGAAGGATCGAGTGATGGAGACGACCGCCCCGGCCCCCAAGGCGGCCGGCGAGACGGCAACCGGCGCGGGCCGACTGCTCATCGTCGACGACGACAAGGCGTTCGTGCAGCGACTGGCGCGGGCGATGGAGAAGCGGGGGTTCGAGACGGACGTCGCAGAATCCGTCGCCGAGGCGATCGCCAAGGTCGACGCCGCTCCCCCGGATTACGCCGTGGTCGACATGCGGCTCGGTGACGGCAACGGCCTCGACGTCGTCGAGCGCCTGCGCGAGCGGCGGCCGGAGGTGAAGATCATCGTGCTGACCGGCTACGGCAACATCGCCACCGCCGTGACCGCCGTGAAGCTCGGCGCCATCGACTACATCGCCAAGCCCGCCGACGCCGACGAGATCGTCGCGGCGCTGAACCGCGACCCGCACGACAAGGCGCTGCCGCCGGAAAACCCGATGTCGGCCGACCGGGTCCGCTGGGAGCACATCCAGCGCGTCTACGAGCTCTGCGACCGCAACGTCTCCGAGACCGCCCGCCGCCTCAACATGCACCGCCGCACCCTGCAGCGCATCCTGGCGAAACGCGCCCCGCGGTGAGGCTTGGCCCCCCGGCGTCACCCCGATGCGTCTGCCAACGCGCGACGGGCGGGATGTGCGGAGCACCGATCCAAGGTTCCCCTGAGGGAATTCTGGCGATGGCGACGCAGGGCTGGCTCCTTGGTCTGAGGGCAATAGTCTCAGATCGAGCCTCACCGCGGCAGCCCATAAGCGGCCCCACGCCGCACTGCGAGCCTCGTGCTCGGCTCAGTCAGGGCCCGCCTGGACCGACAACCTTTGAAGGCCATCGACCGTGGCGGGATCGCGCCTGCTCGACGCGGCGGCTCCGTGAGCCGGAGCCGGTGCATCTGCGGCATCGATGCCGTCGACCTTGCGGAGCCTTGCGATGGCGAAGTCCGTGAACGCCCGGACGACGGGACGCATGAATCGCACCGAGGGGTAGGCAAGGAACGCCTCGGACGAGCGAAACTCGTAGTCTGGCAGGATGCGGACGAGCCGCCCGTCGCGGAGTTCATCGGGGACGAGTAGTGTTTGGATCGGCCCGACCGCGTGTCCATCCATCAGCGTCCGCACAACGACATCCGGATTGTTGCTTCGAAGCACAGGGCGCACGAGCGCCTCGCATGCCGTGCCGGACCGGAAGAGCGTCAGGGTCTCGAGGGGCGCCGTCGACAACGGTCCGACCAAAGGGGCTTCCGCCAGTTGAGCGAGCGTTTCGACCGGCCCGATCCGCGTAAGGAGCGCCGGAGCCGCGACGAGAATGCGACGCACGACGCCGATCTGACGGATGATCAGTCCGTTGCTCTCGGGCCGACCGAGGCGCAGTGCGAGGTCGAAGTTCTCGTAGACGAGGTCGACCGCGCGGTTCTCCAGCGCGAGATCCACGGTCACGCCCGGATGGACGGCCTGAAAGGCCAGAACGATAGGATGCAGTTGCTTGGCTCCGATGCAGGTCGGAGCATGGACGCGCAGCATTCCCTCGACCGCCCCCATGTCGCGCCGTACGCCTTCCAGCGCCGCATCAATGGTGGCGAGACCCTGCCGACTCTCCTCGTAGAGCGTCTGGCCGAGCGGCGTCGGCCTAACGAGGCGGGTCGAGCGCTCCAGGAGCCGCGCCCCGACATGTCCCTCGAGATTGCGGATGTGCTTGCTGACAGCCGGCTGGGAGACCGACAGGTCGCGTGCCGCCGCGCTGATCGAGCCCCGCTCGACTGTCCGGACGAAGGCGCGCAGGGCGAGGGCGAGGTCCATCCAGAACTCCTGGTTATGAGCACTATACAGCTATAGCTCGTAGACGCGACGCCGTCTCTCCACCCATGTGCCTCGCACCATGGGAGCGTCTCGAAATGACGATCAGCCGACGGAGCTTCGTGCTCGCCACACCATTCGCCCTGGCCGCCTGCGTGACACGCCAGGAGGACATTGCAGCGCAACAGGCCGTGGAAAGGGACCGTGCCTACGCCGCGATGTACGCGGCCATCGGCACGGAGCCCTTCCCAATCCCGGCGGTCGACGTGCAGCGCGTCCCCTCCCGGTTCCTCCGTCAGGAAGTCAGCGATCCGACCGGGGAGGCGGTCGGCACGATCGTCGTCGATCTCGGCGCACGCCACGCCTACCTGGTTCTGCCTGACCGGCGAGCGCTCCGCTACGGGATCGGTGTCGGCAAGGAACAGGCCTTCAACTTCGAAGGCGAGGCAACGATCGCTCGCAAGGCCGAATGGCCGCGGTGGACGCCGACGCCAGACATGATCGCGCGCGAACCGGAGCGCTACCTGCAGCACGCCGGCGGGCTGCCGGGCGGACCGGGAAACCCGCTGGGTCCGCGAGCGCTATACCTGTACCGCGACGGGAGAGACACGCTCTATCGGCTGCACGGCACGGTCGAACCCCGCTCGATCGGAACGATGGTGTCCTCCGGCTGCGTGCGCCTGTTCAATCAGGACATCATCGATCTTTACGATCGCGTGGAGATCGGCACCCGGGTCGTGGTGCTGCCCAGCACCGAATGGGTTGTAGGCTGAGCACGCTCCCCGGACCCGCCACAGCGCAGCGAGATCACGATGGACCTTGCTCAGAAAAAGGCGAACGTCATCGCCTTCTACGAGATGATGTTCAACGATTGCCGGCCGCGCGATGCCATCGAGCGGTTCGCCGGTGACGACTACATCCAGCACAATCCGCATGTTGCGACCGGCAAGGACGGCTTCGTCGCCTATTTTGAGCGGATGGCGCGGGACTATCCCGGCAAGCGTGTGGAGGTGAGGCGGGCCGTGGCCGAGGGAGACCTTGTCGTCCTGCACTGTCTGCAGCACTGGCCTGGCGACCACGATTACGCGGCAATGGACATTTTCCGTCTCGACGCCGATGGCAAGATCGTCGAGCACTGGGACGTGCTGCAGGTGCTGCCGGACACGTCCGCAAACGCCAACGGGATGTTCTGAAGCAGCGCCGGGCCGGCCTCAGTCGGACCGGCTTGTCGCGATGCCGACGGGGCCTGCGCCGCATCGAAGCCGCCGGTCCGCGGGAGACCCGTCGCCCGGCGGGAATGCCCCCCTACCGCGACCGGCAGCGCCCCGTCACCGTCCGTTCGCGCGAGCCGTCGTCGGAGGCGATCGTTAGGTTGCCGGCGTTGCAGCCCATTGGCCGGCGCAAGCACCTCCCGCTAGTCGACTCCCCGGATTTGCGCGACCTCGTCACCGGGGCTCAACTGACTCACCTGCCGGTGGATTTGGCTGGCGACAGCCATCTGCGCCACGAGCGGCAGCTTCACCATGTTGGCTACGGAGATTTCTCCGCCCAGGACTGGCGGGATCTGAAAAGAGTAACATTCCCCCGGCTGCAAAGTTAACCCCGCCCTTCGCGCGCCGACCATCATACCGGTCAAAAACCACTCGTCTCGGAAATCCTCTTCAAGCATCAACTTATCGAATGCGCCTAGGTCAGATGCGATAATATATACTTCCGCGTCCAGGTAAGACGCTAACAGCTTGATGCCACCGGCTTTGTCTTCAAAAACGATGTCGCCTAACGCCGAAACAGCAATGACTGTGGCTTCATCCGGAAGCAACCAGACCCAGGCTTCGACGGCACGGGCAACATCGCTTGCGCTGGCGTCGAGGAAGATGATGTCCCCTTCCGGGTAGCCTGAACGGTCAAGCAGCCGGACGGCAGGAGCTATCCGATCCTCTGCGTCACGGGGCTGCCTGGGCGGGAGGAGCCATTCTAGCCAGCGCTTGAGCATCTCGCCTTCCGGTGTCCCGCGTCTCGCCCTGCTGCCCCGCGCTACGCGCCCCAGTCGACGAGGCGTGCCCACGACGGCATCTTCGCGGACTCAGCCCCCACGTTTCCGCCAAGGACCACCCATGACGAGACGGCGGCGAAGGGCAACACGCCGTGGCCACCACGCCGCCCCCCTCACCGCGACCGGCAGCGCCCCGTCACCGTCCGCTCGCGCGAGCCGTCGTCATAGGCGACCACCAGTTCGCCGCCGTTGAGCTTGGCGATGTTGCCGCGGTACCAGGTGCCGCCGCCCTTCCAGTCGCATTCGACGCGGGTGCCGATCGACCAGTCGTAGCGCTTCACCAGCTTGCGCGGCAGCGTCTCGCGCGTGCCGTCGTCGTACTTGATGGTGACCTGGCCGCCGCCGGCCTGCTGGACGACGCCGGGGAACCAGAACTTGCCGCCCTGCCACCGCCCGAGCACCCAGTCGCCGCGGTCGAGGGCCAGCGCCGGCGTCGCCAGCACTAGTCCGAGCAGCAGCCCCATCACGATACGCTTGATCATCGAAACCCCCTGAATCAGCCGGCGCGCACCGTGCCGCCTCGGCGGGCGCCGGTCAAATCACGGCCGCGCGCTCCGGCGGGCGCCTGGCGGCGGACGCGCGCGCCCGCGCCGCGTGGACAAGGCCGGCCTGGCTCGTCTAGAGAGGCGCGCCTGGGCCGGGGGCTCGCGGAGATTCGGATGCTGCGCCGCCTCTACGACTGGACCATGAGCTTCGCCGGCCACCGCCACGCCAAGGCCGCCCTCGGCGTCATCTCGTTCTCCGAGAGCTCGTTCTTCCCGATCCCGCCCGATGTGCTGCTGATCCCGATGGTGCTCGCCAACCGGGCGCGTGCCTGGGCGCTCGCCGCCTGGTGCACGATCACCTCCGTCGTCGGCGGCATGCTCGGCTACCTGATCGGCTTGGCGCTCTATGATTCCGTCGGCACCTGGCTGATCGAGCTCTACGGCTACGGCGGCGAGGTCGAGGCGTTCCGCCACGCCTATGCCGAATGGGGCGCCTGGATCATCCTGATCAAGGGGCTGACGCCGATCCCCTACAAGGTGGTCACGATCACGTCCGGTTTTGCCGGCTACGACTTCCTGACGTTCGTGGCGCTGTCGTTCGTCACGCGCGGGGCGCGCTTCTTCCTCGAGGCGGCGCTGCTGCGCCGCTATGGCGAGCCGATCCGCGCCTTCATCGAACGGCGGCTGAAGCTCGTCACGACGATCGTCGCCGTGGTGCTGATCGGTGGCCTGGTGGCGGCGCGTTACCTGTTCTGACGCATCCGCCCGGACCCGCGGAGGACCCTTGATGTCGACCAGCCTCGCCGCTGACGGCGCCGCCGTCGCCCGCTCCAGCCGAACGCTGCCGGCACTGGCGGGGGCGCTCGCCCTCGCCCTCGGCGTCGTCACCATCGCCACCGCCTGGGGCTTCCAGCTGATCGGCGGCTACGCGCCCTGCGCGCTCTGCCTGGAGCAGCGCGTGCCCTACTATGTCGGCCTGCCGCTGATCGCCGCCGGGCTGATCGCCCACCGGCTCGGGGCGCACGCGACCGTGCTGCGCGTCGCCCTGGTGCTCGCCGCCGGTGTCTTCGCCTACGGCCTGGCGCTCGGCGTCTACCAGTCCGGCGCCGAGTGGGCATTCTGGCCCGGCCCGACCGATTGCGGCGGCGGCGTCGCCACCACCACCAGCGCCGGCAACCTGCTCGCCCAGATCCAGTCGACGAAGCTCGTCAGCTGCACCGAGGCGTCGTGGCGGATGTTCGGGCTGTCGTTCGCCGGCTGGAACGCCGTCGCCTCGCTTGCCCTCGTCGTGCTGACGCTCGCCGGGGCGGCCGCCGGTCTGCGGCGGCGGGGCGCGGCGCGATGAGCGCCTCGGTTCCGCGCGCCGGCGCCGGCGCCGGCGCCTGGGCCGACCGCCTGGCGCCGAGCCTCGACGACTTCGCCACCCTCGCCGCAGAGGCCTTCGCGGCGCTGCCGGAGGACTTCCGGCGGCTCGCCGGCGACATCACCTTCCGCGTCGACGAGTTCCCCGACGCCGAATCGCTGGAGGCGGTCGGCCTCGAGAGCGAGTTCGACCTGCTCGGCCTGTTCGTCGGCGTCGGCATGGCCCACGACGCGGCGGTCCTGCCGACGGGGCGGATGCCCAACCACATCTGGCTCTACCGCCGCCCCATCCTCGACTATTGGGCCGAACACGAGGAGACACTGGGCGCCATCGTCACCCACGTGCTGGTGCACGAGATCGGCCACCATTTCGGCCTGTCGGACGACGACATGGACGCGATCGACGCCGGCGACTGATCCGCCGCCGGCCGTCGTCGTCTCGCTTACTTCGCCTTCTTCGCCCGCTCGATCGCCTCGACGATCATCTGCTCGGCGATGTCGACGCCCGCCCAGCGGACGATCTTCACCCACTTGCCCGGTTCCAGATCCTTGTAGTGCTCGAAGAAGTGCTCGATCTGCTTGATCGTGATCTCCGGCATGTCCTCGTAGGAGCGGATCTTCTCGTAGCGCAGCGTCAGGTGGTTCGACGGCACGGCGATGACCTTCTCGTCGCCGCCCTTCTCGTCTTCCATGATCAGCACGCCGATCGGCCGGCAGTTGATGATCGCGCCGGGAATGATCGCCCGCGTGCTCGCCACCACCACGTCGATCGGGTCGCCGTCATCGGACAGCGTATGGGGCACGAAGCCGTAGTTCCCGGGATAGCGCATCGGCGTGTAGAGGAAGCGGTCGACGACCAGCGCGCCGGCCTCCTTGTCCATCTCGTACTTGATCGGCTCGCCGCCGACCGGCACCTCGACGATGACGTTGATGTCCTTGGGCGGCTTGTTGCCGGTGGCAACGGCGTCGATACGCATCAAAGATCCTCGCCTGAAGTCGGAAACGGGTTCGGTCGCGCACGGCGCCCGCGCGTGTGCGCCGCACAATGGCCGTGCGCGTCTAGCGCACGTTCCGCTACGGGGCAATTCATCGTCCGGTTCGCCGCCGAGATGTCGCACGCTGGCGGCGACGATCCGCCCTGCTCAGCCCCGCGCGGGCGCCCACCCGAAGGCGAGCTTCGGCAGGATGCTCTCGCCGATGCGGTCCATCGAGCGGCCGACGGCGCGGCCGCCAAGCGAGGTGTAGAAGCGCACCGCCGGCTCGTTGTCGGCGAGCGCCCAGACGACGACGCTGCGCCGGCCCTGCGCGGCGAGTTCCTGCTTGGCCGAGGCGAACAGCGCGCGGCCGAAGCCGAGGCCCTGGTACTCCGGCCGGAGATAGATCTCGTAGATCTCGCCGCGGAACGGCAGCGCCCGCGCCCGGCTCTGGCCGTAGGTGACGTAGCCGGCGACTTCGCGGCCGTGCTCGAGCAGCATCACCGGCACGCGCCGGCGGATCGCCCGCTCCCACCACATCGGCCCGCGCCGGGCGATCATGCGCTCGAGCTCGGTGCCGGGCAGGATGCCGCGATAGGCCGTCCGCCAGGCCGAATCGTGCACGTCGGCCACCGCGCCCGCATCGTCGGGCGACGCACGTCTGATCGCGAGGGAGCCGGTCTTCATGGGGGAAGATTACGGTGCGTCGCGGCAAGGGGTAAAGAGGCTCGTCAACGGAGGCCGCAATGCACCGCCACGATGCCGGCACCGCCCTCGTCACCGGCGCCTCGAGCGGCATCGGCCGCGAGCTCGCCCGCATTCACGCCGCCCGCGGCGGCGATCTCGTGCTCATAGCCCGCCGCGCCGATCGGCTCGAGGCGCTGGCGGCCGAGCTCGAAGCCGCCCACGGCGTCGCGGCCCTGTGCGTGCCGCTCGACCTGACGGCCGACGGCGCCATCGACGATCTCGTCCGCACCGTTGATTCGCACGCCATCGCCGTTGACGTCCTCGTCAACAATGCAGGCTTCGGCGGTGGCGGCGCCTTCGCCGAGCGGCCTGCCGGCCTCGACGCGGCGATGGTGCGGCTCAACGCCGAGGTGCCGGTGGCGCTCTGCCGGGCCTTCCTGCCGGCGATGCGGGCGCGCGGCCGCGGCCGTGTCCTCAACGTCGCCTCGATCGTCGCCTTCGCGCCCGGACCGGGCATGGCGGTCTATGCGGCCTCGAAAGCCTTTCTGCTGTCGTTCTCGGAGGCGCTTTCCGAGGAGTGCGCCGGCTCGGGCGTCACCGTCACCGCCTTCTGCCCCGGCCTCACCGCCACCGAGTTCCACAGCGCCGCCGGCTATGTCGAAGAAGGCCGCACCATCCCCGGCGGCCACGACGCCCGCACGGTGGCGGAAGTCGGTTATGCCGCGATGCTCACCGGCCGCCGCATCGCCTTCGCCGAGACGACGACGGCCGCGGCCTCATTCGTGCCGCGGCTGTTGCCACGCCGCCTCGTCACCGCGCTGGTGGCGACGATGGTGCAGCGGCGGAAGACGTGATGGGGACGTGTCGCGGTGAACGCGGCGTCGCCCGCTGGAAGGCAGAACGGCGGCCCCAGGGGCCGCCGTCCAAATTCTTCAGGGTCCGATCGAAGTCGCCGCTCAGGCCGCGTCGGTTTCCTTGCGGCGGTCGGCGCGCTTGCGCTCGTTCGGGTCGAGCAGCGCCTTGCGCAGGCGGATCGAGTCCGGCGTCACCTCGACGAGCTCGTCGTCCTGGATGTAGGCGAGCGCCTTTTCCAGCGTCATGCGGATCGGCGGCGTCAGCCGCACTGCCTCGTCCTTGCCGGCCGAGCGGACGTTGGAGAGCTGCTTACCCTTCATGACGTTCACTTCGAGGTCGTTCGTACGGGTGTGCTCGCCGACGATCATGCCCTCGTAGACCTTCCAGCCCGGCTCGATCATCATCGGCCCGCGGTCCTCGAGGTTCCACAGGGCGAAGGCGACGGCGACACCGCCGCCGTTGGAGATCAGCACGCCGTTGCTGCGGCCGGGGATGTCGCCCTTGTGCGGCGCATAGCCGTGGAACAGCCGGTTCATGATCGCCGTGCCGCGGGTGTCCGACAACAGCTCCGACTGGTAGCCGATCAGGCCGCGCGTCGGCGCGTGGAAGACGAGCCGCATCCGCCCGCCGCCGGACGGCCGCATCTCGATCATGTCGGCGCGCCGCTCGGAGAGCTTCGACACCACTGCGCCGGCGTGCTCCTCGTCGACGTCGATGATGACTTCCTCGATCGGCTCGAGCACGCCGCCGTCGGCGTCCTTCTCGAAGACGACGCGCGGACGGCCGACGGTGAGCTCGAAGCCCTCGCGGCGCATCGTCTCGATGAGGATGGCGAGCTGCAGTTCGCCGCGGCCGGCGACCTCGCACGAATCGCGGTCCGCCCCTTCCGTCACCTTCAGGGCGACGTTGCCCTCGGCCTCGCGGAACAGCCGGTCCTTGATCACCCGGCTCTGCACCTTGTCGCCTTCGGTGCCGGCGAGCGGGCCGTCGTTGATGCGGAAGGTCATCGACAGCGTCGGCGGGTCGATCGGCTGCGCCGGCAGCGCCTGCGTCACCACGGGGTCGCACAGCGTGTCGGCGACGGTGGCCGTCGTCATGCCGGCCAGCGCCACGATGTCGCCGGCCTGCGCCTCTTCGACCGGCACGCGCTCGAGGCCGCGGAAGCCGAGCACCTGGGTGATGCGGCCGGTCTCGATGACCTTGCCGTCACGCGACAGCGCCTTGATCGCCATGTTCGGCTTCGCCGTGCCGGACAGCACGCGGCCGGTGAGGATGCGGCCGAGGAACGGGTTCGCTTCGATCGTCGTGGCGAGCAGGCGGAACGGCCCGTCGACCACCGTCGGCGGCGGCACGTGCTCGAGCACGAGGTCGAGCAGCGGGCCGATGTCGACCTGCGGACCCTCGGGCGAGGCGGCCATCCAGCCGTTCTTCGCCGAGCCGTAGAGGATCGGGAAGTCGAGCTGCTCGGAGGACGCGTCGAGCGCCGAGAACAGGTCGAAGATCTCGTTCAGGACCTCGTCCGGGCGGCTGTCCGGCTTGTCCACCTTGTTGATGGCGACGATCGGCCGGAGGCCCACCTTGAGCGCCTTCGACAGCACGAACTTCGTCTGCGGCATCGGCCCCTCGGCCGCGTCCACCAGGATGATGGCGCCGTCGACCATGTTGAGGATGCGCTCCACCTCGCCGCCGAAATCGGCATGGCCCGGCGTGTCGACGATGTTGATGCGCGCCCCCTTCCAGGCGACCGAGGTCACCTTGGCGAGGATCGTGATGCCGCGCTCGCGCTCGAGATCGTTCGAGTCCATCGCACGCTCGGTGATGCGCTGGTTGTCTCGAAAGGTGCCGGACTGCTGCAGCAGCTTGTCGACCAGCGTCGTCTTGCCGTGGTCGACGTGGGCGATGATGGCGATGTTGCGAATGTCCATGAAAACACCAAAAGGCGGGCCCGTGGATGCGACGGGTCCGCTGCCTGTTTTGCGGCGCAATATAGCGATCGACCCCGGTCGAGCAATGCCTCTCCGCACATTGATCCGCCGCGAACCGTCGCAGGCACCGGCAAGCCCCCGCCGTCGTGCTGCGCTGCGGCTTTACAAACGCCGTCCCCGGGCGTGGAATTGGAACAATCCGAGAAACGGAAGCCGAGGGAGGGGAACCCCGTGTGCCGCATCTTCGCCGGTCAGGATCCGGCCTCCTATGAGGGCCAGACGCGCTCCATCCGCCTCAACGGCCATTCGACCTCGATCCGCCTCGAGGCCGCCTTCTGGGCGATGCTGGAGGAGATCGCCGAAAGCCAGGGCATGAGCGTCGCCCGCTTCGCCTCGACCCTGCACGACGAGGTGCTGGAGCTGCACGGCGAGGTGTCGAACTTCGCCTCGCTGCTCCGCTGCACCTGCCTCGTCTATGCGACCGAGCTGCGCGGACGGCCCGCCTGCGCCGGCGACGCCCAGGCCGCCCGCCCGGCGGTGAACGGCACGCCCCGCTCCGTCCCCGCGCTCGTCGCGGCCGAGTAGCGGGTCGCGCGGCGCCGTCGGCGCGAGCCAAGGATCCGCCGGCATCGTCGCCGGCGCTGTAGTAGCGAGCTACCACCCGCCCCCCGTCCCGGTCGGCTACCGTTTTCGAACGATGCCGAAGCGGAGAACAGGATGCGGCTGCGGGTGATGTCTTCGGGCGCCGGACGGCCGGCCGCGGCTGCCTGGCGGCCGCCGCGGCGCGCGCGCGCCGCCGCACGTCCGGTCCGCGGCGCAGGTCCCGTTCCGTTGGTCCAGTAGCAGAGGAGTCCGCCGCCGATGGCGAAGGCGATCCATTCGATGATCCGGGTGCTCGACGAGGCCCGCTCGGTCGATTTCTACGACAAGGCGTTCGGCCTGAAGGTCGCCGACCGCTTCGACTTCGGCGGCTTCGTGCTGATCTATCTGCGCAACGCCGACGCCGACTTCGAGGTCGAGCTCACCGTCAACAAGGACCGCACCGAGCCCTACCAGCTCGGCGACGGCTACGGCCACATCGCCTTCGTCGTCGACGACCTCGACGCCGAGCACGCCCGCTTCGAGCGCCTCGGCCTGGCACCCAAGCCGGTGAAGGAGATGGGCTTCGAGGGCAAGCCGCTCGCCAAGTTCTTCTTCGTCGACGATCCCGACGGCTACAAGATCGAGGTGCTTCAGCGGCGCGGCCGCTACACCTGAACGACGTCACCAGAAAAATAATCTGAGAAAACTTCAGAAAATTCGAGGAAACCGAGGAGGATCGCGAGATGGAGACGCAGACACGGCCGCGGCTGTCGCGGCGTGATCTCTTGAAGTCGTTCGGTGCGGCGGCGGTGGTGGTCAGCTCCGGCGTGCTCGTCCATCCCGGCGAGGGCTGGGCGGTGGAGGCGACGGCGCTGAAGCCGGAGACCATGCGCACCCTCGTCAAGATGGCGCGCGACGTCTACCCGCACGACCAGGTGCCCGACCGCTTCTACGCCGTGGCGATGAAGTCGTTCGACACCCAGGCGGCCAGCGACGCCGCCTTCAAGGCGATGGTCGAGGACGGCGTCATCGCCCTCGACACGCTGGCGAACGCCCGCCAGGGCGCAGCCTATGTCGACGTCGGCTGGGAGGCCGACCGGGTCGCGCTGCTCAAGGAGATGGAGGACGGCAGCTTCTTCCAGAAGGTGCGCGGCAACCTCGTCACCGGCCTCTACAACAACGAGGAGGTGTGGCCGATCTTCGGCTACCAGGGCGAGTCCGCCTCGTTCGGCGGCTACATCGACCGCGGCTTCGACGACATCACCTGGCTCTAGGTCGCCGGGTCCCGGGCCGGCGCAAGCCCGGGCCGGCGCGCGCGTCCGCTCCCCACCTCACGCAACGATCAGAAAAGCTCTCGGAGGAAGCCCCATGGCAGCCCCATTCGACCTCGACGACGACAGCGTCGTCGTCATCATCGGCTCCGGCGCCGGCGGCGGCACGCTCGGCACCGACCTCGCCCGCAAGGGCGTCAAGACCGTCATCCTCGAGGCCGGCAAGCGCGTCGAGATGGACGATTTCGTCAACAACGAGTGGGAGAGTTTCGTCAACATCTCCTGGCTCGACCCGCGCACCACCTCGGGCTCGTGGCGGGTGGCGAAGGACTTCCCCGGCCTGCCGGCCTGGATCGTCAAGGCCGTCGGCGGCTCCACCATCCACTGGGCCGGCGCGTCGCTGCGCCTGCAGCCGCACGAGTTCCAGGCGCTCACCACCTACGGCGACGTGCCCGGCGCCAACCTGCTCGACTGGCCGATCACCCTCGACGAGCTCGCTCCCTACTACGCCCGGGCGGAGGACCGCATGGGCGTGACGCGCACCAACGGCATCGCCGGCCTGCCCGGCAACAACAACTACAAGGTGCTGGCGAAGGGCGCCGAGAAGGTCGGCTACAAGGAGTTCTCCACCGGCCGCATGGCGATCAACTCGGCCGAGCGCGACGGCCGCGGCGCCTGCCAGCAGATCGGCTTCTGCTTCCAGGGCTGCAAGTCCGGGGCGAAGTGGTCGACGCTGATCGCCGAGATCCCGAAGGGCGAGGCGACCGGCAACCTCGAGGTCCGGCCGGAGAGCCAGGTGCTGCAGATCGAGCACGACGCCTCCGGCAAGGTCACCGGCGTCGTCTATGCCGACGCGACCGGCGCCCACCAGCGCCAGAAGGCCCGTGTCGTCTGCGTCGCCGGCAACTCCATCGAGAGCCCGCGGCTCCTGCTCAACTCCGCCTCGTCGATGTTCCCCGACGGCCTCGCCAACTCGTCCGGCCAGGTCGGGCGCAACTACATGCGCCACCTCACCGGCTCGGTCTACGGCGTCTTCGAGGAGCCGGTGCACATGTACCGCGGCACGACGATGGCCGGCATCATCCAGGACGAGGTGATGAACAATCCCGGCCGCGGCTTCGTCGGCGGCTACGAGATGGAGACGCTGTCGCTCGGCCTGCCGTTCATGGCCGCCTTCCTCGATCCCGGCGCCTGGGGCCGCGACTTCTCCTCGGCGATGGACGGCTACTCGCGGATGGCCGGAATGTGGATCGTCGGCGAGGACATGCCGCAGGAGACCAACGCCGTCACCCTGCACCCGACCGAGAAGGACAAGTTCGGCCTGCCGGTGCCGAACGTGAACTTCAACGACCATCCGAACGACATCGCCATGCGCGACCACGCCTACAAGGCCGGCCGCTCGGTGTACGACGCGGTGGGCGCGACGCGCACCTTCCCGACGCCGCCCTATCCGTCGACGCACAATCTCGGCACCAACCGGATGAGCGCGAAGCCGCGCGACGGCGTCGTTAACAAGCACGGCCAGAGCCACGACATCGCCAACCTGTTCGTCTCCGACGGCAGCCAGTTCACCACCGGCGGCGCCGAAAACCCGACCCTGACGATCGTCGCCCTCGCCACCCGCCAGGCCGAATACATCGCCGACCAGATGGGCAAGAACGCGATCTGACGAGAGCCCCGGCGTGGCGGCGACGGCCGCCGCCACGCCTGCTTGGGCGGCCTCGCACAGGCCCGGTCGCGGCTGAAAGCGTGCGGCGGCTCTCGCCGCGCCCGCAGGTCTGTTCAGGCCTCGCAGGTCTATTCAGGCCCGCATCACCTCATCGGCTCGAAGGTCCGCAGGATTGCCGAGCGCCCCGCCTCGCTGGAGGTATCGTCGCCAGCGCCGGTCGCCGGTCCGGGATGCGGCAATAGCTCGGACGGGACCGAGGTCTGGGACCGCACGCAGTTCCGGCCGCCCGCCTTCGCGAGGTACATCGCCTCGTCCGCACGCCCCATGGCATCGGCGATGGACGTGTCGCCCGGGCAGATCCATCCGATGCCGATGCTCGCCGTGACGGAGAGCGTCTCCGCGCCGACCCTTATCGACAGCTGCTCGATCTCCAACCGAAGCTTTTCTGCCGCTACCCGCGCCCCGGCGGCATCCGTGCCGGGCAGCAGGCAGACGAACTCCTCGCCGCCGATGCGTGCCAGCACATCGCAGGCCCTGAGGACGTTGAACCCGACCATTGCCACCTTGCGGAGCACCTCGTCGCCGGCGAGGTGACCGTTCTCGTCGTTGACGACCTTGAAGTGGTCGAGATCGATCATCAGCACGGACAGCGGCTCGCCGAAGCGGATGACGCGGGAAAACTCGATCGCCGAAAACTCGTCGAAGAACCGGCGGTTGGGGATTCCCGTCAGGGCATCCGTCGCCGCCAGCCGGGCAAGCTTCAGCTCTGCGAGCTTTCGGTCAGTGATGTTCATATGCGAGATCACCGCGCCCTCGCCGATGACCGAGTCGCGCCGGCGCAACGGGCTGACGCGCGCCACGAACCAACGGGGCTCTGTCGGCGAGTGACAGGGATACTCGATCTGAAACAGGTCGCAGTCACCCCGCAGCACGGCTCGCAAGCCCTGCAGGAACCCTGGTGCTTCGACCGCCGCGAGCCCGGTCGACGTCAGGCAGACGTCGAGATAGCTGACGCCGACGTGGTGGCCAGCGTCGCCCTTGGAGTTTGCCGCGGTGAAGTCCTTCCAGGCCTGATTAATGGCGACGATCACGCCGCCCTGATCGACCACGCAGATATGTGACGTGAGCGCATCGATGACGGCTACCGCGAAGCCGCCCTCCAGCATGGCGTCCCTCATGTCAGCAGTCCCCCAATCGACGCTGATGACCGTTCGGCTGAACGGCCAGGGCTTCACGCACATAAGACCGGCGGAGCACCTTTTCCGCCTCTCGCGAGGAGGCTGCAGGTAGTAAGGAGGGGGGTTTCAGTCAAGAATTTTCCACGACCGAATTCAAATTAACGCACATCAAATTGGAAGCAATATTCTCGTGGCAAGACGGAACCAAATGCTATTCTGAGCGTTTAAACGCAGAAGTATTGACTCCGTTTCTTCTATCTCAGATTATTTTTACGCCAGCGCGCAGCCGTGCGGATTGCAGGATCGGCTCTGCGCCTTCCCAGGATGGGCGGCTGGGTCCCGGAGAAGACCAGCGGGATCGGCAGGTGCGCTCGCCGTTGCGCCGGCCGCCCCGGCTCGTTACTCAGGCCGCGACCGCGGGCCGCCTCCGGCCCCCGAGGGCACCGTCGTGGCGCGCATCCAGATCACCGCGAAGATCGACCTCGACGAGAACGAGCTCACCGAGCGCTTCGTGCTCGCGGCCGGGCCTGGCGGTCAGAACGTCAACAAGGTCTCGACGGCGGTGGAGCTGCGCTTCGACGTGGCGCGCTCGCCGTCGCTGCCGGAGCGGGTTCGCGACCGGCTGCTCGTCCTCGGCGGCCACCTGCTGACGCAGGACGGCGTGCTGATCATCAACGCCCGCAGCCACCGCACCCAGGAGCGCAACCGCGCCGACGCGCGGGCGCGGCTCGCCGCGCTGATCGAAAAGGCCTGCGAGCCGCCGCCACCGCCGCGCCGCAAGACTCGCCCGACCCTCGCCTCGAAGAAGCGGCGCCTGGAGACGAAGTCCGCCCGCGGCACCATCAAGAAACACCGCGGCCGCCCCGGCGAGGAGTGAGCGCCGGGGCGGCCGGTCCGTGAGGCATCGTGGTTCCGGGCGGCCCCCGCGCCGCGCCGGCCTCGTCGGTGCTGGTCAGTCGTCGAAGAAGAAGTCGCTGGCGCCGAGCTTGCTCTTCGCCACGTCGGTCAGCGTGATCGAGGCGTCCGGGTCGCCCCAGGTGACGACGGCGTCGCCGTCCTTGTTGTTGCGGATGGTCAGGTCGTTGAAATCGCGCACGCCATTGGCGTCGATCTCGATGCGGTCCTGGCCGGAAAAGTCCTTGATGACGTCGTCGCCGTCGCGGTCGTCGAAGATGAACAGGTCGGAGCCGCTGCCGCCGATCAGCTTGTCGTTGCCGGCGCCGCCGTCGAGTTCGTCGTTGCCCGACCCGCCGACGAGCTTGTCCTTGCCGACATCGCCGTCGAGCTCGTCGTTGCCGTCGTTGCCGTAGAGCTTGTCGTTGCCGCGCTCGCCGTCGATCTCGTCGTTGCCGCCGAGGCCCTTGATCTTGTCGTGGTCGAACGTGCCGTCGAGCTCGTCGTTGCCGTTGGTGCCGCGGATCGCCGCCATCGCCTCGATGTCGGAGGACATCGGCTGGTAGACGGAGGCCGTCGGGATCACCGGGGCCATCAGGTCGAGGTCGTCGTCGACCAGGAAGCTGTCGGAAAGAGCCATCGCAAGAACCCTCGTTCATTCGCCGCCCGGGGGGAGCGGCCGGCCGTCGTGGCCGTCACGAGGGGATATGGGAAAGCCCGGTTAGAGGTCGGTAAGAGAGGGATTAGATGTTGGAGAGACCGCGCCCGGCGGCGGATGCGGGCGCCTCCGTCCGGCCGCCTCAGCCCTCGTCGAGGGGCGCCGGCGTCGCGGTGAGCTGGTAGCCGACGCCGCGCACGGTGCGGATCAGCGAGCCGCCCTCGGTGTCGATCTTCTTGCGCAGGTAGCGGATGTAGACGTCGACCACCTTGGTGCCGGGCTCGAAGCTGTACTCCCAGACGCTGTTCAGGAGCCGCTGCCGGCTCACCACCTTGTCGGCGTGCTGCATCAGGTACTGCAGCAGCCCGAACTCGCGCACCGTCAGGGCCAGTTCGCGGCCGTCGCGGGTGGCGCGGTGGGTCGCCGGGTCGAGCTCGAGCGGCCCGACGCGCAGCACGCCGTCGCCCGCCGCCGCCCCCGGCAGCCGCCGGCGCAGGGCGGCGATGCGGGCAAGCAATTCGTCGAAGGCGAACGGCTTGGTCAAATAGTCGTCGGCGCCGCCGAGCAGCCCCTCGACCTTGTCCTGCAGCTCGTGCTTGGCCGTCAGCATCAGGATCAGCACCGGCCGCCGCTCGGCGCGGACCAGTCGGCAGACCTCGAGCCCATCCACATAGGGCAGCATGCGGTCAAGGATGACGAGCTCGAAGCTTTCCGTCCTGATGCGCGACAGCGCCGCCCGCCCGTCCTCGGCCACCGCCACCTGGAAGCCCTCGGCGACGAGCCCGCGCTTCAGGAACTCGACGATACGGCGATCGTCCTCGACCAGCAGGATCCTCACGCCACCCTCCCGCCGCCGCCCGGCAGCACGATCCTGAGCACCGCCCCGCGCGGCGACCCGTCCTCCAGCGACAGCCGCCCGCCGTGGCGCTCGACCAGCCGCTTGGCGATCGACAGGCCGATGCCGAGGCCGGCCACGGCGCGGTCGTCGCCGCCCTCGCCGCGGAAGAAGCGCTCGAACACGAACGCCCGCTCCGCCTCCGGCACGCCCTCGCCCTCGTCGGTGACGGTGATCTCGACGCCCGCCTCGGTCGCCCGCGCCGCCAGCGTCACGATCGAGCCCTCGGGTGCATACTTCACCGCGTTGTCGATGCCGATGAGGAGCACCTGCTTCAGCCGCTGCGGGTCGGCCTCGACCACCAGCGGCGGCTCGGGCGGCTCGACGTCGATCGTGATTTCGCGGCGGTCGGCGAGCGTGCGGCCCTCCTCGCCGGCGAGCACCAGGAGGTCGCCGACATCGACGGGCTGGCGTGCCAAGGGCAGGTCCTCGTCCTCGGAGCCGGCGAAGGCGAGCAGGTCGCCGAGCAGCCGCCCCATGTCGACGGCGAGCGTCTGGATGCGCCGCAGCGTCTCCTGGTAGGCCTGCGCGTCGGCGGCGCCGCGCAGCGCCACCTCCGCCTCGCCGCGCAGGATCGTCAGCGGCGTGCGCAGCTCGTGGCTGACGTCGGCGAGAAAGCGGGTGCGGCGCCGGTCGATGTCGGTGAGCTTCTCGTTGGCGCGGCGAAGCTCGCGGGTGCGCTGGTCGACCTCCGCCTCCAGCCGGTCGCGCGCCGCCACCATCCCGGACCGCTGCGCCTCCAGCGCGCGCGCCATCTCGTTGAAGCTCTTGGCCAGCGCCGTGAACTCGTCGTTGCCGGTCACCGCGACGCGGTGGTCGAGCTCGCCGCGCGCCACCGCCGCGGCCCCGGCGGCGAGCCGCCCGACCGGCCCGACGATCGACCGGCTCAGCACCCAGCCGAGCGCCCCGCCGGCGACGAGCGCGATCGCCGAGAACACCCCGGCCCCGACGAACAGCCGGCGCTGCATGCGCCGCACGTCGGCGAGCTCGCCCGCCACCTCGTCGCGCTCGTCCTGCAGCGCCGCCTCGATCTGGTTCTCGAAGTCGTTGGCGAGCCGGTACTCGACGTCGCGGCGGAACACCTCGATGGCGGCGTCCATCCGTCCTTCCGCCTTCAGCCCGAACACCTGCTCCGCCGCCCGGTCGATCGCCCGGTAGAGCTCGCGCAGCGTCGCCAGCTCCTCGACGTCGGAAAGCTCGCGGCGCACCTCCTCGACGCTGTTGAAGGTCGACACCTCCGCCCGCGTCACCTCGGCGAGCAGCGCGAACGCCTCGTCCATCTGCCGCCGCGATTGCTCGAAGTCGCCCATCTGCTCGGCGCCGAGCAGCAGCACCTCGGCGATCTGCTCGGCATAGTTGTTGGCGTGGCCGTCGAGCATGGCGATCGCCTCGAAGCGGCGGTGGACGCCGTCGATGCGCTCGACGAAATCGTCGGTGATGCGCAGCGTGAACACCATCACCGCCACCATCAGCACCGCGCCGACGACGACGATCGCCTCGAACGCGAAGATGCGGGCGCGCACCGTCATGCCGGCGACGGCACGCGCAACGGGGTGGAAATCGGCAGGCTCACGGGCTGGCGGGTCACGGGCAGCAGGTCACCCCGTCGCTGTGGCGGTCGGCGCGGGCGGTCGCCGCGTCCATCCGCCTCTAGCGTGCAATCGCCGCCAAGGCGAGCGCCGATCGCACGCGCCCGCGCCGGATGGCGCCCTCAGCGCTTGCGGTCGCGCAGGATCTCGCGCGCGGCATTGTGGCCGGGCGCGCCGGTGACGCCGCCGCCCGGGTGCGTGCCGGAGCCGCACATGTAGAGCCCCGGCAGCGGCGCGCGGTAGTCGGCGTTCCCCAGCACCGGCCGGGCCGAGAAGATCTGGTCGAGGCCGAGCTGGCCGTGGAAGATGTCGCCGCCGACGAGCCCGAAGGTGCGCTCGAGATCGAGCGGGCTCATGATCTGCCGCCCGAGCACCGAGGCCGCGAACCCCGGCGCCGCCTTGTCGACGGTGGCGATCATCAGGTCGGCGACCTCGTCGCGATGGTCGTCCCACGAGGCGCCGTCCGGCAGCTGCGGCGCGACGTGCTGGCAGAACAGGCTCGCCACGTGCTGCCCCGCCGGCGCCAGGCTGTCGTCGAGGGTGGACGGGATCAGCATCTCGACGATCGGCGCCTTCGACCAGCCGTGCGTGCGGGCGTCGAGGTAGGCGCGGTCCATGTAGGCGAGGCTCGGCGCCATGATGATGCCGGCGGTATGGTGGTCGGCCACCGTCCGCCCCGGCAGACAGGAAAAGCTCGGCAGCTCCGACAGCGCGACGTTCATGCGGAAGGTGCCGGAGCCGTTGCGCCAGCCGGAGATGCGGCGGCGGAAGTCGTCCGGCAGCACGGCGGGGTCGACCAGCTTGCCGAACGTCAGCGTCGGGTTGAGGTTCGAGACGACGATCCGCGCCCGGACGCTGGTGCCGTCCGACAGCACCGCGCCGACCGCCCGCCCTTTCTCGACGATCACCTCGCGGACGCCGCTGTCGACGTGGATGGCGACGCCCTTCTCGGCGCACGCCCGCGCCATCGCCTGGGTGATCGCCCCCATGCCGCCGATGGCGTGGCCCCACACCCCCTTCTTGCCGTTCACCTCGCCGAAGCAGTGGTGCAGCAGCACGTAGGCGGTGCCCGGCGTGTAGGGGCTCGCATAGGCGCCGACGACGCCGTCGAAGCCGAGCGCCGCCTTGATCGGCGCGCTCTCGAACCAGCCGTCGAGATAGTCACCGGCGGACTTGGTGAAGATCTCAAGGAGCTCGCGGCGCATGGGAAGATCGAGCCCGCGCATGCGGTTGCCGATCCGGCCCGCCTTGATCAGCTCCGGCAGCGCCGACAGCCAGCCGCCCTCCACCACGTTCGGCGGCATCTCGAGCACGAGATCGCGCAAGAGGTCGGCGACGATGTCGAGCCGCTCGCCGTATTCGTCGAGCCTTGCTGCGTCCTTCGCCGAGAAGCGGGCGACCTCCGCCTTGGTGCGGCCGGGGCCGACGCAGAAGTGGCCGCCGTCTTCCAAGGGCAGGAAATTCGACATCCGCCGCTCGACGACCTTGAGGCCGTGACGCGGCAGGTCGAGGTCGCGGATCACCTTCGGGTTGAGCAGCGACACCGTGTAGGCGGCGACCGAGTTGCGGAAGCCGGGGTGGAACTCCTCGGTCACCGCCGCGCCGCCGACGACGCCGCGGCGCTCCAGCACCGTCACCTTGAGGCCGGCGGAGGCGAGGTAGAAGGCGCAGACGAGCCCGTTGTGGCCGCCGCCGATGATCACCGCGTCGGTCATGGACCGCCCACCTGTCCCGAGAATGCCGCTTGAAACGTCGAGGGGATCAGCCGAGCACGGCCGCCCGATGCTGGCTCCAGCCCCGCGCGGGCTTGCGGTCGAGGCGCGTCTCCGGGATCAGCGCCCGCATCTTCCGGGTGAAATTCTTGAGGCACACCTCGCCCGAGCCGAGCGGGCCGACGGTATAGCTCGACGAGCCCATGCCGGCCTGCACGCGGTTGATGAGGTCGGTGTCCTCGGTGTTGACCTGCCGGTTGATGCGCCAGTTGAGATAGCGCACCGCCTTCATCTCGCGCCGCTCGTCGGGCAGCGCGTAGGCGATCTCGCGGATCATCGTCTCGGTCGGCGAGATCGGGATGAACTGCATGAAGTCGATCTGGTCGGGGTAGATGTCGAAGGCGACGTTCGGCCAGAGCTTGAAGTAGGTCCACAGCCGCTTGCGCTCCGGCGGCAGGTGGGCGACGTCGGGCATGTAGCGCTGGTAGGCGCGCTCGGAGCGGTTGCTCGACGGCTGGTCGCGCAGTTGCCCCCACATCTTGTCGACCCAGTCCTCCGCCTCGATACCGTAGCCTTTGCCGAACAGCCGCGTCAGGCCGGGATGCGCCACGGTGATGTGCAGGCCGTCGGAATAGTTGTCGGCGACGTTCTTCCAGTTGACGGCGCGGGGGCGCAGCGTCACCCGGCCGAACGGCACGAGCTCCTCCATCCGGTAGGGCTCGAGCTCGTGGGCATAGGGCTTCATCATCTCGGCGACGCTCGGGCCGCCGCCCTCGAGGCGGACGAAGACGAAGCCGAAGAAGACTTCGAGCTCCACCGGCGCGAGGCCGTGCTTGGCGGGGTCCATGCCCTCGAAGCTCGCCCGCTGCGGAATGCCGAGGAGCTTGCCGTCGAGGCCGTAGCTCCACGCATGATAGGGGCAGTTCAGCCGCCCGCCGCAGTTGCCCGACGGCCCGTCGACGATGCGGGCGGCGCGGTGGCGGCAGACATTGTGGAAGCCGCGGATGCGGCCGTCCTCGCCGCGCACCACGACGATCATCTCGCCGAGGAAGTCGAAGGTGTGGAAGTCGCCGACCTTCGGGATGTCGTTCAGATGGCAGACCACCTGCCACGACGGCCGGAACACCGCTTCCTTCTCGACCTCGAAGAACTCGTCGTCGGTATAGAGCCAGGCCGGCAGGCTGGTCTCGTCGGAGGCCGCGATGCCGGTATTGGACCCGGCCTTCGAAAGGCTGCGCGCAAACGCCGCTTCGTTCATTGACGACACTCCCGACCCCTGCGAGGCTGTAACTATACAAATGTATAGCAACGGGACGGCGGAGGGTCAATCGGAGGGCGGGCAAAGGGTCAATCGGAGCGCAGGCCGGCAGGCCCCTTCGCCCGGCCTCCCCCCTCGCGTCGCCGTCTCCACGTCCCCCTTTTCCTCCCCCCGTCCCCCTTTTCCTCCCCCCGTCCCCCTCCGGAGTCATCCTAGGCCTTGTGCCTAGGATCCAAGCAGCGCGGGCCACGCGCGAAGACCTCTCGAAAGGCCGCGGGCGCGGAAGCGAATGGATCCCAGGCACAAGGCCTGGGATGACCCCGAGAGGGGAGCAATGGGGAAACAAAGCCGCGCCGCGTGCGGGCTGGAGGGACCTCTCGCCAAACCTCTTCACTTGCGCCTTCTCCGACTCCCCCCGCTCCTCCTCCCCCACTCTCTCCCCCTCCGTAGTCATCCTAGGCCTTGTGCCTAGGATCCAAGCAACGCCGGCCACGCGCGAAAACCTTTCGAAGGCCGGGTGCGCGGAAGCGAATGGATCCCAGGCACAAGGCCTGGGATGACCCCGAGAGGGGGGCGAGCGGGGCGCGGGGAACAACGAGGGGCGCGGGAAACAAGGTCCCGCCGCGCCGCGAGCAGGCCGGCACCTCAGCAGTTCAGTTCCTCATACAAATCCCGCCACTCCGGGTTCATCGCCACGATGGTGTTGAGCTTCCACGCCCGTGGCCACCGCTTGATCGATTTCTCGCGCTGGATCGCCGCCGACGGATCGTCGTGCGTCTCGTACCAGACGAGGCGGTCGACCCCGTATCGCGCCGTGAACCCCGGCGTCTGCTTGGTGCGATGCTGATGCACCCGCTCGGCGAGGTCGCGCGTCACGCCGGTGTAGAGCGTGCCGTTCCGCTGGCTTGCGAGGATGTAGACGAAGAATGGCATCGCGACCCCCTGGACGCGAGCAACCCTAGCCCTCCGCAACCCGGGAGGGAACAACCCCGCCCTCCTCCCCCCGCCCCCCGTTCCCCCCCTCCGCAGTCATCCTAGGCCTTGTGCCTAGGATCCAAGCAACGCCCGCTGCGCGCGAAGAGGGCCGCCCCCATTGGCAGAGGGAACCACCTTGGCGTCATCCCCGTTTAGGAAGGGAGCGCAACGGGGCGCGAATGACGAGAAGGAGATCTGTCATGGGTAGCACCGGGGACAAGGTCAAAGGGATGACCAACGAGGCGGTCGGCAATGTGAAGCAGGCCGCCGGCCGCGCCATGGACAACCCGAAGATGGAAGCCGAGGGCGTCATTCAGGAGCGCAAGGGCGAAGCCCAGCAGCTGAAGGGCGATGCCAAGGACGCCATCAAGAAGACTGTCGATCGCGCCTGATCTCTCGAGATCATCCAACGATCCAGAACGGGCCACCGGAGCGATCCGGTGGCCTTTTCAATGATTCGCGTTCCGGAGCGATCCGGTCGCCTTTTCGACGATAAGCACGCGCCACCGGAGCGATCCGGTGGCCGTTTTGTCAGGGCGGTGCCGCTGCGGCCGCGCTCTCCAGCGCCCCGGCGAGCAACGCGTCGACGAACGCCTCGACGATCCGCACCGCCTCCTCGGCCGAAAAGGTCGACGGATCGAGGCAGAGCTCCAGCCACAGCCCGTCGAGAAGCGCGGTCAACGCCAGGGCCGCCCGCTCGGCGGCGATCGTCCGTCCGCCCGCCGCGGCGGCAGACGACAGCATCGCCGCGAGCCGCGCCCGGTAGGCCGCGTAGATCTCGCCGTGCAGCGCCCGCACCTGCGGGTCGCGCCGCACCCGGGCCCAGAAGGCGAGCCAGGTCGCGAGCAGGTCGCCGTCGAGCAGCGGCGGCGCGAAGCTCGCCCGCACGAACGCCGACAGCCGCCCCCGCGGGTCCGCTGGCGCCCCCGCCAGCGCCGCGTCGATCGCCTCGGCCACCGTTTCGCCGACGTGGCGGTAGGTCGCCGCGATCAGCCCGTCGATGCCTCCGAAGTGGTGGCGGATCAGCCCCGGCGTGACCCCGGCCCGCGCCGCCACGGCGCGCACGGTGGCCGCGCCGACGCCGTCTTCGGCGAGGCAGGCGGCGGCGGCGCGCATCATCTCGGCCCGGCGGACCTCGGGGAGCTCGCGGGTGAAGCGGGCGCGGGGCCCCGCCGATGACGGGGGCGTCCCGGACGCCCCGGTCGGAGACGCATCCGTCGGAACCGTCGCCGGCGCTCGCCGCCGCGGCGTTGTCACGACGGCTCGCCCGCGGCGTCCTTCTCGCCGCCCCGCCGGGCGACGACGGCGGCGATGCGCGCTGGGATGTCGCTCGCGGCGATCGCCTCGACGCTCATCGACAGCCGCCGGCGCCAGTTCGGCCGCTCGCTGTCGGTGCCGGGCTTGTTGAGCGGCTCGGTCTCGCCGGTGAGGTCGTCGACCTGCAGCGTCACGAGGCGCGACGGCGTCTCGGCGAGGAAGGCGTGCACGGCGTCGACGACGGCCGCGGTGTCGGTGGTCTCGGCCGTGATGCCGTCGACGCCGGCGGCCGCCAGCGCCCTGGCGAGGCTCGCACGCTCCACCGCCCGCTTCTCGCGCGCCGCCGGCAGGTCGGCCTCGCTGGTGCGGCCGATGTCGACGTCGATCTGCAGGTCGGCGCCCGTCCAGAAGCCCGGGAGCGGCGGCAGGTCGTGGCTCGAGGCCGAGGCGACGGAATCGACCGGATAGGTCGAGGGCGGGCGGAAGCCGGTCTCGTCCTGCTCGAACGGCACGACGCGGTAGGACAGCACGCCGTTCGCCGACAGCTTCTCGCGGAAACCCTCCGGCACGGTGCCGAGATCCTCGCCGACGACGGCGCACTGCGCCCGCTCGCTTTCGAGCGCCAGCACGCCGAGCAGGTCGTCGACCGGATAGGCGACGTAGGTGCCCTGCATCGCCTTCATGCCCTCCGGCACCAGGAACAGCCGCGTCAGCGCCATCGCGTGGTCGATGCGCAGCAAGCCGGCGTGGCGCATGTTGGCGGCGAGCAGCGCCTGGAAGCCGACATAGCCGGTCTCCGCCATGCGCAGCGGGTCGGGAGCCGGCAGGCCCCAGACCTGGCCTTCTTCGGTGAACGGGTCCGGCGGCGCGCCGACCGAGACGCCGGTGACGAGGTCGTCGATGCCCGCCCACGCCTCCGATCCGCTCGGCGAGGCGCCGACGGCGAGATCGCGATAGAGGCCGCACGACAGGCCGGCGGCGCGCATGTCGGCGGTCGCGGCGGCGAGCTGCCGGTCGGCGAGCCACTGCAGGTGGAGGGCGAAGCCGACGCGGTCGGCGTTGGCGGCGGCAAACGCCGCGACCGCCGGGCTGGCGTGGTGGCGGAGCGGCTCCGGCCAGGCTGACCAGCGCTCGTCCGGCCGGCTCTCGGCGATCGCCTCGAAGACGGCGAAGCGGCGCAGCGCCTCGCCGCCGGCGGCGACGAAGGCGGCGCGCTCGCGCACCAGCGGATCGTCGACCGGGCGCCGGCGGAAGGTCTGGTAGGCCGCCTCCAGCGCCGCGCGCTTGGCGGCGCGGACGGCGGGATAGTCGATCAGGCGCGCCGGCGGCACCGCCGGCAGCGCCGTCGCGTCGGGCACCCGGCCGATGTCCACATAGAGCCAGTCGAGGAAGTGGCGGTCGCTGCCGTGATAGGGGCTCGCCTGGTCCGACCGCACGGCGGAGAGCGCATGCAGCGGGTTGATGCCGACCGTCACGGCCCCCGCCCCCGCCGCCAGCCGGCCGAGCGCGGAGAGCGCCGTGAAGTCGCCGATGCCGGCGTCACCGTCGCGGCGCACGGCATAGAGGTGGGTGGCGAGGCCGACGGCCTTGTTGTCGCCGGCGAGCGCCAGCGGCAGGTGGCAGCGCTGCGGCGCGACGATCACCCGGCACGACACCGCGCCGTCCTCGGTGACGAGCCGGTGGACGCCGACCGGCAGCGGCGGCAGCGGCACGCGGACCCGCTCGACACCGCGGCCGTCGGCGGCGAGCGCGGTGATGCGCGGTGCGTCGAGGCCGATCAGCAGCGGCTGCGTCACGCCATCGGCGCGCTCGAGCACCAGCGCGCGGGGTGCCGGGGCGGCGATGGTGACGGTGGCGGGCGCGCCGTCGCGGGCGACGATCACCGGCGGCAGGCGGCGGCGGTCGCGCCGCTCGGCGAGGCGGGCGAGGCTCTGCCGCGCGTCGGCGGTGGTCTCGGCCGGCAGCCGCATGGCGGCGAGGATCGCCTGCTTCGCCTCGACGCCGACGACGTGGCGGGTGCCGCCGACGTCGAACCAGTGCGGCGCCAGGCCGGCAGCGGCGGCGAGACGGTCGAGCACGCCGGTCTCGATCCCGCGGGCGGACGGTGCCGGAGCCGGAGCGGCCGGTGGCGGAGCCGGCGGACCGTCCGCAGACGGCGGCGGCGGCTGAGGTGGATCGGCAGAAGACGCCGCGGGATCGTGATCCGTGATCATTGATCCCGGTTCGACCGACCCGGCAGCCGCCTCCGGCGACGCGCTTTCAACGGCATCGGAAGCGTCGCCGTCGAACGGAACCAAGTCCCTGGTTTCACTCTGTTTCACAGCCTGGAGCAGCACCACGGCGCTGCGCGCGGCGACCGGTACCGTCGCAAGACCGTCATAACGGCGCGCCGATGACGCCTCATCCGGCGCGGCGGAATCGGTGACGACACACCAGCTGTGGCCCTCCTCCGCGTCCGGCACCACCACATCGAGGGGCTCACGGCCCGCATGCAGGACGACGACGGCGCGGTCGGCGCCGCGACCGTCGGTGGCCGGCGCATAATAGGCGGCGATCAGGGTGTGGTTGTCGCCGCTCTCCCAGTCCGACGGCGCCATCGGTGCACCGGCGGGGGTGCGCCATTCGACGTCGACGATGCCGCTGTCGTCGACCGGCGCGCCGGTGAGGAAGCGGTCGGCGGACAGAGCCGGGTTGTCGGCGCGCAGGCGAACCAGCCGGCCGACGAAGGCGGCGAGGTCGTGGTCGGCGCTCGACCAGTCGATCCACGACAGCGGGCCGTCCTGGCAATAGGCGTTGTTGTTGCCGCCTTGCGTGCGGCCGAGCTCGTCGCCCATGCCGAGCATCGGCGCGCCGCGTGACACGAGCAGCGTCGTCAACAGCGCCCGGACGTCGCCGGCGCGGGCGGCGCGGATCGCCGGGTCGTCGGCCGGACCTTCGACGCCGTGGTTCCACGAGAAGTTTTCGCCGTGGCCGTCGCGGTTGTCCTCGCCGTTCGCCGCGTTGTGCTTGTGCTCGTAGGAGACGAGGTCGGCGAGCGAGAAGCCGTCGTGGGCGGCGAGGAAGTCGACGCTCGAGGACGGCCGCCGGTGGCGCGCGGCGAAGACGTCGGCGGAGCCGGCGAGGCGGGTGGCGAGTTCGCCGACGGTCCACGGGTCGCCGCGCCAGAAGCGGCGGACGGTGTCGCGGTACTTGTCGTTCCACTCGCCCCAGCGCTCGGGAAGCTCGCCGAGGCGGTAGCCGCCGGGGCCGATGTCCCAGGGCTCGGCGACGATGCGCAAGCCACGCAGCAGCGGGTCCTGATCGATCGCCTGATAGAGCGGCGCGGCAGGATCGAAGCCGTCGGCCCGGCGCCCGAGGGTGGCGCCGAGATCGAAGCGGAAGCCGTCGACGCCGGCCTCGATCGCCCAATGCCGCAGGGTGTCCATGGCGAGGCGGAGAACCGCCGGCCGGTCGAGGGCGAGCGTGTTGCCGCAGCCGGTGTCGTCGACGAGCCCGCCGGCGCGGTCGCTGCCGTGGCGGAAGTAGAGGGCGGAGTCGAGGCCGCGCAGCGACACCGTCGGGCCGAAGGCGTCGCCCTCGCCGGTGTGGTTGAGAACGACGTCGAGGATGACGGAGAGGCCGGCCGCGTGCAGGGCGTCGACCGTGGCGCGCACCTCGGCCATGCCGCCGGGGGCGAGGCGCGGATCGGGGGCGAGCAGCGCGACGGGGTTGTAGCCCCAGTAGTTGGTGAGCCCGAGCCGGACGAGGTGGCGCTCGTCGATCCACGCCGACAGCGGCATCAGCTCGACGGTGCCGACGCCGAGCTTCACCAGGTGGTCGATCGCCGCCGGATGGGCGAGGCCGGCCATGGTGCCGCGGATCGCCTCGGGGATGTCGGGGTGGGTTTTCGTGAAGCCGCGGACGTGGAGTTCGTAGACGACGTCGCTGGCGACCCCGGCACCCGCGCTGGCGCGCGGGCCCTCATCCGGCCTTCGGCCACCTTCTCCCGCGAGCGGGAGAAGGGACACGGCCCGAGAGGTCGCGTTTGAAGCAGGGGTGGCAATCGAAGAGTTTCCTGCCTGCACGATCGCCTTCGGCATCACCGCGGCGCTGTCGGCGTCATCGCGCTCGACGCGGCCGTCAACGGTGCGGTCGAACATCGCCGGGTCGAGGCGGAAGGGGCGGTCGAGGGCGGTGGCGTAGGGGTCGACGAGGAGCTTCGCCGGATTGAAGCGGTGGCCGGTGTCCGCGTCGAAGGGGCCGTCGGCGCGAAGGCCGTAGCGGGTGCCGGGCGCGACGTCGGGGATGAAGCCGTGAAAGACGTCGCCGGTGCGCTCGGGCAGCGCGATGCGGGCGGTCTCCGTCTCGCCGTCGCTGCCGAACAGGCAGACTTCGATGCGCGAGGCGTTCTGCGAGACCACGGCGACGTTGATGCCGCCGTCCCGCGCCGTCACTCCGAGCGGCTCCGGGCGTCCCTCGCCCAAACGTCGTTGATCCTCCATGATGTCGTCAGCCTCAGCCTGCGGCACGCCGTGCGACGACGTCGTGGAAAAGCTCGGCGTAGCGCTTCGCCGGGCCGCTCCAGCCGACGGGCGTCGCCATCGCCGCCCGCTGCACGCCGCGCCAGGCCTCGCGGTCGCGCCACAGCGCAGCGAGGCGGACGAACGCCATCTCCAGCGCCGGCCGGCTCGTCGGTGAGAACAGGATGCCGGTGCCGGCGCCGGCGGCGAGCGCCATCTCGTTGGCGTCGATGATGGTGTCGGCGAGGCCGCCGACGCGGGAGGCGAGCGGCAGCGCGCCGTAGCGCATGGCGCAGAGCTGGGTCAGCCCGCACGGCTCGAAACGCGACGGCACCAGGATGGCGTCGGCGCCGCCCTGGATCAGGTGGGCGAGGGATTCGTCGTAGCCGAGGCGGCAGCCGACGCGGCCGGGGTGCAGGCTCGCGGCATGGCCGAAGGCGGCCTCCAGCGCCGGCTCGCCGGAGCCGAGCACGGCGAGCTGCATGCCGTGGCCGAGCAGCGCCGGCAGCGCCTCGGCGAGCATGTCCATGCCCTTCTGCCAGGTGAGGCGGCTGACGACGCCCAGCACCGGCGCGTCCTTCTGCACCTCGAGGCCGAAGCGGGCCTGCAGCTCCGCGCGGTTGCGCTCGCGCCGGCCGAGGTGGCGGCGGCTGTATTGGGCGACGAGGTGGTCGTCGGCGGAGGGATCCCAGACCGTCGTGTCGATGCCGTTGAGGATGCCGGTGACGGTGGCCGCGCGGTCGCGCAGCAGGCCGTCGAGGCCCATGCCGCTCTCGGCCGTCATGATCTCGAGCGCATAGCCCGGCGAGACCGTGGTGATGTGATCGGCAAAAGCGAGGCCGGCCTTCAGGAAGCCGATGCCGCCATAATACTCCAGGCCGCCGATGTGGAAGGCGCTCGCCGGCAAACCGAGCTCGCCGAGCAGATGGGGCGAGTATTGGCCCTGGAAGGCGAGGTTGTGGACCGTCATCACCGTCGGGATGCGCACCCCGGTGAACGAGAACAGCGCCGGCACCAGGCCGGCCTGCCAGTCGTGGCAGTGGAACAGGTCTGGCGGCTCGTCACCCGCCCCGTGGGCGAGCTGCACAGCCGCGTGCGCCAGCGCGGCGAAGCGGATCGGGTTGTCCGGCCAGTCGGCGCCGGTCGGATCGGCATAGGGGCCGCCGGGGCGGTCGTAGAGGGCGGGGTTGTCCAGCACCGCGAGCTCGAGCTCGCCGGCCCGGGCGAGCAGCACCCGCGCCGGCCCGCCGACGAGCCCCTCCAGCGGCACCACCTTGCGGGTCCGGTCGAGCGCCGCGATGACGGCGGGATAGCCCGGCACGAGGGTGCGCACCGCCACGTCCTCGCCGGCGAGCGCGGCGGGCAGCGCGCCGACGACGTCGGCGAGCCCCCCGGTCTTCACCAGCGGGAATATCTCCGAGGACACGGCGATGACGGAGAGGCTCATGACGTCTTGCCCCTGACGGAAGTAGTCTCGGACGAAGGGTCGGGCGGCGGGCGCATCGGGAGGATCAGAGCCCCAGCCGGTCGATCATCGGCTGGGTGATCAGCACGACGCCGCGCTCCGTGCGGCGGAAGCGCCGGGCGTCCTCGTCGGGATCCTCGCCGACGACGAGCCCGTCGGGGATCTTCACGTTGGCGTCGACGACGCAGCGGCGGAGGCGCGCGCCGCGACCGACGTCCACCCCCGGCAGGATGACCGAGTAGTCGACGTCGGCATAGGAGTGCAGGTGGACGCTCGTCGACAGCAGCGTGCGATGGATGCGGGCGCCGGAGATGATGCAGCCGCCGGCCACCAGCGACGACACGCCGATGCCGCGCCGCCCGTCCTCGTCGTGGACGAACTTCGCCGGCGGGGTGATCTCCGAATAGGTCCAGATCGGCCAGTCGCGGTCGTAGATGTCGAGGGAGGGCACCACCTCGGTGAGGTCGAGATTGGCGTCGTAATAGGCGTCGATCGTGCCGACGTCGCGCCAGTAGGAACCGGGCTCGGACGGCGAGCGCACGCACGACTTCGAGAAGCGGTGGGCGATCGCACGACCGCCGTCGACGAGGTGCGGGATGATGTCCTTGCCGAAGTCGTGCGACGAGTTCGGGTCCTCGGCATCGCGGCGCAACTGGTCGAACAAGAGCTTCCGCGAGAACACGTAGATGCCCATGCTGGCAAGCGACAGCCCCGGCTGGCCGGGGATTTCCGGCGGGTCGGCGGGCTTTTCCAGGAACGAGATGATGCGGTCGTTCTCGTCGACGTGCATGACGCCGAAGGCCGTCGCCTCCGCCTGCGGGACCTCGACGCACGCGACCGTCACGTCGGCGCCTTCGCGCACGTGCTGGTCCAGCATCTTCTCGTAGTCCATCTTGTAGACGTGGTCGCCGGCCAGGATGATCAGGTATTCCGGCGCGTAGCCCTCGATGATGTCGAGGTTCTGGTAGACCGCGTCGGCGGTGCCCGCGTACCAGCGATCCTCGGAGACGCGCTGGCTCGCCGGCAGGATGTCGAAGCCCTCGTTGCGCTCCTGGCGCAGGAAGTTCCAGCCGCGGTTGAGATGGCGGATCAGGCTGTGGGCCTTGTACTGCGTCGCCACCGCCATGCGGCGGACGCCGGAGTTCAGCGCGTTCGACAGCGCGAAGTCGATGATGCGCGTCTTACCGCCGAAATAGACGGCGGGCTTCGCCCGGTTATCGGTCAGCTCGAGCAGGCGGCTGCCGCGGCCGCCCGCCAGCACATACGCCATCGCCGACCGGGCCAGCGGCGCATGCTCTCGCTTCTCCGTCATCCATCCTCCCTGGGGCCGGTTCGTCGCCTGGCACCGTCATTGATATCCCCTAGTCGTCGGCCGGGGTCAGCCACAGCGTCGACAGCGGCGGCAAAGTCAGGTCGGCACTCGCCGGCCAGCCGAAGGCCTCTTCCTCCCGGGCCTCGACCACCCCCATGTTCCCCCACCCCGCACCACCGTACTGCGTGGCATCGGTGTTGAGGAGCTCCGTCCACCGCCCCGCCCACGGCAGGCCGACACGATAGCCGGTACGAGGGGTCGGCGTGAAGTTCGACACCACCAGCACCGGCCGCGCGTCGGCGCCGCCGAAACGCAGCCACGCGAACACCGACTGCTCGTTGTCGCCGACCACTACCCAGCGGAACCCGTCCGGCTCGGTGTCGAGGCGGTGCAGCGCCGGCTCCGCCACGAGGGTGCGGTTGAGGTCGCGCACCAGGCTCTGCACACCGCGGTGCCGTTCGTCGTCGAGCAGCCACCAGTCGAGCTCGGCTGAGAAGTTCCACTCGCGGATCTGCGCGAACTCCTGCCCCATGAACAGGAGCTTCTTGCCGGGGAAGCCCCACATCGCCCCGTAATAGGCCCTGAGCGTCGCGCGCTTCTGCCAGTCGTCGCCCGACATCTTGCCGTAGAGCGAGCCCTTGCCGTGCACGACCTCGTCGTGGGAGATCGGCAGGACGAAGTTCTCGGCGAAGGCATACATCAACGCGAAGGTCATCTCGTTGTGATGCCAGCGTCGATGCACGGCGTCCCGCTTCATGTAGTCGAGGGTGTCATGCATCCACCCCATGTTCCACTTGAAGCCGAAGCCGAGGCCGCCGAGGTAGACCGGGCGCGAGACACCCGGCCAGGAGGTCGATTCCTCCGCGACGGTGAAGGCGCCGGGAAAGCGGCCGTAGACGAGCTCGTTGAGGCGGCGCAGGAAGTCGATCGCCCCGAGGTTCTCGCGCCCTCCGAACTTGTTCGGCAGCCACTCGCCTTGCTTGCGGGAATAGTCGAGGTACAGCATCGAGGCGACCGCATCCACACGCAGCGCGTCGATGTGGTAGCGGTCGAGCCAGAACAGCGCGTTGGCGTGCAGCGTGTTGGCGACCTCGATGCGATCGAAGTTGTAGATCGCCGTGTTCCAGTCGGGATGGAAGCCGAGGCGCGGGTCGGCGTGCTCGTAGAGCGCGGTGCCGTCGAAGCGCGCGAGGCCGTGCTCGTCGACGGGGAAGTGCGCCGGCACCCAGTCGAGGATGACGCCGATGCCGGCATTGTGCAGCCGGTCGACCAGCCGCGCGAAGGCGGCCGGCTCGCCGAAGCGGCTCGTCGGCGCGAACAGCCCGACCGGCTGGTAGCCCCAGCTGTCGTCGAGCGGGTGCTCGTTCACCGGCAGGAACTCGACGTGGGTGAAGCCCATGTCGACCACGTAGGGCACGAGGCTGTCGGCGATCTCGTCATAGGTCTGGTAGCGCCAGCCGTCGGCGCGGCGCCACGAGCCGAGATGGACCTCGTAGATCGAGATCGGCGTCTTGCGCGGCTCCTGGGCGGCGCGGCTCTCCATCCAGGCGTCGTCGGTCCAGACGAAGTCGTCCGTACGCCGCACCACCGAGGCGGTGCCCGGGCGGAACTCGGCGCCGAAGCCGACGGGGTCGGCCTTCAGCGGCAAGAGGGCGCCATTGTCGCCGACGATCTCGTACTTGTAGACGGCGCCCTCGCCGAGGCCGGGGACGAAGATCTCCCAGACACCGGTGTCGACGCGCCGGCGCATGACGTGGCGGCGGCCGTCCCAGGCGTTGAAGGGGCCGACCACCGAGACGCGGCGGGCGTTCGGCGCCCACACGGCGAAGTGCACGCCGCTGACGCCCTCGTGCTCGATCTCGTGGGCGCCGAGCTTGTCGTAGAGGCGCTCGTGGGTGCCTTCGACGATCAGCCAGTCGTCCATCGCGCCGAGGACGGGGGCGAAGCCGTAGGGGTCCTCCACCGTCCAGGCGCCGCCGGCGTTCTCGGCCGCCAGCACGTAGCGGCCGAGATCGTACTGGCGCGTCAGAACGCCCTCGAAGACGCCGGCGGGATGGACGGGCTCGAGCACGCCGAGGCTCTCGCCGTCCGGCGTCTTCACCGCGAGCCGCTCGGCGCCGGGCACGAAGGCGCGCAACAGTGTGCGGCCGCCTTCGAGGCTGTGGCGCCCCAGCACAGCGAACGGGTCGCCGTGCTCGCCCGATGCGATCAAGGCGATCTCGTCGTTGGGCAGGCCCATGAAACTCCCTTCCTCGCCGTCGCGCCTCGCGACGGTATCGCGCTGAGGCCTCGCGCTAGCGCGAGGGCATCGCGTTCCAGATTTCGGTCGCGTATTCGCGGATCGTCCGGTCGGAGGAGAACCAGCCGACGCTGGCGGTGTTGGTCACCGCCCGCCGCCACCAGTCGCTCCGGTTCCGCCAATCGTTGGATACCCGCACCTGCGCTTTCCGGTAGGCTTCGAAATCCGCGGTGACGAGGAAGTAGTCGTGGTGGCGCAGCATATCGACGAGGCCGTGATAACGGGTTGGCTCGTCGGGCGAGAACACCCCCGAGCCGATCGCCTCGATCACCTCCTCCAGATAGGGCATGGAGGCGATCGTCTCCGTCGCGTCGATACCGTGTGAGCGTCGTTCCGCCACTTCCTCCGCCGTCAGACCGAAGATGTAGATGTTGTCGGCACCGACGCGCTCGAGGATTTCGACGTTGGCTCCGTCGAGCGTGCCGATCGTAAGTGCCCCGTTCAACGCGAACTTCATGTTGCCGGTTCCCGAGGCCTCCATCCCGGCGGTGGAAATCTGCTCGGACAGGTCTGCGGCGGGGATGACGGTCTCGGCGAGCGAGACGTTGTAGTTCGGCAGGAACACCACCTTCAGCAGGCCGCGCACCGTCGGGTCGGAGTTGACGACCCGGGCGACGTCGTTGACGAGCTTGATGATCAGCTTCGCCATGTGATAGCTCGCGGCCGCCTTGCCGCTGAAGATCTTCACCCGCGGCCGCCAGTCGTGCTGCGGCTGGGCCCGGATCGCCTGGTAGAACGACACCGTCTCCAGGATGTTCAAGAGCTGCCGCTTGTACTCGTGGATGCGCTTGATGTGGACGTCGAACATCGCGTCGGGATCGAGCGTCACGCCGAGGCGCTTCTTGACGCGGTCGGCGAGGATGATCTTCTTCTCGCGGCGGGCGGCGGCGTATTTTTCCTGGAACGAGGCGTCGCCGGCGAACTTGTTGAGCTCCGACAGCGCCTCGTAGTCGTCGAGGAAGCGCTCGCCGATGGCCTCGACGATCAGCTCGGTGAGCGGCGCGTTCGCCTGGTAGAGCCAGCGGCGGAAGGTGATGCCGTTGGTCTTGTTGGTGATGCGGTCCGGGAAGAGCTTGTGCAGGTCGCCGAAGACGGTCTGCCGCATCAACTCGGTGTGCAGCGCCGAGACGCCGTTGACCTTGTGGGAGCCGATGAAGGCGAGGTTGCCCATGCGGACGCGGCGGACGTTGCCCTCCTCGATCAGCGACACCGACGACAGGAAGTGGTTGTCGTCGTGGCCCTCGGCGCGCACCTCGTCGAGATGGCCGGCGTTGATCAGGTAGATGATCTGCATGTGGCGCGGCAGGAGCCGCTCCATCAGCGGCACCGGCCAGGTCTCGAGCGCCTCGGGCAGCAGGGTGTGGTTGGTGTAGGAGAGCGTCGCGCGGGTGATCGTCCACGCCTGCTCCCACCCCATGTCGTGCTCGTCGACGAGGAGCCGCATCAGCTCGGCGACGGCGATCGAGGGGTGGGTGTCGTTGAGCTGGACGGCGACGTAGTCGGGCAGCTGGTCGAGCGTCAGGCCCTGCTGGGTGTGGCGGCGGATGATGTCCTGCAGCGAGGCGGAGGTGAAGAAGAACTCCTGGCGCAGGCGAAGCTCCAGGCCCTCCGGCGTCTGGTCGCTCGGATAGAGCACCTTGGAGATCGTCTCGGCCCTGACCGTGCCCGACAAGGCACCGGCGTAGTTGCCGCGGTTGAACTCGTCGAGGCGGATCGTCTCCTTCGACTTCGCCGACCACAGCCTCAGCGTGTTGCAGTGCTTGCCGCGCCAGCCGACGACGGGGGTGTCGAAGCCGACGGCCTCGATCACCTCGCCGGGGTTCCAGGTGCGGGCGTGCAGGTCCTCGTCGCCCGGCTCGGCGGTGACGGTGCCGCCGAAGCCGATGTCGTAGGTGACCTCCGGGCGCTTGAACTCCCACGGGCAGCCGTTGACGAGCCAGTCCTCGGGCAGCTCCACCTGCCAGCCGTCGTGGATCCGCTGCTGGAACAGGCCGTTCTCATAGCGGATGCCGAAGCCGAAGGCGGGCACGCCGAGGGTCGCCATGCTCTCCATGAAGCAGGCGGCGAGCCGGCCGAGGCCGCCGTTGCCGAGCGCCGCATCCGGCTCGAGACGGCGCAGCTTCTCGAAATCGATGCCGAGACTCGCGAGCGCATCCGTCACCGGCTCGACCTGGCCGAGGTTGCTGATCGAATCGAGCAAGAGCCGGCCGATCAGGAACTCCAGCGACAGGTAGTAGACCCGCTTCTGCTGCTGCCGGTAGGTCTTGCGAGTGGAATCCATCCACCGCTCGATGATGCGATCGCGCACGGCGAGCGCGGTGGCGACGAACCAGTCGTGTTCCTCGGCGTGCTCCGGGTCCTTGCCGACCTCATAGAACAGCTTCGCGACGATGCGCGAGCGCCAGGCCTCCTGGTCGACGATCGACGACGACTGCGTCATCGCCGAGCGCGGCCGCTCCGCCGGTCCGTTCTTGATGTTCTCCGCAGATTCCTGCACCCCAACGCCCTCCAGGTTCTCAACGAAGACACGGCCCAGCATTTCGTGCTTCGGCAGTGGCCGCAAGAGCCGGTGCTGCCGCAGCAGCCGCCGGCTCCGTGAGCAACCGCACCACACAATTGCTGCGCCGCATCGTCGATTGGTGATTGGCTACCGTCAAATTTTGATGTTCGCTCCTCATCCGTCGTCGAGCGGCCGGCAATGGCCCCGACGGTCGAGGAGGGGCTGCGCCGTGGCACGGGTGACGATCCAGGACGTGGCGCGCGAGGCGGCGGTGAGCGCCGCCACGGTCGACCGCGTGCTGAACCGCCGCGAGGGCGTCCGCCCGTCCACCGTCGCCCGCGTCGAGAACGCCATCCGCCGGCTGAACTACCAGCCCGACCGGCTGGCCGCCAGGTTGGCGCGGTCGCGCGACTACCGGTTCGTCTTCGTGCTGCCGTCGGGCACCAACACCTTCATGCAGAACCTCGCCTGCGAGGTGCAGGACGCCTGCGGCCGGATGGTGGCGGAGCGGGTGATCGTCGAGCTCGTCTCCGTCGACGTCTTCGACGCCGAAAAGCTCGCCGAGGCGCTGGAGCAGGTCGGCACCACGCGCCCCGACGGCGTCGGCGTCGTGGCGCTCGATCATCCGATGGTGCGCGAGGCGATGAACGCGCTCGCCGATGCCGGCATCCCGGTCGTCACGCTCGTCTCCGACGTGCCGAACGCGCGCCGCATTCACCACGTCGGCATCGACAATTCCGCCGCCGGCCGCACCGCTGCGACACTGCTCGGCCGCTTCGTCGGCGCCCGCCGCGGCAAGATCGGGCTGATCGCCGGCTCGCTGTTCCTGCGCGACCACGCCGAGCGCCAGTACGGCTTCGAGCAGGTGATGCACCGCGAGTTCGCGCAGCTGCAGGTACTGCCGGTGCGCGAGGGCCGCGACGACTATCTGCGCAACGAGGAGGTCGCGGCGCAGCTCATCGAGGAGACCAGCGACCTCGTCGGCATCTACAACGCCGGCGCCGGCAACCGCGGCGTCATCGCCGCGCTGGAGGCCGCCGGGCGCGGCCGCGACATCGTCTATGTCGCCCATGAGCTCACCCAGTTCACCCGCCGCGGCCTGGTGCGCGGCACCGTCGACGCGATCATCAACCAGGACCCCGGCCACGAGGTGCGCAGCGCCATCCGCGTGCTCACCGCCCACGCCGACGGCACCCCGATCGTGACGTCGCAGGAACGCATCCGCATCGACATCTTCATCCGCGACAACGTCCCGTAGGCCCGCCCGTGCACCCGCCCGCCCCCTTGATTTGCCTGCCGATGGTCTCTGAGGTACGCCCCTCAGCAGACCGTCGCCGGAGATCCCGCGAAGGGCGCCGGCTCGTTCCCTCTTACCGTCGAAAGGCCTCCATTCGATGACGACGCTCGGCACTCCCGGCGGCTTCTTCACGCACGTCGACCCCGTTCGCTCCGCCGGCAAGGCCGGCAACGGCCTCGGATATCGCTGGTACGATCCCGACCGGATGGTGCTCGGTAAGCGCATGGAGGACCAGCTGCGGTTCGCCGTCTGCTGGTGGCACTCCTTCTGCTGGCCGGGCACCGACCCGTTCGGCGGCGAGACCTTCGACCGGCCGTGGTTCAAGGGCGACCCCATGCAGGGTGCGCGCCAGAAGGTCGAGGTCGGCTTCGAGCTGTTCCGTCTGCTCGGCGTGCCGTTCTTCACTTTCCATGACCGCGACATTGCGCCGGAAGGCGCGACGCTGGCCGAATCCGACCGCAACGTCCGCACCATCGCCGATGCGATCGCCGCCAAGATCGAGGCCGGCGGGCCGAAGCTTTTGTGGGGTACGGCGAACCTGTTCTCCAACCGCCGCTTCATGGGCGGCGCCGGCTCCAACCCCGACCCCGACGTGTTCGCCTACGCCGCCGCCCAGGTGAAGACGGCGATGGACGTGACGAAGGAGCTCGGCGGCGAGAACTACGTGCTGTGGGGCGGCCGCGAGGGCTACGAGACGCTGCTCAACACCGACCTGAAGCGCGAGCTCGACCAGGTCGGCCGCTTCCTCAACCTCGTCGTCGAGTACAAGCACAAGATCGGCTTCACCGGCACCATCCTGATCGAGCCGAAGCCGAAGGAGCCGACCAAGCACCAGTACGACTTCGACGTCGGCACGGTGTACGGCCTGCTCTGCCGGGCCGGCCTCGACAAGGAGGTCAAGGTCAACATCGAGCAGAACCACGCGATCCTCGCCGGCCACTCCTTCGAGCACGAGATCGCCATGGCGTCGGCGCTCGGCATCTTCGGCTCGATCGACATCAACCGCGGCGACAATCTGCTCGGCTGGGACACCGACCAGTTCGCCATGGACGTGACCGAACTGACGATGATGTGCGTCGAGATCCTCAAGGCCGGCGGCTTCACCACTGGCGGCCTCAACTTCGACGCCAAGATCCGCCGCCAGTCGATCGACCCGGACGACCTGATCCACGCCCACGTCGGCTCGATCGACGCGTGCGCGCGGGCGCTGCTGGCGGCCGAGAAGATCATCACCGACGGCACGCTTTCGGGCCACGTCGCCGATCGCTACGCCGGCTGGGAGAGTGCCGAGGGCAAGGCGATGCTCGCCGGCGAGCGCTCGCTCGACGCCATAGCCGCCCGCGTCCACAAGGACGGCCTCGACCCGCAGCCGAAGTCGGGCCGTCAGGAATATCTGGAGGGGTTGCTGAACTCGTATCTCTGAGGGGAGGCGTCTGGCGGCGTGCGCGACGCGTCCCTCCCCTGCCAGGGGGAGGGACAGGCCGCGCAGCGGCCAGGGTGGGGCCTGTGAATCCAAGCTCAAGCTTCACGATTGGATTGACAGGCCCCCACCTGCCGCGCCTGCGGCGCGGCTGTCCTCCCCCCTGGCAGGGGGAGGACGCGTTGCGGTTCGCCGCGGCCCTTCACGAAATCGACGACAACAACACCACCGACAACACCGACCACACCACCACCAACAACAACAACATCCGCACTCACACCAACAACGTCCCGGGAGGACACACCCATGAAGACGATCAAGGGGCCGGCGATCTTCCTCGCGCAGTTCGCCGGCGATGCGGCACCGTTCAACTCGCTCGACACGATCGCCGCCTGGGCGGCCGATCTCGGCTACGAGGGCATCCAGATCCCGACGTGGGACGCACGGCTGTTCGACCTGAAGAAGGCGGCGGAATCGAAGACCTACTGCGACGAGGTGAAGGGCATCGCCGCCGCCCACGACATCGTCATCACCGAGCTGTCGACCCATCTGCAGGGCCAGCTCGTCGCCGTGCATCCGGCCTATGACGCCGCCTTCGACGGCTTTGCGGCGCCGGAGGTGCGCGGCAACCCGGCGGCGCGGCAGGCTTGGGCGGTCGAGCAGCTGATGTACGCCGCCAAGGCGTCGCAGCACCTCGGGCTGAAGGCACACGCGACCTTTTCCGGCGCCCTCGCCTGGCCTTACGTCTATCCGTGGCCGCAGCGCCCGGCCGGGCTGATCGAGACCGCCTTCGACGAGCTCGCCCGTCGCTGGACGCCGATCCTGAACGCCTTCGACAGCGCCGGCGTCGACGTCTGCTATGAAATCCACCCCGGCGAGGACCTGTTCGACGGCAGCACCTTCGAGATGTTCCTGGAGCGGGTGAACAACCACCCGCGCTGCAACATCCTCTATGATCCCTCGCACTTCGTGCTGCAGGCGCTCGACTATCTCGCCTTCATCGACATCTATCACGAGCGGATCAAGATGTTCCACGTCAAGGACGCGGAGCTGAACCCGACCGGCCGCCAGGGCGTCTATTCGGGCTTCGCCTCGTGGGCCGAGCGTGCCGGCCGCTTCCGCTCGCTCGGCGACGGCCAGGTCGATTTCGGCGGCATCTTCTCCAAGCTCACCCAGCACGGCTTCGAAGGCTGGGCGGTGCTCGAATGGGAATGCTGCCTGAAGCACCCGGAGGACGGGGCGCGCGAGGGTGCGCCGTTCATCGACAGCCACATCATCCGCGTCACCGAGAAGGCCTTCGACGACTTCGCCGGTGCCGGCACCGACGAAGCCGCCAACAGGCGCATGCTCGGCATTTCCTAAGCGCGACCGGGAGGAACAAAGATGTCGATCACCGGACGCGACGAAGCGAAGGGCCCGGACCGCATCCGCTACGCCATGGTCGGCGGCGGCCAGGGCGCCTTCATCGGGGCGGTGCACCGCCTCGCCGCCCGCATGGACGACGAGTTCACCCTCGTCGCCGGCGCGCTCTCCTCCGAGCCGCAGCGGGCAAGAGAGAGCGCGCTGACGCTCGGCATCCCGGCCGAGCGCGCCTACGGCAGCTGGGAGGAGCTCATCGCCGGCGAGGGCAAACGCGCCGACCGCGCCGAGGTGGTCGCCATCGTGACGCCGAACCACATGCACTTCGCCCCGGCGAAGGCGGCGCTGGAGGCCGGCTTCCACGTCATCTGCGACAAGCCGCTGACGACGACATTGGAAGACGCCAAGGCCCTCGCCGAGGTGGTGAAGCGGACCGGCAAGGTCTTCGCCGTCACCCACAACTATACCGGCTACCCGATGATCCGGCACGCCCGGGCGATGATCGAAGCCGGCGAGCTCGGCAAGATCCGCGTCGTGCAGGTCGAGTATGCGCAAGGCTGGCTGTCGACGAAGCTCGAGGACTCCGGCCAGAAGCAGGCGGCCTGGCGGGTCGACCCGGCCCGCTCCGGCGCCGGCGGCTGCATCGGCGACATCGGCACCCACGCCTACAACCTCGCCTGCTTCGTCTCCGGCCTGACGCTCGACAGCCTGTGCGCCGACCTGTCGACCTTCGTCGACGGCCGCCGCCTCGACGACAACGCCAACCTGATGCTGCGCTTCAAGGGCGGCGCCAAGGGCATGCTGTGGGCGAGCCAGGTCGCCCCCGGCAACGAGAACGCGCTCCGTCTGCGCGTCTACGGCGAGAAGGGCGGACTGAACTGGGAGCAGGAGCAGCCGAACGATCTGTGGTGGTCGCCGCTCGGCCAGCCGACGGTGAAGCTCACCCGCGGCACCGGCGCGGTGAACGCCGACGGCGCCCGCGTGACGCGCATCCCCTCGGGCCACCCGGAGGGCTACCTCGAGGGCTTCGCGACCATCTACACCGAGGCGGCCCGGGCGATCCGCGCCGCCCGAACGGGCGTGCCCCTCGATCCGGCGGTGACCTTCCCCACTGTCGAGGACGGCGTCGCCGGCGTCGCCTTCATCGAGGCGGCGGTGCGCTCCAGCGAGGCCGGCGGTCGCTGGGAAAGTGTGTGAGCGGACCGGAATCGGCTGTTGCGCAGTTTAGTGTTTGATGCTTAGTATTCCAAACAACTAAACAAGGGACGCCCCGCCACGAGGGCGCCCGAGGGAACGCAGTCTTCGGTCGAGAATGCCCAGATCGACGGTGCCGCGACACGCGGCGCCGGTGGCGACGCGCCGGACACGCCGGCCGGCGCACACGCGGGCGCATGGGGAGGAGATAAAGCAATGAGGAAGCTTCTGTTGTCGACGGCCGCCGCGGTCGTCGTCGGTGCGCCGCTCGTCGGCGCCACGGGTGCGCAGGCCGAAACCCTGACGCTGTGCTGGGCGGCCTGGGACCCGGCGAACGCACTGGTCGAGCTTTCGAAGGACTTCACCGCCAAGAGCGGCATCGACATGAAGTTCGAGTTCATTCCGTGGCCGAACTTCACCGACCGCATGCAGAATGAGCTCAACGCCAAGGGCAAGCTCTGCGATCTCGTCATCGGTGACAGCCAGTGGATCGGCGGCGCCGCCGAGAACGGACACTACGTCAAGCTGAACGACTTCTTCGCCAAAGAAGGCATCAGCATGGACAGCTTCCTGCCGGCGACGGTGTACGCCTACTCCACCTGGCCGAAGGGTTCCGACAATTACTGGGCGCTGCCGGCGATGGGCGACGCGCTCGGCTGGACCTACCGCAAGGACTGGTTCTCGCGGCCCGAGCTGCAGGCCGAGTTCAAGGGCAAGTACGGCCGTGATCTCGCCCCGCCGAAGACCTGGGACGAGCTGAAGCAGGTCGCCGAGTTCTTCCAGAAGCGCGAGATCGACGGCAAGACCGTCTATGGCGCGGCGATCTTCACCGAGCGCGGCTCGGAAGGCATCACCATGGGCGTGACGAACGCCCTCTATCCCTACGACTTCAAGTACGAGAACCCCGAGAAGCCCTACGACATGGAGGGCTACGTCAACAGCCCCGACGCCGTGAAGGGTCTCGAGGCCTACAAGGCGATGTACGACTGCTGCACGCCGCCGGGCTACACCAACGCCTACATGCAGGAGAACCTCGACGCGTTCACGTCCGGCCAGGTGGCCATGATGATGAACTGGTTCGCCTTCTTCCCCGGCCTCTACAAGAACGAGAACGTCGGCGGCGACAAGATCGGCTTCTTCGTCAACCCCGAAGAGATCGTCAAGGGCTCGACGCTGGGCGGCCAGGGCATCTCGGTGGTCGCCTATTCCGACAAGCAGGACGCCGCGCTGCAGTACATCAAGTGGTTCGCGCAGAACGATGTGCAGGCGAAGTGGTGGTCGCTCGGCGGCTACTCCTGCTCGAAGTCGGTGCTGGAAGCGCCGGGCTTCGCCGACACCGCGCCGTTCGCCGCCGACTTCCTGGTGGCGATGGGCCAGGTGAAGGACTTCTGGCAGGAGCCCGCCTACGCGCAGCTGCTGCTCGCCATGCAGGAGCGCGTGCACGACTACGTCGTCGCCAACAAGGGCACGGCGAAGGAAGCCCTCGATCTCCTGGTCGGCGACTGGACCGAGATCTTCGAGGACGAAGGCAAGCTCTGAGACGGTGACGCTCTGAAACCGCCTCCGGCCCGGTTCGCCGGGCCGGAGGTCGGCTCTCCGAACGCCAGACGAAGCCGGGACCGCGCACGTGCCCGCGCTCCCCTCGCCGCCCCGCGCCGGGACGGCGCCCGCAAACCGCCAGTCGCGAACGGGCCCGATGACCGACATCCCAGACCGCACGACGATCGCCGAACGGGCTGCCGCCGCGACGCCGGCGGGCATCGCCCGCAAGGTGAGCGGCTTCTCCGACCGCACCATCGCCTGGCTGTTCATCGGCCCGACCATCGTGCTGTTGCTGGCGATCAACATCTTCCCGCTGATCTGGGCGGTCTATCTGTCGTTCACCAACTATGCGGCGAACAAGCTCAATGCCTCCGTCGCGTGGGTCGGCGTGCGCAACTATTCGCGCGTCTTGTCGGACCCCGACATCTGGGAGCGCATGCAGGCGACCGCGCACTTCGTCGTCTGGACGATCGTGCTCGAAGTGCTGCTCGGCTTCGGCCTCGCGCTTTTGATCAACCGGCAGTTCCGCGGCCACTCGTTCTGGACGACCGTCATCCTTTTACCGATGATGCTGTCGCCGGCCGTGGTCGGCACGTTCTGGAAGTTGTTGTTCCAGTCGCAGATCGGCCCGTTCAACTACGTCGTGTCGTTCTTCACCGGCATCCCGCCGTCGTCCTTCGACATGGTCGGCTCGGTGGCGCTGGCGCCGTGGTCGATCGTCATCGTCGACGCGTGGATGTGGACGCCCTACGTCATGCTGATCTGCCTCGCCGGCCTGCGCTCGGTGCCCGACTACATCTACGAGGCGGCCGAGGTCGACCGGGCGAGTTCCTGGCGGACCTTCTGGTCGATCACGCTGCCGATGGTGCTGCCGTTCCTGATGCTGGCGGTGCTGTTCCGCGCCATCGAGAACTTCAAGATGTTCGACATGGTGGCGCTGCTCACCTCCGGCGGCCCCGGCTCGACCACCGAGCTCGCCTCGATCACCTTGAAGCGCGAGGCGTTCGAGAAGTGGCGCACCGGCTACTCCTCCGCCTTCGCCATCATCCTGTTCGTGACGATCTTCGGCGCCGCCAACATCTACGTGAAGGCGCTGAACACGGTGAAGAACCGGTGATGGGCGTGGGCGAAACACGAGACGGCAGCGACCCGTCCCTCCCCTGCCAGGGGGAGGGACAGCCGGCGAAGCCGGCAGGGTGGGGCCCGTCAATCCAACCTCGGGGCTCG